>Ga0335075_10007429_pt1 | contig 16861 bp, 11 predicted proteins | sample Lox_Sample_24_FD_206723 | JGI IMG/M metagenome (GOLD analysis project Ga0335075, IMG submission 206723) | Soil microbial communities from Loxahatchee National Wildlife Refuge, Florida, United States - Lox_Sample_2.4 | ecosystem: Environmental > Terrestrial > Soil > Wetlands | place: USA...
CTGTTCCGCGGAAGTGGGCATTTACGATGTCGAAGTTTGCCAGGCCTCCCCCCGCAATGTAATCGGCAAACCATGTCTTTGCCGTCGGACCGTGGAAGGAAGGACTGAGGATTCTCGCGTTCGGGTCAATCGACCGAATGATCGCGGCCGCGTCCGCACCCATGCGTACGATTTGCGCTGTCGTGCCCGCCCAGTAGCAAGTGCAGTCTGGTTCGTCCCAGAGCTCGTAGAAGGCAATCTCGCCCTTATACCGCGTCACCAGCGCGGTGACGAAGTCGGAGAAATCCGCGTCGGTTCCCGTTCCGTCGGCATTCAGGTCGTTCGGAGGCGAGCAGCTGTAAGGCCCGGACGCAATCAGGCACGGATTGCCGGGGGGAATTGTACCGGCCCACTCTGGAGTGTTCCCGAAGGTGTAGAGCACGTCCCAACCCTGGCTCTGCGCGTCAGCGATCCAGGTATCCATATCCGTCCAGACAAAAACGTTCTGCGTAGACGGATTGACATCGGCCCACTGCACGTTCCCGCCCCACAGACGCATGCCACCCAGCGTCGGTATATTTCCAAGCCCGTCGGTGGGCGGCCAAATGTTGCTGCCAATAAAATCCGCGCCAAAGAAAGACGTCGGGATGGTGCACGTGACCGTTACCGTTGTGTTCGACGTGATCGTGCCGCTGGCATTCGCACCCGGAGCGCAGGTCTGTCCGCTGGGCTGCGTCTTTACGCTGACGGTATAGGTCGCGCCGCTCGCATACTTATTCGAGAACGTCTGTGTGATGTTCGAAGTGAAGGTAAGCGTGGCAGCTTTATCGTCCTTTACCACCAGCGTGCCGCCGTCAAGGCTAACCACGGCCACACTTAGGGTGAAGGTCCCCGTAGAACAGGTCGCCTTCACCGTGATGTTACTCGTGATGGTGCCGCTGGCGTTGCTGCCCAGCGTGCAGGTCTGTCCGGAAGGTTGCGTCACAACCGTGACCGAGTAGGACGCACCGCTCGCATACTTGGTGGCGAACGTTTTGGTGGTGTTCGTGGTGAAAGTCAGTTGGTCCGTAGGGCTGTCTTCTACAACCAACGTCCCGGTCAGTCCGGTGACGGCCACGCTGATCGTAAACGATCCCCCTGAGGCCGCACACGCGGCCGTGACCGTTATGTTCCCCGTGATAATGCCGCTGGCGTTGGCGCTGAGCGTGCACGTTTGCCCCGCCGGTTGTGTCTTGATCGTCACCGCGTAGGTGGCGCCGGAGATGTACGTGGTGGCGAATGTTTTAGTGGTGTTGGTGGTGAAAGTCAGTTGGTCGGTAGGGCTGTCTTCTACAACCAGCGTTCCGGTCAGTCCGGTGACGGCGACACTAATCGTGAAGCCTCCCGACGTACACGTCGCGGTGACCGTTACGTTCGAGGTGATCGATCCTTTGGAGTTACTGCTGAGCGTGCACGTCTGCCCCACCGGCTGCGTCACGATAGTGACCGTATACGCTGCGCCGCTCGGGTAGCCCGTCGCGAACGTCTGCGTATTGTTCTTCGTGAAAGTTAAAAGGTCGCTTTTATTATCCTGAACCACAAGAGTACCGCTGAGGCCGGTCACCGCCACGCTGATCGTGAAAGTAGTGACGCAACTCGCGGTAACGGTAATGTTGGAGTTGATCGTTCCGCTGGCATTCTTGCTGAGAGTGCAGGTCTGTCCCGTCGGCTGCGTCTTGACGGTTACCGAGTACGCCGAACCACCCGCGTAAGACGTGGCGAATGACTTGGTGCCGTTCGCGGTAAAGGTTAATGTGTCCGACTTGTCGTCCTGCACCACAAGGGTCCCGTTGAGGCCATTCACCGCAACGCTAATCGTGTAATTTGTGGCAGCGGCGTGGGTGCTTGCGCTCGCAATAAGAAGGACGACCGCCAACGCCGGGAGGAGGATATGCTTGCGGGATTTCATTGGCCCTCAATCGAATGCTCAGGATTTTTGGTGTCTACCGGGACTTTTCGACTGCTCTCTGGGAAACGCGACGAACGAATATAGCAATCATTCCTGGTTTCGCCTAGAGTGAAAAAATATTCATTCGCCGAAGTGAACAGTTTTTCATCGAAAAATCCCTTTTTGGAAATGGGCGCTGGACCGGTTAGTGAGGTGTTTTAATTGTCCTTCCGAACAAGCATTCTTCGCGCGGCGAGGAATCTGAGCGTCGGGATTTCCACTTCTCCTTCCACGTTTTCCACACCCTCAATGTTCACATGTCCTTGCCTCTCATCCACGCAATCCGAAACACTAATCCATAGCAAAGCTCAAATCATGCTGCTAACTCTCTGGGGCTCAAGATTTTGCCCCTAAGGTATTGCAGCCCATGGATCAAATCGCAAAATCCCGCCAAACTCATGATTGCAATAGACCGTGGGGGAGGGGGGAGGAGGCCGTCATGCCAAATTTCCCAAATCGGTGCCAGCACATCAAGGTTAATGGCACACAGTGCGGATCGCCCGCCCTGCGCCGCAACCGCTTCTGCTATTTCCACAAACTTCACCACGAAGAGCGCGTCGAGCTCAACCTAGACCGGCTCAAGAACGCCCGTCGCCGCAAGCTCACCATTGCTCTTCCCGTCCTCGAAGACGCCAACTCCATTCAGGTTTCGCTCATGCAAATCATGCGCCTCATCGTCGCCGGGCAAATCGATGGCAAAACCGCCGGACTTCTGCTCTACGCCCTGCAAACCGCCAGCAGCAATCTTCCGCGCACCAACTTCCAGCCTTTTGTGAACGATGTCGTGCTCGACCTGAAATCTGTGCACCGGACTCCGCTCAGTTCGCACGTCTGGGAAGATGAAGACTTTCCGAGCAGAGAAAGAGAAGAAGACGAGGACGAATCTCCGCGCGAAGGGTTCACCCCGCGCACCGCCGAAGAAGCCCGCAACCAGGCCGAACTCGATCGCTGGGCCGAGGCCGAAGCCGACCGCCTCGCCATCATCGGCGCGCGCGAATACGAAGTCGAACGCCAGGCCCAGCTTCGCATTGACCAGCTCAAGGCCAAATATAAACTTCCCGGGGTTGAAGCGGAATCGGCGGAAGAAATGCCGGAGCTGCCGCTCAAAAGCCTCGCCCCGCAAAGCACAGAACCCGCAGCCGCAGTCACCCCGGCAGGCCGCGCAATTCTCCCCACAAAAACCATCTCTCCCACCCAAAAACGTCCTCCCGCGAATGTCAGCCTCGACGAGGTCAGGAAAAAAGTCACCGCCGAAATCAGAAAAGAGCTGCCCGCCATCGCAGCCGCCTTCAAGACAAAAACAAGAACAGCCAAAGCGGATGATTCCTAGAGACAAAGCTTCGGAGTGCTCCACGCTGAGGTCGAGCAATCGTCGTTAGCCTTGAGCCGCTGTGGAATATTCGCCGCGTGTCGGATTCAAGAGCGGTACGGAGTTGGCGGTTTCTTTTCGTATAATTCCGTGCGAGAGGACGCTTATGAAACTGCACAGGACTGCGGTGCGCGCCGCAATGCGCTTGCTGGCCATGGCCTTGATCGTCGCACCTGGCGTAGGAATGGATGGAGAATCGTTCGATGGCAAGTGGCAGACAACGGTTTCATGCCAGTCGGCGCGGGATGCGCTCGGCTATTCCTTCCGCTTCGTCAGCGAAGTCAAGGACGGAAAGTTTCGCGGCCTGCACGGAACCGAAGGCGAGCCGAGTTCCTTGCTGATTGAGGGCAAGATTGAAGCCGACGGCTCGGCCAAGCTGTACGCGACCGGACGCACCGGCTCCAAAGAGTACGTCCCCGGACGCGACACTCCGCGCGGCACCGAGTATAGCTACAACATTGACGCTCACTTTAAGGGTTCGAAAGGCAGCGGCACTCGCGTGGAAGGGCGTCCGTGTTCGTTTGAGTTCGAAAAAGAATAAGGCGGTCGGGAATGAGCAAGGTTCGAGTGGCGGCGTTTTCGGTTTCGATCGATGGCTTTGGCGCGGGACCGCGGCAGGATCTGCAGAATCCGCTGGGAGTGCGCGGGCTCGAGTTGCACGCATGGTTTTTTCAGACTGAAGTATTCAAGAAGATGCATGGGCAAAGCGGCGGAAGCCGTGGAACCGACAACGAGATCGCCGCGCAGTCGTTCGAAAATGTCGGTGCGTGGATCCTTGGGCGAAATATGTTTGGTCCCGTGCGCGGGCCCTGGAAAGACGATTCGTGGAAGGGTTGGTGGGGAGAGAATCCGCCGTACCATTGTCCGGTGTTTGTGCTGACGCACCAGGCGCGGGCTGCCATCGAAATGGAGGGTGGTACCACGTTCCACTTTGTAACCGATGGAATCGAATCTGCGTTGAAAAAAGCGAAGGCGGCCGCGGATGGGAAAGACGTGCGGATTGGCGGCGGCGTGTCGGTGATTCGCCAATACCTCGAGGCGGGATTGATCGATGGAATGCATTTGGCGGTGTCTTCGGTGCTGCTGGGAGAAGGCGAAAATTTATTTTCCGGAATAAATCTTGCAAAGCTCGGGTTTTCCGTCAGCAAGAGAATTGCGGGAGAGAACGCCACGCATATTTTTATTGAGAAGAAATGAGTTCGACTCCAGAGCCGCACGCCTCAATTCATCACTCTGCGAAACCGTCGCCTGCCAGCGTGAAGCCTTTGTTTTGGTTCCTGGCCATTTTGTTGTTGGCTGAGATTATTTGTGGCGCAGGCATGTTTTTGACCTTGCGGCAACATTTATTCGCCATTGCCGATGATGCGCTCGAGGGCCGTGCCGGCGACATGGAGCGGTTTCTCGAAGCCCGCAAAGATTTGACCAGCGATCAACTCAAGGCCGACCTTATCGAGAAATACAAAATCGAACAGTCACAAGATTACGTGCAAGTCAGCGATGCCGCGGGAAACGTTGTTTACCGTTCGCGATTCTTCGAAACGCATCCGCTTCCCGTGATCGCGGTAGACGATGTGGACCAACCTCTTTACAGAAATCAAAAACTGGGGGACCAGCGCTTTCGCCTCGTCAGCGAGCAAGTGGAACTGAACGGCCGCATCTACGTAGTGCGTATTGCAGTTCCGATGGAGGAAGAAAGCGAAACTCTCGCCGCTTTTCGCAGATATATTTTTCTGTTAGCGCCGATTCTTTTATTCGGCGCCGCGATAGTGGGATATGAAATGAGCCGCCGGACGCGGGTTTCAGACGGCCTGCCAATAGCGACCCAAAGCAACTCCTGACCAGTTATTGCTTCTGCATTTGATCGAGCGCGGCCAGGACTTCTTCGCTGTGCCGAGAAGGGTTTACGTTTAAGTAAGTTTTGGCAATCTTGCCCTTGGGATCGATAAGAAAGGTGTGACGATTGGCAATCTTCACGACTCCAAAATTGGTGAGCGATCCGTATTCCTTGCTGACGTTGCCATTGCGATCGGCGAGCAGTTTGAAATGCAGACCCTCTTTGGTGCAGAACTGTCTGTGCGAATCGACGCTATCGACGCTGACACCCAGGACGACGGCGTGACGTTCGGCAAACTTGGGCTGATCAATTTGAAAATTGTGCGCCTCGAGGGTGCAGCCCGGAGTTTGATCCCGAGGATAAAAATATAGAACGACCCAACTGCCGCGATAATCCCTCAGACTGACAAGCGTGCCTTCCTGCGAGGGCAAAGTGAAATCGGGAGCGTTGTTCCCCACAACTGGCGCAGCGCGATGGGAATCGGAGATGAGCCGTACGACCACAACGACGAGTACAACCACCAACGCCAGCAGGGAAATTCTTAGCATCGATGCCTTTCAACCGCGGACATAAGTAGACGCGGCTCGGATGTGGTCGCAATCGCTTTGTCCCTCGTCATTGTAGAACGTTTGGGCAGCGACCTTTGTCCAGCAAAATTCCGCATAATTCAATATTATGGAATGTTCGGCACAACCAAACGGAGACATTAGACGTGGCTCAGACGGAAACTGACGGTCAAGAGGTTTTGGAAACGCGGGAGTGGGTAGACTCGCTCGACTACGTCCTGGCCAAGGGCGGCGGCCCGGTGCGAGCGGGAAGACTGCTTCAGCAACTGGCGCTGCATGCGCGGCGGGCGGCGGGAGTGAATCTTCCATTCTCGGCAACCACTCCTTATCAGAACACGATTCCGTTTCCGCAGCAGCCGCCGTTTCCTGGCAGCCAGGAGATGGAGCGGCGGATCAAGAGCCTGGTGCGATGGAATGCGCTGGCCATGGTAGTGCGCGCAAATAAGATCCAGGAAGGGATTGGCGGGCACATTTCGACCTTCGCTTCGGCGGCTACGTTGTATGAAGTTGCCTTCAATCATTTTTTTCGAGCGAAGACGGAAAGTGGTGACCGGGATTTTGTTTATTTCCAAGGACACGCTGCGCCGGGAATTTATTCGCGTGCCTATCTCGAAGGGCGCATTCCGACAGAGAAGCTGGAAAACTTTCGCCGCGAATTGAAGCCGGGCGGCGGATTGAGTTCGTACCCGCACCCGTGGCTGATGCCGAATTTCTGGGAGTTCCCCACGGTCTCGATGGGTCTGGGACCGATCCAGGCGATCTATCACGCGCGTTTCATTCGCTACCTGGAAAATCGCGGGCTCAAAGAATCGACGGGCGGAAAAGTCTGGGCCTTCATGGGCGATGGAGAAATGGATGAGCCCGAAGCGCTGGGCTCGATCACACTGGCCTCGCGCGAAAATCTGGACAATTTAATTTTTGTGGTGAACTGCAACTTGCAGCGCCTGGACGGACCGGTGCGCGGCAACGGGAAAATCATTCAGGAACTGGAAGCGATTTTCCGCGGCGCGGGATGGAACGTAATCAAAGTTATCTGGGGCTCCGATTGGGATAGCTTGATCCGCGCCGACCGCGATGGGCTTCTGGTAAAGCGGCTCGGAGAAGTGAGCGACGGTCAGTATCAGAAATACTTTGTCGAGAGCGGCGCCTATTTCCGGCAGAACTTGTTTGGCAGCGATCCGCGGTTGCTGAAAATGGTCGAGCATCTTTCCGACGAACAGTTGGCGCGCATGCGCTTGGGCGGGCATGATCCCATCAAAGTTCACGCGGCTTACCGGGCGGCGGTCGATCACGTTGGATCTCCGACGATTATTCTGGCAAAAACCATTAAGGGATACGGGCTGGGCGAGGCGGGCGAAGGCAAAAACATCACTCACCAGCAGAAAAAGCTGAACGAAGAAGAGCTGGAGCTGTTCCGGTCGAGATTCGGAATTCCGATTCCCGACGACGAACTTCACAATGCACCGTTCTACCGGCCGTCGGACGATAGCGCCGAAATCAAGTACATGCAGGCGCGCCGGCAACGGCTTGGCGGATATATGCCGCAGCGCAAAGTTTGTGCCCAGCCCGTGAAGCCCGTGCCCGAGGCTTACTTTGAAGAGTTCTACAAGGGCACCGAGGGCCGCGAAGCTTCGACCACGATGGTTTTTGTGAGGCTGCTTTCGAAGCTGCTGCGCGATCCCGAATTGGGCAAGTTGATTGTTCCCATTATTCCCGATGAGGCGCGCACCTTTGGAATGGAAGCTCTCTTCCGGCAGGTCGGAATTTATTCCAGCGCCGGGCAGCTTTACGAGCCCGTCGATATGGACACGCTTCTGTATTACAAGGAGGCGAAGGACGGGCAGATTCTGGAAGAGGGAATTACGGAAGCGGGCTCGATGTGCTCGTTCATCGCGGCGGGCACCGCGTATGCGAACCACGGCATCAATACAATTCCGTTTTTTATTTACTACTCCATGTTCGGCTTCCAGCGCATTGGCGATTTGATTTGGGCCGCGGCTGACATGCGCTGCCGCGGATTCCTGGTGGGCGGAACGGCCGGAAGAACCACGCTGGCGGGCGAGGGCCTGCAACATCAGGATGGGCACAGTCATGTTCTGGCTTTGCCGGTGCCGAATTTGCTGGCCTACGATCCGGCGTTCGCTTACGAGATTGCCGTGATTATTCAGGACGGCATCAAGCGAATGTATGTCGACCAGGAATCGATTTTTTATTACCTGACCGTGACCAACGAGCCGCTGCCGATGCCGGAGATGCCCAAGGAAGGCAACGTCCGCGAAGGCATATTGCGCGGGCTTTACCGCTTCAACACTTCCGATGCGGCGAATGCGAAGCTGCACGTGCAACTGCTGGGCAGCGGCACGATCATGTATGAAGTGCTGAAGGCGCAGACGATTCTGAAAGAAAAATACGGCGTGGCGGCCGATGTTTGGAGTGTGACCAGCTACAAGGAACTTTATCGCAATGCCAACGACTGCGAGCGCTGGAACATGCTGCATCCCGGGGAATCGCCGCGAACTCCGTATGTGACGGGGACGTTGAAAGATGCGCCCGGACCGTTCATCGCCGCATCTGATTATATGAAGGTGCTGCCGGAATCTCTGGCGAAGTGGGTGCCGGGACAATTGGTGGCGCTGGGGACGGATGGCTTTGGCCGCAGCGAAAATCGTGCGGCGCTGCGGGACTTTTTCGAAGTCGACGCCAAGCACATTGTGCTGGCTACGCTGGGCGCGCTGGTAAAGGAAAAGAAAGTTGGCGTCGACGTGGTGAAGCGCGCGGTGCGCGAGTTGGAAATCAATCCGGAGAAATTGAATCCTGCGATCAGCTGACGGCCGGGTTCAAACGTTTCATAAACGAAAGAGAATGGAATCAGTGATCGAATTCAAGCTTCCGGCACTCGGCGAAAATATTGAACAGGGCGATCTGGTGCGGCTGATGGTTGCTCCCGGCGCGACGGTGAGCGAGGGCCAGGCCGTGATGGAACTCGAGACCGATAAAGCGGTGGTGGAAGTGCCTTCGTCGGTGAGCGGAACGATTAAAGAAATTCTGGTGAAAGAAGGCGACAAGATCAAAGTAGGGCAAGTGGTTTTCACGGCGGACGGGAATGGATCGTCTGCCGCCGCGGCGAAAAGTGCTTCGCGGGAAAAACAAGCCGAGCCTGCAACTGCCGCGAAGGTGCAGGCGGCATCGTCAGGCGCCGTTGCGGCTGCGGCGAAGCCACAGACGGCTCCTGCTGTTTCTGCTCGAGCTGAGGCGCCATCGCCGCCGCGGACCCGGTCGAGCGATGCTCCCGCGCCCACGGAATTCCGGTTGCAAGAGCTTGGGGAAAATATTTCCCAGGGAGATTTGGTGCGATTGATGATCGCGCCGGGCGCGAAAGTTTCCGAGGGCCAGCCAGTGATGGAACTGGAAACCGATAAAGCTGTGATAGAAGTTCCTTCCACTGTGAGCGGCGTGGTGAATGAATTGAAAGTGAAAGAAGGAGAGAAGATCAAAGTTGGGCAGGTGATTTTTACCCTGCAAGGCGGGGCGGCGCCGACGGCAGGAACGGCGAAGCCGGGGAAGCAGCCAGTGGAGCATGTTTCGGGGCAGCATGGCGCTCGGCTTGCATTTCAGGCGGCAATTCGCGCCGAGGGTAAAACCGAAGAGCAAGCGCTGCCTCCCGACCAGCCGCGGCAGCAGCCCGCGGTATTTTCCATGCCCGCGCAACTGGGCAAGGTGGCGGGCACCGAACATCGCGAAGCGATTCCGGCTGCGCCGCACACGCGGCGGCTGGCCCGGGAAATTGGCGTCGACATTTACGAGGTAAAAGGCACTGGACCGGGCGGGCGCATCGGCGAAGATGACGTGAAGGCTCACGCGAAAGCCGCGCTGGGCGCGGCGGCAACAGCCGCGTCGTCTCCCGCGCGCGCCGGACACTTCGTTGCGCCGAAGCTGCCCGACTTTGCCAAGTGGGGAAAGATCGAACGGGTTTCGATGCGCGGAGTTCGCCGCAAAACGGCGGAACATCTTGCGGAATCGTGGAGCACCATTCCTCACGTCACGCAGCACGACCGGGCCGACATTACCGAACTCGAGCAATTGCGCGCACGGTTCGCGTTCAAGGCGGAACAGGCCGGCGGCAAAATGACGGTCACGGCGATTGCCTTGAAAGTGTGCGCCGCGGCGCTGAAAGTTTTTCCGCAATTTAACGCCACCATCGATATGGAGAAAGAAGAAATTATTTACAAGCAGTACATCAATATCGGAGTGGCGGCGGATACGGAGCGCGGGTTGCTGGTGCCCGTGATTCGCGACGTAGACAAGAAAAATATTGTGGAGCTGGCGGTCGAACTTTCGCAGCTGTCACAAAAAGCGCGCGAGAAGAAGATAACTCTGGCCGATATGGAAGGCGGAACTTTTACTATTACCAACCTCGGCGGCATCGGCGGGACGGCGTTTACGCCGATCGTGAATCATCCCGAAGTGGCGATTCTTGGCTTGTCGCGTTCGCGCACCGAACCGGAATGGATCGGTGGAAAGTTCGAGCCTCGCCTGATTCTGCCGCTTTCGCTCTCCTACGATCACCGGCTGATTGATGGCGCGGATGCCGCGCGCTTTCTGCGCTGGGTTGCGGAAGCCTTCGAGCAGCCCTTCCTGCTTTCTGTGCAGGGATAAGGCGAGCGCCTTTCCGAACAATTTGAAAGAAAATCTCTCGATGAACGAATCGCCGAATAAGCAGCCTGAGCCGACTTCCGAAGATAACAAGAATTTGCGCATCGCCGTGGTTGGCGCTGGCCCCGGCGGCTACGCGGCGGCATTCCTCGCCGCCGACCTCGGCATGAACGTTACGCTGATCGACCCGGAGGTGAATCCCGGCGGCGTGTGCCTGTACCGCGGCTGCATTCCTTCGAAGTCGCTGTTGCATGTTGCAAAACTAATTGACGAATCGCAGCACGCGAAAAATTGGGGCGTTGAATTTCCAGAGCCGAAAATCGATCTGGCGCAGTTGCGAAATTGGAAAGAAGGCGTGGTTAAAAAGCTTACCGGAGGATTGGGACAGCTTTCCAAACAGCGCCGCGTGGAATATGTTCGAGGACATGCGGCGTTCGAGAATTCGAACACCTTGCGCGTCACAAAATCCGACAAGACCGAATCGGTTCTCAGCTTTGACCGGATTATTCTCGCGACCGGTTCTCGTCCGGCAATTATTCCGGCGCTGAAAATCGATTCGCCGCGACTGATGGATTCGACTGGCGCGCTGAATCTCGAAGACATTCCCGGCAGCCTTCTGGTTGTGGGCGGAGGTTACATTGGCCTGGAACTGGGGTCGGTGTATGCCGCGCTGGGCACGCGAGTCACCGTGGTTGAAATGCTGCCGGGCCTGCTTCCCGGGGCCGATCGCGATCTGGTTCTACCGCTGCACAAACGCCTGGAGAAAAAGTTCGAAACGATCCTGTTGAATACGACCGTGGCTTCTTTGAAAGATGAAGGCAACGGGATCCGCGCGAAATTCGAAAGTGCCGCGCTTCAAGAAAAAGATCGCGAGAAACTTTTTGACCGCGTATTGGTTTCGGTGGGGCGCAAGCCGAATTCTGAAATTGCAGGGCTGGAGAAAACGCAGGTGCACGTCAGTCCGCGCGGATTCATCGAAGTCAACAAACAGTTGCAAACCGCCGATCCTTCCATCTATGCCATCGGAGACGTGGTGGGCGAACCCATGCTGGCGCACAAGGCTTCGCATGAAGGGCGGGTAGCGGCGGAAGCGATCGCCGGCCACAAAGTGGCATTCGAACCGAATGCGATTCCGGCCGTGGTGTTTACCGATCCTGAAGTTGCGTGGTGTGGACTCACCGAAACGCAAGCGGAAAAAGAAAAGCGCGAAATCAAAGTTGCCAAGTTTCCCTGGGGAGCGTCGGGACGCGCAATCACAATCGACCGCCCGGAGGGAATGACCAAGCTTCTAATCGATCCGCAAACCGAACGCGTTCTGGGCGTTGGCATTGTGGGCGCGGGCGCCGGAGAACTGATTGCCGAGGGCGTTCTCGCGGTGGAAATGGCCGCGCTGGCGAGCGATGTTGCCATGACGATTCATCCTCATCCCACCCTTTCAGAAACGGTGATGGAATCTGCCGAAGTTTTCTATGGCACGAGCACGCACGTCTTCCGGCCCAAGCGAAGCTAATCACAAGGCCGGTTTGTCTTGAGCTCCAGCCAGTTCCGCTACAATAAAATCTCACTTTCCGGGATCTCGCTGTCCGCAGAGCGCGGCACAAATTCATGTCAAAAGTTTTCAGATTCATTTTTGTTTTAGCTTTGGCGTTGGCGGCAAGTACGCCGCTTCCCGCGCAGAGCGCGCTCGGCCAGCTTCTTCAACCAAACTCTTCCAGCACGACTGCCACAAAAAGCCCTAGCGATCCGTTGGGGCGTGGAACGCCTTACGGGACTGTCTTTGGATTTCTGGAAGCGGCGCAAGCGGGCAACTACGCCATTGCCGACCAGTATCTTCAGATGAGCGCGGCGCGACGGCAAAGCGAAGGCGAAGCGCTGGCGCAGAAGCTCAAAGTGGTGATGGATACCGCGTTCGCGGGCAGCCTGAAGCACGTGAGCAACCAGCCCGAAGGCACGCCGCAAGAAGGCGTTCCGGTGGACCGGCAAAATTTGGGAACGATGGTGTCGGGCGATGCAGAAGCGGAATTGCAAGTGGTGCGCGTTTCGGATGCCAACGCGGGGAAAATCTGGTTGATCTCTGCCGACACGTTAAGCAAGGTTCCCGAACTTTACGACCAGGTGGAAGCGCGGCGGGTGGAAACGCGACTGCCCGCGTGGGTGGTGAAGCATCAACTTGCGGGAATGCCGTTGTGGCAATGGTTTGCGCTGGTGCTGCTGATTCCGGTGGCAGCCGCAGTGGGCTGGTTGTTGCTGGTCGTAATGCAAATTCCGCTGCGGTGGTGGGCGCGGCGGCACGGGCAACCTGAATTTGTGAAATGGGGTTCGGTATCGGGGCCGGCGTGGCTGCTGGCGGCAACGTTGATCCATCGAATTCTCGCCAGCTATTTGGGCATGCCGTTGCTGCAGCGCCACTACTACGAGCAGGCAACGGCGGTGGCCGTGATTATTGGCGCCGCGTGGATTCTGTGGCGTGTGATCCGCTGGTTTTTGCGCCGCGTGCGAAACCGAGCTTTGGCCCACGGCCACGGAGGCACGGGCTCGCTGATACTGCTGGGTGAGCGCATTATCAAGGCGGTTGTTTTTATTGTCGCAGTGTTCTCGATCCTCGGAATTCTGGGGGTGAACCTGAATGCGGCGCTGGCGGGCGTAGGCATTGGCGGCCTGGCTATTGGATTCGGAGCACAGCAGACCATCGCGAATTTGTTTGGCGGCGTTTCGGTGCTGGGCGACGAAGTGATTCGCGTCGGCGACGTCTGCCGCTTCGGCGATCGCGTGGGGACGGTAGAAGATATCGGCCTGCGGTCGACTCGGGTTCGCACGGAAGAACGAACACTGCTGGCAATTCCGAATGGCACGGTGGCGACGATCAATGTCGAGAATCTGAGCCGGCGGGAGAAGATTCTTTTCAAGACAATGTTGGGCTTTCATCTTGACACTGCGGCCGATCATCTTCGCGCGGTGCTGGACGAGATCCGCCGGATATTAGAAGAGAATCCGAAGATTGAAACTCGCAGTGTGCGGGTGAGGCTTACGGAGTTGGCGGCCAGCGCACTTAATGTGGAGCTTTTCTGCTACGTACTGACCAGGGATTTTAATGAATTCGCCGAAGTGCGCGAAGCTGCGTTGTTACAGATTATGAATCTGGTGGAGGGCTCGGGAGCCAGCCTCGCGTCGCCGTCGCAGACGCTTTATTTAAGTAACGATGCGGGAACGGATGGGAATAAGGCGGAAACTGCGTTAAAAAAACTTAGCGGCGCACCGGAAGAAAGTAAGTCACCGCCCGCAAAAGGATGAAGCTCGCCATCGCCGCGTTAGCAATAAAAGAAATCGATGCGTCGGATAATAGACGATGGCGGGAACGAGAGTGAGATAGGCAAGAAGGTAAATCACTCCGGTAGTTCCATGCAGTTGACGAAAGAAAAGGCCGCGTGCCCAGTTCACGTCCGATTGCGGACGCCACAAATAATTGATGGGCACAACGATCCAAGTAGTTAACGTTTGATACTTCCATCCTCGGGAGTCGTAGCCCAGACGCCAAATTGCCCACAGGAGCAATGGCGGCGTGATCACGTGAAACAGGCTGAGCAAGCGAATCGAGAGCGCGATGTGAGGATCGAACATGTACTCGGTTCCTCCGATCAGATGACGCCTTGTAACCAGAGCGCCGGCTAAATCGAGCGTGAACAGAGTCTGGAAAAGAAGCAATCCGGTTGCTTGCCACGAAAAGAACAGAGAGCTTTCGAGCCAGAGCGCGACGGCGATAAAAATATTTCCCAAGTCGCAAAAGAACAAAAAGTTTTGCAGGCCATATTGCCGCCAGTAGAGCGGAGCCCAGATCAGAACCCATATTGTCCAGAAAAGTTTTATCCAGAGCGGAATCCGCATGGCTGGATTGTATCCGGATGATGCAACGCGGAGTTGTGAACTGCCAAAAGCCCAGTCTGGCAAGGCAAAGCCGCCATCCCAGAATTACCACCGTAACTTGATGCGGCTTACCGCTGTACCTACGATGATTCTAATATGGGTTACCAAGCACTCCTCTTCTGTCCCGATGAAAAGACGGCCCGGACCGTGACGCAGGTTCTCGGCGAGTTGGACTTCACCGTCGTTCCCTGCACCGAACCCTTTGCCGCGGTCAAGCAATTGATGGCAGAGCATTTTGACGCGATTGTGGTGGACTGCGATAACGAGCAGAACGCCACACTTTTATTCAAAAGCGCGCGCAATGCCGCCGGAAGCCAGTCGTCGCTGGCGGTAGCTGTGGTCGAGGGGCAAGCGGGCGTGGCGAAAGCATTCCGGATCGGCGCCAACCTGGTGCTGACCAAACCCATCAATGTGGATCAGGCGAAGGGGACATTACGCGTTGCCCGGGGCTTGTTGCGTAAAGGCGAAACTACGAAACCCGCGGTGCAACCGGGTGAAAGCAAGACGCCGGGACATGTTCCGGCGAGTTCGCCCGAGCTTACGAGTACACCTGCACGAACACCGTTAAAATTGGCGCCGAGCCCAGCACCTGCGGTGGTGGCAAATGTTGCGGCGAAGCCCGGAAATCAGCCGCGTGTTACCGCTTCGGCTCCCATTGAGATTGAACAAGTAGCGAAAGATGGGGAATCGATACACGAAGCGATCGAGCAATCCTCTTCCACGACGAGAGCCGTTTCCACGCTTCCAGAGGCAGTAGCTAAGGATGTATCTCCATTGCCAGTGCAGGCCGCAGCGCAAGCACCGCAGCCTATCGTGGGCAAGAGTTTCGGGGCTTCCGGAGCGGCCAGCGCGCCTGCTCCCGCGAAAGAAAAAGTTACCGCTTCTGCACCGAAGGTTCCAGCTGTCCCAGTTGTGTCGGAGCCCGCAGCCGTAAGCGAAGTTGTGAGTGAAGCGAAAGACACGCCGCTGGAATTTGCCGCGGCGTCGCAGAAAACCGAAGAGGCTGCGGCGGAAAAAAAGTCTGGGGGAAGCAAAACCGCACTGCTGGCGGTTGCCGCAATTATATTGGTCGCGGCTGGAGGATACGAAGCGTGGCTGCATTGGGGAAGTGCGATTTTGAATGGACGCGGTGCTCCCGCAGCCACAGTCAACAGCGCGAGAAGCGCAGCCGCAGTTCCGGTCAAGACCCTGCCTGCGGTTGCCGCGACGGAAACGGTCAAGCAGCCCTTAGCGGCTTCGCAGACACCTGCGCTACAAACTTCGACCGCGCAAAGCAGCGAGACCGCGGAAAATGTCGCACCACGTAAAAGTAGTGCGGAATCGGCGAGTGGGAGTGAGACGAAAGCGAGCGCGCCGGTAGCGAAGGCTCCAGCAAAGCCAGCGCCGAAGCCGATTGTGATCAAGAGCAACGGTACGCACTCGACTGCGCTGAGCGCCGCGCCGGTTGTGAGCATGACGGAAATTGCAGACGCGGGAGCCGCGGAGGTGCCGAACTTGATTGGGGGCAAGGCTCCTACTCCGGTGCTGCAACCCCCAAGCGTTTCGCAGGGAGTGTCGCAGGGCGTGGTGCTGAAGAAGGTGCAGCCAAGTTATCCGGCATATGCGATGCAATTGCGGATCGAAGGTGCGGTCCAACTGCTGGCGACGGTTGCGAAAAACGGAAACGTCACCGCGGTGAAAGTGGTCAAAGGCGATCCAGAACTGGCGCAAGCCGCGGCTGCGGCTGTGAAGCAATGGAAATACAAACCATTTCTGTTGAATGGTTCGCCGGTGGAAATGCAGACGCAGATTACAGTGAACTTCAAGTTGCCGCAGTAAAAAATCTCAGGACATAATCCCGGCTTAAACGTTTCATCGAAACGATTGCCGTTCTTTATTTCAAGATTTCAAGCCCTAGTTCATCCAGACGTCAGAGACGCAGTTACGGGGATCGATCCTTTCACCCTTGTGCCCGTGTCGTCCGATTCGATGAGTAGCTTGCCGCCGAACTGGCGCATCCTTTCCTGCATGCCGCGCACTCCAACGCCGGCTCTGGCCGCGGACATCTCTTGCTGCCTTGCAGGCGAAATTCCCTTGCCGCGGTCGCTGATTTCGAACTCGATAGCGCCGTTGGAGCGAGTTAGGCAGATCTTCGCGGTCGAGCTTCCGGCATGGCGATGAACGTTAGTCAGGGCCTCCTGGATTACTCGAAAAATAACCAGTTCCAAATCCTTGGGCAGGCGGCCAACGTCGGGCGAAACCTGGAGTTCGACTTCGATATGGCTGCGCTGAGAAAATCCCTCGACATACCAGCGCAGCGCGGATTCAATTCCGACCTCATCCAGCAGGGGCGGGTGTAACAAGTAGGAAAGGGTACGAATTTCCTTGGAGAGATCGCTGGAAAGCTTCTCGCTGTCAGAGACCAGTTTCAGCATTTGCGGGTTCTGGTTTTTCGCGAGTTCTTGAAGTGCGGCAAAATTCATTCCTAATGCGACCAGAGTTTGCCCGGCATGATCGTGAAGCTCGCGAGCCATGTGGCGGCGTTCTTCGTCCTGGGTGCGCAGCAGGCGGCC
>Ga0335075_10007430_pt1 | contig 16858 bp, 12 predicted proteins | sample Lox_Sample_24_FD_206723 | JGI IMG/M metagenome (GOLD analysis project Ga0335075, IMG submission 206723) | Soil microbial communities from Loxahatchee National Wildlife Refuge, Florida, United States - Lox_Sample_2.4 | ecosystem: Environmental > Terrestrial > Soil > Wetlands | place: USA...
GAAACCGGCGTGGCAACGCGTGACCGAAAGTCAGCGCTGGTAGTGGCTGGCCTGGTGGCCGTTGCGGCCGGACGGCGGACGCCGCACCTGCGCCCCGGGCTCGGTCGGTGCGCGACGGGTCTGCTCTTGGCGTGCCGGCGGCGCACCCGCAGCGCCGCGGGACGCTGCCGGCGGCGCCTCGCCGCGGCCGGCCGGGGCCAACGGACGGCTGGGCGCAGCTTTACGCCGTCCGGCCGATTGCGGCGCCCCTGCAGCACCTGTTTGCGGTGGCACCGGCGGCAACACCCGCAGCAGGTCGTTGAATTGGCGCACGGTGCGCAGGCCCTCGTCCCACTGGGCACGGGTACTGCCGATCGGCATGCTGACCAGCGTCCAGTTCTGCTCGTTCCACATGATCTCGGCGCAGTCGGGCGCCGTGTGCGCGAAGGTGACCATGCGCCGATCGCAGGCCCGCCGGGCGGCGTCCAGATTCGTGGAGTACACCATCCGCGGCCCGATCGCACCCAGCAGCCAAATGTCGTTCTCGCGCGGCTCTTTGAGACCTTTGAGCCGCACGTCGACCACGACATTGGTGCCAACCTTGCGGTGCAGCGCGATCACGGTGGCGACTTCCTCGAGGTCGAAGATGAACACCGCCTCGCCGCGGATCTGTCCCAGGACGACGTTGCGCGCCGGGATGTTGCTGCCCACCGTCGACATGATCCCGCGCTTCCAGCGCTTGAGGATTTCAGTGGATTCCTGCTCGTAGTCGAATCCGTGCGACCGCGCCCACGACCGTCGCCGACGGCCCCGCCCCCGGCGACGATCGATGTCGACGTACAGCAACACCGCCGCGCCGACGAAGCACAGCGCGGAGAGCGTAAACCAAAGGGGAACCATCGCCACGTAGCCTAGCTGCTGTCAGCCCCTAAACGGGAATGCCAGCAGGTCACAACCGAATTAAAGTTTGCTACCGCTTCGGAAGCAGGCACGAACACTGTGTCGTGATCGCCCATCATCGACAGCGCTTACCCCAGCACGAGGCTGTCGCCGTCGGCGCTGGCATTCACCGGAACGGTATCGCCGTCGTGCACGTCGCCGGCCAACAGCATCTTGGCGAGCTGGTCACCGATCGCCTGCTGCACCAGCCGGCGCAACGGCCGGGCGCCGTAGACCGGGTCGAAGCCGCGCTGCGCCAGCCACTGCTTGGCCGGCAGCGACACTTCCAGCGTGAGGCGACGCTGAGCCAGCCGCTTCTGCAGCTGCGCCAACTGGATGTCGACGATCGACACCAGCTCGCCGGGCTCCAGGCCGTGGAAGACGATCACGTCGTCGAGGCGGTTGATGAACTCCGGCTTGAACGCCGAGCGCACCGCGGCCATCACTTGCTCCTCGCTGCCGCCCGACCCCAGGTTGGACGTGAGGATCAGGATTGTGTTGCGGAAGTCGACCGTGCGGCCCTGCCCGTCGGTGAGCCGACCCTCGTCGAGCACCTGCAACAGCACGTCAAACACGTCCGGGTGGGCCTTTTCGATCTCATCGAAGAGGATCACCGTGTACGGCCGCCGGCGCACCGCCTCGGTCAGCTGACCGCCCTGGTCGTAGCCGATATAGCCCGGAGGCGCGCCGACCAGCCGGGCGACCGAGTGCTTCTCGCCGTATTCGCTCATGTCGATGCGGACCATCGCGCGCTCGTCGTCGAACAGAAACTCCGCCAACGCCTTGGCCAGCTCGGTTTTGCCGACGCCGGTTGGTCCCAGGAACATGAACGAGCCGGTCGGCCGGTTGGGGTCGGCGACACCGGCTCGAGAGCGCCGCACCGCGTCGGAAACCGCTGTCACTGCCTTCCGTTGTCCGATGACGCGCTTGCCCAGCTCGTCTTCCATCCGCAGCAGCTTGGCGGTCTCGCCTTCGAGCATCCGGCCTGCTGGAATGCCGGTCCACGCCGACACCACGTCGGCGATGTCGTCGGGTCCGACTTCCTCTTTGAGCATGACGTTCTCGCGGGCCTCGGCTGTCGGCACCGCGGCGTCGAGCTTCTTCTCCACCTCGGGGATGCGGCCGTAGCGCAGCTCGGCGGCCTTGGCCAGGTCGCCGTCGCGTTCGGCGCGCTCGGACTCCCCGCGCAGCTTCTCCAGCTGCTCCTTGAGCTCGCGTACAACGTCGATGGCGTTCTTCTCGTTGTGCCACCTGGTGGTCAGCTCGGCCAGCTTCTCCTTCTGGTCGGCCAGCTCGGCGCGCAGCTTCTCCAGGCGTTCCTTGGACGCCTCGTCCTCTTCCTTGGCCAACGCCATCTCTTCGATCTCGAGCCGGCGCACCAGCCGCTCGACCTCGTCGATCTCGACGGGCCGGGAGTCGATCTCCATCTTCAGCCGGCTGGCGGCCTCGTCGACCAGGTCGATGGCCTTGTCGGGGAGGAACCGCGCGGTGATGTAGCGGTCGGACAGCGTCGCGGCGGCCACCAGCGCGGAGTCGGTGATCCGCACGCCATGGTGCACCTCGTAGCGGTCCTTCAGCCCGCGCAGGATCCCTACGGTGTCCTCCACTGACGGCTCGCCGACGAAGACCTGTTGGAATCGGCGCTCGAGGGCGGCGTCCTTTTCGATGTACTTGCGGTACTCGTCGAGCGTGGTGGCGCCGACCAGCCGCAGTTCACCGCGGGCCAGCATCGGCTTGATCATGTTGCCGGCATCCATCGCGCCCTCGCCGGTCGCGCCGGCGCCGACGATGGTGTGCAGCTCGTCGATGAACGTGATGATCTGCCCGGCGGAGTTCTTGATGTCGTCGAGCACGGCTTTGAGTCGTTCCTCGAACTCGCCGCGGTATTTGGCGCCGGCCACCATCGAGCCCAGGTCCAGGCTGATGACGGTCTTGTCGCGCAGGCTCTCGGGAACGTCGCCGTCGACGATGCGTTGCGCCAGGCCCTCCACGATGGCGGTCTTGCCGACGCCGGGCTCGCCGATCAGCACCGGGTTGTTCTTGGTGCGCCGGGACAGCACCTGCACGACCCGGCGAATCTCGTTGTCCCGCCCGATGACCGGGTCGAGTTTGCCTTCGCGGGCGCGGTCGGTCAGGTCGGTGGAGTACTTCTCCAGCGCCTGATAGGTGGCCTCGGGGTCGGCACTGGTGACGCGGGCGCTACCGCGCACCTTGACGAACGCCTCCCGTAACGCCTGCGGTGAGGCACCGTGTCCGGTCAGCAGCTTGGCGACGTCGGAGTCGCCGGTGGCCAGGCCCACCATCAGATGCTCGGTGGAGACGTATTCGTCGTCCATCTCGGTGGCCAACTGCTGCGCGGTGGTGATCGCGGCCAGCGATTCACGGGACAGCTGCGGTTGCGAGCTGGCGCCGCTGATCTGCGGCAGCTGGTCCAGGATGCGCTGGGCTTCGGCCCGGACGACGGCGGGCTCCACGCCGACAGCCTCTAGCAGCGGCGCGGCGATGCCGTCGTTCTGTGTCAGCAACGCCAACAGCAGATGAGCCGGCCTGATCTCCGGATTGCCGGCCGCTGAGGCCGCCTGCAGGGCCGATGTCAGGGCCGCCTGCGCCTTGGTTGTCGGGTTGAAAGAGTCCACGACACCTCCATTCGGGGTCAAAAGGGCCTAAAGGCGCCCGCCAAAAATGCTTGTCACGAAGTCCAACGCCGTCAAGGTTGAGTCTGTTCCGCTCAACCTTACCGAATTTTGGCACGCCGCGCGTGGACGATCTAGGGCATAAAGTCCGGGATTTGCCGATCACAACCTACCCGGTCAGCGACGGTGATCGAACGTATGCTCGATCGGTGGGCGACCTCGCGTCGATCGGATACAACGGGCAGCCGGTCCGCGACCCGTTTCGGGTGGTGCGCCCGCCGATCAGCGTGCTGATCGACCTAACCGTGCTGTTTCCGCGGGAGCCACACCGCTCGGGGCGGTATCACCCCAACGGCCTGCAGCTGCACAAGGTCGTCGAGGGCCGGCTGACCTGCTGGGGTATTTGCGAGCAGGGCGACTGGTGGGGGCTGGTGACCTACCCGATCGACTACGGGTCCAAGCGCAAAACCGTCACACACTGGGTCCCGGCCTGGACCCTGCGTCGCAACGATGCGGGCACGGGACGAGCCCGCTGAGGCGCGGCGCAAACGAACCCTGCGTCGCAACGATGCGGGCACGGGACGAGCCCGCTGAGGCGCGGCGCGAACCGCCAGAGAATGCGAAGATGCTGCCGTGACAGGAAGTTGGGGTTCGGTACTGACCACGCTGATTCCGCTGGCGCTGGTCGTCTCGCTCTCACCGTTGTCGGTTATCCCGGCGGTGCTGGTCTTGCAAACGCCACAGCCCCGGCCGACCAGCCTTGCCTTCCTGGGCGGCTGGCTGGTGGGCCTGGCCGCACTGACCGCGGCATTCGTCGCATCCTCCGATGCGCTCGAAGGCTTGCACAACAAACCACCGACGTGGGCATCCTGGCTGCGCGTTGTGCTCGGGCTGGCGCTGATCGCGTTCGGCATCTATCGGTGGCTGAACCGGCACGGCCACACCGAGTCGCCGAAGTGGATGCGGTCTTTCGCAACACTCACACCCACCCGCGCGGTGATAACAGGGTTGGTGCTGGTCGTAGTCAGGGTCGAGGTGCTGATCATGTGCGCCTTGGCCGGTTTGGCCATCGGCGGTAGCGGTCTCGGCGTGGCAGCCGAATGGATAGCGGCCCTGATCTTTCTGGCCGTCGCCGCATCAACGGTCGCCGTGCCGATCCTGGCCTACGTGGCCGCCGGCAACCGCCTCGATGATGCAATGGCACGGCTCAAAGACTGGATGGAGCGCAACAATGCCGCGCTGCTGGCGGCGATCCTGGTGCTGATCGGTCTGATGGTGCTCTACAACGGAGTTCACGCGCTTTACTGAGGACCGCTCAGGCCCGGATAAAATCGTCCGGCGTGAGCCTCAACGACCGGGATGCGCTGGCGGTATTGCACGCCGCCTTGAAGCCGGACGACGAAAACGGGCTCATCGGCCGGTTCTACACCCGCTGGTTTTCCTTCGACGTTTCGCCGCGTGACCTGTTCCCGCCGGATATGGCCACCCAGCGGGCCGCCTTTGCCCACGCGCTGCACTGGGTGTACGGCGAGCTGGTCGCCCAGCGAGCCGAAGAGCCGGTGGCGTTTTTGGCCCAGCTGGGTCGCGACCACCGCAAATTCGGAGTGCTCCCCGAGCACTACGACACGTTACGGCAGGCACTGCTCGCGACCCTGCGAGACGAGCTGGCCGAAGCCTGGACCGACGGCGTCGACGCGGCCGCCCAGCAGTCGCTGAACCTGATCACCGGGGTAATGCGCGGCGCTGCGGACGCCGAGCGGGGACCGGCCTGGTGGGACGGGACGGTGATTGCACCCCTGCGGGTCTCGCGCGACCTGGCCGTCGTTCGGCTGCAGCTGGACCGGCCGATGCCCTATCACCCCGGCCAATACGTCAACGTCGCGGTGCCGCAGTGCCCGCGGCGGTGGAGATATCTGACGCCGGCCATCCCGCCGGATGACAGCGGCGCCATCGAGTTCCATGTCCGGGCGGTCTCGGGCGGCATGGTCAGCAACGCCATCGTGCACGAGACCCAGCCCGGTGACCGGTGGCGGCTGTCCAGCCCGCACGGCAGCTTGCAGGTCGACCGCGACGGTGGCGATGTGCTGATGGTGGCCGGCAGCACCGGGCTGGCGCCGCTGCGCTCGATCGTCATGGACTTGACCCGCTGGGCTGTGAACCCGCGCGTACACATGTTCTTCGGCGCCCGCTACCCGTGTGAGCTCTACGACCTGCCCATCCTGTGGCAGATCGCCGCGCACAATCCCTGGCTGTCGGTGTCGCCGGTCTCCGAACGCAACGGCGACCCCGCCTGGGCCGCCGACTATCCCGACGTGACACCGCCGCGGGGACTGCATTTGCGGCAGACCGGCAAGCTGATGGACGTCGTCACCAAATACGGCGGCTGGGGGGACCGGCAGATCCTGATCTGCGGCGGACCGGACATGGTGCGCGCCACCAAGGCCGCGCTGATCGCCAAAGGGACGCCGCCGGAACGTATCCAGCACGACCCGCTGTCCAGCTAGCCTGAGCATCGTGCACACCGTCACGCTGCGGGACCCGACGTCGAACCTCGAGGCCCGGTTCGTGCCGGACGCCGGCATGATCGGCATCTCGTTGACCGACTCGGGCGTGGAACTGCTCGGCCAGCGCCGCGGCCTGGATGCCTATCTGGCCGACGGCAAAACGATGGGTATCCCGATCCTGTATCCGTGGGCAAATCGGTTGGGCGCCAACACTTACACCGCGGAAGGCGCGACGGTCACATTGACAGCCGGGCAGCATAGGGTACGCACCGACCCCAACGGCCTGCCGATCCACGGTGTGCTGGCCGCCTTTCCGAACTGGCGGGTGACGCATGAGTCGGCCCACGAGCTGACCGCCGAAGTGGACTTCGGCGATCAGGACTTGCTGGCCAGCTTTCCGTTTCCGCATCGGCTGGCGCTGACCGTCACGCTGTCCGATCGGACCCTGGCGGTGCGCACCTCGGTGACCCCGACCGGGGATCGGGCAGTGCCACTGTGTTTCGGTTTCCATCCGTATCTCCAGTTACCGGATGTGCCGCGGGACCAGTGGATCATCGAGACCCCGCCGTTGCGGCACCTGCAGCTCGACGGACGGGGGTTGCCCACCGGCGAGACGGCCCACCACCACGCCGTCACCGAACCGTTGGGCGACAAAGCTTTTGACGACGGGTACGACGAGGTTGCCGAAGGTGCGGTGTTCGCGGTGTCCGGTGGTGGCCGCCGTATCGAGGTCCACTTCGAGCAGGGTTACCCGGCGGCGCAAATCTTCGCGCCGCCTGGCGAGGATGTCGTGTGCTTCGAGCCGATGACCGCCCCGACCGATGCACTGCGGCGCGGCGGTTACCGGTCCGCGCAACCCGGCGAATGGGGGGTCGCCCAGTTCTCGATTCGAGCTGTTTGACATGTGCTGAAATCGGCGCGCCTGACCGGTACCCTTAGCCAATCCTGGGCAGGAGGAGTCGGTGAGCCCTGGCGAGAACAGCACGTCGATCAACGAATTGCTGGACCGTGCGGTGCGGGCCATCAACGCCGGCGACCGAGCGACCGCCACCACGTTGGCCGGTCGGGTGCTTGCCGTCGACCGGGGAAACCCAGAGGCCGAGGACCTGCTCGCACCCCCCGCTCACTACGGTGAGATCCGCCGCCTGACAATCATGTTCGTCGACCTCGTCGACTCGACGGGGCTGTCCAGGCGTTTAGAACCGGAGACATATCACACGTTGGTGGGCCGCTATCGAGATGAAGTGCGCCGGACTGTCGATCGATATGAGGGGCATATCAGCTCGATCAAGGGCGACGGATTGCTGGCAGTCTTCGGCCACCCCAAGGCGCATGAGAACGACGTGCGACGCGCCGTCGCAGCGGGACTGGATATCACCCGCGCAGTGGCGCAACTCAGCGAGCAAGCCGAACGCAAATTCGACGTGGCCGTCAACGTACGCGTCGGCATCCACCGCGGCCTGGTCTACCTCGACACCGACCAAGACGACGTGTACGGGTTTGCCGCCAATTTGGCTGCGCGAATTTGTGGTGTTGCCGAGCCGGGCACGGTGGCGGTGTCAGATGCGGTCGCACCCTTGATCCGTGACTTCTTCGACCTCGACACCCGTCCGCCGGTCGCAGTAAAGGGTGTCGAGGGCTTTATCAGCCCTCACCAGGTGCTCGACGAGCGATCGATGACGCCGCTGTTGCAGCCGCCACCGCTGGTCGGGCGTGACCGTGAGCGCAACTGGCTGCAGCAGTGCTGGCAGCGGGCGCGCGACGGAGCGTTGAGTACTCCGGGCGTCGTCTTCCGCGGTGAACCCGGAATCGGCAAGACCCGGCTCGCCACTGAAGCAGCCGAAATCGTTGCGGGTTCAGGCGGGACCGTCATCGAACTCAGGGGTTCGCCGCTGCACACCGACACCGGCCTGCATCCGGTGCGCAGGCTGCTGGAGCGGCGATGCGGTATCACCCGGCTCACCGACGGTGCCGAGCGGTTGCGACGGTTGGGAGTCGAGTTGGGCTCGTGCGCAATGGATCCCCCGACCACGGTCCCGCTGATAGCGCCGGTTTTGGGTATCGGTGCCGAGCACGGCTACCACCCAGCTGCTGTGGAAGGCCGCACTCTGTACGAGTTGATCGGGGAGACGGTGCACCGCTACGTGTTGGCGTGCCTGGACAATAGGCCCGGCCTGGTCATTGCCGAGGACGTGCACTGGTTTGATCCCTCGACCATGGAATTGCTCACTTCGCTACTCAAGGCCGCAGACGGGCGGCTGATAGTGGTGATGACCGGGCGCGAGAGTGATTGGCTTCAGACCGATTGGTCGATGGAGGTTTTCGAGCTGGCCCCGCTGACCGACGAGCAGTCCGACATATTGATCGAGGCATTGGACCCGGCCGTGTCGGACGCGCAGCGAGCCGCGGTACGCGAACGTTGCGACGGGGTGCCCTTCTACATCGAACACGTAGTGGCCGGCATGAAGGTGACCGGTCATCAGCCAGAGGTGCCGGAGGCGCTGTACGAGCCGCTGTTCAGCCGACTGCACACCCGCAGCGATGTGGTGCCGGTGGCCGAGGCCGCCGCCGTGATCGGGCGCGCCGGCGATCTCCCGTTGCTGCACTCCGTGGTCGGCCGCGACGCCCAGGACGTCGACGGCGTCGTCACCGAACTCGTACGGGCGCGCGTGCTGGAACGACGCGGGGCCGACGGCTGGCGATTCCGCCACGAGCTACTCCGAGAGGTCGCGGCCGAGCTGGCCCCGCCATCGCTACGCCGTGATCTGCACGCGCGCACTGCCTGCGCGCTGGTTGAAGCGGCGGACGCCGTCGAGCCGGATTGGCGCGTGGTCGCAACCCACTTTGAGCAGGCTCAGCAACACGACGAAGCGGTCGAGGCGTACCAGAATGCCTCGCTGAACGCTCGACGCCGGGGCGCTCTGCAGGAAGCGCTGGCTTGCCTGACGAAAGCACTCGACCAGCTCACCGGCTGCGCGACGGGCTCCGCGCGCGACCGCAGGGAAATCGCGATCCGGCTGGAGCGCGGTTTCTTGATGGGTACCACGCAAGGCAGCCAGAGCGGTGAGGCAGCCGCCGAACTCCAACGCTGCCTCGAATTGGCGAGCACCGGCAACTACGAGGATGAGTTGTTCACCACGCTGACCGCGCTGATCAGCTACTACGTGCCGCGAGCTGAATTGCGCCGGGCCCATGAACTGCTCGACTCGCTGTCCGCCCGGGTCACCAAGGACCGCCCCTGGGGTTACCCGGCCATGGCGGCGTCGTTGGGTTCGGTGATCTGGCTGGAAGGCGACTTCACCGCTGCCCGCGCGCATCTGCTTCGTGCGCTGGCCGATCGGTCCGCCGCCGATCCGCGGGTGCTAAACACCGCCTGGTTCGTCGCCGTCGACCCGATCTCGTCGGCGCACATCTTCCTGGCACTGACCCATACGATCTGTGGGGACCTGGACCGTGCCAACGCGGAGCTTGCCGCATCGTTCCAGCGCTGCGAGACCCTCGGCTTTCCGCAGAACGCCCACAACAGGGCACACACGTACTTCATGGAAATATGGGTGCGGCTGGAAAGCGGCCAGATCGGCGAAGCTGCTGCCGCCGTCGCGGAACTTCGCCAACTTAGCGAGCAGTCGGGGCTCGACTTGTGGCGATGGGTCGGCCGAACCGAACACGCAACCGTTAAGGGACTGGCCGCGATTGCCGCTGGTTCCGACACCGCCACGCTGACGGACTGGGCCGAAAAGCTCGCTCTACGAGTGGACGGATCGCGCTTCATCCACCTCAATAGTTACCTGACTTTTCACGACGCGGTTATCGGCCGTCTCTTGATTGCTGCCGGTCAACCCGAGAAGGCGCGGGAAAGACTGGAGACGGCGCTGCGCCACGCCGACGAAACCGGCATGAAATTCTATGACGCCGAGCTGATGCGCGTGCGTGCCCACACCATCACTGACCCGAAGCAACGCCGCGCCGCCCTCTCTGAGGCATGTGAATACGCACGGCGCCAAGGCGCGCCCCTATTCGAACTGCGCTGCCTGCTGGATTCTTTCGACCTGCTCGGGGAGGTGGATCGGTCCGAGCTGGCTGACGCGGTCCGCCGCTTTCAAGGTGACGGTCGTTGGCCGGAATATGCACGGGCGCAGACGATTCTCTCGTGACCCGGCTTCACGAGCAGGTCAGAGATAAGCTTTGTTCAGCTTCGCCGGGGAATTCGTTATCCCTTCAAGCGCTCGGATGTTGGCGGCAACGTCGCGGCTCTCACGCCTGGCGATGACGCGAACGAGTACGGGGAAGGGTGTCCACCGCGCGGACGGTTGAAGGTACCAGGAACCCGCTGCCGCCGTCCAAGCCTCGTGGTTGACTGTCTTCTCCCTCCCACTCTGCGGGTGCATCGCCATGTAGATGGCGAAAAGCCAAGCGCCTCTGCGTAATTTCGTCAGCGCCCGCTTGAGGAGGCCGACCTCATCCGGGACCAGCCGGCGAATCCAGCGCAGGTCGGGGGAAAGCTGCTGGACGACGTCGAGGATGCCGGGGATCTGGGAGCATAGTAGGGCGTTGACCCGATTGAAATCGTTCTCCAGCTTGTCCAGCGCGTTACCCGCAACCGCGAACGTGGCCAGGCCTAGATCGAAAACGATGTGTGCATTCAGCCCGGCCATCATGTGCTGCAACATGATCGCCGTGTGGTTTTGGTCGCCGACGAACGAGACACCCCAGGGAAGTGTCAGACCCTGGTACTCATCGGGGTAGAAGTACGCATTCAACGAACTGAAGTAGCGTTGGGAGAAGACGATGCCGAGCTGTTCTATGCGGTCGCCGTCGTCGAACACACCCTCGTTGATGGCGGCCTGAATGGCCAGCGTGATCCGCTTGTAAAGGGCAGCGAAGTAGCCGATGTGGCTATCTGCTTTGATGGCCCAGTCGACGACCTGATCTATGCCGCGCAAAGAGTCGTCGAGGGTTCTGGGTTCCTCGAGGCGATCCAGTCGCGGTGACGGGTGAGGAAGCGCAGGAACAGACATTTCAGGGCAACCTCCGGTTCGATCGATTTGCGCGCGGTTCAACCCGAGCTCGGATGGGAGCGGCGGCGATCATGGTCAGTGGGGTAATGGTGGGGAAATCGTCAACCAGTGAATGGATTTTAGCCCGCCGAACGATCGTCGCCAGCGCGAGGGTCGCCTCGAGCATTGCGAAATGATCGCCGATGCATGATCGGGGACCACCACCGAACGGCAAGTATTGCCAGCGATTACGGCCCTTGGATCGCTCAGGGCTGAACCGGTCGGGGTCGAAGCGCAGCGGATCTTCCCACAGGGCAGGGTCGCGATGCATGGCGTAGATCCCGACCAAGGCGCAGGTACCCGCGGGAAGGCGATATCCGTCGACCTCGATGTCCGCCATCGCCATTCGCCCTACCGCGGGAGCCGGCGGGCACAGGCGCAGCGCCTCGTGTAGGACCTGCGCTGTGAAGCGCAACCGCGGCATGTCATCGTGAGTGAGCCGGCGGTCGCCCAGCGCGCCGGCTTCAGCGGCTGCCCGCTCCTGCAGTTCGGGCCGCTGACCCAAGGCCCACAACGCATAGGTCAACGCGGTGGACGTGGTGTCATGCCCGGCCAGCAGGAACAACACCAACTCGTCACAGATCGCGCGATCAGACAGCGGCTGGCCGGTCTGCGGGTCGGTGGTCTGCATGAGGGCACGCACCAGCGGCGCGTCGTGCGTCGGGTCGGTTCTGCACGCGCGCAGGATCTCGGCCGCCAACGCGTGCAGTTCGACGCTGGCCGCGCGGGCGCTCCGCTGGCCACGCGTCGGCCACCAGCGTGGCGGGTTGAGCGGGCGCAGTGCCCGGTCGGCGGCCCATTTGCCGGCGGCTCGCAGCCCGGCTCCTGCCACCTGCGCCCGGTCGCCCAATTCGACTCCGAATATCGAATGGCCCAGTGCACGCAACGTCAGTGTGCGGCAATCGACATCCAGGTCGACAGTGGCCCCACCGGCCCAGCGGTCGACAAGCTGTTCAGCGACCTCGGCCATATGCCCGGCGAACCGGTGAACGTGGTGTTTGGCGAAGATGGGCTGCAGCGCGCGGCGGCGCGGCAGCCACTCGTGATGCGGCATCACCAGCAGGTTGTCACCTACCAGCCGACGAAGCTCTAACGCGATAGGCGTCGCCGCCCGCTCAGCGAATGCGTCCGTACGCGCGAGGACGTCGTGGGCGCCCTGCGGGGAGAAGACAAACACCAGCGGCGGCGTGATCCACCGCGGCCCCAGCACATTTCGGGTCACTGATCCGCCCGAGTCCCGCAGCAGCTCCAGGCCGGTATCGAACCGTCTGGTCGCTGTCAGCCGCCGCCAGTACGGCAGCGGGTTGTTCGGCGCTATCGGCAATGCGTCGGCGTTCAGCGGCAACGCCGTGACGTCTTTCCTTGGGACCGCCGCTGTCATGCCCGAGAGCATGGGCGGGCTGGGCCGGCGCGGTCATGCGTAGCCGACTACTCGAATCTTGGACGCGGCGGCGCTCGAGCCTTATACCAGGAGGTCCCAGTCGCGGGCGAGGTGATCGGGAATGTCGAACGGGGGCCGCTCGCCGCCCCGCTCCAGCTTGAACAGCGCATCCAGCAGGTCGTGCCCAAATGGACGGGCTATCCGCGACATCAGTTGGTAGCGCGGCAAATCACGCTCGACCCGGCCCAAGACGTGCACGTAGAACCAGTTGGCGATGCGCGCGAGCCGCCCGAGATCGTCGGCGAGATCCGACTTCGGAACGCCCAATAGGTCGGCGGTCTCGTCGCCGATCAGGTGGCGTATCAGCGGCGGGATCGTGTCGTCGAACCGGTGGATGGGTGTCAGCTCGTCCAGCAGATTGACGAGCGCACCGGTGAGTTCCCGCCCTTCGGGCGATGCCGTGAACTGCCTGCGCTCGATGGCGTTGACCAATGCGGCGGCATCGGCGACGCCACGCACGAGCATTTCGTCACGCAGGCCGAGCAGGTGCCCGATCACGTTCCACAGATGCAGGTATGCGTCGACGTCCTTGGCGCCCACGCGCACCCCGAGACGACGCAATGGATCGGCCACGACATATGAGAAAGACAGAAGTGTTCCGGCGAGGTCCTCCTGGTTGATCGGTGTGCCCCAATCCGGATGCCACATGCCGGGTGTGAGCTCGTTGCGAGCCTTGATCAAGTGGCGAACAGCGGCGTGCATCAGGCGCACGCGCTGGATGGCGCGCCGGCCTTTGCCGTGTTCGTCGAGGCCGCCAACGGTGAGCACGTCGATCAGGAACTGGCCGGTCTCCATCACCCGCCGACGCGCGTCGGTATCCAGCCGGGCCGTCAGGTACAGCACCTTCACGCCGTTGGCTGCTGCGTAGGAGGACGGGAGCGATGCGCAGAACAGGCAGATTGCAATCTGGACGCCCCATGTCTCGAAAAGCTGCTGCCCGCGCTTGATCCGGTCCGTGTCCGCCCACTCGGGCAAGGGCAGGGTCTCGAGAAGGTAGGCCTGGATCTCGGCGGGCAACTCCTCCGGCACTGGCTGTTCGACGCGGACCAAGGAACGCATGACCGCACGCACCGCGTCGACGCCGCCCCTCTCCAGCACGGCCGCAACCGGCATGTCGGCCACCGGATCACCTAGCTGCCGCATGCGATCAAGCAGCGCATCGGTCCATCTGGAGCTTCCGTCGTCGCCCGCCATGCGCCCAGCCTGTCAGACTTTGCGCTGTTCGCTAGCGCGTAGTGGGCGGTCGAGTACATCGCAGCCGTGATACGAGTAGTCGGCTACGCGTGCGTCCCAACTGCGGCTACTCGTACGTTCCACACATCAATCACAGGCCCACGCCGTCTGGAGGGGACTCGAAATGTTCGATCTAACATTGTCCGCCGAGGCAAGGCAGGATGCCATCACCGACATCCAACCGGCGGTAAGTAGCGAAACTCCTTTACAGCCAACGGTCTTGATCACCGAACAAGAGGTGATGCTCGGCACCGCAGCCGCTGTGTCGCCGCGGTCCGTCCCCGTCACTCACCGGTTGCTCGACGCGCTTCGTGTTGTCGGCGCCGCGTTCCGACCGCCGCCGCCGCGGCCCTACTATGCTCCCCGCGCCGCATACATCGAGCGCGCCGCCATGGCAAGAGAAATGGACAGATTATGAGCGGACCTGGCCGGCTCGTAACATCTTGACCAGCTCCTCGCGAGACTCGGCGCCCAAGCGCTGATATGCGCGATACACGTGCCCCTCAACGGTGCGCACCGACGTGACGAGCCGCTCGGCGATCTCCTTGTTGGATAACCCAGCGGCGACGAGTTCGATAATTTCGCGTTGACGGCCGGTCAATGGTTGGCCTATCGGGTTTCGCAGCGCCGGCGTGCACAGCCCGCCGCAGTCGGTGGCCAGCTCCTGTGCCAACGCCGCGGCATACAGACTGCGCTTGCGCTGCTGATTGCGGCTGAAAGCCACCGCCGCCTGGGCCGCGACGTCAGCGGCCGTCGCGCGATCGCCGAGAGCCCGGTAGTCGGCCGATGCCGCGAGCAGACCCTCCCCATCGTCGGCCCGCAACGCCTCGGTATGTCGCGCAACAGCATTCGCGATCGGACACGACAATTCATCGGCTAATTCACGCGCGCGTATCGCACCTGACGTGTCGCCCCATTGAGCCATTACTTGCGCACAGGCCAATTCGTATGTCGGTTGATTGCGTTTGCGCGCATCCTCGCCGGCAGCCCGGGCGATCGAGATCGCATCGGTCAGGTACCCGCCGGCCGACAAGGCCCAGCCGCTGGCCAACGCAAGGCCGGTCTGCATGAACAGGTAGTCGACCGGCACACATCGCCGTGCTTCGGTGATAGCGGCATTCGCCGCATCCGGCTGACCCAGCTTGGCGTGGGCTTCGGCCAATGCGAAGCAACTCGCTGGTCGTAAACCGGTTGTGACGCTGTGCTTTTCCGCCCCGGCCAGCGCTTCGTGCAGCAGTTTCACCGCAGCAGGGACGTTTCCCTGCGCCAGCTCGGCGTGGCCCTGCAAAAATGCAAGGTTCGCATAAGCAAGACCGGGAATGTCGCGTGCCGACTCGGATAGCTGGTTGGCCGAGCGCACGCATTCGTCGATCCGTCCGTTCAAACGGCAGGCGCGCGCATAAACGCCGCCGTACCAGAACCTCGTCGGCGATGCCTGAAACGACGTGGTTGCGCGGTCGATGGTCTGCGCCACGAATTCGGTGATGTCGCCGATTCGGCCGAGCGCGCCCTGCGCGATCGTCAATGCGATCGACGCCAACATAGCGTGATAGTCGGGCAGCGTCGGCGAACGCAGCGCCGCCCGTGCCTTTTCCGCCGCGGCTTCGCAGCGGACCATCACCGCATCCACACATGATTCGACCGCGGCACGCTCGGCCTGCTGTGCCGCGGATTCCCGCGTCGCCGCCAGGCCTTCCAGAATCGCCGACGCCTCCCTGGGCCGGCCGAGATTCCAGATCAGGTTCGCTGCCCGTACGGTCGCCCAATGGTGTCCGTCAGGGTCATCCATGCCGATTTCGGCCAGGATCGCCTCGGCCTGCGCGCCGTGGCCGCGCCCGGCCAGGCTTACCGCGCGTAGGCCAACAGCCTCGCTGACTCCCGCATCGGCTGCGGCGGTGGCGAATCGGTCGGACAGATCCAGGTCGAGCAGTGTCATCGCGAACCGCGCCGCCTGCAGGAACAGCTGGGGGTCGGGGGGCAGGTCTGATTCGAGGGCGAGCAGCGCGCGGCGCACCGTCGCGTGCATGTCGGCGTCGGTGTCCTTCGCCAACCGTTGTGTCAGCTTGCCGCGGATTCGGGACAGATACATCTCGCTGGCCGCGGCTCGCCGAAGCTCACCGAACAGCGGATGGCCCAAGCGGGCCATGAGCTTGGAGCCGGTGCGTTCCACGGTGACCAGGTTCATCTTTTCGGCCGCCTCGAGATCGCTGCGCTGCACCACGTCGCAGAGCACCTCGATCGCCAGCGGTTCATACTGCGACAGCGTGTCGACAACCAGCGCCACTTCGGGGGCTAGGCGACTCAATTGCCGACCGACCAAGGCAACGATGCTGTCCGACACCGCGACGCGCTCGTCCCACATCCACACCCCGGCGACCTGCCGTATCGCGCCGGCGGCGATTTGGTCCTTGAGCAGTTGCCGCAAAAACAGCGCGTTGCCCCCGGTCAGTTTCCAAAACCGCTTGGCGCTGCGACTGTCTACCACGCCCCCAAGCGTGGCCTCGACGATGCGGTGGGTGTCCGCGGCCGACAGCGGTTGAAGGTCCAGACGGGCGAGCAGGTCATCTTTCCACAGCGCAGTGATCGCGTCGGGCTCGTCCCCGCCGGCGCGCACCGTGACCACCAGCCGTGTGCCCGGGGCCTGCGCCAGCTGGTGCACAACGTGGGCAGATAATGCGTCGAGCAGGTGCGCATCATCGATCCCGATCAGAACTCGGCGTTGCCGTTGTTGCATGGCAATGGAATTGATGATTCGTCGCACGTCGGATATCGGATCGGAGATCGTGTCGCAGATCGACGCGGTGAATGCACCCAGCGGGAGCTGCCGCGCCGACTGGGTGCCCACAATCCAATATGTCCGCTCGCCCGACGCTTGCGCACGGGCCAGCACTTCATGCGCGAGCCGGGTCTTACCGACTCCCGCAGCTCCGACGACGACGGCGCCAGAGTACTTGCCAACTCCGCTCAGGGCGCGGTGAATGACATCTAGTTCACTGTCGCGCCCGGTCAGCGGGTCACCGGACACCGTCACGGCATCGCCTCGCCCCAGTGGTATTCGGCGCACCGGTTGCC
>Ga0335075_10007431_pt1 | contig 16856 bp, 16 predicted proteins | sample Lox_Sample_24_FD_206723 | JGI IMG/M metagenome (GOLD analysis project Ga0335075, IMG submission 206723) | Soil microbial communities from Loxahatchee National Wildlife Refuge, Florida, United States - Lox_Sample_2.4 | ecosystem: Environmental > Terrestrial > Soil > Wetlands | place: USA...
AGACATGCGATTGCTGCGGGGCGCCCCGGCCGAGTTTTGGGGGCTCAGGGGGAAGCGAGGGCTTGCCAGAGAGGTGGTACCGCGTTCTCTCCGGTGAGGTCTTTAGGGTATCGACTGAACAGGCGGCTGGGACAAGCTTTGGGAGGGGTCTGTGCTGTGGGGGCAGTGACGAGGCGCGGTCCTGACTCTATGTTTCGCCTGAGGGCGTATCGGGTGTGCGGCTTTCATTGGAGCCTTTCTCTAGCACGCGTACTATTGAGCGTCTCAGTAGTTCCCGCTGATGCGGGCTCAGGCATGCTTTCGGGATGGCGTAAATGAACTTTGTGAGTTGATCCTGTTCGTAGAACAATACAGCGCCCGATGAACCCCGTATGGGAACGTTCCGGTAGTAGCGCCGGTTTTTTCCGAGGAGGGCGGGCGGGGAAATCAGAGTCTCGTACACTTCTCGAGCAGGGGGCTTTGGCGATTTGTGTATCAGAGAGCGAGCTCTTGCGGCGAGTGCCTGTTTGGTAGAGATCTCGGACCACAGCCTGTGAAGTTCCACACCCCAACCCTCCTTTATGTCGTTCGGAGAGCTGAACGCCGCCACGATTACGCTGGGGAGTTGTGCGAGAGTCAACAGGCGGGATGCGGATGAATGGGACAAGTTGAAGGCGCGACCCAAGTGTTCCTGGGAGGTATAGGTGCCAGTGCGGAGGGCGCGGAGAAGAATCTGTCCCCGAATGTAAGGACTGTCGCCTTCTCTTAGGAGGTTCTCTTCGTACATGGCGACAAATGCCTCCGCATCGGTCAGGTCTCTGACTTCCACGAGGAGGTCTCGGCCCAATGAACGAGCGACGGCGTGCCTTCTGGCGCCACAGATTATCTCTACATCGAAATCCGGGTCGTCGCTCACGGGGCGGCCGAGTGCCGGCTGATGTTGACCGTTCGTGGCTATCGACTCGCGGAGCGATTTGCATTCCTCCTCCGTAAGCCGTTCTTCAGGACGACTATGTAGTGCCCATACGCGGCAGCGAAAGGGGCTGATGAGCCGGCGCGCGCCTCGATGTTCTGGCGCGGAATTCTGTCCGTGACCTGACTTCCCCCGTACAGACGGTCCTGTCACTGCATCAGTTGTCTCACGCATGGGTCGTAGTTGCGCTGATGCGAGAGAACTGAATGACTGCCTCTGGAATGCCATGCAAGGTGCGCACGTTGCGAAGGCCGCCGGGTGTGACTGCTGCGACGACGGGCGTAATTTCGTCGTTCCCGTCGGTCAAGGTCGGACCAATAATTTTTGCGTTCCAACCGCATTCCAGCGCGAGCGGCAGCAGCGCGCTATTGGCAGCGAAGATGATCTGGGTGATTCCTTGGTCGAGAGCCGTTTCCAGAATGCCGCAGATGATCTCCCAGAGCAGGTGTAGGCGCTTGCCGCGCCCCCCGATTCCAGGCGCCGTACAGTAACGAGAAGCTTCCCGGACTGTTGGACCCGATGGGAGCGCTGCTCGATATGAGGCAGGGTACAGGTCCCGCATCAAATGCGGTCCTGTGGTCGTGAGCAGACGGGCCGAAGCGAGCACTGGGCCGTACGGCTCTTCCTTGGCCAGGAGATAAACGGTGTCTTCCAAGAGGTCATAGCGGTCGATCTCCTGGCCCGCGACCACCGGGAGGTTCCAGCCTGCCCGGTCTATGAATACAGCCTTCCGATGGCAGTACATGGCCGCAAGGTCCTCCCCGAAATACCGGCGGTTTCCGCCGTCGATGACCAAAATCATGGTTCCTCCACCGCTCCGGACTGCGGGGAGGAACTTGCCGGAAAAGCGGGAGTGCGCCTACTAGCTAATCAGGGGAGCCGAGTGGGGGGTGGTCGGCGAGCTGATGGAACGGGATTTGCCCGGTAGGGGCCACCAATGACGGCCGGAGCGGCAGGGTCACCCTGCCGCGCCGGCTTGCCTCTGGCCGGTCGGACCACCTCGCCGTACGAGATCTGCCCGCTCAGCAGTCCCTGGACGACTGCCTGTTGACGTGTGACTACGCCGAAGCGCCGCTTCAGCCGTTCGACGTGGAAATGGGCCGTGGAGGCACCCAATCCCATGACCCGGCCAATGATCCAGTCCGGCTTGCCTTGGGCGACGAGGGCCAGACACTCGCGCTCCCGCTGGGTCAGGTGGACCGGCGGCGCCGCGAGCCATGGGGCCCGAGCGCAGCAGACCTTGAAATGCAGATAGGTCGCGGCGACCTCGATGGCAAAGCAACTCGGCGGGTCGACGTGCTCGCCGTCCGGAATTACCGTACACGACGCCCGTAGCGATCCCGGCATCCAGGACAAACGGAGGGGGACGGTGTATCCGTGCGTGATGCCGTAGCCGGCGGCATCGGCCATCATCGTTTTCTGCGATGGGGTGATGGGCGCGGACTTGAGGGCAATGTCCCAAAAGAACGCCAAGGGGCTGATTTCAGCGAACTTTAGTACCGGATCCGTCTCGTACAGCCTGGCCTCGCTGTAGGTCCTGACCCAACCCCCGGGGTAGTTGTGCAGCATCACGGCCGCCGACGGGGGGTGAAACGGGTCCACGTGCGAGCAGCAGGCGAAATGACGGATTCCCAGAGCCCGCATGGCCTCGAGAAACCCTCCGGCCAACCGGTCCGGAGACGGCGCGCCCGTCTCACCGTATTCCAGGAATCCCCGAACGACGTCGAATTGGTTCATAGTCCCTGCTCCCTGGGCGCCTGCCGCGCCACGCCCTGAACTACCTTGATCCCAGACTGACACAGTTTGGTAACAGGTCAATGCCTGGGAGTACATCTTTGGACGTCTTGACCGTTATCACGAATGGGGTTAAATGTTATTGTTTGTGCCGTTTGGATCAGGAACCCGACTGGAGAGTGGCGACAAAGGGGGGAGTCCTCATGAATCGTGGGGAATTCGTCGGATATCTGGAATCGAGGGCCGAAGGGCTGCAGATTCCGCTGCACAGCGAGGGGGAGCTGCAGGGTCTGCCTCGGGAGTTTCACCAGGCGCTTGCCGTGGCGCATCTTCTGGATGCGCTGCGACGGCCGGCGCCTTCGGGCCGGGCGTTGCGCGCCTGGTACGGCCAGGCGGCGTTGGCGAGCCCGGACACGGCCCGGTGGGTGTATCGGGTGGTTGGATCGCTGGAAAACCCGGATCTCGAGAACCTCGATGTCTACGAGCTGGTGTCGTTCTGGAACCGGTTCGAGCCCTGGGTTGGCCTGGCCAACGCGCTGGCCAACGACCGCCGGCGAAAGTAAATGACTGGAAACACAACCTCTCCGTTTTGTCAAACCGTCGAAAGACGGGTGGCGGAGGCGGGTGTATTGAGGGAGAGATAGCCGTCCGCCAAGCGCGGGGGTAGACTCGACAACGGCAAGCCAACAAACGGGGGGTTGGTCGTGTCGCCATGAGGCAGCGGACCGAAGTCCGCCGGAGTGAAGCTCGGATGAGCAGGGCGCCCGACAGGGTTTATGTTGTGGATAGCGACGCGGGTCCGCGGGACGAGGTGATGCAGTTGCTCACCGGTGCCGGTTGCCAGTCGCGGGCTTTCCCTTCCGGTGCGTCCTTTCTCGCGGCCCTGGGCGGTCTTCCCCCCGGCTGCATCATTCTCGACATCTCCCTGTCCGACATGAGCGGCTTGGAGCTGCGGCAACAGTTGGTTGCCGCGAATCGTCGCTGGCCGCTCATCATGTTGATGAGTCAGGAATCCCTGCCCAACATCACGCCGGAGGTGGCGGCGATATTCATCGCCTTCCTGGAAAAGCCCGTGCGCACGGCCGAAGTGCTCGCCGCCGTGATGCGCGGGCAGGCCTATCTGGAAGGCGCGGTGGACATCATCCCCGATCCGGAGCTGGTGCAGCGGCTCCCCCGCCTGACGGCCCGCGAACGGCAGGTGCTCGAATACTTCCTGCAGCAGAAGCTCGATAAACAGACCGGGGCGATCCTCGGTATCGAGGAGACGACGGTCAAGGGCTATCGCAGAACCGTCATCAAGAAGCTCGGCCTCAACAGCTCCACGCAACTCATCGTCTTCGCCATCAGGGCGGGCATTTATGACCCGCCGAGGCTCTGACCGCCTAGTGGTTGTCCCGCGGTACCCCGAATGTCTCGTCGATCTTCTGGTACTTCACCGCGGGCTTCAGCACCATGCCGTCGCCCAGCTGGTCGACCATGCCGCGCTGGATCTCCTGCCACGGGGTCTGTGAGGGCGGATAGCGATAGCCGTGGGCGGCCTCGAGGGCCTTGCGGCGCGCGGCGATCTCCTCTGCGCTCAGCAGCATGTTGACCTCGCGCTTGCGCAGGTCCACCCGCATCCGGTCACCCGTCTTCAGGATGGCGAGGCCGCCGCCCGCCGCGGCCTCGGGGGAGGCATTGAGAATGGAGGGCGAGCCGGAGGTCCCGGACTGCCGCCCGTCGCCGATGCAGGGGAGGGACGTGATGCCCTGTTTGATGAGGTAGGCCGGCGGACGCATGTTGACGACTTCCGCGGCTCCGGGGTAGCCGATAGGGCCCGCGCCCCGGATGCAGAGCAGCGTGCTGCTGTCGATCTTCAGGTCAGGGTTGTCGATGCGCGCGTGGTAGTCCTCGGGCCCGTCGAACACCACCACGGGACCCTCGAAAGCGTCCGGGTCGGCCGGGTTGCTGAGGTAGCGCTGCCGGAACTCCTCGGAGATCACGCTCGTCTTCATGATCGCGGAGTCGAAGACGTTGCCCGTCAAGACCAGGAAGCCCGCGTTGGCCTTCAGCGGATGGGCGAACGGCCGGATGACGGCCGGGTCCTCGATCTCCCGCCCGCGGCAGTTCTCGCCGATCGTGCGGCCGTTGACGGTCAGGGCCCGCTCGCGGATGAGGCCCTGCTTCATCAGCTCGTTGATCACGGCCGGCACACCGCCCGCGCGGTGATAGTCCTCGCCCAGGTACTCCCCCGCCGGCTGCAGGTTTACGAGGAGCGGCACCTCGTAGCCGTATTTCTGCCAATCCTCCAGCGTCAGCTGCACGCCCATGTGGCGGGCGATCGCCGACAGGTGAATGGGCGCGTTGGTCGAGCCGCCGATGGCGGAGTTGACGACGATGGCGTTGAGAAAGGCGTCCCGCGTCATGATGGACGACGGCCGCAGGTCCTCGTGCACCATCTGCACGATCCGCTCCCCCGTGCGGTAGGCGATCTGACCGCGCTCCCGGTACGGGGCCGGGATGGCGCCCGAGGTCGGCAGCTGCATGCCGAGCGCTTCGGTCAGGGAGTTCATGGTCGTCGCCGTCCCCATGGTATTGCAGTAGCCCGTGGACGGCGCGGAGGAGGCGACCAGCTCGATGAAACCCGGATAATCGATCTCGCCCGCCGCCAGCATCTGCCGGGCCTTCCACACGATGGTGCCGGAGCCGGTGCGCTCGCCCCGGTGCCAGCCGTTGAGCATCGGGCCCACGGAGAGCGCGATGGCCGGGATGTTGACCGTCGCGGCCGCCATCAGGCAGGCCGGTGTCGTCTTGTCGCAGCCGATGGTGAGCACCACGCCATCGAGCGGATAGCCGTACAACACCTCCACCAGTCCGAGGTAGGCGAGGTTGCGGTCGAGGCTCGCCGTCGGGCGCTTGCCGGTCTCCTGGATGGGATGCACCGGGAACTCGATCGGCACGCCGCCGGCGGTACGGATGCCGGCCGCGACCCGCTCCGCGAGCACGATGTGATGGCGGTTGCAGGGCGAGAGATCCGAGCCCGTTTGCGCGATGCCGATGATCGGCTTGCCCGACTGCAGCTCCTCGAGCGTCATGCCGTAGTTGAGATAGCGCTCCAGATAGAGCGCCGTCATGTCGGGGTTGGCCGGGTTGTCGAACCAGGCGCGCGAGCGCAGGCGGCGCCCGCCGCCCTGTGCGTTCGAAGAGCTCATTTCTTCTGCTGTCCTCGTTGCTTCTTACGCGTGACGTCGATCCGGTCCATGCCGATGTCGATCACCTTGAGAATGGCCTCGGCCGCCGCCCGCTCCTGGCCGGCCTCGATGGCATCGACGATGGCGGCGTGGCCGTTGACGGTCGCCTCATGGTCGGCCGGATCGTCCACGGGTGAGCTGTGGGCAAAGTGAGCGACCAGCGCCGTCTCGATGACGCTCGCCATGGAGCGCATGAGCGGATTGCCGGAGGCATTGCCGATGGCGAGATGAAAATCGAGATCCGCCTCGGCGAAGCTCTGGCGGGTGTGGTCGGTCCGCGCCATCTGCCGGACGCATTCGCGCAGGTGCGCGATGTCCGCGGGCGAGCGGCGCCGCGCCGCCAGCGCCGCCGCCGCGGGCTCCAACGCCCGCCGCACCTGCGTCAGGCTGTTGATGAACTCATCATCGAGGCCCAGCCGCACGCGCCAGGCGAGCACGTCGGCATCGAAGTAATTCCAGTACACCGGCTCGCGCACCCGCGTGCCGACCCGGGTCTTCGAGATCACGAAGCCCTTGGCCGCCAGCGTCTTCATGACTTCGCGCATCACCGTGCGCGAGACCTGGAAGCGTGCGATGAGCTCCGGCTCCGACGGCATGTTGCCGCCGGGGGCGTAGACGCCCTTCAGCAGCTCCGTGCCGAGGATGGCCGCGATCTGATCGTGGCTGGACTTCGCGCGCTCGAGCGCCAGGCGGCTCAGGCGCGGCATGGGCCGCGGCACCGAGCGGGCGGGGCGGTATTGCGCTTCTGCATTCATGGGCTGCGGACCCCGCTATCATGGGCCGATGAGGCGGCGTTTCGAGGTCATATAATATGACTATTTTGGTGACACGCAAGGAGCACGTCTGCGAGGTGCGTCTCAACCGCCCGGAGAAGCGCAACGCACTCACTTCTAATATGTATGAGGCCCTCATCGACGCCTTTACCGAGGCGGATGCGGATGACGAGATTCGCGTAATCCTGCTAAGCGGAGAGGGCGCGTGCTTCACCGGGGGCAACGACCTCAAGGACTTCCTCAGCGCACCCGACGTCATCGGCAGCGACCACGTGATCATGCGATTCCTGCGCGCGCTGACCGAGGCCGGCAAGATCCTCATCGCCGCCGTCCACGGCCCCACCGTCGGGATCGGGGTCACGCTGCTCCTTCATTGCGATCTCGTCATCGCCGCTGCCCGCAGCACGCGGCTCATCACTCCTTTCGTACAGCTCGGGGTCGTGCCCGAGGCCGCGAGCACTCTGCTGCTGCCGCAACTCCTCGGCCATCAGCGCGCGGCGGAGATGTTCCTCCTCGGCGAGCCGGTCGATGCCAGGACCGCCAGGGAATGGGGCCTCGTCAACCGCGTCGTCGATGATGAGGTGCTGATGGAAGAGGCGCGGGCCCTCGCCGCGGCCGCCGCCCGCCAGCCCCCCGGCGCGGTACGCGCCACCAAGCGCCTGATGCGGTCCGTCCAGAGCGCGCAGGTGGCCGCGCTCATGCAGGAGGAACTGCGGGAATTCGCCGCGCGGCTGCGCATGCCGGAATTCGCGGCCGCCGCCCAGGCCTTCTTCGGCAAGACCGCCGCGCGCCCCGGCGGAACCTGAGCCATCGCCTGACCGTTGTGTCGCCGTGGCTGCCACGCGCGATGACATCGGCCAGACCCCCTCACGCCCGGCGCAGGGTCGTCTGCAATGGACGTTGAGCCGGCTGCGCGCCATGACTCCCGGCGAAGTCGGCTTCAGGCTGCGGCGCAAGGTGCAGGGCGACATCGAGCGCGCCGGCATCGGCCTCGCGCATCCTTCCGAGCCGACGGGATTCTGCGGCCGCCCCTGGGTGGCGCAGCTGCCCCGGGGATTTGAGGCACGACGCTACACGTCGGCGGCCGACCGGATCCTCGAAGGCCGCTTCGACGTGTTCGCGCTCGAGGATGCGCCGCTCGGCTTTCCGCCGCGCTGGAATGTCGACCCCAAGACCGGTGTCGAGGCACCGCTCGAGTTTGGTCTCGGGCTCGACTACCGCGACGCGCAGCGTGTCGGTGACATCAAGTATCTCTGGGAGATCAACCGCCACCTCGAGTTGGTGACCCTCGCCCAGGCGTGGCACCTGACCGCGGCCGGGCGCTACGCCCGGGGCGCGAGGATCCTCATCGATTCGTGGCTCGAGGCCTGTCCCTATCCCAGGGGCGCCAACTGGTGCGCGAGCCTCGAGCACGCCATCCGGCTGGTCAACTGGGCCTTCGCCTGGCAGCTCCTGGGCGCGGACCGCTCGCCGCTCTTCAAGGGGAAGGAGGGGCGGGCGTTTCGCCGCCGCTGGCTCGAAAGCATCTATCGCCACTGCCACTTCATCGCCCGGCACTTCTCCCGCCATTCCTCGGCCAACAATCACCTTCTCGGCGAGGCGACCGGGCTCTTCATCGCCAGCCTCAACTGGCCGTTCTGGCGCGAGAGCGCGCGCTGGTGCGACCGCGCCCGCGCGGAGATCACCCGCGAGGCGCTGCTGCAGACCTTCGAGGACGGCGTCAACCGGGAGCAGGCCGTGTGGTACCACCACTCGGTGGCCGACATGCTGCTCATCGCCGGGCTCTTCGCCCGCGCCAACGGCTGCGGCTTCGACGAGCAGTACTGGCTGGCGCTCGAGTCGATGCTCGATTTCCTGGCGAGCATCATGGACGTGAGCGGCGGTGTGCCCGCCATCGGCGATGCGGATCAGGGCGTGTTGGCGCGTCTGGTGCCCGAGGGAGGCGAGCCCTCGCGGGCCGGCCGGCCCTGGCCGGGCGTCTATCGCTCGCTGCTCGCGAGCGGCGCCGTGCTCTTCGGCCGGGCGGAGTTTCGCCTGAAGGCCGGTGAGCTCGACGACAAGACGCGCTGGCTCCTCGGGGACGAGGCGGCGGCGCGCTTCGAGGCGGTCGACGGCTCGCAGGCGCTGCTGCCGGTGCGCCGCTCGTTCCCGCGCGCCGGGTACTACATTCTCGGCGACCAGCTCGAGACTCCCGGGGAGGTGCGGATCGTCGCCGACGCCGGGGCGCTCGGCTATCTCTCCATCGCCGCTCACGGACATGCCGATGCGCTGGCGTTCACGCTCAGCATCGGCGGCCGGCCGTTTCTGGTCGATAGCGGCACGTTTGCCTATCACACCGAGCACGCCTGGCGCCGTTACTTCCGCGGCACCTCCGCGCACAACACCGTCAGGGTGGATGGCGAGGACCAGTCGGTATTCGCCGGGCCCTTCCTCTGGCTGCGGCACGCGCAAGCCACGGTGGAGGAGTTCGTCTGCTCACCCGGCCTGCAACTGCTGATTGCGCATCACGACGGCTACCGGCGCCTCGCCGATCCGGTGCAGCACCGGCGCAGCTGGCGGTATGAGACGGCGAGCGCGGCGCTCGAGGTGTGCGATGAGCTTCTCTGCGCCGGAACCCACAGCGCCGAGATCTTCTGGCATTTCGCGCCGGAGTGTCAGGTTGCGTACGCGGGCGGCCTGGTCACGGTCGAGCGCGATGGATTGCGCCTCGAGCTCGAGCCTCCCGATTCCCTGGCGGTGACTCTCGTGCGCGGCAGGGATCCGGGTCAGAGCGGCGCGGGCCCGCTCGGCTGGGTCTCGGACGGCTTCGACCTCAAGGCTCCGGCGACGACCGCGGTCTTTGCGGGCCATATCCGCGGGGATACCCGCCTTCGGTCGCGGTTTCGGATCCGGCGGTCTCGGGCGCAGGCTGATTGACCGGCGCAAAGAGCGCGGCATAAGCGGCGAGGAGCTTCGGCTCCTCGTACTTCCATTGGAGGCGGCTCTCCACCCGCTCCCGTCCGAACCGCCCCATCCGCTCGCGCCGCTCCGGGTCATCGAGCAGCGCGACGATCTTGCGCGCGAAGTCGCGCGCATCGTTGGGGCGCGCATAGAGCGAAGCCTCGCGGGCGGAGAAGCGGCCCTCCGTGAGCTCGAACTGCACGATGGGCTTGGAGAGCGCCATGTACTCCATGATCTTGTTCATGGTGGACTTGTCGTTCATGGCGTTGACTTCGTCGCAGTTGACGCAGACGTCCGCGGTGTTGAGCACCTCGAGCAGCGTCTGATCCGGCACCCGGCCCAGGAACTCGACGTGGGAGTCGAGCCCCATCTGCGAGCTGAGGCGGCGCATCTCCTCCAGCGCCGGGCCGCCGCCCGCCAGCGTGAACTGCACGTCCTCGCGCCCCAGGTCGCGCACGATGTGGCGCGCGGCCCCGAGAAGGTAGGGAATTCCTTCCTGCGCGCCCATGACCCCGACGTAGCCCACGAGGTACCTGCGTCCGCGCTTCCATTGCTCCACGGCCGGCAGGACCTTCAGGCGCTCGAGGCTCGGGCCCGAGCGCACCACGAACACCTTCTCCGGCGCCATGCGCCCGCGCTCGAGCGCGATCCGGCGGTAGCTCTCGTTGGTGGCGATGGAGATGTCGGCCAGCATGAAGGTGAGGCGCTCCGAGAAGCGCACCAGCCGGTAGAAGAAGTCGCGCCGGCCGAACTTCGCCTCGTAGAGCTCCGGGTTGATGTCGTGATGGTCGAAGAGGAAGCGCTTGCCGCCGAGGATCTTGTAGAGCGAGCCGATGAGGAAGATGTTGTCCGGCGGATTGCAGGCATGGATGGCATCGAAGCCGTGGCGCAGCAGCACCTTGAGCGAGAGCAGGAGCTCCCAGAAGAGCGAGGAGGCATACTCCAGCAGATATCCCAGCGCTCCCTTGGCCTCGAACGGCAGCGGGTGGCGGTAGATGTGGATGCCCTGCAGGCACTCGTAGCGCGCGGTGTAGCCGCGGGCCGCGGGGCAGATCACCGCCACCTGATAGCCGTTCGCGGCCAGCGCCGTCGCCTCCTGCCAGACGCGCCTGTCGAAAGGCACGGGCAGGTTCTGGACGATGATGAGTACGCGCTTACCAGCAGATACCGGCGTAGTTGGCATGTCGTTCCTCGATCTGCCGGATGCGTACGAAGTCGATCACGAGCTGATCGGGACGAAGCTTGTCGGCGAGCCCGGCGAACTCCTCGCCGCGGTTGCCGATGACGATGACGTCCGCGTGCTCGAGCACCTCATCCACCGATCCGACCATCAGCCGCTCGATGTGCGGGATGCTCTTCATGATGTACTCACGGTTGGCGCCCGTGAGCTTGGCGATATTGACGTTGCGGTCGTAGAGGCGCAGGTCGAAACCCTTGCCGATCAGGCGCTCGATCACCTCGACCAGCGGGCTCTCGCGCAGGTCATCGGTGCCGGCCTTGAAGCTGAAGCCGAGGACGCCGACCTTGCGGCGCCGCGCGGCCAGCACCATGGCGATGCCCTGCTCGATCTGCTCGCCGTTCGAGAACATGAGCGAGTTGAGGAGCGGCGTCGACACGTCGTGGCTGCGCGCGTGATAGGTGAGGGCGCGCAGGTCCTTCGGCAGGCACGAGCCGCCGAAGGCGAAACCCGGCTTCAGGTAATAAGAGGAGAGATTGAGCTTCGCGTCCTGGCAGAAGATGTCCATGACCGCGTGGCTGTCCAGCCCCAGGGTCTTGCAGATCTTGCCGACCTCATTGGCGAAAGTGATCTTGGTGGCATGCCAGGTGTTGTCGGCGTACTTCACCATCTCGCTGACTTCGACCGCGCAGCGGATGGTGGGTCCCGGCAGCCCCTCGTACAGGCCCTGCACCAGATCGGCGGAGCGCGAGTCGGTGGCGCCGATCACCGTCTTCGGCGGATTGCGGAAGTCCGCGACCGCCGTGCTCTCGCGCAGGAATTCCGGGTTGTGGCAGACGCCGAAGTCCTCGCCGGCGCGCCGGCCGCTCGCGCGCTCGAGTGTCGGGATGGCGATTCCCTTGAGCGTCCCCGGCAGCACGGTCGAGCGGATGACCACCACGTGGAAGCCGCTCTTCTCGCGCAGCGCCGCGCCGATCTCCGCGCAGACGCGCTCGACGTAGCGGAAGTCGAGGTTGCCGTTGGTCTGGCTGGGCGTCGGCACGCAGACGAAGGTGATCTCGGAGTCGAGGACCGCGGCGAGCGGGTCGGTGGTGGCGCGCAGCCGCTTCGCACTGACCGCGCTGCGCGTCAGCTGCGCGAGCTCCGCTTCGACCACGGGCGCGCGCCCGGAATTGATGAGCTCGACTTTGTCGGTGTTCGGATCGACACCGGTGACCACGTGTCCGCGGTCGGCGAGGCACGCCGCTGATACCGCTCCCACATATCCGAGGCCGAAAATGCTGACTCTCATCGCGCTCGACTGCCGCTCCGCCGTGCTCCTGAGCCAGCGTCTCCGCAAGAACCATTCCGGAGCGTGAGCCGGAGCGGTGAGGTGTTGGCGGATGGCGACGCTGAAGGTCAGCTCGGCCCTTGCAGTAATGACTCGAAGTCACGAGCCCGGACGATTCGGCACTTGTATTCCTCTGGAGACAGGGAGCATCATCCGGTTGTCACATTCCCGGTCTATCCTTGCAGTCTGCAACCAGGAGGAATTGCAAATGACATCACCCCCGCAGACGCGCCAGCGCACACTCGCAGTCCAGGATGGCCGTCGTCGCCCCGCACCGGCCCCGGTCACGTTGGACGGCTCAGCTCCCGCCCGCGCGCGGCAGGCCCTGCCGGCCGTCGATCCGCGAAACGTATTCGGGTGTGTGGACTGGTTCCTCTATCCGGAGCAGGCCCCGGGCCTGTCCACGGCCGAGGGCCCGGTCGCGGCCTGATCCGCCGCCCGCCTCAGCGGCTCAGCGGGTCAATCCCCGCGCCCAGAGGACGGTCGCCATCCCGGCGAGGGTGACGAGGAGTGAGGCCGCGACGTGCGTCGCCACCTCGGCGAGCGCCCAGAGGGCCTGTCCGCGCTGCAGCAGTCCCACCACTTCGGCCGAGAAGGTCGAGAACGTGGTGAGGCCGCCGCAAAATCCTGTGATGACGAGAAGCCGCCATTCCACCGGCACGGCCGGGAAGGTGGCGAAGAAGGCCACCGCGGCGCCGATGATGTAGCCGCCGAGGAGGTTCGCGGCCAGGGTGCCGGGCGGCATCAGCGGAAAGAGCGCGTTCAGCCGGTCCCCCAGCCACCAGCGCAGGAGCGCCCCCGCGCTCGCGCCCAGACTGATCGCCACGATCGACTTCCACATGCGCCCGCACCGTCCGCAAAAGCGGGAAAGGCTACGCCAACTCCACCGCAGCGGCCAGAGGCGCCCGTCTTGACACCGCTGAGCGCCGTCCCCATACTTCACCTAATGGTAATGTATAAAGAAGAGCGCCTGGATCGCATATTTTCCGCCCTCAGCGATCCCACACGGCGCTCCATCCTGGCACGTCTGGAAGGGGAGCCGAGGCTCTCCATCAGCGCCCTGGCGCAGCCCTTCGCGATGACCATGCCGGCGGTGTTGAAGCACCTCGACGTGCTGTCCGAGATCGGCCTCATCCGCAGGTCCAAGGCCGGCCGGACCGTCTGGGTGGAGATCGAGCCCGGCTCCATGAAGTCCGCCATGGACTGGCTGCAGCGCCATCGCCTCTTCTGGACGACGAGCGTCGACCGGCTGGCCCGCTACGCGGAGGCGAAGGAGCGGGAGACCGAGGGCAAGAGCAAATGACGGAGGCCGTCCTGGTGCGCCGCATCGCTGCCCGGCCCGGCATCGTTTTCGACGCGCTGGTGACCGCGGACGGCATTGCATCGTGGTGGGGACCGGAAGACGAGCCGGCCATCTCCGCCACCGTGGACCCGCGGGTGAACGGCAGCTTCCAGGTCCGCTTTCGCACCTTCGATGGGCGGGAGCACGAGTGCATCGGGCAGTTCCTCGAGATCGACAAGCCCACGCGGGTCGTCCTCAGCTGGCGCTGGGCGCACGGCGGGGAGCCCGACGAGGTGGCGGCGGACAACGTCTCCCGGGTCGAGTTCCGCCTGCGCGCGATCGATACGGGGACCGAGCTGACGCTGATCCATTCGGCCCTGCGGGGCGAGATCTCGGCCGGCAGTCACGAGAACGGGTGGGGCGGGGCTCTCAAGAAGCTCCTACGGCAGTTTCCCGGGAAGAACCACAACCTATGAAAAACCGATCCGGCACCTCACGCAGCCCCTTCCCCGGACTGCTGGCATCGGCCGCGGCCCTGATCTCGAGCGGTACGGCCCTGGCCGCGGGTGCCCCCATCGAGCCCTACCTGATGGCGAGTCAGCAGGACGAGATCGCGCTCGCGCGCACCGCGGCGCCGCCCTCGATCGCCGGCCACGCCACCGTGCTGGTGCTCGGCAAGCGGGGCTACATCACCGCCGTGAAGGGAACCAACGGCTTCGTCTGCTTCGTCACCCGGTCCTGGGACAACGAGACCAACTCCAAGAGCGCCGTCTTCTGGAACCCGAGGTTCCGCGCGCCATTCTGCTACAACGCGCCGGGGGCCCGGAGCCTCCTGCCCGGCTACCTGACGCGGACCCGCTGGGTGATCGCGGGCGCATCGCAGAAGGAGATCGCCGCGCGCGACCGCACCGCCTGGGCGGCGGGCAAATTCCCGCGGCCGGCGCCCGGCGCCATCTGCTACATGATGTCCAAACTCGGAGACCTGGGCGGCGGACCGTGGCATCCGCACGTGATGTTTTATTTCCCTGAAGGGCAGACCCCGAGCTGGGGCGCCAACCTCAAGGGCGTTCCCATCATGGCCGGCACCGGCCATCACAACACCGTGTTCTTCGTGGAATTGCCTTACTGGTCCGACGGGACGCCCGACTCCGGCAAGGAGTGAGGAGCGCCCGCGGCCCGGACGGCCGTGTTTTTGCGGGCTAATACTTTACCAGATGGTAATCTATATGAGAACAAACCACCTCCTCGGACGTTCCGTCAGGCTCACGCTCGCCGCCGCCTGCTGCCAGATCCCCCTCGCGCTCGCGCAGCAGACGACCGCGCCGCCGCCCGCCGCCGGCAGCGCCTTGCCGCCTCCGGTGCTGCAAACCGTGGTGGTCACGGGCACCCTGATCGCGAGGCCGGCGGCCGAGACCGCGGAGGCGATCACCGTGATCCAGGCCACGAGCCTGCAGAACATGGGCATCGTGAACGTGGAGCAGGCGCTGAACACGGTCACCTCCAACAACCCGACGATCAACGTTTCCTCATCCGTGGGGTCGTTTTCCGGAGGCGGCACCTACGCCAACCTGCGGGACCTCGGCAGCGTGCGCACGCTGGTGCTGCTCGACGGGCAGCGGCTGGCCGGCAACGCCTTCAACGGCAACCCGAGCGGCGATGCGGTCGACCTGAGCGGCATTCCGTTCTCGGCGATCCAGAGCGTGCAGGTGCTGCGGGAGGGCGCCTCGGCGCTCTACGGCTCCGATGCCATCGCCGGCGTGATCAACTTCATCACCAAGAAGAATTACCAGGGAGCCGAGGTCGACGCCAGTCTCGATCACCCCCAGGGCCCGGGCGGCGGCTCCGGTGACGTCAATGTCACTTTCGGCCATGGCGACCCGGTCAGCGACGGGTACAACTTCATGGTCACGGCGAGCTACAGCGGGCAACAGGAGCTGACGGCCACCCAGCGGGCGTTCTCCGCCGAGGGGTTCTATCCGGCGCTCGGCGTCGCCAGCACGAACAATCCCGGCACCTGGCCGGGGACCATCGAGAGCAATCCCGACCCCACCACCGGGCTGCCCACCGAGTTCTGGCAGCCCGGCTATCCGGCCTGCGCGGGCAATCCCTACCCGACCACGTATTTCGGCGTCTGCTCCTACCGCTACACCGCCGCGACGGACCTGATTCCGAAATCGGACGAGGCGTCCGGGATGCTGACCTTCACCAAGGAGCTGCCGGCGAACAATACGCTCGCCGTGCAGTACTTCTACACCCAGTCGAAGACCACCGGCTACTCCGGTCCCATGTTCTATTTCTTCGAGATGACGCCGCAGGCCGACCCGGCTTATTTCCCGAAGTCCGGCGCCGGACTGACCTGCGAGACCTACGCCACCCCGTGCGCCGCCCCGATAGACCTGACCGATCCCATCGATGCGGTCTGGACCGATCCCGATAATTCCCGCTACGCCGACAACATCAATACCGAGCAGCGTGCCCTGGTGACCTTCTCCGGGGTCAATGCCGGCTGGGACTACGCGCTCAACCTCAACTACAGCGTCAACAAGAACACGGACGGATGGACCGGCGGCATTCCCAACGAGGCGCTGCTGGCGCCCACCACCGACCCCAACACCGGCGTCTCGATCCTCAGCAATCTGATCAACCCGTTCGGCCCGCAGAGCGCCGCCGGGCAGGCCCTGATCAACGGCAGCTACATCAACGGCGACTACCAGGCCGGACAGCTGAAGCGATGGAGCGTCGATGCCCATGCCAGCCATGCGCTGGGCGATGTATTCGGCGCCGGCGATCCGGCGACCGTGGCGGTGGGCTTCAGCGTCGGAGGCGAGAGTTACGAGAATGCCACCACTCCCTACAACAACCTGGTATTCGCGGCCACCGGACTCTCGGATGCCGCCATCGAAGGGGCCCGCAACATACAGGCGGTGTTCCTCGAGCTGGACGTGCCCGTCTCCAGGAGCCTCGATCTCGACGTCTCGGACCGCCAGGACCGGTACAGCGATTTCGGCACGACCAACAACGGCAAGGTGACGTTCCGCTTCCAGCCCTCGCGCTACGTGACCTTCCGCGGCGCCGCCTCCACCGGCTTCCGGGCGCCCTCGCTCTTCAATCTGTACTCGCCGGACTACACCGCGGCCTCGACCAGCGGCAACATGGGGAACGGCAATCCGTTCTGCACGCCGGGCAACTACAACACGGAGTGGACCCAGGCGGTCTGCAATACGCAGGGGCTCGGCCTCTTCGGCGGCAACAGGCGCCTGACGCCGGAGACGTCGCAGAATTTCGACTTGGGTGTAGTCGTCGCGCCGGTGGCCAATCTCGGCATCACGCTCGATTACTACCGCATCCTCCTCAAGAACACCATCGGACAGATTCCGGCCGCGGCCGTCTACGAAAACCCGGACGCGTTCGCGAGCGACATCGTGACGAACAACAACG
>Ga0335075_10007432_pt1 | contig 16855 bp, 11 predicted proteins | sample Lox_Sample_24_FD_206723 | JGI IMG/M metagenome (GOLD analysis project Ga0335075, IMG submission 206723) | Soil microbial communities from Loxahatchee National Wildlife Refuge, Florida, United States - Lox_Sample_2.4 | ecosystem: Environmental > Terrestrial > Soil > Wetlands | place: USA...
TGGCGTAGGTGCGCCGAGGTACCGCTGCAACAACAGTATCATGATGTGTAAGGCGTGGTAATTTGAGATCCATAGCGCTGGAGAAATGGACGTTGGCCATAGATCGCGGTGCACCACCTCCACCGGCAGCGCTGCCAGGTGTCAGATCATGGGAGAGGTTGTTCTCTGCTACGACCTTTAATGACTTTTCGAAGACCTTCCACAACTTGATGGTCTTATCGTTAGTTGAGAGGAGGTAGTGTGAGGCATTTTGTCGCCGACACCATTTGATCTTATTTATTTTTTCTTCAATTTCGAGGGATTTCAGATAATCGAACTCGGGCTCGTGTGATTGAAATTCGGTGTGAAATTTGTATTCGCAGGTTTTTTTCTTTATCGAAGTCAGCACTTGTTTATTCGTTGCCTGCTGGGTTCTTTAGCAGCTCTAATATGCGCACCGTCTCATTTCTCTCAAATAGAACGACTCTGCCTCCCTTATCTCCTGTGGCAAGATAGTTGCCTGTATGATCAAATTCAACCGTGGCAATTATGTCGGCTACAGTAGAATTGCGTCAGCCCCACCAGACATAATGATCAGTCCTAAGTTAAGAGAGCTTTCTCCTGCTCGACAAGGTGGAAACTGGAGGACTTCGCTGACCTTCAGTAATGTCTTCCACATCTCCCTTATCACCAAAGCATCTGCGTGTTTGTGTCAGCATTTGCAATCCGACATTTGATAAACTGTAATATGGATCAACAGCCAGAGATTGAGAATCCCAGCAGTCGCCTCTAAGGATAGATTCTAGATCAGACCGGCTGCACTAACTGTGTGAACTTCCATGTTGGAGAGTTCGTCTCTCCTTCTACCATCTTTTCCGACCCGTCTTCGAGAAGACCGCAACCCTCACTATCGTGTTTAGCCGAAACCTTCGTAGATATGGAGCTTTGTGTGACTAAAATTGAGCTACTGCCGCAGCTTTCCTGTATTCTACTCTTGGTATAAGCAAATGTACAGTACAGAAAGTCAAAGAAGCGCCTTGATTCCGTATCAAATGCATGTGCGCCATGTGCGCCGGTACAGAATCATTTGAAGTGGTAAAGGTCTTACACTCACGGAAACTGATCTTTCCAAAGGAAGTTGACTGCTAAGATCCGGCGCGGAAAAGGTCGAGCGTTCCGTTGAATATGAATGAATGTACTTAGTGTTGTGGGGTACGGACTTTGCGGCGAGTGACGAGTGACGAGACGTTGTGCGGCTATCAAGCAAGGCCACGCCTAATGCGGTCACAAACTGTGAGCTTAATCAGGCATTTCACCAAATACTGCAAGCTGCTACTTTTAATTACAAGTGATCAATCAAAGCTCCCATAATTTTCGCTGAGACGTCAAATGTTTTACAAAGTGCATATTCTGATTCATGCTATTTCCATGAAAGAATCACAGCTTCTCAACCCTGGACTTTCAAAGCTGTAAATTGGAGCCGCATACATATAATGCTAGGATATTATAGCCTCACCGAGGCCGCAACCGCAGCTACTTGGGTATATATAATACTGTCGCAACAATCCCGTCGGCATGGGTATTGACTTGAAGTTACTGTCCATATGATGCACGCTTGGCTGGGAGAGCTGGCCATCGAAGCCATTATCACGTGCTTCCACTGCTTCTGGATCCGACTGTCGCCGAAAGTAACTGAATTTCTCCTCACCACACGTCAATGATATCGCCCCGAACCCTTGATGAAGCTTCAGTGACGGGATGATTGATGGGAAGGGTAAAGGACGCGCTAGTAACTTCGACAATAGCAACAAGCCTTCCATTGATGGTCAGTCACCCCACAGATCAAGCTCTATACTCGAGCGAGTGACGGCTTCGGCAACTGGCCTTGCACACAGTGCTTTTGCAGCACCGACCAGCAATGAGCTCTCAGATGCCGCAACTGCAGCTCTGACAAGCACTGGGAAGGGTCGCCAGCCGGACGGAAGCAGTGGCTCTTTGGCAGAAAGCTCTCACTCAAATCAGCAAACCAGGCTACCGACTTCGCAAGGACAGTCGCTCCCATCAATAAGAGCAGGCCACAGAGAGGAGCATATTATAGATGTTGAGTCCAAGTTCTCTTCATTTCTGGACGGCATTGATTCCTTCACGCCTTCCTCGGAGCCTTACAGCCACGCAGACCCGTTCCCACGACAAGCATTAGACATACCACTGGAGCGTGCCAATGGAAGAACAGATACCCGCAGTGAAGCAGGACTAGTTTGGTACAATACTGTGCATGAGCAGCAGCAACATGATGGCGATGCAGTCTTGTCAATATTGTCACATCCCTCCGCGATAACTAACGAGCTGGAGGCTTTACCAGTCGAAGAAGAGGTTCTTGACTGGAATCTAACGGATGAGCAGATATCACGACTTCGAACGCTTGTGGATGACATTTTCCCTCCGCCCGAGAAGCATATATCTATGTCTGCCGAGCATCAGCTTAATCTAATTCCTGATATGTTCTCGACTCCCACCACTTCCGATCCTGTTCCATTCAATGATACGAATCTAGAGGAGTCCTACATGCACTTCGATAATATACCTCGGAACAAGGCAAGGCAGATGTGGATGGAACAGTGGGAAGGTGTTTTGACAAGATATACCGATGAGGTCTGGGGGAATCTACTACCTCTCGTCATAGAAGCTCGTGAAGAAATCAAGGCAATCAAGGAAGACCGCCCTGAGAATACTATTGAGCAGTCAAAGGCACTTAGACGGCTCAGGCAGATACTTGGTCATATGCGGAAACTGTAAACTCGTCAAGAATTTTTAATCAAACCCTAGCGACTTCTCCGTTTTACTACCAAGTAGACAATTCATATGTTCTGGAAGGAACTCCACCGCGAAGGCCTATTCGCAGCGAAATTATGATGCGCCACTTTAGTTCGGCGTTGAAAGTTATTATTGCAGTCCACCATCTGCTAAGACATTGGGCTACGTAGAGGTCGTAAGGTCAAAGGTAGAATACTAGCCATCTTTTAACAGAGACAGCGGCTCGTTTGCACTGTGCTATCAAAATCCAATTGGATCACCCAGGTCGCCGAAGGTATCCAGAGGCGGGTGAGTGAAATCCTATGACGTCTGCCATTGAACTTCAATGATTTTAAGTGCATGCGGGGGAAGATAAGTACACGACCATCACATTTTCCTCTGAGCGGTGACCAGAAGCTTCATATCCATTAGGAGAATTTCGAATTTATCAATCCAGATTATACAGGCCATCAAAGCTCTAGAAAACATGTATCTCAAGCATTTCTCTACTATATTAGCACTCTTCCTTCCATTCTTTGCACAGGGAGAGCATTCAGACGACCAATTGTCCTTTCTGTCCGTCTCTCAAAAGGACCCGTATGCCATTCGAAAAACGTATGTCATGTCAATTTTCTTCACACAGCTTAGTGCTCGCATACTTTAACTTTCATATATACTCCATCCACGCCTCGCTGGGTAACACTTTATTAAACAAACATTGCAGGCTCAAGCAAGCCAATATAATCCCCGATACTCTTGATGACTTTGTCCCATCCTGCTATCTTCATGCCGTGTACACTTCTTCTCACGAGGTAGTTCGGCTAGGAGGTAAATTAAACCCTTCACACACCAAGAAAGCTCCCGTGGTCCGGATTTCATGTCCAAACGCAATAGACATGAAAGGCTTCACAGTAGCTCTTACGGACCCCGATGCCCCTTCGAGAAAAGACCCAGAATGGAGTGAAATGTGCCACTGGATTGTCATTGTGCCAGGCAGTGGAAGTTCCTTGCAAGATGGCGAAGAACATTGGGATGAGATGCACAAGAGACCTGAAGAGATAATTGGGTGTACGGCCTTTCCGCACTTCCCTTCCTTTTCTATGGTTTCTTTTTGTATCACCGAGAACAATGCGTTCCTAAGACTTTACTAACATACAATAGACAAACCTCCAGGACCACCCTCAAAAACCGGCTATCACCGCTACGTCTTCGTCCTTTTAGCAGGCGATAATACTAACCTCACTGCTCCATCTGAACGCGAGCATTGGGGCACGGGAAAGGAGAGACATGGAGTCAGAGACTGGGCGGAACGGGAAGGACTTGAGGTTGTCGGCGCTAACTTCTTTTATGCGCGGAACAAGAAGCAGTAATACTTCGTTTTATGTCTTATTCGGGTGAGTTGGCGATTTGACATGCGCCAAATTCCTAGGTTGTAATCGGACAGACTCGTGGACCACCACTCAATATATCTAGTGTGGGTTTAATTCTAGTTATGAAGGACAACACCTCACGAGGTAAATGGTAAGAGCGGAAAGAGCGCGCTCAACTGCAAGTTTTGAACAACTAAGGTGAATATCATAACTCTTAACATAAGGGAGCACAATCAGAATGAATGACTTATTCCTAATGACGGGCTGAACTTGAATAAACATATAACCGGATAGATATATCGCACAACTAACCATGACTGCGAGATGTACAAGAGGTCATTATCACATAACAGATCCTTGCCTTTTACATAACATCCTCCTCCTTCAAACCTCCTTCCATTGCGGGTATTGATTGAACGTGTTCGAGAATAACCTAACAGCAGCCCTCCAAGCAATCACCACAGTCAGCGCATGCTTCACATCCCTCCTCGGCAACACAGCAACAACACAACGCAGCGAGACAGGCGGTAAGAAAGCCGCCGCCTCCGCCACCTTGACGGCGTGGTGGTGGTGCTTGTTGGTACTGCATCTACGGATAAGAAGGCTAGGTCAGATAATGTTTCTAGATACCAAAAAATATCTGTCTTGCAGATTCTAGCTGGCTAGGTCACTCACTTGTGGTCCTTGTGGCGGATAATAGCCTCCTTGCTGCTGGTAGACCTATGAGAGAATTGTCAATTACTCCACCCACATGAATCACCACTTGATGTGCCTTGTAACTTACTGGTTGAGGCGGTTGTGGGCCGTATCCATACTGTTGTTGAGGTGGTCCATAATTGCCGCCATACTGTGGTTGGCCGCCGTAGGGTTGCTGATAGCTCATGGTTGTGCTGGATTTATAGAATCTTGTCAGTAACAAGACTGTCTCAGCCCGCAATTCCAAAGAAAAACGTACTGAAACAGGGGTTCTATATATATATATATGAATTAAGAGTTATTAAAGCACCAACTTGTGGTCGATGGACTTTATGAAAGCGACGTTATTTGAAGGAGGAGAAGACGTTGGAGAGAAACGTTCGACTATTAGGAGCTGAGGTAATTAAGCACCCGAAGTGTCGCTTGCCCGGCAACTGCGAAACACTAAAACGTACACGACCGAGGACTAAGCCACACAAACGCAGCCTCTGAATGTGAAGTTGTACGCGTCCCACTTCCGACGAATTGCCCCAAGTTTCTCAATTAGTTGGTTGAGGCTGTGCAAAGGATAATGCCATAACTCTACCGATACACGACAAATGTGGCGGAAGCGCAGTTCAGCTGGGGATGGATCAATGTCAAGATCGTCCATGATCCCCGTCGAGCCCTTGTGACCGAATCCTAGACTAGTTTGTATCTTCCTTCTTGCCAGGTGCTTTTCGGATCTAATAAACGGACACACTGGTGCTGAACTTTGGATGCCTAGCACATGTGACGGAGTACGACGCCGACTCATATTTCCATCCCAATATTCGAGAAGATAATTATAAGTGACATTGGAACATGACAAGCAAAATTTATGTAGTTCAAACCTCCTGGTGCCTTAGTACGTTTAGTACGGACTTATTGTCATGCAACCTTCGCCGAAGGGCATGTTTCGAAAAATTCTTAGGCAAAATCCTCTTAACTTTGACCTAATATGTTTGCTGCAACCAGTATTTACAGATTCAAGAAGCTGACCTCCAAGTCCGCTTTAAGTTCCAAACTCGGGATTTAAAATATTTAAGGAATGCTGTTTCCACAGTGAAATGGAAAGTCACGTGCCTCTTATTGCGACAGGCTAATCGATGGCGTCAATCAAATTGTAATCTTCCACAAAATTTATCAGCATTGAAACTATTTCTCCACACTTCCCGACCCTCGTACATCCATCTTCGACTTGGATAGAGTTTTACGGCTTAAGTTTTCCCCTGCATCTTCGCAGCTAAGGACAGTTAAGCTTCAATACCGCAAACAGCTCCAACAGGTATCAGAGCACAACTCGAGATCATGTCGACAATCACAGAGATCACAACGGAGGCATACTTTAACAATCACCTCTCATCTCTCCCTCCTACTACTTTGGTGATATTATCCTTCCATACACCATGGGCGGCACCCTGCACCCAAATGGCTATCGTCCTCAAAACACTTGCAGCTAGCTACCCCGCCAGTAACCCGCCCACTACTTCGTGGCTATCCCTTAATGCAGAAGATCTCCCAGACATTAGCGAAGAGTACGGTGTTACTGCTGTGCCATTCCTTGTCTTGATACGCAATAAGACTGTTCTTGAAACCGTTTCGGGCAGCGACGCGACCAAAGTCCGCTCAGCGATCGAGAAACATGCGAACTCTTCAACCACGAAGCCTAAAAACGTTGCAGACCAGATTCCACCGCTGCAGAAAGTGACTCCCAAGCAGAGTAATGGAACAACAACCAAAAATTTAAGCTCTGATACGCCAAGCAAAGACGACTCAGCAACGGCACCTCAATACTCGTCAGAAGAGATTGCCGATCAAAAAGAAGATTTGCACAAAAGGTTAACGGATCTTGTAAAGGCAGCTTCAGTTATGCTTTTCATGAAGGGAACGCCAAGTTCGCCACAGTGCGGGTTTTCCAGACAAATAGTTGCTTTACTGAGGGAGAATGGGGTCAGATATGGATTCTTCAATATTTTGGCCGACGATGAAGTAAGGCAAGGGCTTAAAGAGTTTGCAGATTGGCCAACATTTCCGCAACTATGGGTTGATGGTGAGCTAGTTGGTGGCTTGGATATTGTAAGTATGTCCGGCTCGTTTCATGACAATAGAACTAAAGCGTTCCGCAGGTTAAGGAGGAATTGGCAAATGATCCGGATTTTCTCAAGAGGTATTCGGTCAAGAGCTCAGGTGCCCCAGCAATCGCATCAGAACAAGTGACTCCAGCGACTCAAACAGTTTAGAAAAATGCATTCATAGTCAGAATCATATGGATAGCGTTAAGTGAATGGTTTACGACAGCAGATCAAAACCGCTTGAAATGAACTAGGAGAGATCTGCATTGGTGTGCTGGGAAAATAAAAATAAGTTTGAATATCACTTCAATAAGAGACACCAACTTCAAAGTATGCTTGTCGCTTTGCGCAACCTGATGTCCAAACCTTCAACAATATTGTGTCTTCTACTACATCTGTTCTAGACCTTCCCCGTAGCTCCCCGCTCAGTTGCCCACGGCATACTCCAGATCGATTTGGAGATCCAAATAACAGTGTAGTGTTCCGATGCAGCGACAGCCCGAGAAAATGTCTCCATTTTCGCTGCTCTGGTAAATGTCATTGGCCATCATGACGTCAGCGGTGAGAATATGATAAATCAAAGAAAATTGTGCCAGACTCCTCTCAGCGATAGGTGGATATCTCACTGTTATGCGTCTAACTAGGTTTTAGCCCTCTAGGGAGATGACAAGGTCCTCCTTGTCGCCGACTGCTTTATGTAGTCCGCTAGTCCGGCCATGTATAAATAGCACTAGCCTACTTACACCAAGGTAAGGCCGATTGACCTCAATTCAACATCACCCGGCACAGGATGAAGCCATATTCATCATGAGCTCCGTTCAAGATGCCCAAGTCTCGCCACTGAATGTGTGCAATCAGTGCAAGAGGCGCAAGAAGAAATGTGACAAGCGACTACCTAGTTGTGGCAGGTGTGACAGGTAAGAGAGCTTGGTAATCATTTAATGCCTTCATATTCATATTTGAGTAGACTCAGGATTCATTGTCTATACCAATCTGATTCAGAAGAAATTCTGGGCTTCCCGGCCGGTCCGGATATCAGCGAGCTTGGCAAAACTCTTTCGTCACATCGCTATGTTGCTGCAACTTCTATCAAAACAGCAGTCCCTCTGCCTGAAATGGTATCACCTTTTGCATTTGTCACGTCACTCCCTGGCTGCTTTGAAGGGCCATCTCTATCAAGAGGAGAGCTGAGACTGCTAGACCTTGACGAGCAATTAACAATGCAGGCCTTCGAGATTATGACTAGGAATGGAGATGATATCACCTCCATTTGCGAGAGGTGCTTTAAGATAACTGAGAAATGGCTCCCAATAATCGACAAAACGGAGTTTTTTGTTCGCCTAGAGCAGCTCCAGACTTCCCCAAATGCCTCTTTCTCGACCTTGGTAATGAGTATGTGTCTCTATGCTCAACAATCATCAGCTATACTGGGACGAAATAGTAGGGTCGAGTCGCTCTACTACACTACAAAATGCTTCTACTCTCTCCTTCAATCCAGCGGAAGAGTTTCCCTGGAGCTTTTGCAAGCTGGGCTCCTAATTGCTATCTATGAGCATTCTCAAGCTCTCTGCGAGGCCTCCGCATTATCCATTAGTATATGTGCACGGATAGGATATGCCTTAGGGTTACACAGAACGATCCAGCCTGGCATTGGATCAGGAGACATGCCTAAAAAGGATCTTGAGGAACGGAGACGAGTATGGTGGGGAATTTTCATACTTGAAAGGTAAGCCGTGGGTAAGTCCAGTCCTTTCTTGTGGTTAAAATTTTACAGAACGATGGCTATCGAGCATGTCGAGAGTAGAATACCATTCGCGTGTCAAACGCCTCCTATGGATCAGCAATTACCATCGGATAGCGTTAGGATTGATAAGGATAATACGGCCGTGCATCCTTCTGATGGTTACACACCAGTATCCTTTGAGCTACATAACGGGGCTCCCACTCGGCTGGGTCCATACCCTCGAGAGGCTCAAGCTGCATACCTTCTGAGTCAAGTACTTGATCATATTATCAATGAAAATCTCGATGAGCAAGCGAGGCAACAGCAGGCGGAAGAATTAGATAACTCTTTGCAGTCTCTTTTAATGGCTATGCTGGAACCACTTAGTGGTTACGCCCGAGGTGATTACTGTGGGGCTTACTCCATTTGTATGAGGTAAATTGGCTTTCGATTTCTCTGTTCATGTTTAGAAAGCTAACAGGAACAGTGCATTAATATGTCTTCACCAAAGTCGCCTTTCGAATGAGTCTTGGTCAAGCCCAGCAGATGATAATTCTTCTAAATCCCTACTTGCCGTTGAGGCAGCGTCAAGGATGTTGTTGGAGGCGTGTGCTTCATCTTTGATAGGGGCCCCATTGGACTGGGACACCATGCCCTTCTGGTCCGCATCCACCATATATATCGCAGGATTGGTGCGCATCAAGCTGAGCTGTGGATTTCCAGACAAGAAACAAAGGGAAATAGAACTTAGTCCGGCGCGGGCCTACTTGCAACATTTTGAATCAAGATATCAAATTGCAGGTATGCTCTTGATACTCTACTATGCTGAACACGACTGACTTTCTGCAGCGAATCATCTTGAAGGCATAGAAAAGGCACTGGCATTTTACAATGGCTAAATTAGGACTCTTTCCACTTAGGTACTAGGCTCTTATAACCCCATAAAGAATTCCTCGTCGACTGCGGATGAGGTATGTTGGTATTTAGGAATGCAGGAATTGCCAGACGCTGATCTTGAATAGTGCACGTGAAGGTTACACAGGCAGATAGTCACGTGTCGTTGCTTTAAAGGAATATGCATGAATGCTGGCAGAATCTAATTTTGTATTTAGAGGGTCAAGGTGTCTAAAGGGGGCAATACAGATCTGCAGCAGGATTTCTTTTGTGCAGCCTGAGTAAGTTTGGAGATTGACTCCATGATGCCAAGCTCGGAAAAGGAATGAAAATGCACATGATGTGAAAGCTTTGAGACGATCTTTTAAATAAGTTACACTGTCTGAAACGGAGCGAAGATATAGTCCTGCTTATATGCACGCATACATAGGACCAGGGACCCGTCGGCTTGATGAAGAACAGGAGATGTAAGCCAACCGTAATACAGTATTCTACAACAGAGCATCAATCATCCCCAAGGTTTATACCTGGATGCGCCCTAAACCATACCCGCCTTGCCATACTCAAGGTATTTCGTCTACTTATAAAACCTCGCCCACGATCTTAGCAGCCTCTCTGTAAGTCTTCAACAGCTTTTCACACTTCTCACGCTCCTTCTTGACTGCGTCATCTTCGTAAAGAAGCTCTTCAAAGAGATCTTCTTTGTAGAGCTCACTGACCAATCGGTTCTGGACAACATCTTTGGAATGATTGACTAAGAGATGCATAACCGCCTTGGGGACCTGATCGGCTATGGATTCCCTAACGATGTTGAAGTAAGAAGAAATCAGTGCTCGAATAAGTTCTGTCTCCATAGCTTCCCGGTCCGTTAGAGCTGGTTCGCTATTATTGCCCTAGGCGAAGTTAGTTAAAGGCATTTCAAACTGCTAGGTAGAAAGCTTACAAAAGGCGAATTATAATCATAGTCTCTCTGCGATCTTCCCAGCTCATACTCGTCTTCTCGCGCTTGTTGTGCCGGATTTCGGTGCAGAGTTCGGTCATCTTGCCGTCTGATACTCTGACTGAAGCTAGGCTCTGCAGATTGACTGACATGTCTGCCCAGGTTTGGATTAGGAGTGGACAATGATCCCTGGCCAGCCCCAATACCACCAGAAGGTGGACCATCTTTACCGAAGAAGTAATTTAAGAATGAATCTCGTGCACCGCCCACTTGTCCATTGAATCTTGGCGGTGATCCTGATCTAATGCCATTCATGGTGGCAGCGATACCTCCTGTGCCATTTTCCCGCGAGACAGGCGACATATTTCGAGGAGCTTTGTGAAGTTGCTTTCGATGAGGTAAACTATCCATTTTGTCGACACCATTCTCCTCCTCGTCCTCAGGGTTTTCAGTGCCATTAATATTTCCAAGCTCTTTCAGGCGTCTGCGTTCCCGGCGTTCGCGCTCCTCTTGCAAAAGCCTTTTTTTCTCCTTTTCCTGCTTGTTAGATACGACATGACTCATGGCTGCGGCGGCTCCCAAGAAGTTTGGATGGTTGGTGTTAATATAGGCCCTTTGTATAGCAATAAGTGACTCCACGTAAGTAGAAGCAGGGCCGAGACGTTCACGAAGAAGATCGGAAACAACTTCGATGAGCTTGCCCTGGAGTCGTGGGAAGCGCGATAATTCGGTTGATCCGCACGTGTGACATATCTTGATAAGCTCTTCATAGACAAGTTCAACACATCGTTGACTAGGGATTTCTAGAAGTTTAATTTGTGGCTTAACAAGAAGGTCGAAAGCAAGTTCCGGAACGAAAAGACTAGGTCGCGGACCTGTAGAATTTCTGATTGCCGTGCGGATATCGAGAGCAGAAAGGTTTGTCGTTGGGTCTATGGTCTCTAGAGAATTACCGAAGACAGAGTTAAAGATGTAGTATATTCTTGCGCCTCCGCAGAGCTCTTTAGTAGATATCTCGGTGGAGGTACCATCAATGGACGAGATGAATGAAGATGCAAAACGTGTCATGAGCTGCAGGATCAGCGAGCCACGGTGTTCTTTGCCACTAAAATGCATGTCTCCGTAGCTTGCCAGCTCTTGTTGCGTTTGTCCCATCAGAGTATTCAGTCGTGCCTTAATATCGGGTAGTCGTTCGCGAATGTGTGCCATCAAGGTTGAGTTCAGGCTCTTGGCTAAGAACTGAGTCCCACATCTACTCGCCATGTTTCGATATGCTGGGTGATGCCGGAAGAATTCTTGTTCTGACTTCAAGGCTTCGGCAAGAGATTTGTTGCCTTGAATATCCTGTTGGGACCGGTTTACTACTCCAATAAATCCAAGCTTAAGTGGGTAAACTCGTCCAGACAATATATCCAAGGCGTTTGTTCCATGATCCATGAGATCAAGCTTCGTGAGCACACCAATCGTCCGTCGACCTAGAGGGTCCACGTGCCGGGCCAATTTCAAAGCCTCTGAATTCACGATGTCGACATTCGCAGGCGAGACAGCCAGGACAATGCTGTTAGGTTTTGCGATGTATTCAGAAATGAGGTTTCGTGTCTGCTTCTCGATATCGCTAGGCTGATCTCCGATAGGTACCTGTACAAGTTCCACTGAGCCAAAGGTCTACATGCAGCTGGAGTTACACATACTTTCGTTAAGCCTGGTAGATCAACCAAAGTCAAGCTCAACACATGCGGGGAGTAAATTTTGAGGTTGATGGGTTGTCTGTTGATGCCCTTGTTGTTACCAGCTATCCTGGCAGTCTCATTCTCGATCTCCCGCTTTACGTCTTGGAAGTTCGTGAACCGACGATTTGGGATGTGATGAAACTCTGCCCATTCTGGCTGCGTTGAAACACTTGCAGCACTATGAGGTATGTGAACCTCGTCTCCTTCTGGCGCATCATCCTCTCTGGGTATGTTGATAAGCTGCAGAATAAGAGGTCTCCGCGTGACTATCCCACTACCTCGAGGTAGGAAATCTCGCCCAACAATATTTTCAAGTACCGAGGATTTCCCAGAGGACTGTGACCCAACGACAACCTAGAGTTTCCGTTAAAACCACGAACCATGATATGCAAGGCCACAGAACTGGGGGCATGTTGACTGACAATCTGAGGGAGATCCAAAGAGTCATTGCCAATGGTATTGAAGACAAGATCTTGGAGCTTGTTGACTATTCCAAGCAAGTCTTCACCGAGAGAAGCCATTGTGATGTCAAGTCGTCAAGGAGGATCGTCAGCGGATGCGCTGAAAAAGGTAGTCGCCTTGGCGTCGACAGCAGAGCCTCCAGCTCCAGATCCAGCGTATTGAGACTAAGCCAGATTTGCTGGTCTTCGGTGGCTAGGCCACAGCAGACACAATCGCAGAATAAAAAGAGTTTTTAATCGTTATCTGGTTGATGAGAACTAAAATGGGGCGAATGTTTACTCCTTCTACGTACAAATTCTACCCGTGCCAGGTTTATGGAAAGTCGTCGCGCCAATATTTCTGCCAGAAATGCAAGGCACTTATAGAGCAGGTCATATCACATGCGTCCTGTCTCAACGACAAGTCACGAAGACAGTCCGTTTGACCAGAAGGCCTGCACTTCTACTTTAGAACAGTCAATTTGGCTCATTGCATAGACTTCTAGGATACTCTCAAATCTGTATATGGCGCACATATTCCATGTCCAACCGGGTGAAAGGTGACAGTCACGTGGATTACCACTTTACAAGTAGTCCGGGAAACCTTCCTAGCCGCTGATTGTTCAGAGACACTTTTGAGACTTCAGATCGATTGTGAAAGTCACCAAATCAACCAAATAACTGGTAGGAGGTCATGAAGCCATGATATTCCTATGTATGTATGGTCTCTGCTTTTACTGGTTTTCGCTGCTGCTGCACTATCTCCAAGATCTGCTCTCATTCATCAAGCTGGACATAGTTTGAAGGGAAGAGGCCGGATTGTCCATTACAATGGCCTGCCCACCATGCTTCATCTGGGAAGTCCTAAAATACATTAGTATTGAGTTCTACAATGAGGAGAAGGGGCGCCTACCAGATCTGTGATCTTATCACCCTCTGCAAAGCTCAGTTCATTATCCTCAGCAGCTTCGTAGTCATAAATGGCAGTGGCAGTGGGTTTGGCCTTGGCGCTTGGCGGTGGAGCCTCCATATGGCGGGCAGGCTGAGCTGGAGCTGGCTCCTCTTCCTCCAGTAGCTCGACATAGTTCGCGGGAAAAAGTCCACGCTCTCCTTTAGAATTAGTACCAGCATACCAGTCCGGATCCAAAAGATCAATATCCGTGATTGTTTCACCTTCAACAAGCTCCAGCTCGTTGTCCTCAGCTTTTTCATAATCATACTGAACAATTGCACGCCTTCCACCTGCTTGGGATGTCTGAGCTGCAGAAGATGCCGGTTCTTGACCAAAGGATGTCTCAGCCATCGCCATGCCAGCACCACGGGCAGGATCATGCCCAATTGGCTCTTCAGTGAGATCCTCTTCATCAGGTATGCTCTTCTCCATTGACCGTACAGGCATTGGGGGAGGTGACATTCGCTCTTCCGGCGGTTCTATTTCCGGCTCCTTTCCACGAGCAACAGGCATGGCAATCCTAACAGGAGACTCCTCGCGTTCTGCGGGGGTTGGTGGAGTAGGGCTGCGCTGTACCCGCGGAGGTGGAGGAATATTTGGGCTGCTATCGTCTTCTTCATCCTGCGTTGGGCCAGGACGCGTTGGCAACCCGGGCATAGCAATACCTCCAGTTGGTCTCGTTGATCTGTTTAGAGGGGGAGGAGATTGCTCTCCTGTTGTAGCTCTAACCATTGTAGGCGCTCCCATCGGTGCTGCTCCCTGAAACCTGTCTCGCAGAGCACCGATACCACCAACTGGAGATGTAGGCGCATCCTGTTCTTCACGATCTTGCTCCCCGGTTCGCTGCTCACTTATACTGCCGGTACCAGAGCGGCCGGTTGTTGTGGTAGCAACAGGCGCCCATGACTTCCCAGAGTATCCACTTTTCCATTCACCACCTCCACTTGTTTGACTGGCAATTGGAGAAACCATACTAGGAGCTGCCGTGTCTCCTGCACCACTAAGACCCCGCTCCCTTGCTTTCTTCTCAGCCCATATCTGTGCCGGCGTTTTGCCACCCTCATCGGCAAAAGTTCGACTGGCAGCGCCAACTGGTGCTGGTGCAGCAGTAGGCGGTGCGGATTGCAATCCAAAGACGCCAGGTGTTGGTGCTTTGGTACCTGTGAAACTACTCGTATTCGAACCAAATTTATTTGCAGGCTTTGGCTTTGGTAAGGATGTCAATCGTTCTGATTGTGAAAAGGCAGCAGATCGGGCGGCCAGTGACTTTGGCTCCTCACCGCTACCTGCAGAGACTCCTGTTCCAGCAGGCGAAAGCTGACGGGGACCATCATCAGATGGCTTTTGGGCTTTGGCACGGATAGCTGCAATGTCAACTTTTCCTACCGGTTCATAAGCCCCTTTCACTATTGTAGGCCGATCGTCAGTGGTCTTCTGGGCCTGAGCACGAATGGCAGCAATGTCGACTTTGCCAACTGGTTGATATCCACCCTTAACAATGTCACCGGTATCACTGGGGGTATCCGAGCGACTACTACCGTTAAATCGTGAACTTTCAGGCTTCTGCTTGGTCAATTCCGCCATATTGACCTTGGTGGGCTGATATGCTGGCTGGACCTTTTCCAGCTGTGTCCTTGTAACTGGAGGTGCATCAGCGCCCCATCCGTCATCATCGACAGTACCGTCATTCGCTCCAACGTGTCTCGATCTTGAACTTGCTAGAGGGTTGAAACCTGAACCGCCTCCGCTCCTAGTTGGCATGAAGGCTGGTTTTGAAGATACCGAGGCCGCAGGAACGGCAGCAGGAGCAGGAGCACTCCCTCCTGAATACTTCGAGCCTGATGCGTCGGCTACTTTTTGGAGGATGCCATCGGGGGTAAGATCGCGCTCGGATCGGGCAGTTATTTGGACATGGTATCCCTATACACTGTCAGCGGACTCATACTGATCGGCAACCAGATTTGTGACTTACGTGAAAAATCTTGGATACTGCTGCAAGATGGCTGGTAAAGTAGCCCTTGGTTCTCTCTGGCACGCCTTCCCCGCACTGGATTAGATGTGAGCAATATGTCCAGCCTATTTATGGACGCACGTTTCTTACCCATCCAATGAGTGCACATTTTGGTAAGGTTGTATTTGGATCTTTCACTTTGACAAACGCAAATTGTATGCGCCCCTCAGAAAAGTCATCAATTAGGTCAACAAGCTCACCCTCTATAAAACAAGATTAGCTCTAGCAGTAGACGCTGAGGGTCACCGATTGGCTTACCTCCTGTGCTCTGTACCTTCAATACGCTCTCTTTGCCACTAGAATCCTGTTGAAATGCCGACACAAGAGGAGCAGATACAGAGAAGAGAGCCCATTGTCCATACGTAGGAGAGCTGGCAGCTGGACCTGAGGGTGCTGGAGAACTAATGACACCCTTATAGCTTGAGTTGATAGAGGGACCGTTGGTAGATAGATTTAGAGAGGCCATGATAAAGCTTCCCAACAGTGAGAGATTGGAAAGCAGATACAGAGCAACGAGTCAATCAAAGACTGTAAGGCTGCCAAGTTATGCGGCGAACAGATTCGATTTAGCTGACGCCCTGTTTTGCTCGGAGCTGACGCAGTGCGCTCGCTACGACTATTCCTAGGAAACCTCATATTCCAGGTTTTAAAGTCTGCCATACCCCACTATGCTTGTTTGAAGTTATTGACGCAGGTATTTACATACAGTATAATAGCCATGCATCATAAAGTAGCATAGGGCTTATGGACCCCAGGAATGAAATCCTAACAGCCCTACAAATCACCATCGTGGTATTGCTCTACCGGTATTTCCTCCAAATCATACGTAATGCCAGCCCGGGTTTTGGTGTCGAGCTTGGACCTCGCCTATCAAAGTCGAAGAATCACTCCCGACCGCTCAATTTCGACAGCCTCATTCTCAGTCCAGGAGACCACCCATTTCCCTCACTCCATCAATCCACGCGTGATATATTATCCACACCACGGCCTCCTCGAGTTCTGATCATTTCTCTTTCACTCTTATCATCACAAATTCATTCTCGCTGCGATCGCGCAACTGCTTGTCTTTTCTCACAGCATTGAAGACAATCAGTTGCGCCTATCGAAGTCGTCGCCCGAAAATTTTATCCCTCTAACAAGTGTTGCCTGCTTTCCTCCTTCCTGCTATTTACTTTCTCACAAACCTTGAGAGCCTGCGCTGCTCTCGCACCTTTTCTTTCTGATGAGCACTTAG
>Ga0335075_10007433_pt1 | contig 16853 bp, 18 predicted proteins | sample Lox_Sample_24_FD_206723 | JGI IMG/M metagenome (GOLD analysis project Ga0335075, IMG submission 206723) | Soil microbial communities from Loxahatchee National Wildlife Refuge, Florida, United States - Lox_Sample_2.4 | ecosystem: Environmental > Terrestrial > Soil > Wetlands | place: USA...
ACCGAGGCCAACCAGATCGTGGCCGGCCTGATCCGGGCGGCCGGTTCCTCGGAGGCCGTGAAGGTCAAGTCGCTGGCCACCGACGAGATCGGCCTCAACGACGCGCTGGCCGCCGCGGGCATCACCGCCTACGAGACCGACCTGGCCGAGCTCATCATCCAGCTCGGCCACGACCGGCCCTCGCACATCCTGGTGCCCGCCATCCACCGCAACCGGGCCGAGATCCGGGAGATCTTCCTGCGCGAGATGGGCGACGCCGACCCGGGCCTGACCGACCAGCCCGCCGCGCTGGCCGAGGCGGCCCGGCTGCACCTGCGCCGCAAGTTCCTGTCCGCGCGGGTCGGCATCAGCGGGGCCAACTTCGCGGTGGCGCAGACCGGCACGCTGTGCGTGCTGGAGTCGGAGGGCAACGGCCGGATGTGCCTGACCCTGCCGCAGACCCTGATCACGGTCATGGGCATCGAGAAGGTCATCCCGTCCTGGGCCGACCTCGCGGTGTTCCTGCAGCTGCTGCCGCGCTCGTCCACCGGCGAGCGGATGAACCCGTACACCACGATGTGGACCGGGGTGACGCCCGGCGACGGGCCGCAGGCCTTTCACCTGGTGCTGCTGGACAACGGGCGGACCGCGGCACTGGCCTCGCCGGAGGGCCGGTCCGCGCTGCACTGCATCCGCTGCTCGGCGTGCATGAACGTGTGCCCGGTCTACGAACGCACCGGCGGCCACGCCTACGGCTCGGTCTACCCGGGCCCGATCGGCGCGGTGCTCTCGCCGCAGCTCACCGGCGTCGAGGACAACGCCTCGCTGCCCTACGCCTCGTCGCTGTGCGGGGCCTGCTACGACGCCTGCCCGGTCAAGATCGACATCCCGTCGCTGCTGGTTCACCTGCGCGCCCGGCACGTCGAGGAGGCTGGGGCGGCGCGGCGGATGTTCGCCCCGGAGGCGGTGACGATGGCCGCGGCGTCCTGGGTCATGGGCGACCCGCGCCGCTTCGCCGCCGCGCAGCGGGCCGGGCGGGCCGGGCGCGCGCTCAGCCGCGGCGGCCGGATCCGCTCGCTCCCGCCGCCGCTGTCGGCCTGGACCCGCGCCCGCGACCTGCCCGTCCCGCCGGCCAGGACGTTCCGCCAGTGGTGGCGCGATTCCGGGCGCGGTCCCGCGTGAACGCGCGCGAGGAGGTCCTGGCCCGGATCCGGGCCGCCCTGGGCACTGGCGACGCATCACAATCGGATTTTGTTACGCCCCGTCTCCCCCAAACCGGGCCCGCCTACCGAACTCTGGGCACCCTCGACGGTGACCGCCTGCTGGATCTGCTCGCCGAGCGCCTCGCGGACTACCGCGCCGCGGTCCGCCGGACGACCCCATCTGGTCTCCCCGACGAGGTCGCTGCGGCCCTGGCCGGGCGCGGGGCGCGGCGGGTGGTGGTTCCGCCCGGGCTGGCGCTGCCGCTGCCGCCCGAGGTCGAGGCGGTGGCCGACGACAGGCTGACGCCGCTGGCGCCCCAGGATCTGGACGCCCTCGACGGCGTGATCACCGGCGCAGCGGTCGCGATCGCCGAGACCGGCACGATCGTCCTGGACGCCTCGCCCGATCAGGGCCGGCGCGCGATCACCCTGGTGCCCGACTATCACCTGTGCGTGGTGCGGGCCGAGCAGGTGGTCGAGCTGGTCCCCGAGGCTCTGTCCCGGCTCGCGGCCGACGCCGGCTCGCGGCCGCTGACCTGGATCAGCGGCCCGTCCGCCACCAGCGACATCGAGCTCTCCCGCGTCGAAGGCGTGCACGGCCCCCGCACCCTGGAGGTCATCCTCGTCGCGCCCGGCTGACCTCGGCTCACAGGTACACCGGGCCGCCCGCCCCGCCGGTTCGCCCCTTATCCGGCCGCCGCGCCACGCCTATCGTGGAGTGCGTGCGGGTAAAGGTGAGCGCGGAGGCAGCGGAGTTCGTCCGCGCCCGGGGCGGCCGGGTCTGGGTCTGGGCCGCGCACCCGCGCATGTGCTGCTCGGGCGCTCCAGCGTGGATGCACGCGGCCATCGGGCCGCCGGCCGGCCTGACCGGTTTCAGCGAGGTGGCCGGCGATGATGTGCAGGTCTGGTTCCGCGGTGTCGGCGACCTGCGACCGGACGTGCTCGAGATCGGCCTGCGCGGCCGACGCCAGCCCAAGGTCGAGGCGTACTGGGACGGCTGCCTGATGGCGATGGTCTGACCCTCGGCACGCTCTCGACTCAGCTTGCTCGGCTCACTCAGCTCGCGCGCGGCTCGCCGCGGTAGGTGCCGAACGACCAGTGGTTGCCCTCGGGATCGGTCACGGCGAAGTCGCGGGAACCGTAGTCGGTGTCGTGCAGTTCCCGCAGCACCGTGGCCCCGGCCGCGGTGGCCCGCGCGAACAGCCCGTCCGGGTCATCGGTCACGACGTACGCGCCGAACGTGCCCGGACGCAGCGGCCAGGCATCCTCGGCGCCCTCGTCGCGGGCCGACCCGAGCATGATGCCGCCCCCGGCCGGCCAGGACAGCTGGGCGTGATCCACCCGGTCGCCCTCGCCGTAGACGACGGTCTCCTCGAAGCCGAACGCGTCGGTCAGGAACGTGATCAGCCCGCGCGCATCGCGGGCCCTCAGTGTTGGCCACACCTGCGGTGGCGGTGTCTTATCGCTCATGGCCACAACACTGGCAGCGCGGCGTCGGCCCCGGCTTGGACGTTTCGGAACTCCTCCGCCAGCCAGGCCGACGGCGGGCACCCGGCCAGCTCGCGGAACTCGCGGGCCAGGTGGGCCTGGTCGTAATAGCCGCAATCGGCCGCCAGATCGGCCAGCGGCGGCAATCCGGTCCCGGCCGCCGCTCGGCGCTGCAGCAGCCGCCGCGCCCGGTCGAACCTGATCACCCGCGCGGCGGCCTTCGGGGTGAGGCCGGTCTCGTGCCGGAATCGCCCGCGCAGATGCCGGCCGCTCCACCCGGTCTCGTCGGCCAGGCCGGAGACGGAGCAAAGGCCTCCGGCGTCGATCAGGCGCCGCCAGGCCCGGCCGATCTCCGGACCCACCTCGCCGGCGACGGAGGGCCCGGCCGGCTCCTTGGCCAGGCGCGACGTCAGCATCTGGTCCAGCACGGCGAACCGGCCCGGCCAGTCCGAGGCCGCCCGGAGCCGCTCGCCGATCCGGTCGGCCTGCGGCCCGAGCACCTCCGGCCCGTGCACGTCGATGCCGGCCAACTCTCCCGCGGGCATGCCGAGCAGCGCCCGCGCGCCGAGCGGGCTCAGCAGCAACTGGATCCCGGACTGCCGGCCCGGGTGCGTGATCAGCGCGGGCGAGGTGTGCAGGCCGCCGACCAGCGTGTCGTAGCTGCCCGGCGGCTGGCGCGGATCGGGGTGCTCGGCCAGGACCAGCGGGTCGTCCAGGGTGAAGATCACCGTGAGGTAGGGGGACGGCAGCCCGCGGTGCCGTCCGGGCGCCACCCCCGCCTGCCGGTACCCGACGTACCGCTCGATGAACGGACGCAGCACGGGCGCCGGCGTGCCCCACACCGACTCGTCGATGCGGGGCCCTTCGCCAGGACGCTCCCGGACCATGTCTCCATCATCGCGCAGACCTCAGGCCGCCGCGCGCTCGCGCCAGCGCTCTGCCTCATGCGCGCTGACCGCGTGCAGCGGGATGGCCTCCGCGCGCCGCACGGCGTCCTTGATGTCCCGGCCGGTGTCCGGACGCTTGATCACCATCCACAGCGGTATGCCGCACATGGCCGCGAATATCAACGCCATAAGCGGGACGTTCAGCCAGAGATACGTGGCCATCGCTCCTCCTTCGTCACGTCCGGCGGACGCTTTCCGCCGGACGTGAACCAGGCTGCCCGCGCCGCTTCTGAGCGAGCTCTGAACGCCCTAGGGCGCAGCAATGAACACGTGGTGCAACAAAGCCCTGCAAGCCGTGACCGCCGCGGCGCGCTCAGGCCGAGTGGGAGTCCCAGCCGCGCGGTGGCCGCGGCCAGCCCCCGCGCCCCGGCCGGCGCTCGGCCCCGACGATCGCGCGCAGCCCCTCGTCGGGGTCCTCGGTATCCTTCAGCCAGGTCAGCGCCGCGACGAACACGACGGGCGCGAAACACACGGCCGGCACCGCCCACATCAGCCCGGTGGCGACCTCCTGATCCGCCACCGCGCCCAGCGCGCCCGCGTGACCATACGCCACGAACCAGGCCACATGGGAGAACCCGAGTATGTAGCCGAGGATCCAGATCGTCCACATCGCCACGGCCGCGAGCGCGGCGCGCTGCGGACGAGACACGTGCGGCAGCATCGGCGGCGACTCGGCCAGCTCCAGCCAGAGCGCGGTCCCGGCGCCGGTCAGCGTGACCATCTCGACCAGAGCCAGCCCGGGCACCGTGGCCAGCGCGTTGACCGTCACCGGCAGCCGCCAGGCCACGGCCGCCGCGATGAACCCCAGCAGCGCGGTCACGCCGCGCCCGAACCCGGAATGCCGCCGCGGCCCGCCCGGACCTCGACGCGGAGCGTCACCAGGACCCGCCCACGCCACCACCCGGCGCAGCGGCCGCCACGGCGCGCCGAGCACCAGCAACGCGGGTGCGGCCGCGGCGAACACCAGGAACTGCAGCGTCTCGGCGAACACGAACCGCCGCGCGTACCCGCCGGCGGGCGGCACCAGGCTCACCAGGATCAGCGCGGCCGCCGCGACGGCCAGCCAGACCCTGCCCCGTGGCAACCGGCTCGGCACGGCTCTCACCCTATGCCCGCGCTTCAGCGCTTGAACGCTTCCCCGAGCAAGGCGGCCACTCGCTCGGGGTTGCGGACGATGTCGTCCCAGGTGAAGTGCACCGCCTCGAACCCGGCCTGCCGCAGCCCGGCGTCGCGCCGCAGTTGCGCGATGGCGCGCTGCGGGTCGGCGTACTTGATCGCGCCGTCGGCCTCGCCGGCACCCCGCACCACCTCTGACCACATGCGCGGCCGGCAGCGCCGCCAGATGCACCCGCACCCCCGGCCGCCCGGCCGCGCTGCCGGCTCCGGCGTGGGAGGCTGATGGGGCTAACGGGAGGTGCCGGACGGCGCGACGCCGACTGTGAGTCGCGGCAGCGACCGGATGACGCGGCGGCGGCCGGGGTCCGGCGCAGGGGGCGGGGGTCGGTGTGCGGGCGGGGGTCGGTGTGGGGGCGGGGGTCGGTGTGGGGGCGGGTGGATGAGGGATGGTTAAGGGAGGCGCGGGCTGAGCGGCGCGGTGGCGGAGGCGGTTTCGGCGGTGCTGCTGGCCGTCGTGCTGGTGACGGCGGTGGTGCGGCCCTGGGGGTGGCCCGAGGCCGTGATCGCCGCGCCGGCCGCCGTCATCGTCGTCGCCACCGGCGCGATCGACCCCCATCAGGCTCTCGACCAGGCGAAACGCATCGGCCCGGTCATCGGGTTCCTGGCCGCGGTCCTGATCCTGGCCCAGCTCACCGAGGACGAGGGGCTGTTCCGCGCCCTGGGCCGGTGGCTGGCCAGGGACGCCGGCCCGCCGCGCCGGCTCCTGGCCCGGGTCTTCGCGGTCGCCGCCACGGTGACCGCGGTCCTGAGCCTGGACGCCACGGTCGTGCTGCTGACCCCGGTGGTGTTCACCGCCGCCGCCCGGCTCGGCGCCCGCGCCAAGCCGCACATTTATGGCCTCTCGCACCTGGCGAACTCCGGTTCGCTGCTGCTGCCGGTGTCGAACCTCACCAACCTGATCGCGTTCGCGGCCACCGGGCTGTCGTTCCCGCGGTTCGCGGCGCTGATGGCGGTGCCGTGGCTGGCCGCCATAGCCGCGGAGTACGTGGTCTTCCGGCGATTCTTTCGAAGTGACCTTTACGCCCCGGCTCGCCCCCAGCCAGCCGCCGAACCGGTCGGCGTTCCGTGGCTGGTCATAACCATCCTCGGCGCCACGCTGGCCGGATTCGTCGTGACCTCGCTCGCGGGCATCAACCCGGCCTGGGCCGCGGCGGCCGGGGCGGCGGCGCTGGCCGTGCGCGGCCTGGCCCGCGGCCAGACGAGCCCGCTCGCGATCTGGCGGGCGGCCGACGTCGCGTTCCTGGTATTCGTTCTGGCCCTGGCCGTCGTGGTGGCCGGGGTGACGGACAACGGCCTGGCCGGAGTGCTGGACCGGGTGATGCCGTCGGGCTCGTCGTTGTGGGCGCTGCTGGCCACGGCCGCGCTGGCCGCCGCGGCGGCCAACGTGATCAACAACCTGCCGGCGGTGCTGGTGCTGTTGCCGCTGGCGGCGGCCGCCGGCCCGGGCGCCGTCCTGGCCCTGCTGATCGGGGTCAACATCGGCCCCAACCTGACCTATACCGGCTCGCTGGCCACCCTGCTGTGGCGGCGGGTGCTGCGCGAGCACGGCGAGGAGCCCGATCTCGGCGAGTTCACCAGGCTCGGGCTGCTGACCGTCCCGCTGGCCCTGGTCGCGGCGGTCGTGGCACTGTGGGCGGGCCTGCGCGTGATCGGAGGCTGACATGATCGTGATCACCTGGATCGTGGAGGGGACCTGGCCCGCGTGCGTCGATGCGGCCCGCACGGTCGCGCCCGCCGACGCCGAGATCGTGCTGCTGCACGTCACGGGCGGCGAGGCAGGGGCCGCCGCGCACGGCGCCTACGCCGGGCTCATGGGCCGCCGGCGCCCGTCGCGCGATCCGGGCCCGCGCGTGGCCGAACTCGGCGCGGCGTCGGCCCGCGAACTGCTCGAGGCCGCGGCCGGGCGGCTGGGCCGTCCGTGCACCACGGCCGAACGCCGGGGCCGGGCCGAGCGCGAGGTCGTCGCGGCGGCCGAAGGCGCGGACCTGCTGATCCTGGCCCGGGACGGCGACGACACCCGGCTCGGTCCGCGCAGCCTCGGCCCGGCCAGCCGGTTCGTCGTCGATCACGCGCCCTGCCCGGTGCTCCTGGTCTGGCCGCGGGCGGTACCGGCCGGCCCGGTTCCGCCTCCGCCGGGCCCCGGACACGAGCCACCGCACCCCCCGCCGGGCCGCGGACCCGAGCCACCGCACTCCCCGCACCGCCACTGAACAGGCTGCCGTCCCGGCACGACGAACGCGCCGCCATCCGTCCCGGCGTGGCTTCGGCGGCGGCCGTGCCGACCTGACTGAACTGGCAATCAGAATCAATAGAACTTGCAAATGCGCGTGACAATGCACGTGCATCACGTACGATGTAAGCATCGGTACGGGCCGGACCCTCGACCGGCCTACTTCTTATGGGGAGACGCCATGCACGAGGCGAGCAACGGGATGCCCGCGAGCGAGCTGCGCGATGTCAGCTGGCGGAAGAGCCGGCACAGCAACTCGCAGGGCACCTGCGTCGAGCTGGCCGGGCTGCCCGATGGCTCGGTTGCCGTTCGCAACTCCCAGCACCTCGACAGCCCCGCGCTCATCTACACCCCCGCTGAGATCGACGCTTTCATCCGCGGCGCTAAGGACGGCGAGTTCGACGACCTGCTCCCCTGAGCGTCGTCCGAGGTAACCGCGGGCAACAGGCGAAGCGCCCCCGGATCGGCCGGGCGGGGGCTGCCCGATAAGTCTGTTAACTGCAGCAGCGCCCAAACCACTTTCCCGTCCCCCGCAGTCGGCTGCCAGCCCCAAGCCGCGCTGCACGACTCCACCACATGGAGCCCGCGACCGCCTTCCGCGCCGGCACACGACTCGATCCGGACCGGACGCGCGCGGCCGGGATCCGTGACCATGCATACGAGGTAAGGATCCCGGCGTAGTATCGTCAGCCCGATTGGGTGCTCTCCCGGCATCCACCGAGCGGAGTGCAAACCATGCCGGAGCGAGTTGGTCACCAGCTCGGAGACGACAAGCTCCGCCATATCGCAGCGCCCCGCCATGCCCCAGTCCTGCAGCGTGACGCGGGTGAACTCTCTGGCCCGGCGGGCCGATCCGGCCTCCGCGCCGAGGCCGCACGAGGCGGAGGGCGGGTCGCCAGGCTCGCCGCCGGGGACATCCGTGATACCGAGGACCTCCGTGCACCCCGCCGGGAGGCCGGCCGCCCCGATGGCGTGGACGTCGCGATGCCCGCTCGCCATAAGGTCGCGATGCCCGCTCGCCATAAGAAGGCGGTCGTGGCTCACGCTGGCGTCCTCCGTCCTGACCACAGCGACCACCGGTGCGCCTGTCTCACCGCACCCAGATCCAGGAGGTCGCTTCTCGCGCGTCCGGGCTGCAAACGTTATCATCACCCATGTAACTTGCAGGCGCAAGGCCCAATGCACGTGCAGATGACACAGTACGCCGCACATGCAGAGGGCAAGCATGGGGGTACCTACCGGATCGCGGAGTCCCGGGGGGGCCAATGTGATCTCTATTGAGCCGGGCAGCGGCCCGACCGTGCGACGAATCCTGCTCGGCACCCAGCTGCGCAGGCTGCGCGAGGCCAAGGGCATCACCCGCGAAGACGCGGGATACCGGATCCGGGCCTCGGAGTCCAAGATCAGCCGGATGGAACTGGGCCGGGTCGGGTTCAAGGAGCGCGACGTCGTCGATCTGCTGGCCCTGTACGGGGTCGACGACGACGCGGAGCGCGAGGCGCTGGTGGTGCTCGCGCGCGAGGCCAACGCGGCGGGCTGGTGGCATCAGTACGCCGACGTTTTACCAGATTGGTTCCAGACCTACGTGGGTCTGGAGGAGGCCGCGTCGGTGCTGCGGGTCTACGAGGTCCAGTTCGTTCCCGGGCTGCTGCAGACCCCGGCCTACGCGCGGGCGGTCATGATCGGCGGCCGGCCCGGGGCGCCCGCCGAGGAGATCGAGCGCCGGGTGAGCATGCGGATCACCCGCCAGGAACTGCTGACCAAGCACGGCGGCCCGCGGCTGTGGGCGGTCGTCGACGAGGCCGCGCTGCGGCGCCCGGTCGGCAGCCTCGAGGTGTTCCGGTCGCAGCTGGAACACCTGATCGAGGTCACGCAGAACCCGCGGATCACGCTCCAGGTCACGCCGTTCCGCTCGGGCGGGCACCCGGCCGAGATCGGGGCGTTCACGATCATGCGGTTCCCCGAGGAGGACCTGCCGGACGTGGTCTACCTGGAGCAGCTCACCAGCGCGCTCTACCTCGACAAGCGCGAGGACGTTGAGCGATACAGCGAGGTCATGGAGCGGCTCAGCGTGGAAAGCGAGCCGCCGGAGCGGACCGCGGACCTCCTGCGCGACATGCTCAGGGATCTCGCGTAGCGTCACGCTGCTTGCCCTCCGGCGATCCGGGTCGAGGCTGGCCATTCCGGGCCGGACCGGGGACGATCGAAGCAAAATGCGGCAAAGGGAGAGCCGATGAGCTTCAGGGTCGAGAAGGACATCATGGTGCCGATGCGCGACGGCGTCGGGCTGGCCACCGACGCCTGGATCCCGGCGGACGGCGGGCCGGGACCGGCGCTGCTGGTGCGTCTCCCGTACGGCAAGGACATGACGGCCCTGTACGGCAATCCCCTGCTCCCGAACGTCTTCACGCTGGTCGAGGCCGGATACACCGTGGTCTACCAGGACTGCCGGGGCACGCACCGCTCCGGCGGGGACTTCGTCCCCATGGTCAACGAGCCGTCCGACGGGGCCGACACCGTGGCCTGGCTGCTGGAGCAGCCGTGGTGCGACGGCAACATCGGCACGTTCGGCCCGTCGTACCTGGGCTTTGTGCAGTGGGCGAGCGCGACCGCGTCGGACGGCCTGAAGGCGATCGCGCCCGCCGTGACCACCACGGATTACTATCGCGCCCCCTGGTATGGCGAGGGCGGCGCCCTGTCGCTGCACGCGGTCCAGACCTGGACGGTGGGCATGGCCGCGGTCGACGAGCAGCGCGCCGTGGCCGCCGGGTCCGGAGACCCGCAGGCGCTGAAGGACCTGACGCGCATGCTGGCCCACCCCGACCCGCACCTGGCCGAGCTGCCGGTCCGGATCCGGCCGCTGCTGGAAAAGCAGTGGCCGTGGTGGTCGGACCTGGTCGGCCATTGCGCGCGCGACGAGTTCTGGCGAGACCTGTCGGTGGCCGACCGTTTCCAGGACATCACCGTGCCCGCGCTCAACATCGGCGGGTGGTACGACATCTTCATCAACGACACCGCGAGGACCTTCACGGAGCTGAAGAGACGCGGCGGTAGCGCCGACGCCCGCGCGGGCCAGCGGCTCATCATCGGCCCGTGGGATCACCTCAACACCACCGGCGTCTACCCCGACCGGGAGTTCGGGATGATGGCCAACGCGCTGTTCGCCGACCTGACCGGCGCGCACCAGCGGTTCTTCGACCGCTGGCTGCGCGGCCGGGCCGACGCGCTGGCTGGCACCGCGCCGGTGCGGATCTTCGTAATGGGCATCGACCGGTGGCGGGACGAGCCGGACTGGCCGCTGCCCGACACCCGCCACACCGACTACTTCCTGCACGGCTCCGGCCGCGCGAACACGGCCGACGGCGATGGGGAGCTGCGCCTGGAGCCGCCGGCCGACCAGCGCGCCGACACCTTCCTCTACAACCCGATGCGGCCGGTTCCGACGCTCGGCGGGCGGGTGATGGCCCCGTCCACGGCGAACGCGGCCGGGCCGGTCGACCAGCGGCCCGTCGAGGCGCGTGATGACGTGCTGTGCTACACCACCCCGGTGCTGGAGCGGCCGGTCGAGGTCACCGGCCACGTGTCGCTGACGTTGTTCGTCTCGTCGTCGGCCCGGGACACCGATTTCACCGGCAAGCTGGTCGACGTGTTCCCGGACGGGCGCGCCATCTTCCTGACCGACGGGATCCTGCGCGCCCGCTACCGCAACTCGCTCGCCGAGCCCGAGTTCCTCACCCCGGACCAGGTCGACGAGGTCACCATCGACTTGTCCGTGACGTCCAACGTGTTCCTGCCCGGGCACCGGATCCGGCTCGAGGTCTCCAGCAGCAACTTCCCCCGCTTCGACCGCAACACCAACACCGGCGCCACCATCGCCGAGGACGGCGAGGCGGACGTCCGCGTCGCCGTGAACCGTGTCTTCCACGGCTCGGGGCACCCGAGCCGGCTCCGGCTCCCGGTCATCGACCGGGTGAACAACGAGGGGGGCGGATGACGGAGCTCATCGTCGGCCACGAGCAATCGGACACCCATCAGAAGGCCCTGCGCATCAACCTCGATCCGCGCTGGTACGGAACGATCGCCGAGATCGGGGCCGGCCAGGAGGTCGTGCGCTGGTTCTTCCGCGTGGGCGGCGCGGCCGGCACCGTCGCGAAGTCCATCTCCGCCTACGACATGGCGGTCAGCGACGCCGTGTACGGCAAGGCGGATCGCTACGTCTCCTCGGGCAGGCTCCAGGGCATGCTCGACAAGGAGTTCCAGCTCAACGTCGAGCGACTGGACGATGAGCGCGGGGACGAGAACTGCTTCTTCGCGTTCGCCGACACGGTCGTGGCCCGCAGCTACGGCGGCGGCAATGAGTGCCACGGCTGGATGGGCGTGAAGTTCCAGTCCCAGCCGCACGACGAGCCGAGCCAGATCGTCATGCACGTGCGAATGCTCGACATCGAGGCGTTCGCCCAGCAGGAGGCGCTCGGCATCGTCGGGGTCAACCTGCTGTACGGCGCGTTCTTCCACCATCACGAGCCGGACAAGCTCATCGAGAGCCTGCTCGACAGGCTGACCACAGGCCGGATCGAGATCGACATGATCCAGTTCCGGGGGATCGAGTTCCGCGGCGTTGACAACCGGCTGATGGCGCTCAAGCTGGTGCAGCTGGGTCTGAGCGGCGTGGCCATGTTCGGCCCCGACCGGGAAGTGCTGCAGCCGAGCGAGGTGCTGCGCAAGAAGGCGATCCTGGTCGAGCGGGGCAGCTTCCGGCCGCCGACCCACGTGAACATCGACATGCTCGAGACGGCCAAGGCCAGGTTCTCCGAGGACGCGGCGGTCGCGGGCAAGCAGGTGCTGCTCCTGACCGAGATCACGATGCGCAACCTGCTGGCGGGGGGCGCCGCCGATGTGGACCGGCGCGACTTCCTCGCCAGGGCCGAACTGCTCGCGGCGTGCGGCATGACCGTGCTGATCAGTGACTACTTCGACTATTACCGCCTGGCCGCCTACATCGCCCAGCGCACGACCGAGCGAATCGGCATCGTCATGGGCGTGCCGAGCCTGATCGACCTGTTCAACGAGGCGAACCACGCGCAGCTCCAGGGCGGCATCCTGGAGAGCTTCGGCCGGCTGTTCAAGAACGACCTGAGGCTGTATGTCTACCCCCTGCAGCCCGCTCCCGACGACGAGCTCAAGACGGTCGACAACATCAAGGTCCAGCCGGAACTGCAGCCGCTGTATGACTACCTGGCCGGGCGGGGCAGCTTCGTCAACCTCGACAACTACCGGCCCGAGTGCCTGCCGATCTTCAGCCGTGACGTGCTGCGGCGAATTGCCGCGGGCGACGACTCCTGGGAGGACATGGTCCCCGGTGCCGTCGCCGAGCTCATCAAGCGCCGCGGCTTCTTCGGCTACACCCGGCCAGGCCGGGACTGACGGCTGATTCGCCGCGCCTCGTGCTCGCACGAGGCCTGACCGGCCGCCCGCTCGCCTACGCGGGCGCGTTGCGGCGGGGCATGGCGATCCGGCGGCCCGCGCCGGGCGGACCCGGCAGGGCGGCGTGCTCGGCGGCCAGCGCGGCGACCGCCCGCCAGCGATCCGGGGGCATCGCCGTCACACGCTCGGTGGCGATGTTGACGTGCAGGAACATCAGCTCGTTCGTGGCCATCTGCGCGCCGGTCTCGGCGTCGGTCATCCGGTGGAACACGTGCAGCCGCTTGGCATCCGCGCCGAGCAGCTGCGAGCTGTATCCCAGCCGCGCGCCGGCCCGGACGCTGGCGGCGAAGCACAGATGGCTCTCCACCGTGTAGATGCCGGCGCCGGTCTCCTCCCGGTAGGCCGCGCCGAGTCCGAGGTGGTCCAGGAGAGCGTCGGTCGCCTCGGTGAACGCGATCGCGTAGTACCCGTCCATCATGTGGCCGTTGTAGTCGATCCAGTCCGCGGGCACCGTGTGCCCGCCGGTGCCCAGCGGCCCGGCCGTGCTCATCGGCTCGTCACCGGCCCTGCCAGACCGGACGGCGGCGCTCCGCGAACGCGCGCGCCCCCTCGGCGGCGTCCGCCGAGGCAAGCATGGCCCGGTAGGCCGGCACGCCGCCGCCGCCCTGGATCGCGTAGCCGGCCCTGACCCCGGCGCCCTCGGTCTCGCGCAGGATCTCCAGCGCTGCGGCCACCGCCAGCGGCGCCGCGGTGCATACCGCTCCGGCCAGCTCGCGCGCGGCGGCGATCAGCCCGGCCGCCGGGACCACCCGGTTGACCAGGCCCCACCGGGCGGCGTCGGCGGCGGTCAGCCGCCTGCCGGTGAGCAGCAATTCGACAGCGATCGCGCGCGGCAAGCGGGCCGGCAGCCGGAGCAGGCCGCCCGCGTCCGGGACGATGCCCAGCGTCACCTCGGGCAGCGCGAACTCGGCGTGCTCGGCCGCGACGACCAGGTCCGCGGCCAGCGCCAGCTCGAAGCCCCCGCCGAAGGCCAGCCCGTTGACCGCCGCGATCACCGGCTTGCCGATGTCGACGAACTCGGTCAGGCCAGCGAAGCCGCCCGGGCCGTGGTCGGCGTCGGCGCCTTCCCCCGCCGCGGCCGCCTTCAGGTCCCATCCGGCACAGAAGAAGCGGTTTCCCGCCCCGGTCAGGATCGCGACCCGCAGCTCCGGGTCCTGCCGCAGCCGGTCGAACGCGTCGTAGAGCGCCCGGCTGGTCGCGGCGTCGATCGCGTTCGCCTTGGGCCGGTCGAGGGTGACCAGCAGCGTCTGGCCTTCCACACGCGCCCGTACCGGACCGTTAAAGATAGTCATGTGAGGCTCCGTAGGGTCGCAGCAGGGACCGCGCGATGATCAGCCGCTGGATCTCGCTGGTGCCGTCCCAGATCCGCTCGACGCGCGCGTCCCGCCACCAGCGCTCCACCGGCAGCTCGCCCATCAGGCCCATGCCGCCGAACGTCTGTACCGCGGCGTCGGTGACCCGGCCCAGCATCTCCGACGCGTACAGCTTGGCCATGGCCGCGTCCGCGTCGGTCATCGCGCCCCGGTCGAGCCGGTCCGCGGCGCGCAGCGTGAGCAGCTCGGCCGCCTCCAGTTCGGTGGCCATGTCCGCGAGCCGGAACCCGACGCCCTGGAACCGTCCGATCGGCTGGCCGAACTGCCGACGGGTCGCGGCCCATTCGGCGGCGGCCTCCAGTACGCGCCGGGCCCGGCCGACGCTGGTCGCCGCCACCGTCAGGCGGCTCGCGCCGAGCCACTGCTGCATCAGCTCGAAGCCACGGTCCTCCTCGCCGAGCCGGTTGGCCGCGGGCACCCGGCAGCCGGAAAAGATCAGCTCGCACTGGTGGTAGCCACGGTTCGACACGCAGGCCGGACCGCGGCGGACCTCAAGGCCGGGACTGCCGGAGTCGACCAGCAGCGCGGTGATCAGCTTCTTCGGGCCGCGGGCCGTCTGCTCCACCCCGGTGGCGGCGAACAGGATCACGAAGTCGGCCACGTCGGCGTGACTGATGAAGTGCTTGGTGCCGGTGATCACGTAGTCGGAGCCGTCGCGCACCGCGGTCGTGGACATCGACCGGACATCCGACCCGGCGCCGGGCTCGGTCATCGCCACGCAGTCGTGCCGCTCCCCGCGGATGGCCGGCAGCAGGTACCGATCGCGCTGCTCGCCCTGGCAGGCCCGCAGGATGTTGCTCGGCCGCTCGACCAGCGTCTGCAGCGCGTACGACGCCCGGCCGAGCTCTCGCTCGGCCAGCACCACGCCGGTCGCGTCCAGCCCGCCCCCGCCGAGGTCGGCGGGCATGTTCGCCGCGTACAGGCCGGCCGCGAGGGCCCGGGACCTGATCTGGCTGGCCAGTCCGGGTGGCACCGCGTCGAGGCGCTCCACCTCCTCCTCGTGCGGGTACAGCTCCCGCTCCACGAAGGCGCGGACGGTGTCGACAATGAGCCGCTGCTCGGCGGTGAGCTCGGAGTTCACCGGGCGGCCGGCGCGACGATGCAGCGGCCGACGTAGCCGGGGACCGGCAGCGCCGCGTGCGCGGCCCTGACCTCTTCCAGACGGGCGGCGAGCTCGGCGGGAAACGGGACCACCCGCCCGGCGCGGGCATTGACGTGCAGCAAGAGCTGCTCGGCGGTCGACACCAGCAGGTCGTCGCCGGCCCGCATCTCGTGCGCGATGTGCAGCCGTTTGGCGTCCAGCCCCAGCACCTGCAGCGTCAGCCTCAGCCGGTCGCCAGCCCGGACCTCGCGCAGATGGCGCAGGTGGGTCTCGGCGGTGAACAGCGACCGCCCCGAGGCCCGGTAGTCCTCGTCCACCCCCGCGTAGCGGAAGAAGGCGTCCGCGTTGTCCCCGAACACCAGCAGATACGCCGACTCGCTCATGTGGCCGTTGTAGTCGGCCCACTCCGGCGCGACGCCGGTCTCATGCAGCCGCAGCGGGGCGGGGATCATCCGGCCCGGGACCCATGGGCTCGCCCTGATCCCCTCGCGGGGCGTGCTGATCCGCCCCATTCAGCCCTCGCCGACGGCGACCGTCATCTTCGGCACGTCGGCCAGCAGCTGCGCCGTGTAGCCGTCCTTGGGCGCCTCGAGCACCTCGCCGACCGGGCCGCGTTCGCAGATCCGCCCGTTGTTCATCACCACAACGTGGTCGGCGATGCTGCGGACGAGGGGCAGGTTGTGCGTAATGAAGATCATCGATAGGCCGCGCTCGTGCTGGAGCCCCCGCAGCAGCTCGACGATCGCGGCCTGCACCGACACGTCGAGCGCCGAGGTCACCTCGTCGCACACAAGCAGGTCCGGCTCGAGAATCAGCGCCCGCGCAATGGCCACCCGCTGCCGCTCGCCGCCGGACAGCTGGTCGGGGTATAGCCCCACGAACGACTCGCGCAGCGCGGCCGCGGTCAGCGCCGCCACCACCCGCTCGTACCGTTCGCCGGCCGAGAGCCTCTCGAAGTGGGCCAGCGGCTGCTCGACGATCTGGCCGACCGTCCGGCGGGGGTTGAGCGCCAGGTACGGGTTCTGCGAGACGTACTGGATCCCGCGCAGCTGGTCGCGGCTACGCCGGCGCACCCCGGCCCGCACCGCCTGGCCGGCGAACGTGACGTCGCCGGTCCAGGTGGGGTGCAGCCCGACCAGGCACCGGGCCAGCGTGGTCTTGCCCGAGCCGGACATGCCGACCACGGCCACGCACTGGCGGCCGGGCACCGTGAACGTCAGGCCGCTCAGCACGGTCTTGCGGCCGTAGGTCGCGGACAGGTCGTGCACGCCGAGCAGCGGGGCGGTCGCGCCCGGGCCGGCTGGACGGGCCGCGGGGCCGTCCGGTCCATCGGCCAGCGCGACGATCTCGGTCGCCCGCAGGCACCGGGCGCTGTGGCCGGACGGTGACACCTCGGTCATCGGCGGCGGCCCGGCCTCGCACTCGGGCAGCGCGAACTCACACCGGGGCTGGAAGAAGCAGCCCGGCGGCCGGCTGCCCGGCCTGGGGGGCTGGCCCGCCAGGCCGCGTAGCCTTTGCGACCGGTCCAAGGACGGCACGGCGCGCAGCAGCCTGCGGCTGTAGGGGTGCGCCGGGCTGGCGAACACCTCGCGGGCCGGCCCGACCTCGGCCAGCCGGCCCGCGTACAGCACGGCGACGTAGTCCGCGATCTCGGCCACCACCGCGAGGTCATGGCTGATGTAGACCGCCGCGACCTGGTAGGACCGGCACAGGTCCTTGATCGTCTCCAGGACCCGGCGCTGGGTGGTCACGTCCAGGCCGGTGGTCGGCTCGTCGAGCACGATCAGCTGCGGCCGGCACGCGAAGGCCATGGCGAGCCCGACCCGCTGCTGCTGCCCGCCGGACAGCTGGTGCGGGTAGGAGTCGAGGATG
>Ga0335075_10007434_pt1 | contig 16852 bp, 11 predicted proteins | sample Lox_Sample_24_FD_206723 | JGI IMG/M metagenome (GOLD analysis project Ga0335075, IMG submission 206723) | Soil microbial communities from Loxahatchee National Wildlife Refuge, Florida, United States - Lox_Sample_2.4 | ecosystem: Environmental > Terrestrial > Soil > Wetlands | place: USA...
CTCTCGTGGTGATGATCGCGATCCGAGTTCAATTCGACCAGATCGCGCTGCAAGTTCCGCTCGTTTCAATGGATCAGTCAGGGAATCCACGCGGCTTCATCCGGCTGAGGCATCACGGCATTTTGATTGGCGATGTTGCTGCCCGGTTTGATAAGGTCCTGGACGTACACGTGAGGCTTGTGGGTGATATGCCTCGCAGCTGAAAAGCTAGCTCTCTCTAGCACTAATACTATTCATGAAGAAAAACAAATTTTAGCGCGATTATTCCAGCCTCTTCGCTAGAACCAGGCCGCCGGCCTGTGCTCGAAAATCTACCTCCTTCATTCCATTCTCAGATAAAAGCCCTGTCATCAGCCGCTTGACTTGCCCAGTGATAAGACGAATGACCTAGAAGCGAGCTCGATCTCAAGGCGATGCCTTATAAACGCAATGCCCAAAGCGAAAGAAGAGCCGGATGGGTTCTCAAATTCTGTTTAGGTAATCTGCCTGTGCTTCGCTGGCCGTCATCATCCATTGGTCCCGAAGACTTGTGGCCAAGGCCGCTTCGCACGACCCCACGATCCCTAAGGAAATCCGACCGAATTGCGATAACCCAAAACAGCGGAAACTTCATCTTAACTTGCTTTGTCGCAAGGTTATAATTGGCCAGCTAAGGAGGCAGCATGTCCTACCTGAAATTCCTTACCCTCTCGATCCTCGCGGGTGCATTATTCAGCTACGCATCCGCAGCGCCAGCGCAGGTTTCTATCAGTATTGGAGTGGCGCCTGTGTGCCCTTACGGGTATTTTGACTACGCGCCGTATGACTGTGCTCCTTACGGCTACTATGGGCCAGACTGGTTTGTTGGTGGTGTATTTATTGGAGCCGGTCCGTGGTTTCACGGCCCGCACGGATTTTATGGCCATGTTGACAACCGGTATGATCCTCGCCATGGTTATAAGGGTCCGTTACCGGCGCGCGGCGATCAGCGGTTCGACAACTTCCATGCCAACGAAGCTCGGGATGGGCAAGGTCACGTGGGCAACGCCGGCCACAGCGGAGCATCGCCATGGTGGTGGAAACAGCGGGGGCGGGCATCAGGGTGGAGGTCACCACTAGGGCCTGCGGCATTCAGGAGAATGAGCGGCATGAGGCACGAAGCATCGTCTCATGTCGCTCTCTGGTCTCACTGGTCTGTGTCAGTAGCTCCATGTGCTCGCCCCTTTGAATGAGACATCAAGGCACATGATGTCGACGGCCACACACCTCGTTGCAGGCTCCCAAGATCCCTAACAGCACAACACTGCCAGAGGTTCCATTGACGGCGTACGAATCTTTAAATCAGAGTCAAGTTCGTCGACTCTCGGGGAGCGTTGCCTGCTTGCAGGGTGCCATATATATAGAAACGCTTAAAGCATTCGGGGTCTCTCAGGCTGGTGATCGCCTCGATTACTTTTCCTAAATAATGCCAGTCACCGGATTGTGGATTGCGATTCACCTCTTCGGCATACTCCATGAAGTAGATGGCCCGATTCAGCCGTCTGCGTTTTTCAAGCAGGATGCCTCTTTGGAGTCGCAGTTCCTCGCGGAGCTCTCGATCCAGGCTGCCCAGGCATACTTTGATTTCAGAGCGTGACAGTCCAATCATCTGCATCACCGCAAGGCGTTCCAGTCGGATCAAATCCTCTCGGGAGTACACATGATGACCCGAGCCCCGAGCTATCTCTGGATGTAGTAAGCCAATCCGCTCATATCTGCGCAATGCTCGCTTTTTCACTCCAGAAAGCTGAGACAACTCGCTCACTTTGCAAAAGGTGGACGAGTTGTCCGTCTGCTGTTCATATTGGTTATCGCTCATGGCAATCATTTCCATCTGGAATGGTTTGACTATATTCATCAAAACAGGAAGCGCCCTTGCACCACCAAAATGCGGCCAGAGACTACCGATGGAGACTGGCTGGACCCGTACGGGCTGGTCGGCGGCCCGATGTCAGACGAAATGACGCCCAGCGTACTTGGGTTGGACGCGTCGTTTCCCGGCGGTCCGAAGTTCACATGGTTCAGCACGTTATAGGCTTGGCCACCAATCTGAAATGCCGTTGATCCCTTTTTGAAGATGTCTTTATAGAGATTCACGTCGACGTCAGAATAATGAGGTCCGTAGAAGGCATTCCGCGGAACGTTGCCATAGTTCGTTTGTGGATACGGGCCAGGACCACTTGGCACAACGACTCCGGCGGAATTCACCGTTAGACCCTGGCCGTTGAAAATCCCAGGAGTCTGGAAACACGGAGTGGAGAACGAAGTGCAGTGATGATTGAAATTATTATCCAACACTGTGGCAAGTACCGTGGTTCCACCGGTCGCATTGGCTCCCAGCGCCGCTTCCGCGCTTGTGTTAAACACGCTAAATGGCTCTCCAGAACGCCAGTATGCCTTGGCACCCACGGTCCATCCCGCCGCTCCGAAATCCACGATCTTATTACTGAAGTGATAGGGTTCCACGTAGACCAGATCCATCACGAAATTGTGGCGGATATCGTAGTCGGCGTTGGAATACATCAATCTGGAGGGACTGTTCGGAGTGATCTGAAAACCAACAGACGCACCGTTGTATGGCAGCTGAGAATTGCCTCCGTTGGAAATGTCGTCCAATGCATGAGAGTAGGTGTAGGAAATATCGGTCGTCAGACCGCGCCGGTCGAAATGCTTATATTCCACCGACAATCCGTTGTAGTTCGAAATAGCGTTGGTGGTAAAACCCTGAACGGTTGCAAACCGGGGGTCCGGCGAGTTGGTTGGCACATCGTCAAAGGTCCCGTTTCCATAGCTGCCATAGAGTGAGGTGCCAACATTCTGATTGAAGTCGTTGACCGGCATGAACAAGTTAAAGCCATGGTTGCCGGCGTAGGAAAGAATCAAGGCGTCCGTCGGGGTAATCTGTCGCTCCAGTTGCAGGCTGTATTCCAGATACCGGGCGCCGTAAAACTTCTGCGGCGTAGTCGCATAGTTGGGAGGTGCGAACGGGAATCCCGTCGATGCCAGTACTTCCGAGTTGATCTGAGTGTAAGTCGCTCCCTGCGAAAAGCCGTTCAGCACGGCCGCCGCGGAGCCGGATGCAACCGCTTGAGCGCTTCCCGGTCCCTGTGCCACCGTTCCCGTACCGACCCCGGCAAAATACCGGTTGGGGAATCCAGATTGAGCCTGTTCGAGGATAAGGCCGGGGAAGTTGTCGGAAAACAATCCTACACCGCCGCGCAGGACCATCTTCCCATCGCTGTGCGTGTCCCAGTTGAATCCAACGCGCGGCTGCACAATTGCCGTCTCAATGGATGGGAACGCGCTGCGATGTCCGCTGGAAATCGTGGCGTTGTACGGAACGTCGAGCGGGTCGGTCCCGCTTGGAAATGCAGCGGGAAATCCGCCTATGTAATGGTTGAAGCAGTTGTTCACGCAAGCTGGGTTGCCGTTGCGATCGATGCGGATGCCGTAGTTGAGGACCAGGTTGGGCTTTACTCTCCAGTCGTCCTGAGCGTAGAGGCCCAAGTTATAGACGGCATCGTAAAGATTGGCCAGCCCAGACTGCGGGAAGCCTTGAGTAAACGTTGAGCCGGCACCTCCGGGCAACGAACCGCCGAATTCGTCCGCAATCTGACCAAATCCATAAAAACCGCCGTATGCAGCCGTCTGCAGAACGGTGTCGGTCAAATCGTAGCGCAGGAAGTCGAGTCCGAATTTAAAGTTATGGTTCCCTTTAAGCCAGGAAAGGGCGTCGACCACCTGATATTGGGTACCGTTCGTTCCTCCAGGAAAATCGTCCCAGATGGCTCCCAGCGTAGTTCCTCCTGCAAAAAAGGAGGACTGTCCGACGCCAGACAAGCTGTTGGTCCCGCCGTCAACGCTTTCGTTAAATTCCGTCGGCGAGGAGGCGAGAGCCGCTGGTATATCGGGTGGTCCGAAGATTGCGCTATAGTAAAGCGCTCCCACTATGAATTGGTTCACAATATTTGGGCTGAAGGTGTAGGTGTCGTTCATCTGTCCCGTGTAGGCGGGCTGGTTGCTGCCGGCGTTCCACAGCGGATTGATCAAGCTGGTGAATGTCGGCTGCTGGCCCTGGTCATCGGTGACGCGAAAGAAAATGAGATGCTTGGGGCTGATATTCCAATCAAGTCGGCCCGTCACCAGGTATTCCTTGTTGAGGCCCGCGGCATTGATGAACGCGGTATCGATGCAGCTTTCCGCGGCGCTTGTACCCAGCGTGCCGCCGGTGGCATAATCCGGCGACCCAGCCAGGCTTCCGCAGCCGTAATTTCCCGAACTGTCCTGCAAAGAGCCGTTGCCAGTTACCACTGGTACCGCACTCGCGTACGCCGGCGATGCGTTCGTCGAAGTAAACATGGTGCCGTACAAAGCTTTGCTGGCAGCCGTAATGTTCGGGTTGGCTAAGACACTGGCCTGCAAGGCCGGCGAAGGCAGGTTGACGAAACCGGTTTGGGGCAAAATGAATCGAATCCCTTCGGTATCGGCGAAAAAGAACAGCTTGTCGTGCTTGATGGGGCCGCCGATCTGGGCGGCATATTGATTGGATACCGCCTTGGACTTGGGAACGCCGAAGAGATTATTGAAAAAGTCATTGGCGTTCAGGCCGGAGCTGTTGTAGTCGTACTGCAACAGGCCGTGCACCCGGTTGGAGCCGGATTTGGTAGCGTAAGTTTCGATAATGCCGGCCTGACGTCCATATTGCACGCTGTAACCGTTCTGTACCACGGCTGCCTGGGCTATTTCCTGCTGGCCCAGCGTCAGGTTGGAGGAACCGGAGAAATTGATGCCGCCGTACTCCGAATCGTTATAGTCAATGCCGTTGACAATCACCATATTTGAAAGCCCGGGCAATCCGTTGGAAACAATTTCGCCGAAGCCATCAGTGCCGGCGCCGACAACTACTCCGGGAACGGTGAATGCAATCGTTGTAATGTCCCCGCCCGGTGCAGGCAGGTTTTGGAACTGCGCAGTGGTGAACGTTGTGGTGGTGTTCGAGGTCTGCGTGTCAATCAGTTGGGCGTTCATCGCGCTAACCTTCACCACTGTGGTATTGGCAGACGGCGTGACCGTAACGGTTACTGCAGACTGCTGTCCATTAAGGATTTGTACGGAAGTGGTTGTCGATTGCAGGCCGGGTGCAGTCGCAGATACATCGAACGGGTCTGGCGGTAAAAACGGCGCGGTAAACAGACCATGGCTGTTGGTGGTGTAGGTGTGCACTGCGCCGGTGGACATGTCCGTGACCGTGACTGTGGCGTTCGGTACGACAGCGCCCGTCGAGTCGACGACGGTGCCATTGATAGAGCCTGTCGTTGTTGTCTGTGCCAATAGCAGTGGTCGCAAAACGAAAATCGTTGCTGCAAAACCGCAAATCATGGCGAACCTGGCTACAGCACTGGCCCATTTCTCAACAAAAAACTGCATGGATCCCCCCTGGAGGAATGTTCTTAGTGGAGTTCATGTTTTGATTCGATTGGGTATATCGAACTGTGCTTGTGCGAAGCGTTCGCTGAAAAGTCATCCCCGGAGGCTAGCGCGGCTCTTGTTGGGGCCGTTGGTCTTTCACACGGTGATGCCTACACGATCTGACAATCCGTTCTGGGCCTGTCGTCACGAGCGTTTGAGGTCGTTCATTCTTCGGAATACCCAACATGGTTCTGTCGTGGACGGCCCTAAATCATTTCGTTTGTTCCTCTATACATGTTCATCACTGGCCTCCAGCTGAAGTTGATGCAATATTTTGCCGCAATGTTGGCGAGCTCCTGCTAACCATCTGGGTACCAGTTTATTCATTCGCCAAGCTGTCTGCGATGAGCGTCCCAGGGTTTCATCATCTCTTAACAGTGGACGAGGAAGTGGTCGGGGGCAATATCCACTTGACCGGATTCCAACATGACCACTACACTTTTGCGGAAATGAAGAAAGTAGCGTCAGGAATTTTTCCGTTGATCGCGATCGACCGAAAATCCCCAAAGGCGCTCCATCGGCAAATCTACGACGCGTATCGCGCTGCCGTTGTCGATGGCATACTGCGCCCGGGGCAGAGGATTCCATCCACGCGGGAGTTGGCAGCCGGCCTCGGTGTGTCAAGATTTCCGGTTTTGAATGCCTATGCCCAGCTTTTGGCGGAAGGCTACTTCGAGAGTCGCGTCGGCGCTGGGACTGTAATTTCAAGCGCACTTCCAGAGCGCTTTGCGTTGAGTGCATCGAGCGGTGAGCGAGTGGCAATCAGTCGCTCCGGCCCTCGGCCAATCGCGCGGCGCACTTCCATCCTTTCTCGATATGAAATGCCGTCCAGGGTGCAAGGGCATGGGGCATTTGGTGTCGGACTGATTGCATTCGACCATTTTCCGCTTGAGCTTTGGTCAAAATTAGTATCGCGTCAATGCCGTGAGATGGGCGCTAAATCGTTGGATTATGGCGAAAGAATGGGATCCAAACCTCTTCGGAAAGAGATCGCAAGCTATCTGAGAACTTCGCGATCAGTGCGCTGTGAGCTGGAGCAGGTGATGATTGTCAGTGGCTCGCAACAGGCGCTCGAAATCTCCGGTCGTGTTCTCCTCGATCCCGGAAGCCCTGTGTGGGTTGAGGATCCTGGTTATCGATTCGCACGAGATGCGTTGACTTTATCCGGCTGTCGCCTGGTCCCCGTTCCGGTGGACCGGGAAGGTCTGAATGTTGCTGCCGGCATGCAGAGATGTCGCAAGGCCAGGGCCGCTGTGGTAACACCGTCGCATCAATTTCCGCTTGGCGTGACGATGAGTGCGATGCGACGTCTCGAATTATTGGATTGGGCCAAGAATATGGGGGCGTGGATTATCGAGGATGACTACGATAGCGAATTTCGATACGCGAGTTCGCCGATCACTTCGCTGCAGGGGCTCGACGCAAACGCGCGAGTTGTCTATATAGGGACGTTCAGCAAGGTATTATTTCCTTCTTTACGGCTGGGATATGTGGTCGTACCGCCTGACCTCGTCGACCATTTTGTAAAAATACGACGTGCCATGGATCTCGGAGCGCCCACGTTTAATCAGGAAGTACTTGCAGAATTTATTGCCGAGGGTCACTTTGCGCGCCACATTCGCAGAATGCGCGTTCTCTACAACGAGCGCAGAACAGCGCTGGCAGAAAGCATCGGCAAAGAGCTAGGATCGATGGTTGAGATACTCGGGGATGAGGCTGGCTTGCAGCTGACCCTGGCGTTGCCCGATGGAATTCGCGATCGAGAAATTGCAGAGCGCGCGGCCAAAGAAAACTTGTCGCTCTGGCCTCTGTCTGCCTCCTACCTGGGCGATGTGACTCGTCCCGGATTCATTCTTGGATTTGGCAATCTTACGGCAACGCAGGCTCCGCCCGCCGTGCGGAAACTCGCCAATTTGCTTACTTCGCAGAAAAACCTGTGACAGCAAGAGCATGGATGATGGCGTCGGTGTCGTAAACGCAACCACCCCAGACTCCGCCGCTGGCATGCACCAGCGCAGCCCAAAGTCGCGTGTCGTCCGGCAGATTGGGGTCGGGAGCCAGATCGTCACGCAACGGCCGCAGAGCCAGACGACGTGAGCCCTCTTCCGCATCGAAGCTTTCCGCTGATTCGCCCACAAAGTTAACTAATCCTTCCAACCTGATCCGGTCGATCACAATTTCAATCATGTCGCCATCGAGGATCTTGCCCACGCTTCCACCAGCCAGCGCCTCAGGCGAAACATGTCCGATGCACGCGCCCGTAGAAACGCCGCTAAATCGGGCGTCAGTAATGACAGCCACGTGCTTTCCGTGGGGGAGATGCCTCAACGCGGAGGTTACTTGATAAATCTCCTGCATGCCGGAGCCCGAGGGACCTCCGCAGATCAAGACGAGAATATCGCCCGGTTGTATCGTGTCGTTCTTGATGGCTTCAATTGCAGATGACTCCGACACAAAAACTCTGGCAGGTCCTATCATTCGGAAAATTCCAGACTCATCGACAAGAGAGGGATCGATGGCCGTACTCTTGATCACGGAACCCTCGACAGCAATATTTCCGACCGGGAAGCAGAGAGTCGGCGTCAGGCCGCGGGCCCTGGCGCGGTCGGGATCCATGATGACTTCATCCGGGTCGATGCCATCCAGACTTTTCAGTCGCGCCCGCAGTGCATGGCGGCGCTCGCTCTGCTCCCACCAGTCCAGACTCTCCTCCAGCGTGGATCCGGAGGCAGTCAACACGCTCGTATCGATCAGACCGGCGTGCCGCAAATGCAACATCACCTCAGGAACGCCGCCGGCGAGGAACACCTGCACAGTCGCAAAGTTTTTCGGACCGTTCGGCAATGCATCCACCAGGCGCGGCACGGAGCGATTCACTCGAACCCAGTCCGATGCGTCCGGCCGCTGCAAGCCCGCGTGGAAGGCAATTGCTGGAAGATGCAATAGCAGATTCGTAGATCCGCCCAACGCAGCATGCAACACCATCGCATTATGAATCGATTCCTGACGAAGAAAATCGCGAGTACCCAAGCCCAGTTCAAGCAGCCGCACCAAAGCTTTGGCAGAACGGTTCGCGGCATCCAGCCAAATTGCATGCCCGGATGGCGCCAGTGCCGTGTGAGGAAGAGACAGGCCAAGTGCCTCTCCGACCACCTGGGCGGTTGCCGCCGTGCCTAAGAACTGGCACCCGCCGCCAGGAGTGGCGCAGGTTCGACACCCCACTTCCGCCGCGTAGTCGAGCGTAATTTCTCCATGAGCAAATCGCGCGCCGATGGTTTGCACGATGCCGGCGTCCTCGCCTTGTTTTGGCAGCAGTGTAACGCCTCCAGGTACCAGCACAGTCGGGATGGTCTGCGCCGATGCGAGCGCCATCATCATTGCGGGCAGGCCTTTGCTTTGTCGCAGGTGGCGAATCCCACGATGCCTTTTCTTGTGGGCAGAGAACGCATCAATCGCCGAAATACCGTCGCCGCATCATTACGAAACGGCAGCGAATCGAACATTCCCGTTGTGCCCTGCGTTCGTCCATCGCACGGATCTGTGCAGTAGGCAGCGAAAGGTACCGCGCCGCAGCATTTCAGCACCCGCGCCGCTTCCGCGACCAGCAATCCTACCTCCCAGTGGCCGGTGTGAAAACCCAGGGCGACCGGAGTACCATCTTCTGCGCGAATCCCTCCATGAGTGCTTAAGAGCAGAACTTCCGGACCCGACAATTCTTGAGGCGACCAACCCATGCCCACGTTTTGGCTAAGGCCGAAAAGGTTCCCGGACGGGAGTTGCAGCAGCATTTCAGGTGTGAGCGGCAATTGTCCGGCCGGTCCCGGAGCATGTGTGACGACATCCAACAGCCCGCGATCCGGAGTCTCGAGCACCGACAGAAGAGATGTCTTATTCATCGGAATGGAGAGTGGAAATCATTTAATCCTGATATTTTTCGTGAGGCCATCGTGGCTGCGTAAAGGCGGCGCCATCTACCCAGATTGTCTGCCCGGTAATGAAGGATGCTTGTTCCGTCGCCAGAAAAACAACCAGATCGCCGACGTCCTGCGGAGTTCCGATGCGTCGCAACGGCGTGATATCCGCCCACGCGTCACTATATCCGGGCACTTCCAACTCCGTACGTTCAATGGCGATGGCTCCCGGAGCGACACAATTCACGCGGATTCCGTATGGACCTAGTTCGACCGCGGCTGCCTTCGTCAACATCTCAATGCCGCCCTTGCTTGTCGTGTAGGAGGCTAGGTTTAGAAAAGGAACTTTGTTGCTTCCGGAACCGATGTTGACGATGACACCACTCGACCGGTTGCGCATCCTTCGGGCTGCCGCCTGCGTACAAAGAAAGCACCCCTTCAAATTTGTATCCATCACCCGGTCCCATTCCGCTTCTTCCAGGTCAATCAATGGTCCCCAGGTCTGAACGCCGGCGTTATTCACCAAAATATCGATGTGCTGAAATCGCTCGTCGACCGCGGCGAACATTTCTTTCACGTCGGAAGTGCTGCCAACGTTCGCGAAAACAGGAAACGCATCCACTCCCATCTTTCGCAACTCGGAGACGGATTTCTCAGCCCCTTGAGCATCGGAGAAATAATTCACGGCAACGTTGCATCCGGCGCGACCTAGAGCCAGGGCAATGCCTTTGCCGACTCCTTTACTCGCGCCGGTAACCAATGCGGTGCGATGATCCAACCTCATTGCGCTGGTCCTGGATACTGGCGCGGGTGGATCATCTGCTGATACACGCGTTCCAAAGGCTCGGGACTCACGCTGATTTTTCCGCGATAGGGATTATCGAGCGCCGCTACCATAAAGACCATCAACCCGATGAGCGCGGAGAAAAGCACGGTCATCCAAATATGCATCTTCAAACTCTGCATGTGGAAGAACCAGGTTGAGATGATGCAGATCGCCGCGCCTAGCATAATCAATGCCCAGAGTGGTGACGGCAATTCGTCTGTGACGCTGTCCAGACGGATGCTACGAGAGGTTTCTAGAGCGTCGAATTCTCGCGAGACATCCTGCTCGAGGACTTTATCCGCCTCGGTGGCAGGTTCCCATTTGCGAAAATCCCGGCGAAACTTATCTAACGCGACACGGTTTTCTGTCGGGACAATTCCTCGCTGTTGTTCCGGCCAGCCAATCTTAATAACACTGACGGTGTAGTCGCGAATATCCTGTTGCAGCACGCTCCGCATCGGCTCTTCCAGGCTCCCGACGGTTCGATACAGGCTGGCAACAGCCGCTGCCTCTCGAGCTACCTTTGCTTCCGTGTCGGTATAGGTAGTCCACGCACCAATGGCCAACAAGCCCAGCGTTACTCCGTACAGAACGGTGATGCCGGCCAGATAAAAACCGACAATGTCGTTGTAGGAGTGCTGCAGGTGAACGCGACGAATCATCCTCCGGCTGGCGATCAGGCCTGCCAGTCCGAAGGCGACAAACAGACCTATGGTGAGCAACTCAAACAGCCAGTTCGGCAGATCGTAAACCCAATACATATTCATGGATCCTCGCCGGCAATGAAATACGATTCCGGGAAATTCTTGTTCACGTACAAATGCATCGTGCGTGGACGATCGCACTACGTCAGCTTCAAGAAACACAGTATAGCGTTCCAGAATTGGATCGCACTCTACTCGACGCCGAACAGGCACGCGTAAAGATCGTTAAAGCTGTTGGCGTAGGGACCGTTCAGCAGGACTTTGCCGTTGGAAAAGCCGATGGGGCCGAAACTCTCCGACGCTACGCAGAGAAACGAGTAGGTAAACCAGAGCACAAACGTAGACAGGGAAGAAAATATCTATTACCGACGGGTAATAGGCGAACATTATCACGCGACCTTGGGGATGGCCAGAAATAGAAGCAGGTATTGTCGTTGCGCGGCGGGGTGCCGCGTCTCGTCGTAGCATAGGGCGGCTGTGTGGCCGGTCACAAATATCAGGGCTGGAACGGCATCTGCTCGGGAACCGCTTCTCCATCGGCGCGGGGATCGGTGGCGCCAAAATTCACTCCACTTTGCAGGTTGTGTTGCACCGCATTGCCGCGGCCCATGTCTTGCGAATAGCGCGGCAGAACTTTAATTATGTGCCCCTGTTGCCGCAGACCATCGATCACCTGCGGTGCGATGCCGTTCTCCATCAACAGGCTGCAACCGGAGAATGAAGGCATGGTGAAGCGAGCCGCCTCCAGCGCCGCCTGAATGTTCATGTGGAAGTCCGCGATATTCGACACGAATTGCGCGTGCGCCTGCGCCTGGTTGAACCCGCCCATGATGCCGAAGGCGATGCGTTCGTCACCCTTTTGCATGAAGGCAGGAATGATGGTGTGTAGCGGGCGTGTGTGCGGACGAAGCGTGTTGGGCTGATTTGGCTTCAGGGTGAAAGCCGATCCGCGGTTTTGCAGTACGAATCCGGTTCCATCGGCGACCAGTCCGCTGCCGAACGCTCCCGCATTGCTTTGGATCAGCGACACCTCATTCCCGTCTCGATCGACCACTGCCAGATATGTTGTGTCGCTCGACAAATGCGAGAGTTGCCCAGTCAGGTCAGACGGCAACACGCTACAGTTCGCGCGGTCACTAATCTGTGCGGCTCGGCGAACAGCCAGTTTTTTTGATATTAGCTGCTGCACCGGGATGTGCGTGGCGCGAGGGTCGCCGACGTAATATCGCATATCTGCATAGGCCAGTTTCTTTGCTTCAATTTCGACATGCAGCGACTTCTGGCTGTTGTGCCCCCATTCCGCAATCGGAAATTGCTCCATGATGTTCAGCATGGAGAGCGCGGCAATTCCCTGGCCGTTCGGCGGCATCTCCCAAATGGTCCATCCGCGGTAGGTGGTGCTGACTGGGTCGACCCATTCCGGTTGAAAATCTGTAAGATCGTCCGCCTGTAGAAATCCGTGCAGTCGATGAGACAGCTGCAAAATTGCAGCTGCCGTCTGGCCCTTGTAAAAACCATCGCGGCCCTTTTGCCCGATGAGTTGCAGCGTCGCGGCTAGATCGGGATTGCGAAACAGTTGGCCTGCGGCCGGCGGTTTGCCATCTGGCAGAAAGACGCGCGCAAAGCCTGGGCTGGAGGCGAACTGCGGTCCAAATTCCTGCCAGTTTTCAGCGTCCGTCTCAGTGACGGCGATCCCTTGTTCCGCCAGCGCGACCGCCGGCGCCAGGTCTTCCGCCATGGAAAGCTTGCCGAATCTCTGACGGAGTGCGTCCCATCCCGCAACCGCGCCAGGAACGGTCACTGAGAGGATGCCGGTTTCAGGAATCTCCTTCACGATGCCCTTGGCTTTCAAATCCTCGATGCTCATGGCTTTCGGCGCCCAGCCGCTGGCGTTCAGGCCGTACAGTTTTTTCGTCTTCGCATCATAGACAATCGCGAACAGATCGCCGCCCACCCCATTCATCATTGGCTCAATCACACCGAGCGCAGCGTTGGCGGCAATTGCTGCATCTACCGCGTTGCCTCCACGCGCCAGAATTGCTGCACCGGCCTGCGATGCGACGGCCTGGCTGGTGGCTACAATTCCATACTGGGTCATCACCATGGAGCGCGACTGCTCGCGACTCGGCTGAGCAACGGCGGTCTGCAGGCAGGTGGTGATGCACATCAACAGACACCCGCACGAAACGATTTTCAGCTTTGAAATCACGTTGACAGGTCCTTCGAAAAAAGATCTCCGATTCACGCAATGAGCCATCATACGACTTCGATCCGCGCCTTGGCGCGTCGCTGCATGGAATGATTTCTGCGGTGCGACAATCCTGCGCCCGGCAAGAGCATGCAACAATCGTCACGTGGTACGAATGGTAGTAACAGAGGAGAACCATGGCTCAACTGATGAAGACCTCGAATCCGGCATTGAATTCCCAGATCTTTCAGGGCGAGCATGCTGCCCTTGGCGAATCCATGACGCTGGATGGCACGATAAACAAAACAGGAATTCTGCTGATTTGCGCGGGCGCCTCCGCAGCCTGGGCGTGGCATGTGTTTATGCAAACCCGATCTGCTGCGAGCGTGCTTCCACTTATGTGGATCGGCCTGCTTGGCGGCTTAGTGTTCGCGATGATTACGATTTTTAAAAAGACCTGGGCGCCGGTGACCGCACCCGTATACTCCCTGCTGGAAGGCTTGGCGCTGGGCAGCATTTCCTCGGTGCTCGAACTGCGATATCCGGGTATCGCCATGCAATCGGTGGGTCTCACCTTCGGAACCCTGCTGGTTTTATTGCTGGCGTACCGCTCTGGGTTAATTCCCGTGACACAAAAATTTCGTCTGGGAGTTGTAGCGGCTACCGGTGCGATCATGCTGCTGTACATCGCTGAAATTGTGCTGGGGTTTTTTGGAATTCACTTCGCCTCGATCAACGGCAATGGCCTCATCGGGATTGGTTTCAGCGTGGTGGTTGTGATCATTGCGGCGCTGAATCTGGTGCTGGATTTTGATTTCATCGAGAGTGGCGTGCGCGCCCAGGCACCCAAGTATATGGAATGGTATGGCGCGTTCGGGCTGATGGTCACACTGGTGTGGCTGTACATCGAAATTTTGAATTTGCTGGCCAAGGTCCGGAGTCGCGATTGAGATTGCGTTTTTAGTCAGCCTCGCCGGAGACAAATTTCGCGCACTTTTCAGGTCCTCCACAAATCGCTGCGTCTCTCGCTCCCGATCTTCATCGGTGATTTGCCGTAGCAAGGATGAAGGGTGTACGGTCGTCAGGATTGGCGGATAGCCCTCGATTTGCAGAATGGTGCCACGCTGCTTGGTGACGCGAAATGACGGCCCCAGTAATCCCTCCGCAGCCGTCGCTCCTAAAGGAACGATCAACTTGGGCTGCACGACTTCAATCTCACGTTGGAGCCAGGGCTTGCATGCAGGAATTTCCATCTGGTTTGGCTTTTCGTGGAGACGACGTTTTCCCCGCTGCAATCCCGCGCAGCCTTTCGCAAAGTAGCAAGGCTACGGCTGTTGGGGATAAACGGCAACGCGGAGAACTGTTTTTTTCGAGCAATCGGCGACATCTTTCATTGAGATGCGTCACCGCTGTGTGGTCCTAATGTGAGTCTGCGCTGTTGTGTCCGGCGATTCTTACGGACAGGATGGCGAATAAAAAACGAATCGATCCAGTACAATCCACAACATGCCCCCGACGCTACAGACCGGTGCCGAGCTCGCCATTCCTGCCAGTCTCGATTGGGCACACCCCATCACGCAGGAATGGTTTGTCGGGCGATTCGGTACACCCACAGAGCCGCAAATTGAGGGTTGGCCGCATATTCGGGCGGGGCATCCAACGTTGATCTCCGCGCCTACCGGTTCTGGCAAAACACTGGCCGCGTTTCTAGTTTGCATCAACCAACTGCTGTGTCAGGCGATTTCAGGCACGCTGACTCCGTATACCGAGGTGGTGTACATCTCGCCGCTGAAGGCGCTTTCGAACGATATTCAAAAAAATCTCGATCAGCCGCTGCGGGAAATTCAACAGCTCGCCCTGGAACGCGGCTATCTGTACGGCGAAATTCGCACCGCGGTGCGCACCGGTGACACGCTGGCGTCAGAACGTGCGGCCATGCTGAAGAAGCCACCGCACATCCTGGTGACGACCCCGGAGTCGCTGTATATCCTGTTGACCTCAAAAAACAGCCGCGAAAATCTTCACCACGTGCGCACCGTGATCGTCGATGAAATTCATGCGGTCGCGGATGACAAGCGCGGCTCACACCTGGCGTTGTCGCTGGAGCGGTTGGAAGCGCTGGTGTGCGCTGAAAATCGAGTGGTCCGGGCCGGGCGCATGGCAGTCCCGATCAAACCGCCGCAGCGGATTGGCTTGTCCGCAACGCAAAATCCAATTGAGTTGGTGGGACAGTTTCTTGTGGGCTCCTCGAAAGATCGCCAGCCAGCGAAGATCGTTCAGGTGGGTCGGCGGCGCACAATGGACCTAGCGATCGAGGTTCCAACCTGCGAAGAGCTGGGTTTCGTGGCGACGAATGCCATGTGGGATGAAATATACGATCGCCTGACCGCGCTTGCACAGGAGCATCGTTCGACGCTAGTGTTTGTGAACACGCGCCGCATGGTCGAGCGGCTCTCGCATGCCATCGGCGAGCGCATCGGTGCGGAAAATGTCGCCGCGCATCACGGCAGCCTTTCGCGCAAGTTGCGCCTGGACGCGGAAACACGGTTGAAAAATGGCGAAATCAAGTTGCTGGTGGCCACCGCGTCGTTGGAGTTGGGCATTGATATCGGCTCCATCGATCTTGTTTGCCAGGTGGGATCTACACGCGCAGTTGCGGCTGGAATGCAGAGAATTGGCCGGGCCGGGCACTGGCGAGGTGCGATTCCGAAAGGACGTTTCTTCGCCACTACCCGCGATGACTTGATCGAATGCGCCGCACTGGTGCAGGCGATGCGTGCCGGCGATCTGGACCGACTCGAAATTCCGCCGCAGCCACTCGACGTGCTGATGCAGCAAATCGTCGCCGCCTGCGCCGCTGAATCGTGGAACGAGGATGCGCTCTATTCCGTGCTGCGTCGCGCCTATCCGTATCGCGAATTGACGCGGGATGAGTTTGACGAACTGATCCAGGTTCTTCATCACGGTATCGAATCCAGTCGCGGTCGGTATGGAGCTTTCGTGATGCGGGATGTGATCCACGGAGAATTGCACGCTCGCCGGGGAGCTAGGCTCGCCGCCGTGTGCAATGGCGGTACGATTCCCGATACTGCGCAATACGCTGTCATCATGCAACCGGAAGGACTGCAGATTGCGACGCTCGACGAGCATTTCGCCATTGATTCATCGGCGGGAGATGTAGTTCTGCTGGGCAACACGAGCTGGAGGATTCAGCGTATCGAAACCGGGCGAGTGTTTGTCGAGGATGCACACGGTCAGCCGCCAAACCTACCGTTCTGGGCAGGGGAAGCACCGCAGCGCACGGATGTTTTAAGCGACTATGTGGCGCGTTTGCGGGAAGGAATTGCGGCTCGCACTTCGAAAGTGCTGCCCAGCTGCGTGTCGCCGACCCATGCAGGCGTGGCGGAAACGGCGGCCTGGTTAAAACAGGAGTGCGGCGTTTGCGATGGCGGCGCGAAGCAGATGATCGGTTACATCGCGGCGGGTCGAGCCGTCCTTGGCACCGTTCCGTCCCTGACAACGATCGTTGCCGAGCGGTTTTTTGATGAAGGCGGAGGCATGCAGCTTATCTTGCATGCGCCCTTCGGCGGCCGAGTCAATAAGGCCTGGGGGTTGGCGTTGCGCAAGCGTTTTTGCCGAGGCTTCAATTTCGAATTGCAGGCCGCCGCGACTGACAACGGCCTTTGCATTTCGCTAGCGGAGCAGCACAGCTTTCCGCTGAGCGATGTGTTTCAAT
>Ga0335075_10007435_pt1 | contig 16851 bp, 15 predicted proteins | sample Lox_Sample_24_FD_206723 | JGI IMG/M metagenome (GOLD analysis project Ga0335075, IMG submission 206723) | Soil microbial communities from Loxahatchee National Wildlife Refuge, Florida, United States - Lox_Sample_2.4 | ecosystem: Environmental > Terrestrial > Soil > Wetlands | place: USA...
AAGAACTTCAACCGACAAGCGGATCCGGTTTTCAAACGATCCACCGTAACGGTCGGTGCGTCGGTTGAAGAATGGCGAGGCGAAGGACCGGAGCAGCCCGTCATGGGCAATCTTGATCTCGATCCCGTCGAAGCCACCATCTTGAGCGTTACGGGCACTGGTGGCGAAGCCATGGATCACGGTTTTGATGTCGTCCTCATCCATCGCCTTGGTGGTAAAATGGCTGGATGGTTCCGGCATCTGTGTCGGCGCCCAAAGGAGGGGCGGCGGCTGTTCGAGCGAGGTATGACCGGCATGGGTAAGCTGCCCGAAGACCCGCGTGCCGTAGGCATGAACGCGGTCGGTCAGGCGCCGATAGAGCGGGACGACTACTGGGTTCCAGGCATCGATGAAGCGGCGGGACATCTTGCCGCTCGGATGCACGGCTTGGCTTTCCAAGATGATGAGGCCGACCCCGCCTCGCGCGCGGGCTTCATGGTAAGCGATGAGATCATCCGACAGCATGCCTGTTCGGGTAGCGAGTGCTGTGAAGTGTGGCTGAAATACCAGCCTGTTGCGAAGACCAATCTCTCGGAGTGCATAGGGTTGGAATAAGAGGGGAAAATCCGTCCTTGCCAGGGGCGGCGCGAAGCCTGGAGCGCGCTCAAACATCCGCCGCCGCTCCGCTCGCGGCCGATTGCGCCATCGCATCCAGGGCTCGCATGTTTCTGAGCGAGTCCTCCGGGGGATACGGCACCGGTCGGCCCGTTAGCACCGAGGAAGCGAACTCTTCTGCCATGATGCGATATTGGTTGACCGCTGGGAAGTTCTCTTCGCGCCGCCTGCCGTCGCTGTCGGCGATGACGACCAACCCCTCGGCGACGCGGGTGCCGAGGCCCGGAATGACGGCCCGTGGTACTTCAATTGTTCCTTCCGTGCCGATGACCGAGTAGCGACCCTGGCCTCCGGCAAGGAAGGAGCAGCTTACCGAAGCGAGCTTTCCGCCCGGGAAGACCAGCAATCCCGCAGTGGTGACATCGACGCGGTAACCCGCGTCGATGTCGGACCACGCCAGTACGCGCTTCGGCTCGGCGCCGAGCAGAGCGCGGACGAGGTTGACAGTATAGCAGCCCATATCCAGCAAAGCTCCGCCGCCGAGCTGGGGATTGAGCCGCACGTTGGAGGGATCGACAGAGTTCATGATGGCCACCGAGAGGTGTGCCCGCACCTCACGCGGTGATCCGATGACGCCTTGCCCGATGAGTTCCCGCACGCGTCGGTTCTGCGGGTGGAAGCGATACATGAACCCTTCCATCAGCGGCATCCGCCGCCGCACGCACGCCTCCACCATCAGCGTCGCTTCTTTTTCGGTGAGAGCCAAAGGCTTCTCGCAAAGGATCGCCTTGCCAGCCTCAGCGGCTCGAATGGTCCATGCCGCGTGCATCGAGTTGGGAAGCGGGATGTAGACGGCTTCCACGTCCGGGTCGGCGAGCAGGGAGTCGTAGGTGGCATAGAGTCGATCGATGCCATGGGCCTCGGCAAGTTCACGCGCTCGCTCGGAACTGCGGCTGGCAAGGGCAAGAACCCTTCCGTTGGCGGAGCCCTGAATGGCCGAAATTACCTCACCGCGGGCGATCCCGGCGGCGCCTAATACTCCCCAGCGGAGCAGTCTGGACATTCCTCTACCTTGGATTAAGTAATCGATTACGTCGCAGCATGACGAAATGGGCAATTTCTGTCAATACTGCCTATCTCGTCGGTCTGACTGAGATTGAACTGTGCGTGCTCGTACGGACCTCATTGTGAACGGAGTGACAGCCCACCGAGATGACGACAATCCGTGACGTTGCCCGCCGAGCTGGCGTGTCATCAGCGACGGTTTCCCACGTCATCAACAGCTCTCGGTATGTGGCACCCGAGACCCGGAAGAACGTGCTGAGGGCGATCAAGGACCTGCGCTATCGTCGCGATGGCATTGCGCGCAGTCTCCGTCGCAGCTCGACGGGGACGATCGGGATCATGGTCTCCGATATCTCGAACCCCTTCTTCGCCGAGCTCGTGCGCGGGCTGGAAGATGTCATTTATGCTCGGGGCGAACAAAACAACGTCATTCTCTGTAACACCGACGAGGATGTCGAAAAGGAGAGACGTTACCTCGACGTTCTGCTCGAGAAGCGGATCGACGGGCTGGTCATAGCGCCGGCAGGCGGCAATCGCGCCTACCTGCGGGAGCTGATCCTGAAAGGAATGCCAGTTGTTCTTGCCGATCGGGTCCTTTCCGGAGTCGGCGCCGATGCGGTTGTCGTGAACAATCGCGAGGCCTCTCGTGAGGCGACGGCATACCTGAATGGGCTCGGTCACCGGCGCGTTGGCATTCTCAAGGCGGCCCTGAGCGCCAGCTCGATCGAAGAGCGATTTTCGGGCTTTCGGGAGGCCCTCGAATCGGTCGGGGTATCGCTCTCCGCTGAGCTCGTGGTCGTCAGCCGCTCGGATATTGAGGCAGCATGCCAGGCCGCCCGGCATCTGCTCGATGTTCCGGACCCGCCGAGTGCGGTATTCGCGACCAATAATTTTATGACTCTCGGCCTGATGAGAACAATTGCGGAGCGCGGGATGAGCTGCCCGGAGAACCTGTCCATCGTCGGATTCGACGATTTCCCGTGGGCGACGGCCTTCCGGCCGCATCTTACGGTGGTCTCGCAGCCAGCCTATGCGATTGGCCGCGAGGCAGCGCTGCTGCTCTTTGCCCGTCTCGGCGAGGGTAAGGATGCGCCGCCAGTGACCAAAGTCTTGCGCGCGAAACTACTCATTCGCGAATCCTGTGCTGCCGTCAAGCACGGTTCCGGGCGGATGGGGGACAGGTTGGTGCGGCCTTCGACGCGCGAGTGGTGTTCGCCGGCTGGCGCACCTGCACCGCAATTAGCTTCGAGGGGCAGCCTGCGGCCTCGATGAACACCGATCCGACGATGCTGTTGGCAATGCCGGGATAGGCTGAGACTTCTCTACAGAGTGGAAAGCGAGGCGAAGCTGGTTGGGCAGGTGAAACCGGTTGCGGTGCAGATCTGGCAGGCTATCGTCAACCGGGTTTGCGTCCAGTGGTTGCGGTGAAGGCGATAGTTGTGGTCCAGTAGTGGGGATCGTGCGCGAGCGCATAAAACTCGTCCAAGGCTGCGTTGGAAATGCCACCTTCGCTCTTCAGCCGGCCGGCGACCTCTCGCAGCCCGCACTCCCACCATTGCGCGAATGCCGAGCCGCCATTGTAGACCACCGCGTCGCCCTGCGAGCCGATGTCGGTGAGACCTTCTTCCTGCAGCCAGGCCGGGACCTTGCGGCCGACATAGTAGTCGATCTGGTGACTGGCCGCCCAGCGGATAAACTTCTCCCACAGCTCCTTCTGGGATAGCGGCTCCACCGCCCAGGTGGGATAGAAGTCTGGTTCCTGCACGAACAGCCAACCGCCAGGGTTCAGCCAGCGCACCATGCGCGTGATGACGGCGCGACGCTCCGGCAAGTGGTGCAGAAGGGCGCGAGTCGCGACCAGGTCAAACGGAGCGCCCGGTGGTTCGTCGTGCACGACGTCGAACGCTCGCACCTCAAGATTGGGGCCGCTGATGGCTTGCATGAGGTCGGGGCGAAGGTCGGTCGCCAAGACATGGCCGATCGGTCCCACTTGTTGCGCCAGCCACTGCGACACGGAGCCGGTGCCGGCGCCGATCTCGAGACACCGCCAGCCTGCGGTGACGCCGGTGCGCAGAAGATGAAAGCGGCTCGACGGGTCGAGTAACCGCGACATCAGCCGCAGCCGATCCGGTTCGCCCTTTAGATCGTGTTGCCAGATGTAACCGGGCATGATTTCCCCCGCGCCCATTGACTGTAGCGGCACGGTGCCTGTCAACGGAACGGCGATCGCTTAATTTCGGGAGGAGTGGTGCGCCGTGCTGATTGTTGGGGTGGGGAGTGGAAATTAGAGCGGTTTCAGTTGGTTTGTCCGTATCCGCAGTGTTGGAAGTAGTTCCGGCATTCGGCCGGGGTGAAGCGATCGAGCAAGGAGCCGATGTTGCTCCATAAGCTCGTGCGGGTTCGGGGTTCGGCCCGGCGGAGCAAGACTTTGAGCTTGGCGAAGACCTGCTCGATGGGGTTCAGATCGGGCGAATAGGCAGGCAGGAACAGCAGGCTGGCGCCGCGGGCTTCGATCGCCTGCCGGACCCCATTGACCTTGTGGCTGCCGAGATTGTCTGCGATCACGACGTCGCCCCGACGGAGTGCTGGAGCGAGAATCCGCTCGACCCAGGCACAGAACCCGTGGCCGTTGATCGCGCCATCGAAGACGGCCGGAGCGATGATCCGATCGTGTCGCAGCCCGGCCAGGAAGGTGCTGGTATTGCAGTGCCCGAAGGGCGCCGCACCGAGCAGCCGCTCACCCTGGCGACAGCGCCCCCGCAGCGGCGTCATGTTCGTCTTGGTCCAGGTCTCGTCAAGAAAGATCAGGCGCTTGGGGTCCAACCGGAGTTGCCTTCTGCGCCAGAGATCGCGGGCCGCCGCAATGTCCATACGCGCCTGTTCACTGGCCCGCAGCGACTTTTTTGAGAGTCAGGCCAAGCTCGCGCAGGGTCTTCCAGAGCTTCCCGATGCTCACGCAAACGCCATGGCGGCGCAAAAGCCAGGCTCGCAACTCGGCCAGTGTCGCCGATGAGCGCTGCTCGACCTGTCGCAGGATCGCCTTCTCCAGCCCGGCCACTCGCCGCGGCCGGCGGTAGCCCCGCGCCTTGGTCGTTACCATCCCCGTCCGCTGCCGCCGCTGCCCGGCCTTGATCACATATGAAACGCTGACCCCGAATCGCTCCGCCGTCTGCCGCGCACTCAGATCATCCGCCGCCAGTACCCGCTCCCGCAAATCTTGCGAATAGGGGGTAGGTTCAAGATACGTGTAAAAAGTGGTCACAAAGCCGACCCGAAGGGGAGCAGCTCGGGCTGCAGCGGTGCCGGCAGGTCGTTCATATCCAGCACGTACTGGCCGAATCAACGGATATGCTCGCGGGTATAGAGACTGAGGCAAGAGACCAGCCCCGGGGTGACCGGGTGCTTGTCTTTGGCCATGGACGCCAGCACGGCGGTCATGTCGGCGACGTTGGATAGCATGATAGTGTTGGCGACGAGGCTGGCGTATTTGAGCTGCTTCTCCTGCTCGACGGGATCGCCGCTTTTCACCACCGACCCACCGAAGGAGATCCAGTCGAGGAAGTCGTTGAAGGTCTCGATCTTGGTGGTTTCCGCGCGGATGGTGCGCCGGACCTCGATGCTGGATACGAAGCGCAGCAGGAACAGGGTACGCTCGACCCGGCCCAGTTCGCGGAAAGCGCGGTAAAGCAGGCTCCGGCGGCTGTATGCGCCGAGCTTCCGCAGCAGCATCGAGGGCATTACCAGTCCGGCCTGGATCGACAGCGCCACCTGGAACATGTCGCGAGCATGCGTGGCGATCAGGTCCCAGTCGATTTCTTCGCCGAACAACGCGTCGATGTGCTGATAGCGAATCGCCGTGGATGGGCGATAGAACACGGCATCGCTCAAGCCGCGCAGCCGGGGCAGGAGCTTGATGCCGAGCAACCGGCATAATCCGAAGGCCGGCTTACTTTGACCTTGTGTGTCGGCATGAAGCGCGTCCGGCTGAATCTGCGAGCGGTTCTTGAGCAGCGCAGCGAGGATGTGGACGGCCTCCCACACGCCGCGAGCAATAAAGCTGGTGAACAGGGCGATGTAGGTATCGGCGATGTGGTGGTACGCAATCCCGCCGTAGGCGCCATAACGGATGTGGCGCGGGCCGAGCAGGTTGTTCTCGCGCAGCTTCACGTGTGTGCCGTCGGCGATCGCGGCGCGGCCGCTGCCCCAATGCCGTGGCAGCTGGAACCGGACGTACTGGTTGATCACATCGACCATGGCAGCTTCCAGCTTGTCGGCAGTGACGTGCTGCGCGTTGATCCGGCGCAGCGCCTGCACCGTAATGATCTCGGGCGCGTGGCGCGCGGTCTGGTGGGGGCCAAGATTGCAGCCATAACCAAAGACGGTGAACAGATAGCGCCGGACGGCCTGGGCAAGCTTCGGGACGGACCCGGAAGGTGGACCGACGTGCCGGGTGAAGCGCGTCAAGTGCTCGGCGTTCTTCAGGGGCTGCTCACTCGTTGCGAGCTGCGTCAGATGCGGGCTTCCGTCCGGATCGATCCTGAGCTCCGTATTGGCTTCAAAGCCGGCGTCCACTTCCGCAGTGCCGCAGCCCGGCGGCAAAATCTTTGGAGATTGGGTCGTTGACTGAACATAGCTATCCGGTACCTTCCCTCGGGCAAGCGATTCGCTGCCAGCGGGGGTATGTCATGGACCGTGTGACCATTGATCTCAGCTTCTGCTATGGAATCAGACGGTTAACCCACAAATTCGACTTTCTGGCCGAGGCGCTTTCGCAATTTACGCGCCTAATGGGATCATAAAATCTTCGTTTGCGAACACCTTTGACGATATTGTCTCTGGGAAAGACAGCGCGATCTGCGATCGCACCGCTCATTCCGGCAGCGCCAGCGACCCACTCGCACCCGGATCGTAACCGGCGCCCCCCGGAGTGGAAAGATCCCCAAGCGTTCGCATGTAGAAGCTACGACGCGAACGCGATGGCACGCCACACAGCGGACAGCATGCCTGCTCCAGACCCGACATCATTATCAGCCATCGTGTGTCCTATCGTTCAACGGCGGTCACGTTCAGGTATGGCGCAGGTGACCAGGTTGCCAGGGCCTTTATCATGTCGGGGTCTCCGTTCCCCGACCATGATGCCATCGAGATCATCTTGTGTTAGCGATCACCCGACACCTCGAAAAGGGCCACCGAGATCACTTGCACGTTGCCAAGTCGATTCGGAACTGACTCTGAGGGGCGCGAGGCGAGCGGGTTGCGGCGCCACAGTGGCAGGAGTACGCTTCGCGAATGCGGGCGCCGTGCACTGAGCGACTGCCCGCCAACAGATTGGGGAAGAAAACCATGAGTCCGGAAATCTGTGTTTCGAGGCGTGGCCTGATGCTGTCCGCCGTCTTCGGCGGGATCACGGGAACCGCCTGGCCGGGTGGCCTGCTGCGGCAGGCGCGGGCGGCGAGCAAGCCGTACCATATTGCGCTCAGCAACTCCTATATCGGCAACCAGTGGCGTATCGAAATGGTCAACCTGACCCAGGCGTACGCCCGGAAATATCACCCGCACGACGTCATTCTCACGGTGACGAGTTCGGGCACCGATGTGCAGAAGCAGATCGCGGCTATGGACGACATGATCTCGCGCCGCGTCGACGCGATCCTGGTCAATCCGGCTTCGGAATCCGGACTCAATCCGGTGATCGCCGAAGCGACGCGGCGCGGCATCGTCGTGGTCGATTTCGACCATGCGGTCTCGGCGCCCAGTGCCTACAAGGTGCACGTGGATTTCGTGAAGTTTGGCGAGCTGCAGGCGGAGTGGCTGGCCCGGACGCTGAACGGCAAGGGCAACATCATCAACAATCGCGGCGTCCCGGGATTCGAGGGGGATCTCGCGGAATACCAGGGCCTGAAGAACGTCCTCAAGAAGTACCCCGATATCCGCATCGTGACCGAGATCTACGGCCGGTGGGACGAGAACGTGACTCAGGCCGAGATGACCAAGGCGCTGACCGCGCATCCGAACATCGACGGGGTAATCAACCAGGCGGGCGCGTACGGAGCAGTCCAGGCCTTCCTCAACCTGCACCATCCGTTCGTGCCGATGACCGGTGAGGCGTCGAACGGCTGGCGTTCGGCCATGCTGAAATACCGGGGCCAAGGGCTGAAGGGCATTTCGGTCGGCGATCCGCCGACCCTGGGCGCCTATGCGCTCAAGGTTGCTGTCGCCGTGCTCGACGGCAACGGACCGAAGGGGAAGGACATCCTGGTCGGGATTCCGACGCTGACGACGGACGAGCTGAAGCCGGGAGTGAACGTGTTTCCCGACCAGCCGCCGACGGTTTATGACGACATCGACATCCCCGGATCGGGCTTCACGCTGACGATGCTCGAGGCGCTCGGGAAATAGCGGGCGGCATCCGGCAACGCCGGGAAAACAAGCGGGGTGATTACAAATCATCCCGCTCTAGCACGGTGTAGCTGGTGCGCAGGCGCTCGATCGCCGGCCAGTCCCAGGCGATGCCGGTGCCGGCTTCATGCGAGGGTTCGGCGTATCCGTCGTTAATCTTGATCCTGGAATGGGTGATCAGGTCGAGCTGTGGGATATATTCAACCCAGGCGGCATTCGGAACGGCGGCGCAAAGGGCGACGTGGAGCTCCATCAGGTAATGCGGACACACCTCGACGTTGAACGTTTCTGCGAGATGGGCGGTCTTCAGCCACGGCGTAATTCCGCCGATACGCGCGACGTCCGCCTGCACGATCGAGCACGCGCCCCGCTGCAGATACTCGCGGAAATGGGCGGGATGATAAAGCGATTCCCCGATCGCGATCGGCAGCGAAGTGGCTCGGGACAGCCGGACGTGGCCGCCGAGATCCTCCGCCGGCAGCGGCTCTTCGAACCAGGCAAGATCGAGTTCCACGAAACGCGCGGCGCGGCGAATTGCTTCGGCGAGGGTGAAAAGCTGGTTGGCATCGATCATCAGCTCGAATTCCGCGCCCAGGCTCCTGCGCACCGCGGCCAGCCGCGCCACGTCCTCCGTGACGTGCGAGCGTCCCACCTTCACCTTGAAGCCGCGGAATCCGGCGGCGCGGGCTGCTAGCGCGTGTTCGACCAGTTCCTCGGGAGTGAAGTTCAGCCAGCCGCCCTCGGTATCATAGACAGGGATGCGCGACTGCGCGCCACCCGCCATAATGGCGAGCGGCAGGCCGGCGCGCCGGCAGCGCAGGTCCCACAGCGCGACGTCAGCCGCTGCGAGCGCGAGGCTCACCGTCGCGCCCACCGCGTTGGCGTGCAGATGGAAGAAAAGGCCCTTCCAGATCTCCTCGACGCGCGCCGGATCACGCCCCAACAGCCAGGGCGCAACGTGGTCGCGGAGAAGGGCAAGAATGGCTGACCCCCCGGTCCCGATCGTGTAGCTGTACCCCGCACCCTCCGCGCCGTCATCCGTCCAGATCCGTACGATCGGCGTCTCCTGCTTCGTGAACGCCTGGATCGCGTCGCTCCGTACAACCTTCGGGGCCAGATCCACCTGAGAGATTTCGATGCGGGCAATCTTTGCCATGCTGCTGGCCTCCGGACCGGCGTCGCGCGACGGCGGGCTGCTTCGGGGTATCAGATCCGGTAAATCCGTTCCGCGTTGTCGTGGAACAGCTTCGCTCTTTCTGATTCGGAAAAGCCCTGGACGATATCCGAGAAGGCACCGTACAGCCGGTTGAAGTCGCTGTAGATTTTATCAACCGGAAAATTGCTTGCAAACATTGCCCGCTCAGTGCCGAAAAAGTCGATCGTTTCCAGCACGAACGGCCGGATGCTCGCGGTCGTCCAATTCCAGTCCACCATGCCGAGGCCCGAAATCTTCACCGAAACATTGTCATTGGCGGCGAGTGCCCTCATCCCCGCACGCCACGTCGCGATCCCCGCTGCATCGCGGTCCACCGGCATTCCCGCGTGATTGAGAATGATCTGCGTCTCGGAATGGCGATTGGCGACCGCCGCCGCATCCTTCATCTGTGACGGATAGAGCTGGAGATCGAACGCCAGGCCGTACTTCCTGAGCAGCGCGAAGCCACGCAACCAGGCGTCGTTGGTCAGAAGATCCGAACGCTCGATATAAGTGACCTTCGGATCCTTGTGCCAGTTCACGATATGCCGGATGCTCCGGACATTGCGGTACTGGCAATGCTGCGCGAGCACCCCCTCGACGTCGGGAAGGTGCAATTCGGCGCGGGCCACGATGCCATGAGGAAAGCCCGCTGCATCGGCAAGCTGCTGGAGCCATTTCGTCTCGGCGATCGGATCCTGGGCAAGCGCCTCGACGTGCACGGATTTGACCATGGTGAAGCCGCTTGTGTCGCGAAGATAGTCATCCACCAGGTAGTTGTGCGCGATCTTCGACAAATCGCCGGCCACGCTCGGCCCGAGCGGTTGCTTCTGCAGCCACGGATAGGAATGGCTCTCGTCCAGTTTCCAGAAGTGCTGGTGGGGGTCGATGATGCGCAGGCCCGGCATGAAAGTCACTCTCCGTCAGAGACGCGGTGAGCGGTGGTCACCACCGATGCGAAACGCGGCATGCACGCAGACGGCACACAATGTCACTTCGCCAGGGCGTCGTCCATCGTCAGGTGGATGCCCGAGCCCGGAATGTCGATGTCGTCATAGACGGTGGCGGGCAGTTCCGGGAATACGTTCACGCCGGCCTTGACTTCGTCCGTTGTCACGGTCGGGATCGAGACGACGATATCCTTCGGCACCGGCTTCTTGTCGAGTACCGCGACCGCAACCTTCAGTGCATAGGCGCCAAGCGCCGGCGAGTCACCGACCGAGATGCCGCGAAGTCCCTGGTCCTTGTATTTCAGCATTGCCGATCGCCAGCCGTTCGAATCCCCACCGGTCATCGGAACAAACTTGTGGTGCAGAGCGATGAACGCCTGCACCGCACCATACGCTCCGTACTGGTTCAGCACCCCGTCGATCTCGGGGTGGGCAATCAGCGCCTTGGTAACCTCGGCCTGGCTGACATTTTCATCCCATCGGCCGAATACCTGGGCGACGACGTGAATATCGGGGTACTTCTTCAGCGCCTTCATGGCGCCCTTATAGAGATCGACATCGGCTTCGAAGCCGGGAACGCCCCGGTTCATGATGATGTTGCCCTTGCCGCCCAGAGCTTCGGCCAGCCATTTCCCCTGGATCTCGCCGAAGGCGACAAAATCCACGTGCACCTTGTAGGCCAGCGGCGAGGACACGACGTGGTCGAAATCGATCACCGGAATGCCATGCGCGACCGCTTGCGCGATCACCGCGTTGAGGCCGTTCTCCGATGCGGGGTCTATGAGGATTGCATCGACATGCCGGGAGATCATGTCGTCGATGGCGCTTATCTGGCCCTCGACCTCGGTGCCGGAACTGGTGACGGAAAGCACGACCCGATCTTTGAGGTCATGCTCGGCATACCGGCGGGTGAGATTGATCATCTCGATCCGCCACTGGTTGCCGATGTAGGAGTTGCTGAGCGCGATGTGGTAGGGCGCTGTCTGGGCCCACGCCTGGGTGCCGAGGCCGAGGCAAAGGCCGACAGCAAGCGCGAGGCCGGGCCAATAACGAGGCCGTCGGTTCATGAGCGATCCTCCCTTGCTGGCACCCCGTTGCCTGTCCGCGCCAGGGTGCTATTTGATTCTATAGAATTCTAGAATGTCAGTCTTGTCAAGCCGTCGGAGACAACCATGTACGCGCCCCTCCCCGCACCACCTTCGGCCCCTTCCCCGGGCCACCGCGGTGCGCTATTCCCGCGCCGCAAACAGACCGCCCGTTCAGTGTCACTGACAAGAAGCGCCGCAGCCCGGATCCGGGAAGCCATCGTCGCGGGCCGCCTGGAGTTCGGGGAGTCGCTTTCCGAAACCCAGCTCGCGGCCGCGCTCGGAATGAGCAAGGCGCCGGTTCGTGCGGCCCTGATCGAACTCCGGGAGAAGGGACTGGTCACGATTGCACCGCAAGCCGGCACCTTCGTCTGTTCTCCAACCGCGGAGGATATCGCGAACCTGAGCAGCTTTCGCTTTCTCATGGAACGCGAGTGCATGCGCTGCGCCCTGGCGAGGGGTACCGCGGAGTTGCTGGCCGCGCTCGACGAAACGGTTGCCCTGATGGTCAACGCTCGGCAGAGGCGTAGCGGCGCCGACTACAAGGCAGCGGATACGGCGTACCATCTGGCCTTCGTGTACTTTTCCGGCAACCGCGTTCTACAGCAAGCTTATGATCTGATCGGCGGCATCGTCGAAGCCCTGCGGGTGCGCTTGTTCGATGCTAGCAGGAGATTTCAGGAGAAGTCGTTTTCCGATCACGTCGCGATCCTTGCCGCCCTGCGGGCGGGAGATCTCGAGGAAGCGACGCGGATTCTCGAAGACCATATCATGCGTACGAGGCAGCTTCTCGAGGCATCCCCGCCGACCCAGACGGCAAGAGGACCGCGGGCCAACAGGACCTGCGAGGACTACCGGGAGCTGTTCCGCCTCGATGCCGAGCGGCATCCATCTGCCCCGCGGCATCGCCTTCACGTGGTGGAATTGCAGCGGCGTGCCTTTGGTGGTTGATCATGGGCCGCTGGCAATGGGTTCATGAGCGATGCTGAGCGTGCGCAACATCGACAAGTGGTTCGGAGCAACGCACGCCGTGCGCACGGTGAGCTTCGAGGCGAATGCGGCCAGCGTTCTTGGCCTCGTCGGCGAGAACGGAGCGGGCAAATCGACCATCATCAAGATGATCGGCGGCCTCGTTCCCCCCGATCGCGGCGAGATCCTGCTCAACGGCAAGCAGCTTGCCCTTCGCAGCCCGCGTGAAGCGCTGGCGGCGGGAATCGATGCCGTGTTTCAGGAACTGGCGCTGGTCGATAATCTGAGTGTGGCCGAGAATCTGTTGCTGCTGGAACCCCCGCTCCACCCCTGGCGCAGCGTTCGTCGCGGCCGCTTTCACGCCTCGGCGGCATCGATCCTGGCACGGTATGAACTGGCGATCCCACCCATTATGCGAGTCGGCAATCTGCCCCTCGGGCAGCGCCAGATGCTCGAGATCGTGCGCGCGGTCCACCGCGATCCGCGTGTCCTCATCCTCGACGAGGCGACCTCCGCGCTCGGCCAGAGAGAGGTCATGTGGCTGGCGAGGTTGGTGAAAAAGCTGCGCGAGATGGGCAAGATCATCCTGTTCATTTCGCATCGCTGGGAAGAGATCGCGACCTTCTGCGACCGCGTGGCGGTGATGCGGAATGGCGCGTTGGTCGAAGTCGCCGATGCCGCGACACTCTCGCAGGAGCGTGCGGTCGAGCTGATGACCGGGCATGGCCTCGCCGGCACTTTTCCTGCCAAGACCCCATCGCCCGAAGGCACGCTGCTTGCTGTTCGGCACCTGCAGAGCGCTACCCTCCGCGATATCTCGTTCAGCCTCGCGCCCGGCGAGGTACTCGGGCTCGGCGGACTCGTGGGTCAGGGACAGAGCGAGCTCTTGCGCGCTCTGTTCGGCGCGCATCCGCTGCGCCAGGGTGTGATCACCCTCGGTCGACAGCCCGTTGCCGTCACCGGGCCTCGGGCGGGGATCGCGGCGGGCATCGCCTACGTGCCGCAGGAACGGAAGAGCGAGGGGCTGTTCCTGAACAAGAGCGTTGCCTTCAACATGACCTATGCCGTGCTCGATCGGCTGGCCGCCTTTTGCGGGATCATCGCCCGCGGCGCGGAGCAGCAGACGGTTGGCGAGGCAATCGGGCGGCTCAACATCCGCGCCAGTGGACCAGGAGTGAAAGTGCAGGCGCTCTCGGGTGGCAACCAGCAGAAGGTCCTGTTGCAGAAATGGCTGCTGACCGGCCCGCGAGTCCTGCTGCTTGACGACGTGACACGCGGCGTGGACATCGGGACCAAGCAGCAGATCTACGAGATCATTCGCGCCACGGCGGCGCGTGGCACGGGCATCATCTTCTATTCCACGGATACCGGTGAGCTGGTCGGCCTAGCCGACCGGGTGCTGGTGATGGTCGAAGGACGCATCCAGAGGTCGCTCGCCGGGGCGGCGATCGAGCAGACGGCAATCATTGAGGCGGCAATCGGTCAGGGAGCGGGCGGTGAAGCCGTACATTGACGCCGTGTGGCAGGCGGAGGCGACCGGCCCGACGGCGATGTTCTTCTGCCTGCTCGCGATAGTGATCGGGCTCAAGGGCGGACACTACAGCCTGTTCGATGCCGAAACGCTCGCGGCGAACGTGCTGCCGCTGGCGCTGGTCGGCCTCGGCCAGTACTTCGTCATCCTGGTGCGCGGCATCGACCTTTCTCTCGGACCGATAATGAGCGTAAGCGGCTCGCTCGCGGCCGTGCTATTTCCCCTCGGAACGGTGCCGGCAATCGCGGCGGCGGTAGCCAGCGGAGCGATTGCCGGAGCGGCAAACGGCTTCCTCGTTGCACGGCTCGCCATGTCGCCGATCATCGTCACGCTGGCAACGATGTCGATCTGGGATGGCGTGAGCCTGGTGGTGCTGCCGACGCCAGGCGGCACCATTCCGGCCGGCTTGCAGGCGGCGCTGACATCGGGCCAGATCATTTTGCCGGCACCGATCCTGCTGCTGATAGTGACCGGGCTGTTCGGGTCCTGGATGATGAGCACGCGGTTCGGCCTGCATCTGCGCGCCGTCGGTGGCGATGAGGTGGCCGCTGAGGCGAGCGGCGTCGCAGTGCGCCGGCGGCAGTTTTTCGCCTACCTGCTCGGCGGGCTGCTCGCTGCACTGGGCGGGATCTATTCGGCGATTGCCACCTCGGCCGGTTCGCCGATTATAGGCGATGGCTACATTCTTTCCTCGATCGCCGCAGTGGTGCTGGGCGGCGTGCCGTTGGTCGGCGGGCGCGGATCGCCGGTCGGCGTGGTGATGGGCGCGCTGACGCTCTCCATCATCGGCAGCCTGCTCTACTTCGCCAACCTTTCCGACTTCTACCAGAGCCTGATCAATGGCGTGATCCTAGTAGTCGTCGTCGGGGCGGCGGCGGCGCGAGAGTGGCTGTGGAAGGCGGTGGCAGGATGAGGCGGCGCGCCGCCGACGAAGCGGACGCCACCGCCATGGAGGTGGGGCGGCGCTTCCTGCCCGGAGTGAGCGCCGAACTGGTAGCGCCGCTCATGAGTCTCGTCGTCATCGTGCTGATGTTCGCCGCAACCGAGGCGTTGGCGCCGGGCTTTGTTTCGCTCCGCAACGTGATGCGCCTGCTTCAGCTTGCGGGCTTCCTCGGCATCGTGGCGATCGGCGAGACCTTGGTCATCCTGACCGGCGGCATCGATCTTTCCATCGCCTGGGTGGTGACGGGTGCCGGCTGCGTCTTTACCAGGGTGACGAACGGGCAGAGTGCCATGCTGGCGGCGGGGCTCGCTGCGGCCCTCGGGGTCGGATTCGTGGCCGGCCTCGTCAACGGCATCGGCATCTCGAAATTCCGGATTTCTCCGATCGTCATGACCCTCGGCATGAACAACATCATGCAGGGGCTGACGCTGCTCTACACGAACGGAACGCCGACCGGTGGCACGCCGCCGCTGGTGAAGCTTGCCGCAACCGGTTATGCCGGGCCGATCCCGGTGCTGGTGATCTTTTGGGCGGCGCTGTCGCTGATCGTGATCGCGGCGCTCCGGCTGACGCGCGCGGGAAGGCGGCTGATCGGATTCGGCGAAAGTCCGCTCGTGAGTTTCCTTTCCGGAGTACGGAAGGACCGCGTCATCATCGCGACCTACACACTTTCCGGGCTGGCCGCAGCCCTGACTGGCCTGCTTTATGCCGGCTTCTCGGGAGCGAGCTTCCTTGGCATGGGCGATCAGTTCGTGCTGCCCTCGATCGCCGCCGTGGTGCTGGGTGGGACCTCGATCTTCGGCGGCAGCGGCGGCTATGGGGGGACGATCATCGGCGCTTTCTTCCTCACAGTGCTCACCACGATGCTGGCGATCGTCAACCTCTCGGCCGGGGTGCGCGATATCGTGTATGGCCTGGTAATCATCGCGGCCCTGCTGCTCGGCCGGTTTTCGCTCAGAGCTGCACGCTAAATCTCGGTCGGACGGTTCTTCGAACCGCATCGCGAGATGCAGAGGTGCGGCAGCACGTGGCGGCGATAGAAGCTCATGCCTCCCTCCCCATAGGACCCAAGCTCGAGGCTCCAGACGATCCGCGCTCGTTCATCCTTTTCTTCCGTATACCGCCAGGCTTCAGTGCCGAGTGGATAAGGATTGGGCGCAACGCCGACTCCCGCGGAAACCGGCCGCGAGTTGTCGATTTGCGCGGGAGAACGGTGCGCGCCGGTGCATTGCACATTGGGGATCCCCAGGATGCGCTCGGCGGCCAGCTGGGTCCACCTCGTCACGCGCTCGGTCCTCCCCCATGGCGACGTATCGGAGCCGGTGTTCGATTTTCTCTGTTGCAAAGACTTGATGATGGCCCGCGCCGATTCGCGTCCCCGATCGGACTCTCCACTCTCTCTCGGTCGCCCGCATTGCGACATCTCGATCCCGGAAGCGGTCCCGATCCGGCCGGGCAGAATTGAATCCTCCTCGTGGCTTACTCGCACGATCGCCGCGCATCCCTATAGCCAACGTCTCTAATGCAGGCTGCAGACGGCGAATCTCGCCGCTGTGCGATGGGCGTCCGCTCCGTCCTGGCGCCTTGCGGTGAATCACCGCTTGTCACAGCCGCGCGAACGGCGCCACTTCGCGCGCAGAGGTCCCTGTTTGCAGTCCTGTCAACCGCTTACATTGCGGTGGCGCGCGAGTCGCGCGTGTAGGCAGCCTGAAGCGCCGTGAGCAGCAGGCGTCTTTGCGGGAGGCACAGCGATCGTGGGTAAAGTGTCCACCTCGAGTGCAACCAGGTTGCGCGCGACTCATTTTTTGTCCGCGGAATCGAAAGCCGAATCGAAACGCGCAAAACGAGTCAGCCGGCCGGGGCGAGCCAAAACCGGAAGTTTTGTACCCATGTCAGTGGAGCGGAAGATTTTCGGCTGCAATCTGCGCAAGGCCCGACTCGCCAAAGGCTACACGCTCGAAGGTCTCGGCAGCATCTGCAAGGCGAGCGCTCTTTATATTTCTGCCGTCGAACTCAGAAAAATCAACGTGTCGATCCACCGGATGTCCGCTTTTGCTAAGGCCTTCGGCGTGACGCTGTGCGAGCTCTTGCATTCGCGATTCGCGCTTGATAATAGCGCT
>Ga0335075_10007436_pt1 | contig 16851 bp, 15 predicted proteins | sample Lox_Sample_24_FD_206723 | JGI IMG/M metagenome (GOLD analysis project Ga0335075, IMG submission 206723) | Soil microbial communities from Loxahatchee National Wildlife Refuge, Florida, United States - Lox_Sample_2.4 | ecosystem: Environmental > Terrestrial > Soil > Wetlands | place: USA...
GTATGTCTAAAGTGCGCTACGAAAATTGAGTGGCCTTGACATCTCAGATCTGGAGAATTATATATTTTTTTCTCGGGCACTTGCTCTGCGCTATGGTTGCTCCATTTTGTGTTGGCTACCGTCGCTCGGTACCTGGCTTGCACTGGTAGATATTGCGATTTAACTGCTCAATCACATTTGATGTTTCTACGCATTTACTTTATTTGGCGCTTATGGGCTGACACGAGAATGAGATGCAAAGGATGTACTGCTTTCAAGGTTGCGTACTCTTTGAGTAGCTTGAGCAAGAACATGTTGCCCCGCAGTTGCAAGGAGAGCATCGAGTCTAGAATTAAACTATTTCAAACATGAATCCGCAATCGTCTATGTGAATGGCTCTATCTCGATTAGTGATACACATCCATTTATACCCTCTAGTAAGGAATCCCATTGGTCAAAAGCTGGAACTGGTCATAAACGCCCGTCGAACGACTGTCATGACTCCTCTTAATCAAATGTTTCACAAATTCCGCAGCCTCCCTCTCACTCTTCTCCAAAACAAATCTCTCCTTAAAATGCTGGATTGTCTGAGGCTTGAAGCAAGGTAGTCCACTATCCAACATAAGTAGGACGAGCTGCGAGAGCTTCTCTGCATATTGTCGAGAAGCGAGGAAGGCCTTGACGCATAGCTCTTCGAACCATTTATAAGCCTGGTGATCGGTGCTGCCACCCATGACAGCCACCATTTCTGACGTCAGCTTGAACGGTGCACGCTCGAATTTGACTCCGCCAGGAGCTATATCAAAGCAGAAACCAAAGTCAATATGAAGAATGTGACCAGCGTCGTCAAGCATGATATTGCCATTGTGTCGATCCTTAAATTGAAGAAGGAAGGATATGATGGAGTATGCAGCCATGCTCTTAACAAAGTTGTTCCGGGCTTCTTGGAATCGTAGAGAATCTTCGTTGCCGTATTTCGACACAAAATAATCGTATAAACCATTGACAGCTTCTCTGCCAAGCATATCTCTAGATATTGCGTTGGGGAGGACATCAATAACTCCACAGCCCGGTGCAGTGGCCGTGACGCGATACGGAAAGACATATACATCTAGCCCAACATTGTTGAAGATTCCACGGAAGGCCGCAATCATCTGCAGAGCCAGTACATCTTGACGACAGTCATCACCCACTTTAAATATAGCAGACTGCCATATCTCAATCGTATTTTCGGGAGCTACGAGCCCGGTTTTATTTGTGTCCTCTAGCAGTTCGTCTGTGCCTTCCATGCTCTCAGACTTGTCGACGTTTTTCTTGATTCTGAACGTTGCCATATAGGGAGCCTTTGCATGGCTTTGAAGAGGCTTGCCAGACTTGCGGTCGATGCCGATAACGACGCCATCGGGGTTACTCGGTAAGTACACTCCGATGTCGACTTTGATCTTGCGCAACTCTTCTTCGATTTTCTGTTTCTTCTCTGGCTTAGGTCGCTTGATGAATGGTTTGAGCTTCCCTGATATGCTAGTAACCTCGTCAAAGAAAGCGAACTCTCTTTCATAAAAGTCCCTATCGACACCGGAAAATCTGGCTATCATACGGCTCATAACTTTGTCCAACGTCGGTTTCACGGAGTCGGGCTATATACAAAGTCAGAAACAACAGTATTGGACCGCGGACTATGACTTACAATTTGAGAATCTTCATCCTTGAACGCGTTAGCTTTCATATTCCAGATAATCTGATGAGCGAAAAGTTGTGAGGATGTTGCAGTCTCGACTATATAACGTTCAACATAACCCAGAGCATCGTATCGAAGAGTCTGAACAATTTGTGGGACGTAGAAGAACGTAACATCGATGGAATGGCTCTCTAATGCCCTCATAGCGTATTGTAAGATGAATGGATGATTCCCATATGCAGGTAAGAAATACGTTACGGCAGTGATTGGATTGACAGGGGCCCAGTAGAGCAGATACTTTGCAAGTCAGCTCATTCTACGAGTTAGGTACTGTTGCTTACCTTCAATTGGAAAGAAACATCACTTGGGAGAGAGCCACCGAGAAGCAGCGGAAGTGCTTCTGGCTCCCCAATAGTTCTCTCAGGACTTTTCAGTAATAGATACCTCACATCATTGTGAAGTTTCTGCGAGTGGAATCTCTTCGTCAGATGCACTGCTATAGAGGGGTTGATGGCCCAAGCTGTCCTCAGCAGATTTGAAAGGATGACCTGAAGTTATATCAGTGCCGATCAAAGGATTAAGTAGAAACAATAGACTTACGTCAGAAGGGTCTTTAAGTACAAAATTTGTTCCCCCGCCCAAAGGATTGAGCCATACTGCAAGTCTTGTCTGCTCATTTTCAAGTAAGACAGTCAAAAGCTCTTCCTTAGCGAGAAGCGAAGTAAGCGGGCCCACGGACTTTAGCCCAATAGGCCTAACATTTAGCAGGGCAGCTGTCACATCGGCCATCAGGCGCATTTCAGCCTTGAGTTGCAATCTGTTTCCCCCGAAAGACCACCGAGGTGCAAAAGAAAACCAGCTGAGAGCCGCAGAGAGAATCTGGTCCTTCAGCCGCCATTGGACGACTGCGCTCATATTCGTACTATATCGCAGGATTTTCAGTCCAAAAAGAATTATTTGGAGGCGTATTTCCCTTGCCAATGGGTGGTTCGTTGCATGTGTCAAGCCGTCAAGAGTAACTCGCAATAAGCGGTGAAATATCTTCTGCGTGTGTGGACTGCCAAAGCGAGTAGCATTGAAGTGACTTCCAAGGAATTGGAGCAATCGTGAATGAGGCACAAGTAGATTATGCGCAACTTGTTGCCGTTTCGAGATTGCCTCTCTATCACTAGGGGCAAATTCTTCTTTAACGTAGAACGGGTCCGGGTGCCTACTAAGTCAGTAAGAAGAGAACTATCGTTCACTAAGTTACTCACAAAAATTGATCATTGAATATTCCTAATTTACGTTGGGCTGTGACTTCCCAGTGTTGCACGATCTCACTAAGAATGCGAGACTCCATTCTAGGATTCTCATTGATGACACCTAGCCATAACGAAATGCCCAACTTGATGGACTGCTTGGTGAACAGTGTGAATGGTATGCTCACGAGGTGACGAACGATAATGCATTCGTCTGTCTTAGAGCGACACAGCAGCGCAGCTGCTCTTCTAAGAACATCACGAAGCTCACTGATGGGTATAAACTTGCGTTGGATTGTTCTTGATTCAAGGTGAGCGAGCACTGTCATAGCATCCTCACATTCTTTGCTGGCCTGGGGAGCTATTGAGTCTCGGCGACTAATACGCATAAAATTAAGCCACTCTGCATCATGGTCTGGCAAAGCTTCAGCATAACGGTACTCCTGGCGAGTCGTATATTGAGCAATAAAGTCTGAGATCGCATTGATATTGGGATCACCATGACGATCAAGGGCTCCAAGACGCTGATCAGTTGTGGGGATCATGCCCCCAATCTCACAGGCGAACGATCTGCCCAGTGATATATGACCATAAGCACCATCGTCGTCATATTCGGAAAGGTAAGTTTGGAGCAAGCCCTTCACATCCAATGGAGCAATATTCATGACGCTCATCACCCATATTTTAGCCTTCTTGTACAAAGTATTTAGTGTTCTTCTTCGTAGGGCATAGTTATCGGACAGCTGCACTGTGACGTTGCCTCGTGCGGATGTAAATGATGACTTCAACTCGTACTCATCGGTCTCGGCCTCCAGGCAACTGATCCACATCAGGGATAGAAGCTCCAAAAGCGCGAACAGAGACGACGTTTGACAGAGAGCAGATGGAACATCTCGAATAATTCTATCTGCGCATGCGATTGCAGCTTGTTGCACTCTTTCTATCCGATGGCAGCAACTTGAAAATATTGACACAAGCTGCTTTGCTACGTGTGTAGCTGAGAAATTAGGGTTCGTGGCAACGGATGTTTTGGCAAGATATGTATCCATAACCTTGAGTGTCACTGCTTCCATTGCACTACTCATATCTCCTGTCCTCATGCTCGGTTCCAAGAAGTATGTCAATGCTTTTGTACAATCACCCGAGTCTGCTCTTAATGTTTCCACAAGATAGGCCGCTTGTAGAAATATAACTTTGCGGTAGCTCAAACTCCTAATCTCCGATGCTTTGGAAGGAAGAAGCGAAGTAAGCCTCTTCTTTTGGGTAGCTTCATGTTCTGAATTCATGCCACGACGCAGCACGGTATTCAAATCAATGTCGCTCTCAAGTTGCTCACCGCGCTGCTCAGTGACTAGCGGCTGAGAGTGTATAGCAAGCAAGCGCAGTTCATTCATGTACCTCTGCCCTCGCGTAGACGATATAGTGAAGCCGTGGACGACCATATTGAACCAGCAGTCACGAATCAGCGAAAGTATCTCATCGTCGATACTGTCATCGCCCGCTAGACTGTTGTTAGACATCAGCAAAGCAAGCGGTTGAAGCAGCTCAGCAATCTGTCGAGCAGCAACTTCGACGTCGGATTCTTTTGCGTTCTGTGCCTGATATACATCTCCTTTGCTGATGATCGACTGTAACAAGTGTTCGAGATAGATGTCGTACAGGGGTGAGTCTTTACGCAGGGTTGAAGATAGATAATTCCGCGCCTTTAAGACCTGATAATTGTAAACCTTCGTAAGTCTATCAAAGAACCACAGCTGGAGACAACTTACTGCGGTCAGCAATGCTTCATCATTCTGTGCTACATCATCTTGTGTAAGCTTTGCGTAAAGCTTTAGCAAGGACCTAAATTCAAGGGGGCCTCCATGAACGGCCAGAACAGCTGCCTCAATGATAATCCTTGCGTCCACAGTTTTACTGACTTTGCTTATCTTTTGTATCAACATTGATTGTGCCAAGGCAGTGATCTTGTCATCGTTACAGCTGCTGGCGATTTCGCATATAGCTTGTACGACATTCCCATAGACCGCGGACGTTTCTTCTTCACCTGTGATAGCTAGCGAAATAGAGCTGCCTGTGGACTGCTTGCCACCGTAAAAGTTGGCATTTCCATTGCCATTCACAAGTTCGCCTGGCACACCACCCGCAAGAGCTCTCTCGGCTGTCCCTGAGCTGAGAACGTTTCCAAGCGCATAGAGAGTCGTGATAATAGCATCTTGGGATAGCATACGTAAGACGTAGGCTAAGCATGCAGATGCTACAGCTACGGTCCGAATGGAGGCTCCACCCTGAACAATGAACCGTGGCAATATTCGACTTATGTTTGGTGCAAGACCTGGAGATATCTTCGCAAGCAGGGCCATACACCGGAGGACAACGCTTGCAAGCGTCTCATCGCCCACTTGTATGGGATCCGCTAAAGCATCTTCCAGCCATGACATCAGCGTGTCAACATCTGCAGCATCTTCATTAAGCATAGCACAGTTCAGGTAGCTAATGAGAGCACAAGCCTTCACGGTAAATGCTATGCGTTGTTGCCACGCTGAGCCCAGGCGAAGATAGTCCGCGCCGTCCTCGAGAAGACTCATCTCATCTGAAGCAAGGTCGGCAAGCGTCTCAATTGTAGATAAAGGCATTACGCTACTTCGAGAAGACGTAGGGCGAGGCATTTCATCGCCTGACATCATCAAGTCCAAAATATCTTTGCCCTTGAGCACACGTATATCGACGAGGAGTAAAGACGTGCCAGCGACGAGAAGTGACATGAAACTTCGTTGAAGTAACATGGCACCAAGAGGTCTGCCAATCACGGCATAGTGGCGGAAGTATCTCTTCCATTCCTTGATATGACGATTAGGAGAGTGGGAATTTCGAATGGTAGAGAAAGCGGTTTCTATCGAGACGAGGAATGCCTCAGATAAGATACTTTTCACACGTTCTATGAGCTTGAGCCGTTCAGCTGCAGTCCAGAAATTTGCATAAGCGGCCGCTGCGTCAAGGAATCCGAGCATTGATATTGTCAATCTTGCGGCACTGATAGCACCCTCCACGTCATGTGGACTTTCAATACCGTTGACTTGCTCCTGCCCGGAAACTGTAGCTTCTGCAGCCTTCGCGCAATTTTTGAGATAGTTCCACAACTTCTGGGAGATAGAATCTTGTAGGGTCATGCCGTGATTGATTCCTAAGGAAAGGAGCGCGCTCGTGAGGGAGTAGCTTAGGGCTTCGATTGGGGGTGGTTCAATCTCCCGAAAGAAAGGCGACGGCAGGAAGACCTGCATATGAGCCTCAAGAATATATGGAGCAAGTTGACTTGCTAGCTTCTCGGCGCTTTTTCTGGTACGGAGAAGAGGCGCTGCCTTGCACAGCGCCAGCAACACTTCGAATTCCCGAATACTCTATATCTTCTGATTAGCAGTTAGTTATCATGGCCAGTGTGCAACTAACCATTGGCTGCTGGGCCAAAGATCCAGACTGCCGCGGAAAAGAGCCATTGAAAGGTTCTTCCAACGCCTTGGTAGTTGGACATGCTTCACAGAGACGGTCGAGGTCTGAGTTATCCTGATAGTTTGCTGGTAATGACGTCGCGGAAAGGGCCGCAATTTTCTGCAGCGCTCGGCGCCGAATGCTATTAGATGATCTATTTCCGTTAGATGTGGTGTTGCAATTGATTTGAGTGAACTCACTTATCCATTTCCGACAACTTCGTTGCACTGTAACCAGTGACGAATATTTGAGGGTATCTTATCCTCCTTGCCCTGGTAGCAGATAGATTTCACGTCTTCCGTCGCTTCGACACTAAAGCTACCCCTGTCCCGTCCCGACGCTAGGCAGCCTTAGACGCGTGCATTAACTTTTAAGGCAAGGGAACATCAGAAACGATATTAACGAATCTGACAAGATAAACACAGGCTATCTCTCCCTCGCTCTACACTTACCAGTCTGCGAGATCAGCTTAGCCGTCAAGATGTCTGCAATGTTCAGTCAAAATCCTTTGATGAACGGGCCAAATTACTCCTTCAACCAAGCTCCGTCAACAGCAGCTTCAGACGAATATCGGGAACACAGGTTCAACCCGTAAGCGTGCAACCTCCTGGGCCTACATACACATCTCTGACAATCTCTGCAGCTATACTGATAATGGTGGCTCAACGCTCGCCATCTCCGGATCTGACTTTGCGATCCTTGCAGGAGACACTCGATCAACCTCCGGGTACAACATCAACACCCGTTACTCTCCCAAGGTGTTCAAGATCGGAGGTACAACAGCATCACAAGATGACGCAAATCTAGTATTATCGGTAGTTGGTTTTGCCGCCGATGGCGAGGCTCTGAAGGAACGCTTAGATGCGATCGTCAAGATGTACAGATACCAGCACGGCAAACCTATGAGCGTCAAAGCATGCGCACAACGATTATCCACAATACTCTACCAAAAGCGATTCTTCCCATACTATGTTCATGCTATTCTAGGAGGTCTAGACGAGGAGGGAAAGGGCGCGCTATATTCTTACGATCCGGTCGGCAGCTACGAGAGGGAGCAGTGCAGAGCAGCAGGTGCGGCTGCGAGTTTGATAATGCCATTCTTGGACAACCAGGTCAACTTCAAGAATCAATACATCCCGGGCAGCGGAGAGGGTCACGCATTGCAAGAGCGGGAGAAGATACCGTTACAAAGAAAGGAAGTAGAGGATCTTGTGAAGGATGCATTTGACAGCGCGGTGGAACGGCATATTGAGGTCGGAGATGGATTACAGATGCTTGTGATCACGAAGGATGGGATTGAGGAGATTTACAAGCCGTTGAAGCAAGACTAAGAAGGCCGTGTGGGTCTGTACTACTAGCATATAGAGAATATCTCATAATGCAGCGAATGCTTTTCTTCGTGCTACTCTGCCAGTCTATGTATAACTATTTGTGTGTGAAACTTCTGCCTCCTCACGCCACCACCTCCGCCATAGGTAAATACCCCCGGGGAAGTACTAGCAAGCAACCTGCTGCCGCAGTCTGGAGATCGACACTTACTTCCAAGGTCCATAGATGAGAAAGCTGACAAGTTTTATTGTGTTACTGATTCACAATGCATAACTACAGGGGCTTTGCAAAGGAAATGGACAGACAACTTAGGAACAGTACATTTAGGCTATGAAATCAGATTGGAAATTTTATTCTACATTTATTCAAATTTTTCATAATGTAATCCAATCAATTAAGGAAAGTCATGAACTTCAAGTCGTCCATCTCAAAAGCTCAACTCATATCGAAGGCAAGCCCGGACTGGATAATTTAAGAGATCTGGATCTTGCGGCTTTCGTGCTTCTTGGCCTTGGGCACCAAGATACTAAGGACACCGTTCTTCATGCTTGCCTTGACGGCGTCCTGGTCCACGCGGGTAGGGAAGCTGAATGAGCGAGCGAACTCGCCAACGCTACGTTCGGAAACCCAGAACTTGACTTGTTCTTGTTGCTGTTGGGGCTTCTGTTCCTGTGTCGTGACAGAGGTACTGGTCTGGTTGGCAGCATCCTCGTCCTCAACTGTGGCCTTATGGCTGGTCTGCTGCTCGCCGCCCTCGGTGATGGCACCGGATGACTCGGTACCTTCGACTAAGTTGCTGGGTGGTGTGCCGGATGTGTATGAGCGCTCAGCACGGCCGCGGACGGTCAGGGTTTGAGAGTCGGTGAATTCAATCTCGACATCCTTTTGTTCAATGCCGGGGAGTTCACCGTGCAGTTCATACGCTTCTGGTAGTTCCCTAACGTCGAACCTGGGTTGGAAGGACTTCAAGTGGCCTCGGTGGTGATGACCATTGCCGCCAGTAGACCGGGTATAGGTGTCGAAGTCATCAAGGAGACGGAAGAGAGGGGTAAAGGATGGGTCAGAGCCCACAAATGCACGAGGGAATAGAGACATCTTGCGTGTGATGGTTGGTTTGATGGCTCGCTTAGTTGTAATGACTGGTAGTCTTGAGAGCGACCGGTATGATAGCATGAAAGTATTATTTTTGTTTGTATCTTGATGAGAAGGGAAGGGAGCTTTCAGGGCAGTTGTGCTGGTTTATATAGACCAAATAGTATCACCAGCACTTTCTAGAAGCTTCACGAATAACATGTGGGAGAAGGGATCAGGAGATTGTGGAATCACCATGTGGGGTAGCAAGACAAATCACGACACTTCTAGAAGGATCTCGATAATAATGACAATGAGAGAAACCATACATGCGGTAGGTTGATGGGTGCGGCGGCGAGGTGGCCTGACGATGATGAAGACCGCAATGGAAACTTCTCGAACCAATCAATAGAAAACAAAACTTTTACTCATCATGCATTCACCCAAGCCGGTGGTTGCTCCATTTGAGGACCTGACTACTCAAATGATCAAATACCAAGCATGAAGTTCTCCTTGTTAGGTTTTACAAGCTAATTGTGCTTTCCACTCCCCACAGGATGTACGTAGACGTTGTCGGCTTGGAGGCCAGCCACATTCAGCCGAATTTGGACTCAGCCACAAAATTTTGCCACCAGTCAATACTCGCCGCTGTAATGAATTGCTGAAGCAACAAGGTCAACACTTAGTAAGTCCTTTCAACCCTACACATCACCCTATGTTTGCTGCCAATTAGCACGTCATCTACTCTCTCTACATGCATTCATTGCATACGAGCTAGTCGATGAAAAGTGGCAAGAATTTTTTATTAAAGCTATCGATGCTACTAATATCCTATGGTATCTTCTAATCTGCAGTAAGATGAACGTGTCTTACCTGAACTGCACAGGCGTGCTATTCTGCTGCCTCGAGGGATATCCAATCCATCCATAGGCTCTTAAGTGACGTAAAAACTTTCAATTCAAGTTGAAGGGATGTTTTAATGATATCACTTAAAAGAAATCAATGCCACTATTGTTTGCTGACTCGCAATACTGAAACGAAACTGCCAGAGATCGTTTTCATAAAATCGGTCATTCATATAAAGCAAATTAAAGGACGTAGAGATGTGATGCAATGCAGTTTACCATCCTGCCGCGCTTATAATGCCTCCTGAACTTTCCTATGCCGTTTGCTCGTATATGTACCATCTCTTGCTTCATAAATCATTACTTATGAGATACACCACCATCCAGAGAACTCTAGAGTAGGTGATAAGGCTGGCCGAGGATGACTGACGAGCAGCTCCGATCAAGCGACCTAGAAATGAAAAGGGCCTCAATAAAGTAATAAAGTAGTCTATTTGACTCTTATTTGTGAAGTATGAGATGAGATGTACTGCCGAAATCTCGAACAATATTCGATTGAAAATGTATGTTAGTACGGTAGCATTTGAGGATATCCATCCATCATTGGGGGTATCGGTATTGGCATTGTCGGTATTTGAGGGCTTGGTTCCCGATGAAACATTTGTATCAATCGTCTTCCAACCGAAGTCTCCAACTCCGTTCCATCCCTAGCAATCTTGACTTCACGATTGGAGTTCCAAGGGTTTCGGAGACCCCTAGTCCGGTAGAATGGAAGTCGATTTGTCGATAACCACTCGACTTTGAACGGCTTGCCCCAAACTTTCGGAGGAGTACTGCTTTCAGGTTCTTGATCGCTGTGATCACTGCGTTGCTCTTCATTTCCCCCAGCGACGTCGACTTCGTCAACTTCGGCCTCCCAGAATATAGTTCCTCTTGCAGAATCGTCAATGATCCGCCCTTTCGGTGCAGACTCAGTCGCTGGCGTTGAAATAGCTTTTGGAAGGTCTGGATCCTCGACCGCCTGAGCTTTTGGCGCGAATTCAATTGCGGCGGCCGGATCGTCATTGATAGGAGAGGTCATTCGTGCATAACCAAAATACTCGCCGGATTTATTGGCAGAGAAGACCAAGTAGACGTTTTCCGCAGACTAGATTTCCAATTAGTTGCGAAGCATGACAAATCGTAATATCCCTCACCTCGTAAGCCCTGTTCAATGCTTCTTCGTTATGTGATTGTGTGACCCAAATCCCATTTCTCACACTCAATTCCAGGTCTTCAACGGTCAAGCTTTTGACAATGAAGAACTTGTCTTTAGCAAGGGATATACTAGGAGTGGTGTCCTGAAACTCGGTACTGGTTGCAGGCTCCTGAATAGTGCTGTCCACCTCTAAAGCAGGCTCAGATACGGCTGGCGAAGACCCAGATAATGCAGCAGGACCTGTTGGAACTCCAGTTGCAGGATTGACAGAAGTACGACGCAGTCTGCAGACAAGACGCACGCCCTGAAAACGACTGTCATGGAATCTAGTCATCGCGGCGGAACAACTTTCCTCTGTCTTGTAATTGATGAAGGCACAGTTACTCTTGGAAATCAGGAAGACGCTCAGTATATCGTTTGTCGCTTCGCGCGAAAAATGATCTTTAAGATCAACAACACTTGCTCCTGGAGGAAGGTTTCCGACCCATAACGCGTGACCAGATTGTTTAGGCTTCATTGGCGGGCCTCGCAAGATTGACGTTTGAAACCCTGTGGTTGCTATTAGACAGTGAGGACGTAATTTTCTCATGAACTTAGGATCATACCTGTACCACTTCCTCTTACTAGTGAGCCGTCACCCTGTCCGCCTTGCCCACCTTGCCCACCTCGATGCTCGCCACTTCGTTGTTGAGGTGAGAGACCTCCTTCTCTCGACTGGCTAACGTGCTTCCCGTATGATGCGCCGTACATTTGCGATTGATTCACCGGAAATCCTTGGGCCTGCTGGCCGTATTGATTCGGGCCTGGTTGATAATAGTATGGCGATATCTGTTGTGCCTGTACGGCAGATATGAATCCTTGGTTGGTAACGAACTGCGGGCCCGGACTCGACCCGGATTGCTGAAGTAGAGGCGTTTGTTGAGCATACTTCCCTTGATACTGCTGAGGATATTGTATGCTATATGCTGCATTAGCTGGTTGATTTATGGTCATCTGTCCGGGAAATGGCCCAGTTTGTTGAAGTTGATATATAAGGGCCGCTTGCGATGGTCCAGAAGGGAACCGCTGAGATGGTTGCTGTACAAAACCCTGTCCATAATTAGAACTATCAGGAAGCGCCCCGCAAAGTGATGCCATGTTGAAAGAAGAACCCCGTCCAGAGACCTGAGTCTGCGCCATGTTCGCCTCGGAAGTGGCCAGATTCGTCCGTAAAGGCGTCGGAAGGTTCTGTCGAGTTTGATAAGAGGAACTGAATTGCTGTTGAAGCTGGAAAGGAAATGAAGGCTGGCTACCATGTTGGAATGTAACCGTTGACAGATCGCGATACTGTGCTGGTATATCTTGTACTTCAGAGACTCCTAGAGATGATAATCTCGAGTGTATAGGTCCTCCAGCTTGCAGCGGGATTGGATAATTTCCTGGAGGCTGGCTCCCACCTGGGACGTCGCCCATCGGAATCTCAATGAGAGGAAGAAAAGTTCTCCAAAACTGCACCAGAATGAATGACATGTCAGCGTGTCCTACAATTGATACGGTGCTCATATTGCGCCGACAAGACCCAATGAAAAAAAAATACTCCGAGAACAAAGTATTAAGTTTCAGAGAGTCTGCCAGTGCAGTATGACAAGAAAATAATAACCATATATACCTTAATCGCTTTTAATAGGTCCTTCAATCTCGAACAGGAGTAGATGTGTAAATCAAGAGTGGCAACGTGTCTGAAATGCTAATAATCCAAAATAGATACTCGATAAAGTCCGTAGCAACGCCCGATGTTCGATGAGGTAAAGTGATTCGATGGAGGTCTGTCTCTTCGAAGAAACTTTAATGGAACAAGAGGCGCAGGGCTTAGAAAAATAGCAGTTTGCGGTTGACTTTGGGGCTGGCAGGATATCGAACGGGCACGCACGGGAGAGATCTCGTCCAATGGAGAAGAGAACTGCCTCGACACACTCTAAAGATCGTCAATGAGAGGTAAGACTTTTAGTCTCTTCGACGATGGGATTCGACTGTGGCTAGTGAAGCTATCTGCACAGTAGTGTAGCGTATTCGGAGCCTTTCTAGGAACCTGGGGTCTTTGAAGGATATGAGATGCTTCAATTGCCTCCTTCGACACTCAAAGGACATGTGATTATTGGCTACCACTATAATATGCTGGTTAATGGAACTTCCGCTCGCCAGGAACGCTGCGGGCAAGTAAACTAGGATCAGCAGGAAGGAGCGTTCGATGGAAAAGACCCAGAATCCGCACAGGGCAAAGACGATCTAAGACTGGGTGAAGACAATGAAGAGGCGGACGACCAGGTGAACTGTTTATAGCTGGAAGAAAGGTCCCGGCTTGGAAACGCAACGAGGTAGAGATCGGCAGGAACCATTGGGAACATGAACGCGGAGTGCCAGAGAATGGGGATGATAGTCTTTGACATGCTGGCAAAGCATGCATGTTGACGTGAGGCAGGGATCAGCAATGGCGAATAACAATTGGGGATAGTCGAGGTTATATTAGCAGGATCTGGAAAAATAGTGGGAACAGGTAGTAGTACAAAGGTACTCTCTTCTAGGAAATGATCAGAGGGCGAGGAAAATATAGTCCTATGGGACGGGTTGATTAGCACCAAAAGGGACCAGGTTATACTTTGTAGCCTGGCGCGATATAGTGCCAGCTTCGGGCGGTTCAGGGATTGACTTTTGGGGGGGAAAGAAGCGAGGGAATGATGGGAATGCTTGCTTTACAAAACATGGGAATGTGCTGAAATGCTGAATGCGCTAAAGTTTCTGCATAGAAGCGACGATGGCTGCTGGGTGGCAATTTCTCGACTTTCCCACACAAGCCTGGGTCCCGACACACTGCCCATCACCTGGAGATCTCGTCATGATCAACTGTCACTTGACAGAGAACACATACATACGCAGACGCAGACGCAGACGCGTCAAGATGCCCTAATCAGAGGAGACAGATGCTCCCCAATAGATATTACTTTCCCTTTGTCCACTGGCCAAGCCTGCTTTCACTTCAATGCAGCAATGCATGTATGGTATTTGCAATGCAATTGTAAGTTATTAATGGAGCAAGCAAAGAGCTATGCTGGGCATAGCAGAGGCCCGCGCGTGGGAGCCTTCCCATAGTCTAAAACGCTGCACGAAAGGGTAAAAGGCTTTCCCTCCCAGCGAAGGCTAGCCCCTTCTAGAACCGCTCCTACCCTTTCGCGGTATGGCAGCCTCGAAGTATTCTCAAGGACTAGAAGAGTGGCGCGCATCCTTCCGGCCCATGGCTGGCTACTTTCCCCTGTCAAAAGTCTGGAATGGCACTCGGCAGCGATGCCTACCAACCATTTCACATCCCGGCTTTTGATACAGTGTGGCTTGACCTGGCACGGGACCAGAGATTTTGGTGTGATACCGAGAACCCGCCATATCATACTTTCCGTTCCAAGAGCCGGTCCCACAAGCTAATGGTGCTTTGCTGTTCTGCTTCCGCTTCTTGCTTCAGTTTGGCAGCTTTTGAAGAATGAGTGACTGATGCAGAACATCATTACTGCGGTAAGACCTGTCAGGCGGAGCTTGTCATAACAGATCGCCCCGGTGAGTAAAGACGCCAGTCATGACGCCCAAGCTATGCGCCCAGTTCGGACCAGCTTGGCGCAGTACATCATTATATTGTGCTGTTTCGAAGCCAAATGGAGATTCTGGAATGGGAATCTTAAATCCCATCCGTCCTGAAAGGGAAAAGGAGAAAAGCTCGTGCCCTACGAAGTATATACTACCACAACCCCATCAGCCACACAGAAGGCCCCTGCCATGGACTAAGTTGTGGCGAAGATGCGGGACCTGAGATTGAGAACCTCTCACGGCCGGACTCGAGCAACTTACGATATGTCAAGAGTTCATTATGGGGCACTTTCATGCGTCGGAGCGACCGCCACCGTTTGGATATGCCAGTTCGCAGGAATTACCTATTTCCTCATGGCCCGGCACAAATGCTCCGGTAGGGCAGCTTTCGGTTACTACCGGTTGAGTTCTCTTAGTGGCTGCACATGCGTGGCGTTCGGCGGAAAAGTTTTGACTGACTAGGAGTTACATCTCAACTGGCAGAGTGCAATCACTTTGAGCTCCAAGAAAGGATACAAGTGATCGACAATTTAGGCAACTATGAATCGGAACGACTTCTTGTAGCGTCATGCACCCAATCGACCGAGATGCGATAGGGCCCATCTGTAATAAGAAATTGAGCCATGTGTTTTAGAACCCGCCACTGCCGAAAGGCCCGCCACGGTGGCGCTATTTGCCCGTATGGAGAAGTGATCTGCACCAGGCGGAGGTGGAGCCTCAATCTTTTATAGTGTGGCGTGGCACCCGTTGTAATTTCGAGGTTACTTTGCAGTAACTGGAAATGAATAGCGAAAATATCTTTCTCCATATTATCATTTGCGACTCTGAATCGAAGGTTATGAGGTATGACAGACAAGCATTATTCGTACCAAAGGCAACGCCACTCTCACTGCTGCTTTTACTCGCCTAAAAGTTCTCGTGGTTCCTGCATTTGACATTTCAAGCTACCTACCATCCAATCATACGTTACGAGCGGAAGTATCCAGTACATGGGGTATGATCAGCGATTCTAGATCTACATATAGACGGTGTCGCCGTACCTCACCTTGGGCGAGCGAGCTCTCTACGATGACTCCTTCACTCTTGATAATCATTCCTATGATAACCTATTCGCATGTTGCTCGATTACGCAGCTCTCGAGCTGGGCTCCGTGATATTTCCTTGGCTTGTCCTTGTAGGCACATCTTGAAGATTGCCTGTAAGTCGCTGTTATTAAGGAAACTGGGAATAAGCCCAGCATCGATGACGTTCCCAGGCTTTGCCTTGAATTATGGTGGAATTTGCGCTAACAAGTAGAACTCTTACATTTAAACCCGCCGGTATCCGTGAAGCAAATCTCAAAAGTTGGAGAAAGCGAGTAACTCGGTCGTAGGACGTATGACGTCATATAATGTAGCTTGGACGATAGATCGAACACGAGATACAGGAATATGGCCAAAAATACTTGACTTCAACTTTTGCCAATCTATTTCGTATAGAAACACTTTCTACTTCTTACAGTATTGTGTCCATTACCTTCAAGATGTATGTCCGATTGCCTAATTAATTGCTTCTGTCTCAAACTTGTACCCTTCCGGTTCAACGTACATCAGGCTAACTCCTTTCCAGTTCTAAAATAAATAATACGGAGATATCCGTTCCCGAATCTCCGCGCTAGATTTGTTTTAGCATGGATAGATATAGAGCTTTCTTGATCAACCACTGCTGGCCCAGCTATTATACTTTGCATCAAGCCACAGACCATATTTTGAATACCTGCCATCGATAGTATCCAACCCTTCCAAAGCCATTCCTCGTATTCCGGACTCTGGCTTATTTTCAACAACGCCAAAAGCTCAGCGCAAGTTCGTTAAGCTTTATCCGGATGAACTTGGGAGACTAAAGCGGCAGAATATGTACATCTGCCTGATCACGTACAACCAGCTTCCAAAAGTAAGAACCAGATGCTGACAGACAAGTATTTCACATATTAGAATAGGCTTAGACATAATTAAATGTATGTAAGGTTCCCATGTAGAGATACCTTTTAAATTTCCATCCCGAAAGCTTTGGCATGGCCACCAACTCAACATCAAAGCAGCCTTCGTCATTTCAAATGTATCTCATGCAAAGAACTGAAAACAATCAGTGCTGTTACCAGTGACAAACCCTAATCTAAAATGTGCCTTATCGTCTTCTTTGGATTCACGTGACGTGAGAAAAATGACGTTATCCGGCATCGGCGTCCACCAAGAGATGGCTCTCCACTGCCCAAAGAACCATTAGAACCACTAGTTTTCTACTATTTCATTCCCAAACAAGAACGTTTAACTCTTTGGATTTTCCGTCCAAAAGTCAAAAATGCCCTCACCACGAGCCTTTTCCCTCCAGCCACAAGCCTCTAGTGGTTTCCGAAATGCATCGTCCTACGACCAACAC
>Ga0335075_10007437_pt1 | contig 16851 bp, 15 predicted proteins | sample Lox_Sample_24_FD_206723 | JGI IMG/M metagenome (GOLD analysis project Ga0335075, IMG submission 206723) | Soil microbial communities from Loxahatchee National Wildlife Refuge, Florida, United States - Lox_Sample_2.4 | ecosystem: Environmental > Terrestrial > Soil > Wetlands | place: USA...
CCGCAGGGTGGTCCGAAAGTCTCCTGGGACGGGGAGCGGATGCCCCCGGCATGGCAGAACCGGCTCCGCTTCGTGCTCGCTCCACCCGGCGACGGTGATCAGCAAGCGGAGGCCGGCCGTTTGGTCGCCCTCGGAGCCACGCGCCTCGGTTACAGCCAGGCTGATGCCAGCGTCATAGTCATGGCCGATCCCGACGGCCGTGAGTTCTACCTGCTGACCACGTGATGGTCCAGGCCGCGCAGGCTTCGTCGAGACGACAGCCGAACTCGGCCACCACCATCAGAACCATGCTGACCACTGTCAGCCTCTCGCCGACATAACCCCAGGTCAACAATAACGTCAGCACCCGACGGCAGGCGCCGGGCCGAGTTGGCGCGGGCTAATCCGGCGGTATGCGCGAACCCCTCCCCTTGCAGCACGTCCGTAAGGCGCTTACCCTGCCCGCCACTTCCAGACACGCCCAGAACATCACCCGCCGCTACGACACCGCAGGCCACAGCCTCGATTCACGACTTTGCCGGGTCCCTGCGTCCGCCACCGCTGGCCGTTGTCCTGTAAGCCCGTCCTGTGGAGGTCGTCTTCCTGCTCGGCATGTTCAGCGTCGCCATGCTGGCCTTGGGCAGCCGCAACATGCCTGGACTGCTGCCGGAGCGGCACGGTTCCGTTTCCTGTCCGGGCCTGGCTGGATCTGTTGTCAGTCCTGACCGCAGTTGTTCGTGACCAACGACCGCACCCCCTGGTCCGGCGAGGTTCATGTTCGTCCGTTCTGACCGCACCGGGCCACTGCGCGGACGGGAGCCGCTGACCTGGTCCAACACCCTGCCTCTCGTCGCCGCCCAATGCCCTGTGCCGACGACTGCGGTCACTTCTCACGAACTCCGCACTGGAGTCCGACCACCTGGGCGCGCTCCAAGCAGGCGAACATTCTCGGTCACTTCTCACGAACGAAATCACCTGGCGGTTGATCCTGCCCTGGAGCGGTGAGACTGGGAGGGTGACGTTGCCGTCTGCTCAGCCTAAGTTGACGTTCGCGTGCGAACTGGATCTTGCCCGGCTGGCGGCGTTGTTCGTTGACTCCTCGGTGATTGAGGACCTCCTGGCGCTCAGGGCCCGGGTTGCGCTGATGGTCTCGGATTTCAGCGATGAACGCGCGGGGGTGGTGCGGCGGTTGAACAGCGCTGGCATCCCGGTGGTGGGCATCCCGCTGCTGCCGCTGGCTGAGGGCTACTACTTCACTGCGGACAACGCCGCGCAGGCCGCCGAGTGCTACCAGCAGTGGCGGGCGTGGACCGGCAGGCACGGCCTGGCGTGGGACGGGGTGGGCCTGGACATCGAGCCGGACGCGCGGAATTACCTGCAGATCATGGACAATCCGTGGGGACTTGCCCGTATGCTGCTGCCCCGGCTGTTCGACCGGGCGCGCCCAGATCGGTCACGGGCCGCCTACGCCGAGCTGGTGGACAGGATCCGCGCCGACGGGTGGGCGGTGGAGAACTACCAGTTCCTGCTGATCGCCGATGAAAGATGGGCGGGCTCGACGTTGTTGCAGCGACTCGCCCTGGTCGATGTGCGGACAGACCGGGAGGTCTGGATGATCTACTCCTCGTTTATGCGCACGCTGGGCCCGGGCCTGATCTGGAGCTACGGGCCCGAGGCCGCAGCCATCGGGGTGGGCAGCACCGGCGGTGGTCCGGACATCCCCGGCTCGCCGCAGATGCCCTCACTGGCGTGGGAGGAGTTCGCGCGGAATCTGCACCTGGCCCGGCGCTGGTGCGACCAGATCTTGATCCACAGCCTGGAAGGGTGCATCTGGCAGGGTTTCCTCGGCAGGCTCCGGTCCTTTGACTGGGCAGACGGCACCACTTCCCCGCGCGGGGCCCGGGCGGCCAGCGGCGTTCGGAGGTGTCTTCGGGCCGCTTTGCGGGCCAGCGCCCACCCGTGGGTCATGCTGGGCACGGCAACAGCCTGCTACTGCCTGATCATGCTCCGGGCGTGGCCGCGCAAGGTAGGGATATGACGAATGCAGTCAATCCCAACCGAGGAGGCCCGGACCGTGCGATCCGACCGTGGGCGGCGAGCGCGCGCTCGCCGGCGGGCGCTGGTTGCCTTGGAAGTGGGCACCGGGGCCGCGGGCCTGGCTGGCGGCGCGCTGCTGATTGCCGCCCCGGATGGGTCGTTGCTGCACGCGGACCCGGCCGCGCTGGCAGGCTCCCCGTTCCGTGACTGGCGCATGCCCGGTGCGCTGCTGGCGGGGCTGGTCGGCGGCGGGTTTCTGCTGGCTGGGTGGTGGCAATGGAACAACCATCGGTATGCGCTCGAGTTGTCGCTGATCGGCGGGGCCGGACTGATCGCCTTCGAAGTGGCGGAGGTCGCCTGGATCGGGTTCCAGCCGCTGCAAGCGGTGTTCGCGGCCGTCGGCGTGACCGTCATCGTCCTGGCCTGGCCTGCCCGGCGGGTTCGGGAAGGTCAGCCATGACGGCCGCCATGGCGGTACCGCGAGAAGCCGAGCCGATCCGGCACGAGTGGCTGCGCCTGTCCCAGGTCACGGCCGGGCCGCCGGAGTTTGACCGCGCGATGGCCGCGTCGCTGCCGGCACCGGCCCGACGGTGGCTGACCCACGCGATCGCGCCCGCAACCCCGCTATGGCAGACGGTGCGGCTGTCCATGCGCGGGCAGATTCGGCTCGGCCGGTGGCTACCGTTCACCGCCACGCAGATCCTGGCGCCTCCGGGCGGCTACATCTGGGCGGCGACCACCCGGCTGGCCGGGTTGCCGGTGACCGGGTATGACCGACTCAGTTCCGGGACCGGGGAGATGCGCTGGCGGCTGCTGCGCCTGATCCCGGTACTGACCGCCGCGGGCCCAGATATCACCCGGAGCGCAAGCGGGCGGCTCGCCGGAGAGATCGCGCTGATCCCCACCGCATTCCAGCACGCAACCTGGGGCCGGGGCGAACGGCCCGGCACCACGACCGCGGCCTGGCGATTCGGCGACGACACCGAAACCGCTGAACTGCGGGTCGGCGATGACGGCCAGCTACTGGATGTCACGGTGAACCGGTGGGGCAACCCGGGCGGCGAGCCCTTCCACCGCTGCCCCTTCGGGGTATCGGTCCAGGCTGAAGCGAACTTCGGCGGGGTCACCATCCCGTCGCGGTTCACAGCCGGATGGTGGCGGGGCAGCGCCCGGCAGGCAGAGGGTGAGTTCTTCCGCGCCGACATCACCAACGCCCAGTTCCGGTGACTAGCTAGGCCCACGGCACCGGTGCCGCCTCGGATCTGTCTGTGCGGTGGCTGGGCATCGGCAGCGGGGATCAGCCGGGTGCGGGAGGCAGTTCCTGGCGCAGGGCGGCGGTCAGCGTTGGCACGTCTGGTACGTGGGCCGGGTCGGACAGCACGGTGAGCCACAGGGTGCCGGCGTAGGACAGCGCGGCGAAGGTAACCGGGACATTGCCGGCGGTGTTAGCGATGGGGATGATCGCGCGGAGCGGGGCGCCGGCGAGCGCGAGCGGCTGCGCCGGCCCGCGCAGGTTGGTGACGAAGGTGTGGACCAGCCGCTGGTGGTTGACGAACCAGCGCAGCAGCCCGGCCCGGGCCAGCAGCCGGAACAGCGCGCCAAGCAGTGCCACCGAGGTGCCCTTGGCTGCGGTCTTGCGCTGAGCGGTGATCGCGGCGATCTGGGTGATCCGGCCGTCCAGGCTGCCGGTGGCAGGGAGGGCGACTGGCATCACCCCGACCTGGTTGCCGAGCTGCCCGCTGGTGGCGTGCTGGCGTGCCGAGACCGGCACCGAGACGGTGACGGAGTCCAGCTGCTCGCCGCGGCTGACGAGCAGGGCCCGCAGCGCCCCGGTGACGGCGGCGAGGATCACGTCGTTGACGGTACCCCCGTGATCGTGGCCCAGGTCGCGGATCGCCGTGAGATCTGTGGTGACCGCATCCAGCCGCCGCCGGGGCCCGGTGGGGCGGTTCAGCGATGTCCGGGGCAGCCGACGGGGCGGCCGGGCGCCGCCCAGCTCGGCTAGGCCCTGCCCGATCGTGCGCAAGCTGCCCGCCGGTTGGGCCAGCCGGCGCGCCCGGCCCGCCCAGGCATCGGCGGCCAGCGCCTCCGCCCCGGGCGGGGGCGCCGGGAACGGCACCGCCGCCGGGCCGGCCGGCGGCGGGCCGGGGCTGTCATCGACCAGCTGCGCTAGGACCGCCAGCCCGCCGATCCCGTCGGCCAGCACGTGGTTCATCACGATCACCAGGCCGGTGCCACCGCCGGCGAGGCCGGTGACGAACGTGGCCGACCACAACGGCCGGGACCGGGGCAGCGGCTCACCGAGAACCGACCCAGCTACATCGAGCAGGGCCCGCTGGTCACCGGGCGCCGGGCAGGGCACCCGCCGGACGTGGTGGCACAGGTCAAACGCCGGGTCGTCGGCCCAGAACGGCCGCCCGCACCCGGGCGGCGCCCGGTGCAGCCGCTGCCGCAGCCTGGGCACCGCAGCGATCCGCTCACCCAGCACCCGCCGCGCCTGCTCCACGCTGAAACCTGGCCCGGTGCCCAGCACCAGCACCGCCCCGGCGTGCATCGGCGCGGGCCCGACATCGGCGGCCAGCTGCATCAGATCGGCCGGGCTGGCCCGGTCCACCGGCACCCGCGCGGCCCTGCGCGCGCCCGCCACGCCCAGCGCAGCAGGCGGCAGGGTTCGCCGGACGTGACCGGTCAGCTTGTTCGCCGCGCGCACGACCCGCCTCCTCGCCCCAGCGTAAGTGCTCGATGATTGCCTTGATCGCGGCCAGGTCCTTATCCCAGCTGCGCCGCAACACACGCCGCAGGACCGGTGACAATAGGCGAAATGCCCCGTGCGGGAACAATTCGTTTCTCACGGCCAGCTGGCACCCGCCCGGGAACCCGGTGACCTGACCCCGAAACCGCACGTCCAGCCGGCCCGACGTACTCACCGCCGACCAGCCGCTGGGGCGGTCAAACGCAGTATTCTCGATAATGGCCGTGCCGACGCCTCGGCCGAACCGGACCCGGTACCTGGTGCCGACACCGACCGGCCCGGGCGTCAGCTTCTCGGCCTCCCGCAACTGCGGATTCCACTCCGGCTCCCGCCGCACATCGGTGACGTAGTCGAACACCGCTTCTGCGGGCGCCCCGATGCTGATGCTGTTCTCAACAACGTAGCCAGACCGGCGACGGGCACTGGCCATCACTACCCCCCCTGGCTCATGACGGGAGCCGTATCCCGCTCGTACCACGCTGTTGCCTCCCATATGCCTGCTACCGGCAACGCCCGCGTGCCGACAACCACCGGCCAGTCCCATCCTTGCCATTCCCGCCGCACCCGGCAGGGGCCAATGTCCCGCCGCAACAGATGGAAGGCCCGGATACTGAGCCTGGCGGGCGTCGCCGGAACCACGCAGGCAGGGGCGCCAAGAGCACGGCCGCGCCCCCGGTGTCGGGTTCCAAAACTTGGCCGCATGTCTTGACGTGGGCGTTTACGCGGCCCGCTGATATTGGTTGAGGAGGCCGCCGAGGACGGGGCGGCGCCTGATCCGCGCTTGGCAGAGATCGGCGGCGGGATGGTCGGGCCGCGGCGGGCGGAGATCGCGGCCACGGTGGGGTCGGCGCCCGTTGTAGTGGGCCGCGTACTCAGCCATCACGACGCGCAGGTGGCGTTCGCCGAGGATCAGCATCCGGTCTGTGACCTCCGTCCGGGCGGTGAGCACGAACCGCTCCGCAAAGGCGTTCGCCCGAGGGCTCCGGGGTGGGATCTTCACGGCCTTGATGCCTGCGCCGCTCAGGGCCGCGTCGAAAGAATCAGTGAACTGCCCGGCACGGTCGCGGATCAGGAACTTGAAGTCCGCAGCGCGGTCACCGAGATCCATCAGGAGGTTGCGGATCTGCTGGGTAGTCCACGGGCCGTCCGGGTGAGCGGTGTGCATTCTGGTGAGGACCGATGTGGCTCAGACCGGTTCAGGGTCACGCAGTAGTGCAGGATGTGGCCGGTGAGCCGACGGTCTGAGCGGCCGGGCCGGCGGTCAGGGTGGTATCGCGGGACCGGGGGCTAGGTTGATCCGGTCATATCTGTCGCGCTGGTGGAACGCCACCAGGAACGTCTCCGCGACGAGATCATCGGCGGCCTCCCGGGCCGGTGGTTTGCTGTCGCCCGTTCTTGCCCGGGCGCCGCGCGGACAGTGGCGGCTGCGGACGCCGGGTGGGGGCTTGAGCTTGGAGCGTGAGAGGTGACTGCGGGCTGCGGCAGCATGGTGTGTGTTATCCGCCGCCGAGCTGGATTGCTTTGACGACCAGGAGCAGGACGGAGATGATCAGGTAGCCGCGGAGGACGAGCATGCCGAGCTTGGTTCCTGGTGACCAGGTGACGGGCTTGAGCAGGGCCAGTGGGGGCATCCGCCAGGTGCTGCGCTCCGCGGGCGGCGCTGGGGGCGGAGCTGGCTGGCCGCCGCGCCTGGCCTGGGTGTGTCTCAGCCATGTCCCGGCGGCCAGGACCCCGGCGGCCAGGCCGGCGGCCAGCCACAGCGCCACGGTGCCCGCGTGCAGGTGGGGGAAGGCGGTGGTGACGACGAGTACGCCCGACAGCACGAGCAGGGCGCCGAGGATGAAGCCGGCCAGGATGTTGAGCCAGCGCGGGTTGACCCAGGGGCCGAGTACCTCGCGGTCGTTGCAGAGCAGTAGCAGGAAGACGGTGGCGCTGGGCAGGAGCACGCCGGCCAGTGCCTGGACGCCGGTGGTGATGAGCCCGAGGGGGGCGCCGGGGATGAGCACGATGATGGCGGCCACGATGACCAGCGCGGTGTAGCTGGCGTAGAACTGTCTGGCGTCGCGGAAGCTGCGGTGCAGTGAGTGCTTGATGCCGAAGACGTCGCCGAAGGCGTAGCTGGTGGCCAGGGTGACCGCGGCGGCGCCGATGATGCTGGCGTCCAATAGCACGATGGAGTACAGGGCGCCGAGTACGTACCCGTGGCGGGTGAGGGCGTTGGCGATGCCGAGGGCGTCGGTGAAGTGGCCGGCCAGTGGCGTTCCGCGTACGGCGTAGTCGGCGATCACGATGAGGGCGCCGGCGCCGATGATGACCACGAACGAGCCGAGGACGGTGTCGGCCCGCTCGTAGGCCATGAACCGCGGGGTGATCCGTTTGTCGATGACGTTGGACTGCTGGAAGAACAGCTGCCAGGGCGCGACGGTGGTGCCGACGATCGCGATGATCAGCAGGATCGCGTCGGAGGTGACGCCGCCCTGCACGCCGGGCACCAGCAGGTGGTAGATGCTGGCGTGGTAGGAGGGGTGGGACAGGAACGCCAGCGGGATGAGGACCAGGCTGGTGGCGATGAAGAAGAACATCGCGCGTTCCCAGCGGCGGAAGCTGCCGCTTGCCGTGATGGCCACCAGGATTGCCGCTGCGATCGGGACGGCGATGTATTTGGACACGCCGAAGAAGGACAGGGCCAGCGAGACGCCGATGAACTCGGTGACGATGGTCAGGAAGTTCAGCACGAACAGGTCGCCGACGCTGAACCAGCCCCAGAACCGGCCGAACCGCTCGTTGATCAGCCGGGCGTGCCCGACGCCGGTCACCGCGCCGAGCCGGACGACCATCTCCTGGTTCACGATCAGCACCGGGACGAGCAGCAGCAGTACCCACAGCAGGCTGTAGCCGTAGTTCTGGCCGGCTTGTGAGTAGGTGGACACCCCGCCGGCGTCGTTGTCGCCGACCATGACGATCAGGCCCGGGCCGACGATGGCCAGGAAGGTGATAATGCGGCGGCGCCACCCACTCTGGTGGTCGTCGCTGACCCGGATCCGGCCCAGCGCGCCTTCGATGTCGCCGAGGTGCGCCTGATCGAGCACCGCGCTGGGCCGGGTCAGCACCGCAGCTGCTTCCTGGGCGTTTGCCCGGCCTTGCCCTGGCCGGGGCAACGGCCTGGCGCCGGGGCGCTGCACGGGCTGTGGGCGCTCTTTCGGCCCGGGCGGCCGCTGAGGTCTGGGCTGCTGTCGGGGGGCGGCGGGCCCACCGGGTGGATGCTGCTCAGGTTCCCGGTGGCCGGGGGGATCGGGGGACTGCCTCGCTGGGGGCTGCTCGTCTCCGGGGCGGGTCACCGGTCGTCCCCGGCGTGGGCGTCGGGTGGCTGTGCGGCCTCACGGCGGCGCCAGTCTTCGGGCAGGGTTGTTTCGAGCACGTCGTCGACGGTGATGATGCCGATCATGTGGCGGCGCTCGTCTACCACCGGGATTGTGATCAGGTTGTAGTCGCTCATCAAGACGGCGACGTCGACCACGTCGGTGTCCGCGCCGACCCGGACCGGGTCGGCATCGGCCACCTCAGAAAGCAGGGCGCCGGGGCTGGCTTGGAGCAGGCTGACCAGCTTGGCCACCCCGGCCAGGCGGCCGTCTTCGCCGACCGCGTGGACGGTGGTGAGGGCTTCGGGCTGCAGCGTTTCCGACCGGCCCACAGCCGCCAGCGCGTCCCTGACGCTAGTCGCGGCGGGCAGGGCGAGGTAGTCGACGCCCATGAGGCCGCCGGCGCTGGACGGGTTGAACCCCAGCAGGGTCAGCACCTTGGTACGCTGGCCGGCCGGCATCAGGTCGAGCACCGCCTGGCGGCGGTGCTGGGGAAGCTCGGCGACCGCGTCCGCGGCGTCGTCGGCGCGCATCCGGCTGAGTACATCGGCGATCTCGCTGTCGGTCCGGGCGCCGAGCAGCCTGGCCGCGAGGTCCTCGTCGAGTTCCTCGAACACGTCGGCTTCCAGTTCCGGGTCGGCGTGCACCTGGCCGAGGATCTCCGTCTCCTCCGCTTTGGACGCCTCCTCGATCAAGTCCGCGATCTGGGCCGGCTTGAGCCTGCGGACCCGGGCGAACGCGCCCCGGGAAACCGCGCTGGAGGTGTGCCCGATCAGCGGCTCGAACCGGGACCATTCACGGAACACGTGGTGCTGCGGCTCACCGCCGCCCAGCCCGGGCAGGTGCCGCCGCTGACGGTGGGTGTCCACCCCGGTGAGCACCCATTCACCCTCGCGCCGTTCCAGTTCCACATCGGCGGCCTTGGTCAGCCGCCCGGCCTCGACGTCGATCAGCCGGTGGCCCAGCAGGTCTGCCCGCAGCAGCACCTCACCGGGACGGCGCTCGAAACGGCGCAGGTCAAGCTTGGCGCTGTTCAGCCTGAGCACCTCACCGTCAAACGAGGCGACCTGCTCGAGCGGGACGAACACCTCCCGGCCCCCCACGCTGGCCACCCCGCCGGTCACCAGCGGCAGCTCACGCCCGCGCAACCGGACGATGACGTCAGACAGCCGGCCCAGCGACTCTCCGTCCCGGGCGGTGACCGGGCGCTTGAGCAACTCGGACAAGTGAAGCCTGCGCACTTCCCCGGCGTCGGGGGCGGGGGCAGACGGTGCGGTAGTCATGAGCGGGCATCTCCCTTGCAGCGCCGGATGGGCCGCATCATCTTTGAGGCTGCGCCGGTAGCTGACCCACGAGGCGACCAGGATGAAACCTGCGGCGCCGGCGAAAGTGGCCAAAACAATGACCACCTCCGGCCCGGCACTTGGTCCGGCCATGGGGAGGTGTCCATTCGCTCCGCTGAGTTGGTGGATGTGCGCAACCGTGGCTGTGGCGCCGCACCGGCCGCGCAATATCCAAGCTCAGGAGCCAGGGCGGCACAGGGGGCGGACGGTACTGTGAGGCTCGGAACTCACGTCGCCACCTCCGTCCCATCAACGCGCCGTGCAGGCGCCACCAACGCAGTAAAGTATGAACGGTCTTTCATATGTAGTCAAGCTCATATGTAGCTATCAGCCTCCTGCTCCTGCCCCTTGGGGAAGGGGCTCGCCAGAAGGACACGGTGCGCAATGAGGCGATCAAGCCCAGGAACCCCGGCAAGCGGGCCCCCGCTCAGCGAGACGGTGGCCGAGCGGCTCGCCGACGCGATGTTCGCCCTGTCGACGCCGAGCCGGGTGCTGATCCTCGGCTGCCTGCTCGAAGGCCCCCGCCCGGTAGGTGATCTCACCAGCCTGCTTGGCATGGAGCAGTCGTCGGTCTCGCACCAGCTGCGGGTCCTGCGTGACCATGCCCTGGTACGGGCCGAACGGGTCGGGCGCCAGCGGGTCTACGCCCTGCACGACGAGCACGTCATCGCCCTCCTGCAAGCAGGGCTGCGCCACGTCGGGGAACAGGGCCAGGCAGTGACAGCCGCCGACGAGGACGCCAGCTCGGCGTCGTGAGACCGATGAGCCAGCGGAACACGATCGACGGCGCGCACGACGTCACGCAGGCCTGGTTCTCGCCGCCGGCCGACCGGCGCTCCCTGCTCGACCGGGCCCACCGCGGTGACATCGTCGGTGCCCTGGGCCGGGTTCGGTCCGCCGACACCGGTCCGCGGCGCCGCTACCGCCGCCGGGTAGCGGCGTTCCTGGCGATCATGGGCCCCGGCGTGATCGTCCTGGCCGCGGACAACGACGCCGGCGGAATCGCGACCTACGCGCAAGCGGGCCAGGACTACGGGCTCCGTTTCCTCTGGCTGCTTGTCGTGATGGCCGGCGTCCTGCTGGTCAACCAGGAGATGGTCGGCCGCCTGGGAGCGGTGACCGGCGCCGGGCACGCGCGGCTGATCCACGAGCGGTTCGGCCGCAGATGGGGCGCCTTCGCCCTCGGTGACCTGCTGATCCTCAACTTCCTCGTCATCGTCACCGAGTTCATCGGGGTCGCGCTGAGCCTCGGGTACTTCGGGGTGACCCGCTATATTTCCGTTCCCCTCGCCGCGCTGGCCCTGATCGCGTTCCCCCTAGCGGGCCGTTTCCGCCGCTGGGAGCGCGCCATGTACCTCCTCGTGGCAGCCAGCTTCATCGCGGTGCCACTGCTGATGCTCGTCCACCACTCCGTCCACCCCATACCCGCCGTCGCCGCGCTCGGCCACCGGGTACCAGGAAGCACCGTCCTCATGGTCGTCGCCCTCGCCGGCACGACCGTGGCGCCCTGGCAGTTGTTCTTCCAGCAGTCCAACGTCGTCGACAAACGAATCACCGCCCGGTGGCTGCCCTACGAGCGGGCCGACACCGTGGCCGGCACGCTCCTGTTCGCCCTGGGCGCGGTAGCCATCCTGGTCACCTGCGCGCTGGCCTTCTCCGCGACGCCGCTGCACGGCGCCTTCACCGATGCCAGCACGGTCGCCAGTGAACTGCGGGACCGGGCCGGCCCGTGGGCCGGGGCGCTGTTCGCAATGGCATTGCTCAACGGCTCGCTGCTCGGCGCCGCCGCGGTGACGCTCTCATCGTCGTATGCCATCGGTGACGTGACCGGCACCAAGCATTCCCTGCACCGCACCTGGCGAGACGCCCCAAAATTCCACGGCAGCTACGCGGCGCTGGTCGTGCTCGCAGCAACGATCGTCCTCATCCCCAAAGCCCCACTCGGCATCGTCACCACCGGCGTCCAGGCACTGGCCGGCGTTCTGCTCCCCAGCGCCCTGGTGTTCCTGCTCCTGCTGTGCAACGACCGCGCCGTCCTGGGACCGTGGGTCAACTCCCGCTGGCTGAACGCCATCGCCGCCTCAGTCGTGGCCGTTCTCCTGGTCCTTTCTGGCCTGCTCACCATCTCCACGCTGTTCCCACACGCACAGACCGGCGGGCCCCACACCGCCATCCTGGTCACAGCCGCAGGGATTCTCGGCATGCTGTTCGGCCTCCGGCTGCCTCGCCACGACACCACGGCCACACCAGACGGCGACGTCCCCGGCAAGCCGATCTGGACAATGCCCCCGATCGAGACGCTGCCCGCCCCGCTGCGATCACCCGCCCGGACCATCGCACTGGTGACCCTGCGCGCCTACCTTCTCCTGGCCGCAACAGCCATCATGATCAAGATAGCCCGACTGATCGCTGCCTCCTAGCGCGGTAGCGAGAGCAGAAGCCCGGCAGCGGCTGATTCGGTGCGGGCACTGCGGCCAGGCGATCCGGGTGCCGGGCGCGGCGGCCGGGACGCCCCGCTGCGGGAAGTGCTCTGAGCCGCTCCCGTGGATGCGCAGGGCACACCACAGATTCATCACAGATACGGTGCTGCTGCTTCATCACAGATACGGTGCTGCTGCCGATCTTCTTGCTGATCGCGCGTCCGCCATGAGCCCACGTCCTGGGCATGCGCGCGCCGGGGCTCGTCGTAGCCGCGCGGGCCGCCGCCCGCGTGTTCGAGGGTCCGCTAGTGGGCCGCTGGACCAGGTCAAAATCGTTCCTGACCAGGGCACTGGCCGGAAGTTACGGCGCCGAGTTCGTCCGGCCGCCACGGACGAGCCTGGAGTTCGGCCCGGGAGCAGGCGAGCCGGTGCTGTGGGCGGCGCCGGAACTACCAGCCGTGACCTGGCATGAGCACACGGCTACACGGCCATTAAGTGGCCTCGGCTGGCACCGGGTGGGAGATGGGCTGGGCTGGGGCATGCATAGCTGGTCGTGGCCGCCCGCCTAGGCTGTCAGGAGGCGCGCCGGGAAGTCTGGTCGGCATCGTTTCTGGAGGCCGTCAGGCAGGGGAAGCCGGCGTGCGCAGCATCGAGATCGTTCTGGCCCTGGTCGCGCTGGGTGCGGTCGGTGCGGCGTTCGCCGACCGGCTGCGGATCCCTGCTCCATCTCTTATGGTGCTCGCGGGCCTGGTTGTCGGCTTGCTGCCCGGGGTGCCCGCGGTGCGGGGTCAGCCCGGATGTGGTCAGCTTCGTGGTGCTTGTGGGTGCCGATAACTCTGTCACGGCCGCTGACCTGGTCTCTTGCGCTGGAAAGCGACGGGGCAAGTTCGGCATCTGGCTGCGCGGAAGCTATGCAGTCCGGCACTTTCAGTTCTCGTGACACTACGGTTGGCGTACCTGGCCGTGTTGGGTGTGTTCGGCTGGCTGGTCTTGCTCGCCCGGTCCGGCCGTGCCAAGGACGCCGGGATCCTCATCCTGCGCCATCAGGTCGCGGTACTCCAGCGGCAGGTCAAGGCTCCGCGGCTGTCGTGGACCGACCGGGCGTTGCTGGCCGCGCTGGCCCGGCTGCTGCCCGGCAGCCGGCTCCACCGACTGCGCCTGATCGTCTCCCCGCGGACCCTGCTGCGCTGGCACGCCGACCTGGTTCGGCGGCACTGGGCCTACCCACGCCGCTGTCCTGGACGGCCCCGGACCGCGGCGACCGTGTGGGTGCTGGTGCTGGAGATGGCCCGGGACAACCCGGGCTGGGGCTACCGGCGCGTTCATGGCGAGCTGGCCGGCCTGGGATGCAAGCTCGCGCCGTCGACCGTGTGGCAGATCCTCCAGGACGCCGGCATCGACCCCGTGCCCGCCCGGTCCGGGCAGACCTGGCGGGCGTTCCGCGAAGTGCAGGCCAAGTCCATCCTGGCCGCTGACTTCTTCCACGTCGGCACTGTGTTCCTGCGCCGCCTGTACGTGCTGTTCTTCATCGGGCACGGCACCCGGCGGGTTCACCTGGCCGGGATCACCGCTCACCCGACGGGGGAGTGGGTGACCCGGCAGGCCCGTAACCTCTTGATGAACCTCGAGGAGCGGGCCGCGGGTTTGAAGTTCCTGATCCGGGACCGGGACGCCACGTTCACCGCCGCGTTCGACGCGGTACTCGCCGCGGCCGGCGTGCGGACCATCAAGACTCCGGTGCGGGCGCCCCGGGCGAACGCAATCGCCGGGCGCTGGATCGCCAGCGCCCGCCGTGAGTGCCTGGACCGGATGCTCATCACCGGCGAACGGCACCTGGCGCTGGTCCTCAGCGGGTACGTCGATCATTACAACGCGCATCGCCCCCATCGGGCACTGCAGCACAACCCGCCCGCCGGAGGGCCGCATCCGCCCGCCGAAGTGACCTGTATCCGCGTTCTGCGCGGCGGCCGGCTCGGCGGCCTCATCCACGAATATGACCAGGTCGCATGGGGTGACAGCATTTTCGGCACCCACACGCAGCCTACAAACGCGACGTGCCCGGCGCAGAGGTACATCTGCTCGACGGCGGCCACTTCGCTCTCGAAGAGCAAGCCGACCAGATCGCAGATCTGACGCGCAATTTCCTCGTTACCAAGCTCGGAGGCTCCCCGGCGCCATAGTGTGCAGCGGCAGGCGCCGGGTCTATCTCCCGATAGGACACGCCCCAGCAGGGTGATCGCCGTTGGACAGTGCAAGTTCCAGCTCTGCTCTCGGCAACCGTGACCAGGCGAACTACTCCGCAGCCAAAGCCGGAATGCAAGGCCTGACCAAGACCCTCGCCATCGAACTCGGCCAGTTCGGTATCACCGCCAACGCGGTGGCACCCGGCTTCATCGCCACCGACATGACGGCCGCGACCGCCGCGCGCCTTGGCATGACGTTCGAGGACTTCCAGGCTTCCGTAGCGTCCCGGGTGCCGCTCCGCCGGATCGGCACGGTCAATGACGTCGCGCACGTCATCTCGTTCCTGGCCAGCGACAGCGCTGGGTACGTTTCCGGACAGGTGATCTATGTGGCAGGCGGTCCGCTGTGCTGAACGATTGCACCATCTGCGACTAGCTGGGTGCGCCGCGTTGGCGGCAAGGTGGCCTGCCCGTCATGAGGGGCGGCGATACAGCTCGGTCAGCATGGCAATTGCTGCGTGCGTCGAGGGGTGAGGGTCGTGCCGCCGCCAGATCATCTGTACCGTGATCGGCGGGGCGTCTCGCAGCGGCCGGAAGACGATGCCGTCGCGCCGGTACTGGGCCGTGGTGCCTTCGGGAGCGATCCCGATGCCGCCGTCGGCGGCGATGATCGCGAGCCAGTCATCGATGTCGCGCGTTTCCTGGATGGACGGCTGCGCGGCGGCTGGCCATAAGTCCGGGGTGGTGGTCCCGGTGCGCCGGTCAATGAGCACAGTACGCTGCGGCACCTCGTCGAGCCTGATGGAGCGCCGTCTGGCCCAGGGACCGTCAGCCGCGAGGGCGCAGTAGCGCCGCTCATGACCCACGATGGCGCTACCGAAGCGCTTGCCGTCGACGGCGGTGCGCAAGACTGCGAGGTCGCACAGGCCAGTGAGGTGGGCGAGGTTGGCCCGGAACAAGCTAGGCGTGCCTGCCCGGTGAACTGGTGCGCTGGTCTGGGGTGGTGGCCGCGCCGCGCACCTTACGGGTTTGGGTTCCCTGCAGTGGGAGCGGCCGGTTGTCGACTATGCGTTTCATGACGATCGTCGAGGTGATGCGCTCGACGCCTGGCAAGGTGGCCAGTTTCTGGTCCCGCAGTCTCGCATAGTCATTCAGGTCGCTCGCGACGACGCGCAGCAGGTAGTCGGGGTCGCCGAACAGCCGCTCCGCATGCCGGATCTCCGGTACCGCGACGAGCGCGGCTTCGAAGGCGGCAACAGCGTCCTCTCGGCCCATTGTGACGTTGACGAGGGCTTCGAAGCCGAGGCCGACAGCGGCCGGGTCGAGGACGGCGTGGTAGCCGGTGATGACGCCGATGCGCTCCAGCTCGCGCAGCCGCCGGTGACAGGGCGCAGGAGTTAGTCGCACCCTGTCGGCCAGCTCCGTCACCGTCAGGCGGCCGTCCTGCTGAAGCTCAGCAAGAATCTTGCGGTCAATGTCGTCCACACGCATATAATATTTCACATATAAGGCTGATGACCTGAATATTAGCAAAATTCTCTGGCTGTGTCCGCAATAGACTGTCGTAGCAAAGCTTCCTACCGCGCCAGAGGGATCATTGATGCACGCCGTCTTCAACTTGCTGCCCCTAGTGGCCGCGATCCTTGCCGCGCCGCAGTTCCTGCCCCAACTGGCCCGCCTGGCGCGCACCGGGGAGACGGCTGGCGTGTCCTGGTCGTGGGCAGCGCTGACAAGCATCAACAACGCCGCCTGGGCCGGCTACTTCGCGCTGTCGGGATTTTGGACTGCGCTTGTGCCCGCCATCTCGGCGACGGTGCTCGCCGGCACACTGGCCGTGATGCTTGCCCGCCGTGGGGCTGGATTCCCGCGCCGCCCCGCGGCGCTCGCGCTGGTGTGGACCGCACTGCTCATCACCGCTGCCAGCCTGTTCGGCCGCGCGGGTCTGGGCACGGCCCTGACCGTCGCCTTCCTGGTACAGGTCACGCCCTCGGTCTGGACTGCGTACCGAACCGATCACACCACAGGCATTTCCAAGAGCACCTGGCTGCTCATCTTCGGCGAACTGCTCTGCTGGGGCGTCTTCGGCATCTACGAGTCCGATCCACGGCTGATCGTTCTCGGGGCGACCGGCGTCGCGGCCAGCCTGCTCGTCCTTGCCCGGGTGACCAGGCCACGCGCGCCCCGCGCACGGGCAGCTGAACTCACGCAGGTGCCGTGAGGACATCAGCTACATCCAGCTACAGCTCCGGCCCGTGCGAGCTGCTGCTGGGCGAGACGATCGGGGGTGCCCGAGCGCAGCGGGCGGCTGTAGGCATCGCCCGCGCCGCCGAACGCCGATCATGGAGCAAGTAGGGGCGGGAAGAGATCCGAGCGACTCGCGCGCATTGTGCGCAGGCTCCGGCCTGGCCAGGGCCACCGGCGTGCTCTCGCACCAGCCCGCACCGGGGAACGAGGAGGAACGAGCATGAGCTGGACGATCGAGCGGCGGGGTCGCGTCGCCGTCGTGACGATGACGACCAACCCGGTCAACGCACAGAACCGCGCCTTCTTCGCCGACTTGCACGAGGCGTTTGACCGGCTCGAGCGCGATCACGCAGACTCACCCGTCGTGCTGACCGGCACCGGCGCGCGGTTCTCCGCCGGCCTCGACCTCGGCGAGCACTTCCCGCTCTTCGCCGGCGACCCGGCTGCCGTCGCGTCCTGGTTCCGCGACTACCGGGCGACGAACATGCGGCTGTTCACCTACCCGCGCCCGACAGTGGCCGCGGTGAACGGGCA
>Ga0335075_10007438_pt1 | contig 16851 bp, 19 predicted proteins | sample Lox_Sample_24_FD_206723 | JGI IMG/M metagenome (GOLD analysis project Ga0335075, IMG submission 206723) | Soil microbial communities from Loxahatchee National Wildlife Refuge, Florida, United States - Lox_Sample_2.4 | ecosystem: Environmental > Terrestrial > Soil > Wetlands | place: USA...
TTTTTGCGCAGCCGCGTCTCCTTCATCGTGAAGAATGCCTCGAGGATGCGCTCCACTTCCTCAGGCGTCTTCGCTTCGAAGCGGCGGAACAGTCCAGCCGCCTCGAATTTTCGCATCTGCCAGCGGTGTTTCTTCTTCTTGCGCTTGCCGCTCGCACGCTTCAGCAACTCGTCGAAGCCACCGTCGAGGCGGACGGCCAGCGCGACGTTCGGGCTTGGCAGGCTGGGCAGCGCCAGCAGCGGGTTGCGAACCCCGTCGATCTCGTCGCTCAACCGCTCAAGCGAGAGCATATCGATGTCGGGCCGTGCTTCCTTCAGTGCCTGGACGAGCGACTGCATGACTTCCGCGTTGCGTTCGGCAGGAAATCCACGCAGGACCGGCGGAAAATTGCCGCAGGCATGGCTATCGCCCATGAAGCGCGCGATCCTGAACGGGCCTTGCGCGACAATCTCCAGCGCAAGCCCCATGACCGGCATGCCGGCGATCCGCGCGGTGGCGAAGATGCATTCGGGCCGGACGTTTTCCACCCAGGCTGAAACCCAACCGGCGGTTTGGGTTGGCGACACAACGGCGTCATCCGCAAGCCGTCGATAGCCGGCAAAAGCCTCGCCATCGCCATAGGAAATCGCCCACACAGGACTGAAAGCCGTGCCAGTGCCGGCTTCGGCGCGCGCGCTCCGCAACTCGCGGACGGGAACCGCCGCGTCAACCATACTTCAATCCTTCGGGCATATTCATCGAATGATGCGCTATAGGCTGTCCGTGGGTCCGGGTCGGGACCCTATCGGCAAAAGGTGAACGAATGCTCGACGGGGGGGAGGCGATCCGCAAGCTTGCGCTGAACGTAGCGCGGCTGAGCGGTTTTGCTCCGCTTGCCGGGCCGCTGGTTGGCGGCATCGGCGCGATTCTCATGCTCCACCGAGTGACCGATGCGCCATGTGCGTCGCTCGGGATCAATCGTCATCTCGCCATCTCGCCCAAATTTCTCGACGCACTGATCGCGGACATGAAACGGCGCGGCTACGTCTTCGTCACGCTCGACGAGGCGATCGAGCGGCTTGGCCAGAAAAGCCACCGCGAGCTTTTCGCCACGATCACCGCCGATGACGCCTATCGAGACAATCTGACGGAAGCGCTGCCGGTGCTGGAGAAGCATGGCACGCCGGTGACGATCTATGTCGCACCGTCGCTGATCAGCGGCACGGTCGATCTCTGGTGGGACCTGGTCGAGGAGGTGGTTTCCTCAAACGATTGGCTCCATCTCGATACGCCGGAAGGCCGTGTCTCCATCGACTGCACGACGTCCCGGAAAAAATACGACGCCAATGTCTGGCTGCATACGTATCTGACCGGAACTGTCGATGAAGAAGAACAGCGCAAGGTGCTGAGAGCGCTTGCGGAATCCTCTGGCATCGATCCTGATAGGCACCGGCTGGACGTGATCATGAACTGGGATGAGGTGCGCGAAGCCTCCGCTCATCCGCTGATCACCATCGGCGCTCACACGGTCAACCATTACAATCTGCGTCGGCTTTCGGAAGAAAAGGCACTTGCCGAGATGGTCAATTCGGCCAAGATTCTCGAGGCCGAGACCGGTCGGAAGCCGCGCCACATGGCCTACCCTTACGGCTATGCCAGAGCCGTCGGACCGCGCGAGGTGGCGCTATCGGCTGAGGCCGGTTTCGTTTCGGCTGTCACCACGCGGCACGGTGTCCTGAGGCCCGAGCATGCAAAACATCTGCACGCATTGCCGCGCATCTCGATCAATGGCCGCTACCAGCGGGTCGAGCACGTGCGCACAATGCTGTCCGGCGTGACCACGCCGCTCGCCAATGCCGGCAAGGTGGTGGTGACGGTCTAGGCCTTCGCCTTCGGCTCCTTCACCATCCAGCGGATGATGAGCATGGCCGGCAGGATCCATAGAAGTCCCGAGAAGACGAAAAAGGCGAGGTGGACGAGCGGGCCGGATTCGGCGAGCTGCGCCACGGCGACCGCTGTCGCGACCAGCGCATATACAAGGACGAGCACGATCAGGAGGATCGTCCCGATCAGCTTTTTCAACCGGACCGGCATGGTGGCTTACTAGGCGCTTGGCGCAGCTGAGGCAACGCTGCCCGGCGCGGCGGCGTGTCGCGTAGTCCCGTCTTGCAAGGTCTTCGGGCTTGGTCCATGCCACTCTAATGGCAGTCAGCACGGGTATAACCGCGCCGCTCGAGGCGCAAAATCGCGAGTTGCGCAACCGCGCAGCCTTGCGCGCCTGGCTTTACGTCATTTTGCTCATGATTTTCGCCATCGTCATGGTCGGCGGCGCAACCCGCCTGACCGACTCCGGCCTGTCGATCACCGAATGGAAGCCGATCCACGGGGTCATCCCGCCGCTCAGCCAGGCCGAGTGGGAGGAAGAGTTCGCCAAATACCAGCAGATTCCGGAGTACCAGCAGCTCAACAGCGGCATGACGCTGGATGAGTTCAAACGGATTTTCTGGTGGGAATGGGCGCATCGCATGCTGGCGCGCGGTGTCGGCGTCATCTTCGCGGTCCCATTCCTGTTCTTCTGGGTGACCGGACGCATCGAACGCGGGCTCTGGCCAAAGCTGGCCGGCCTGTTCGTGCTCGGCGGGCTGCAGGGCGCCGTCGGCTGGTGGATGGTCGCCTCGGGCCTGACAGAGCGCACCGACGTCAGCCAGTACCGGCTCGCCACGCATCTCGTCCTCGCCTGCTTCATCTTCACCGCCACGATGGTGGTGGCGCGCGGACTGGCGCCGCACAGCGAGCCGCCGGCCGACCGAAGCACGCAGCGCTTCGCCGGCTTTCTCGTCATCGCCGTGCTGATCCAGATCTATCTCGGCGGTCTTGTCGCCGGCCTCGACGCCGGCATGGCCTACAACACCTGGCCGCTGATGGACGGTGCGGTCATTCCGGAAAACCTCTTCGTCATCGATCCGCTCTGGCAGAACTTTTTCGAGAACGCCAAGACCGTGCAGTTCACGCACCGAATGGGCGCCTACGCGGTGCTGCTGCTCGCACTCTGGCACGCGATTTCCGTGCGCAGCCGTTTGTCCGGCACGACGCATGCGCGCCGCGCGCTGGTGCTTCTCATCCTAATCCTCGTCCAGGCGGCTGTCGGTATTGCGACGCTGCTGATGCAGGTGCCGCTGCACGCCGCGCTGGCGCATCAAGCGGTGGCGCTGATCGTGCTCGGCTTCGCCGCTGCCCACTGGCGCGGCGCGAAAGGCGCCTATCCTTTGCCAACAGCGATAGTGGTCGCTTAGCGGGCGAGGCTCAGCGTATGTCGACCAGTCCCATTTCGCGCATGCTGGCCAGCGTGGCTGTGTCCGGTTCACCGGTCGGCGGTAGCGCAAAGAGCATTTGATACTCCCGGAGCGCAGCGCGCGTTGCGAAGCCGGTGACACCGTCGAGCGGCACAGTTACATCGCCGAATGCACGCAGGCCTGCTTGAGCGGCTAGCGTCCGGCGGTAGAGATTATCCGCGCTCTCATTTTCAACCGGCTTCGCCAAGGCGATCATGGGGGTGTCGACGTTTGCCCGGCTACCTTCCGCGATAGCAGATCGTGTGGTCGGCTTGCGGAATTCTTCATCGACGGTTGCCGGCTCCGACGCCGCCAACTCTTCGGCGATCTGCTCGAATGTGCTCGAAAGCTCATTGCTGAGCGATCGCATGCCGTAGAGTGTAAGGCCGGTAGCCAGGACGGTCGCAACGAACAGACCAAGGGCAACGCCAGCTGCAATCTTCAGTACAAGTCTCATGTAGCCTCCGAGCCGCGAAACTATACTGTTTGCGCATTAATCGAAGGCGTTCTCGTTATTTCAAATTGCAGCTCAGCCAGTAACGATGCGTATAGCGCGCGCAATCGCCAACCCGGCCTGCTCGTTGTTCGTATCACCATCGCCTGCATGCCATGCCGACGACAGGCAGCCATAGGCGAATGCATGATCGAGGATAGCGCGCTCGCTCTGCCTGAGTGCACGACTAAACACGTCCGCCATATGCGCAATCCGCTCGTGCTCCATGGCGAGATCAAGACGATCGACCGGGTTGTAGAAGAGATTGGCTGCATCGAAGGCCGGATCGCCAAGCACGCCCTTCGGATCGATTGCCAGCCAGCCTCGGCCGCTCATCAGGATGTTGTCATGGTGAAGATCGCCGTGCAGCGGCTTCTCCGAGTATGGATTGGCGAGCAGCGCTTCCGCGACCTCAGCAGCTTCAATGTAGATGCTTTTACCGCCTGCGTTGCGGTCAAACCTTGCCTTGTTGAACAGCGCTGTGAAGCGTTCGCGTAACGGCTGTAGGTCGGGTGGGGCGGGGCGCTCTGACGGCGAATGGATCGCCGCCATTACCTCTGCTGCAATCTCCGTCGCATGGCGGTCGCCCTTTTCGTTCAACTCCTGCGTCAGCAGCCGTCCGTCGGCGTATTCGAGCAGCATCGTCTTGCCCTCGACTGCGAGGAGTTTGACCATGCCGACGCCGTCGCGCCAGTCGAGTAGATGCGCTCCTCGCAGTTCGTCCTCGTAGTCATCGAAATCCTTGAGCGCCTTGACGACGGCAAACGTCCCGTCCTCGCGCGTCACCCTCCATATCCGGCTGGAGAACGTGTCGGCGATGAGGGCCGGATCGGACAGTCTCCAGTTTGTCGGGAGGATCGGCGTGTCGCTCACGCCCTAAGGCCAAGCATCAGGTCCATGTTCTGCACGGCCGCCCCGGACGCACCCTTGCCGAGATTGTCGTAGACCGCGACGAGCAGGGCCTGGGCGCGTGCATCATTGGCGAAGACATGCACCTTCATGCGGTTCGTGCCGTTGTAGTGCTCCGGCTCGATTTCGCCAGAACGTTCCATTTCGGCGAGCGGCGCGACCTCGACGGCGCTGTTTTCGATCGCCGCATAATGGTCGGCGATTGCGTTGTGGAGCTGTTTGCCGGTCGGCACTTTCGCCAGTGCGCTGAGCTGCAGCGGCACAACGGTGATCATGCCTTGCGCAAAATTGCCGACCGCCGGCTGCATCAGCGGATCGTGCGCGAGCTTGGCGTAGGCTTTCAATTCGGGAATGTGCTTGTGCTTGAGCGTCAGCCCGTAGGGGAAGAACTCCGGCGCATCCTCACCCTTGCCGACATAATCCTCGATCATCTGCCGGCCGCCGCCGCTGTATCCGGAAATGCCATTCACCGTCACCGGGAAATCAGCCGGCAGGAGCCCGGCGGTCACCAGCGGCCGCAGCGTCGCGATCGGCCCTTGCGGCCAGCAACCGGGATTGGCGACACGCTTCGCCGTAGCAATCTCTTTCGTCTGTGCCCTGTCCATCTCGGGAAAACCGTACGCCCAACCGGAGGCAACGCGGTGCGCGGTCGAGGCGTCGATGACGCGCGTCGTGTCGTTGTCGATCAGTGAGACGCTCTCCTTCGCGGCATCGTCGGGCAGGCACAGGATCGACAGGTCCGAGGCGTTCAGGAATTCCTTGCGCGCGGCGGGGTCCTTCCGCCGCTCGGTCGGAATGGAGATGATCTCGAGATCGTCGCGATCGGCCAGCATCGCACGGATCTGCAGACCCGTCGTACCGTGCTCGCCATCAATGAAGATTTTCGGTTTCATGCTATTCCGCCTGCGAAAAATCGATCTGCTTCAATCTGTTATGAAGCGATCCGGACTCAATTTCCGAACCGCCCCGATCCTGCTCTTACCCTTGTTCGCGCGCCTTTCGTTCGGCCAGCAGCCCGAGATAAAGCTGCGCCACCGTCGAACCGGCGATGGCCGTTATATCGGCGTGATCGTAGGCCGGCGCAACCTCCACCACGTCTGCCCCGACAATGTCGATCTTGTTCAATTGCCGCAGCGCCGAAAACATCTTCGCTGACGACGGTCCGCCCGCCACCGGCGTGCCCGTTCCGGGCGCGAAGGCGGGATCCAGGCAATCGATGTCGAAGGTGACATATGTCTTCTTGCCGCCGGTGCGTTCGGTGATCGCGTAAGCGATGTCGGACGCCCGCATCTCCTCGACCTCGTGTCCGTAGAGGATCTTGATGCCGAAATCGTCCGGCGCGTGCGTCCGGATGCCGATCTGGATGGAGCGATCCGGGTCGATCAGCCCCGCGCGCACGGCGCGCGCCACGAAGGAGCCGTGGTCGATACGTTTGTCCTCGTCGAACCAGGTGTCCTGATGCGCGTCGAACTGCACCAGCGCCAGCGGCCCGTGCACGGCGGCGTGCGCCTTGAGCAGCGGCCACGTCACATAGTGGTCGCCGCCGAGTGACAGCAGGAACGCGCCCGATTTGAGCAGCTTCGTTGCTTCGCGCTCGATCGTCGCCGGCGTCTTCTGGTGATTGCCGTAGTCGAGCCGGACATCGCCATAGTCCACGACCGCGAGCGTCTCGAACAGGTCGCGCTGGAACGGATATTGCGGATCATTGTCGAAGATCGCCGAGGCGCGCCGGATCGCCTGCGGCCCGAAGCGCGCGCCGGGACGGTTCGACACTGCCGCGTCGAACGGGATGCCCCAGATCACGACGTCAGCGCCCTTGACGTTCTTGGTGTAGCGCCGGCGCATGAAGGACAGCGCGCCCGCATAGGTCGGGTCGGTGGCGCGGCCCGTGTTTTTCGTCGCCGTGAAGGCGTTGTCGATCGACGATCCCGGCATGTTCGTCCCCTCTGTCAGTCGCAAACGCCCCTTATTGGACATTCTTTTCCGAATTGCGACCCCCTGACGCATCGGGAAGTGCGGGCCAGCACGTGCCGGCTAAACTTCATGCCGCTGTCACACGGCATTCCTATGCGTGCCCGCGAAATCAACGGGCACGGAGCGATTCTGGTGCAATTGATTGGCCTTCGGGTTGCCCTCGCGGCGGCGGCGGTGATCGTCTCGGCGAGCGCCTTCGCCGAGGAAGCCCGCGTCGAGGAAATCCGCGAGCGCCTGGTGAACGCCAACCAGTGGCGCGATCACGTGATGGTCGTCGCGCATCGTGGCGGCGGGCTGCAGGCCGGCAAGACCCTGTTTCCGGAAAACTCGATCGCCGCTGTCGTCGACGCAGTCGAACTCGGCGCCGAAATGGTCGAGCTCGACGTGCAGAAGTCGCGCGACGGCGTCTATGTCGTCTTTCACGATTCCTGGCTGAACCGCACATCGACCTGCAAAGGCATTCTTGCCGAGAAAACGCTCGCCGAACTGAAGACGTGCAATCTGGTGGTTGAAGGCACCGGTGAGGTCACGGCGGAAACCGTTCCGACGCTGACGGAAATGCTGGCGGTCACGCGGGACAAGATCTTCGTCAATGTCGACAACAAGCTCGGCATCGAGGAGCTGCCTGCCATCGCTGCCATCGCGCGCGAAGCAGGCGCTGCGGATCAGATCGTCATCAAGCAGAATCTCTGGAACGTCGAAAAGCTTGCCGAGGCGAAGCGCATCATCGGCGGCATCGACCGGGATGTCGTCTTCATGCCGATCGTCGCCGATGACGCGGTGCGCGATGTCGGCTTTCTCGAAACGGTGACGACCACCTTCGCCGCCGACGCCGTCGAGCTGATCCATTGGCGCGTGGGCAATGAGCCGATGACACGCGACGGCGGCCCGCTGTTTGGCGCCCGCGCCCGCGCGGTCGCGGCGCGCGGCGACTGGCACCTCTGGGTCAACACCTACACGATCGTCAACAAGGCGGCCGGCATGCTCTCCGGGGGCAGGGGAGACGAACTCGCCGTTTACGCGGATGTTCCCGAGGAGACGTTCGGCTTCTGGGTGGAACGCGGCGCCACCCTCATTCAGACCGACGAACCGCGCGCCGCGATCGAATGGCTCGCCGCCAACGGCTATCGCCGGCCCTACGACAGCGTGTCGGTCAAGGCAGCCCTCGATCTCAGCCAGTAAGTCTGGCCCGGTCGAAATCACCTGATATCGCGCAAATGGATTAGGATGGGTCACGACCCTCATGGAGCGCGAAAGATGAAACGCGAAACCGGCCTCACTCTCCTCACCGCGGCGAATTTCGTTCTGCTTGCGGGAATTGTTTTCAATCAGGTGATGCCTGCGACGGCGCAAAGCACTCCGGCAGTCCTGCGCGGCAGCGGGCTGGAGATCGTCGACCAGCAGGATCGGCTGCGCGCCAGCATCACCATCCAGCCCGAGGTCGAGGGCACGACCGAGACGGTGCTGTTCCGGCTGATCCACCCGAACGGCCAGCCGTCGGTCAAGATCGGCGCGTCGATGACGGGCGCGGGGCTGTCATTCGTCGGTGGCGACGATTTGAGTCACATCATCCTTGAGGCGGATGGCGCTGAAACCAGCCTCAAAATGGTGGAGCGCGGCGGCGAACGCGTCATCGAGCCCTGATCGGCGGTCCGGGCAGCGCAACAAAAAAGGCCGCCCGGAGGCGGCCTTTTCTTCCGATTGCTTGGAGATGTCGTTTAGCGCTTCGAGAACTGGAAGCTGCGGCGGGCCTTCGCCTTGCCGTACTTCTTGCGCTCGACGGTACGGCTGTCGCGGGTCAGGAAGCCGCCCTTCTTGAGCACGGAACGGAGCCCCGGCTCGTAATAGGTCAGCGCCTTGGAGATGCCGTGACGCACCGCGCCCGCCTGGCCCGACAGGCCGCCGCCGGTGACGGTGGCGATAACGTCGAACTGGCCGTCGCGATTGGCTGCGACGATCGGCTGCTTCAGGATCATCTGCAGAACCGGCCGCGCGAAGTACGCGGCGAATTCCTTGTCGTTGACGGTGATCTTGCCGGAGCCCGGTTTCACCCAGACGCGGGCGATGGCGTCCTTGCGCTTGCCGGTGGCATAGGCGCGGCCCGACTTGTCGAGCTTCTGGACGTGCACAGGCGCCGCGGCCTGTGCCGGTGCGACGGTGCCGAGTTCTGCGAGCGAGTTGAGCTCAGCCATTATGCGGCCCTCTTGTTCTTGGCGTTCAGCTTGCCGACGTCGAGCGTTTCCGGCTGCTGAGCGACGTGCGGATGTTCGGCGCCTGCATAGACGCGCAGGTTCTTCATCTGCTGGCGTCCGAGCGGCCCGCGCGGGATCATGCGCTCGATTGCCTTTTCGATGACGCGCTCCGGGAAACGGCCCTCGAGTAACTGGCGCGCGGTGCGCTCCTTGATGCCGCCAGGATGGCCGGTGTGCCAGTAGTACACCTTGTCGGTGAACTTCTTGCCGGTCAGAGCGACCTTGTCGGCATTGATGATGATGACGTTGTCACCATCGTCGACATGGGGGGTGAAGGTCGGCTTGTGTTTGCCGCGCAGGCGGTTGGCGACGATGGAGGCGAGACGGCCGAGGACGAGCCCTTCGGCGTCGATCAGCACCCACTTCTTCGTCACTTCCGCAGGCTTCTGCGAGAAGGTTTTCATGAGTTTGGTTCCTGTGGGACCTTCGAGCCTTGCGGCCGGAAGGCGTTTCTTGTTGCTTGGATTGGCCCGGCGAAGCCTGGTCAAAAATGAAACGGCGGCCCGAAAGCCGCTGTTCCGGCGCGCTTATAGGCGAGGGTGGAACCAGCGTCAATGGACGGGCTTCGCGAGTCTGCGCGTAGAAGATAATAAAATCAAATAGATAGAGATGCGGTATTATTTTACCGCACCCGAAATGAGAGCTACGCTCCTCGTGCGTCGTATTCCTGCTGCGATGTCAGCACCGCTTCGATGTTCTGTTCGGCCCAGCGGGTCACCGTCGATATCTTGTCGGCCAGCGTCGCGCCGAGCGGCGTGATCGAGTACTCGACGGTCACCGGCACGGTCGCAAACACGGCCCTCGATATCAGCCCGTCGCGCTCCAGGCCCTTCAGCGCCTGCGACAGCACTTTGGTCGAGATGCCCTCGACCTTGCGGCGCAACTCGTTGAAGCGGATCGGCCCTTCGGACAGCTTCCACAGGATCAGAGACGCCCATTTGTCGGCGATGTGGTCGAGCAGCAGCCGTGTGGGGCAGTTCTCGGAGTAAACGTCGTAGTTCCGCATTTGCGCTTTCCCGCTGGTAATCAGCGCACCGTCGGGTGCACCACATAACTGAAAAGTGCCTTCTTTTTATCCTGCTCGCTTCTGGATATCAAGCTTCCGTTTAAAACTAGCTTTCCAATAGAAAGCGTAAGGAGCTTGAAAATGTCTGGAAAGATTCTCGTCATTGGCGCCACGGGCAATGTCGGCGCGCCCCTGGTTTCCGAACTTCTCGCCCGCGGCGAGAAGGTCAAAGCTGCGACCCGCAGCGCCGCAGCCCGCGTGCCCGCCGGGGCGGAGGCAGTCCGGTTCGACCTCGACGATCCGTCGACGCTGGAGCCTGCTTTGGAAGAGGTCGACCGTATCTATGCGCTGTCGCCAGCCGGCAATGTCGATCCGGTGACGCCGCTGCAGCCGCTGATCGAAGCGGCCGCAGCGCGTGGCATCAAGGTCGTGTTGCAGACGGCGATCGGCGTCGATGCCGACGACAACATACCGTTCCGCCGTCTGGAGCTTCTGCTGGAGCGGAGCGGCGCGCCATTCGTCGTCCTCCGCCCCAACTGGTTCACCGACAATTTCGCCACCTATTGGCGGGCAGGCGTCGAGCAGGGAGAAATCCGCGTGCCGGCGGGCAACGGCAAGACGAGCTTCATCGATACGCGTGATATCGCGGCCGCCGCGGCCGGTGCGCTGACGAGTTCAGCGCATGACGGCAAGGCTTTCGTGCTGACCGGCTCGGAATCGCATGATTATGCCGAAGCCGCGGTGCTTCTGTCGAATGCGCTCGGCCGGCGAATTGTCTATCAACCCGTCGACGGCAAGACATTCGTGTCCGAAGCCGCCGCCGGCGGCGTTCCGCAGGATTACGCCGAGCTTTTGGCCGCGATCTTCCATCCCGTTGCGGAGGGGTGGACGGCCGGCGTCACCGATGCGGTGCAAACGCTCTCCGGCAAACAGCCGCGCACATTGAAGGCGTCCATCGCCGACCTGGCGGAGCGGTTTCGCGCCAAAGCCGCCTGACGCAAATAAGCCCCGCCTCGTGCGGGGCTTATTTCTTTTTCGGCGGGATCGAATAGGTGCCGGTCGCGTGCGCGACCGTCTGCCGGTCCGGTCCCGCGACCATGTCGATGTCGAAGACCATCAGGCTCTTGCCGAGTTTCAGGATCCGGCAGTGTCCGTCGATCTCACCGATCCCGGCCTTGCGCACGAAATTGATGTTGAGGTTTGTCGTCACAGACAGCGCATCCGGTCCCGCATGGGAAAGCACGCAGGCATAACCGCCAATATCGGCAAGGGTGAACAGAGCCGGTCCCGAAACCGTGCCGCCCGGCCTCAGATGACGCTCGGTCGCGTTGAGCCTGACGACGCAGCCGCCGGGAAAGACGTCGAGCACTTCAAAAGTCTTCGTGCCGCGGTTGAGCTGCGGGAAAGCCTCGCGCATCAGCGCGTTGACCTCGTCCGCCGTCATCACGGGCTTCAGCCCGGCCTGTTCCGCCATGCGTCTCCTCGTCTGCGCGCCGGCAGCGGCCGGCCTTCCGTTTCCGTCAACGTCAGCCAATCAGCCATAATTGGCGGGTGTTCTTCAACCCCGCCCATGGTAGTTGTTCTGGGCCAGAAATCGTCGAGGACTCCGCAGTGGCCGAAATCGTTGCAATGAAGCGTCAGGCGCCGGAAGGCCCGCTGGTCGAACGGCTGGAGCAGGGCGTTCTGCGATTGACGCTCGTCAATCCGCCGGCCAACGCACTGTCGCTGGACATGCTCGCGCGGCTGCAGGATGCGCTCGACCGTTCGCGCGACGACAAGGCAGTGCGCGTCGTGGTGATCGCGGCGGAAGGAAAGGTCTTTTCCGGTGGGCATGACCTCAAGGAACTGACCAGCCACCGCAAGGATGCCGACAAGGGCCGCGCCTTCTTCGAAAAGACCTTCGCCGAATGCTCGCGCATGATGCAGTCGATCGTCGCGTTGCCGCAGCCGGTGATCGCCGCCGTCGATGGCATAGCCACGGCCGCCGGCTGCCAGCTCGTCGCGAGCTGCGACCTGGCGATCGCATCGGACCGCGCGACTTTTGGCGTCAACGGCATCGACGTTGGGCTCTTCTGCTCGACGCCGGCCGTTGCGCTGTCGCGCAAGGTAAAGGCGCGTCACTCGATGGAAATGCTTCTGACGGGCGAGCTGATCGATGCGGCGACAGCGCGCGAGTTCGGCCTCGTGAACCGCGTCGTGCCGCCGGAATATCTGGAGCAGGTCGTCGCAAAATATGCCGGGGTCATCGCGGCGAAATCGCCGACCGCGGTGCGCATGGGTAAGCAGGCGTTCTACGCGCAAGCGAATCTCCCGCTGGCGGAGGCGTACGAGCACACCTCGAAGGTGATCGTAGACAATCTGCTCGCAGGCGACGCGCAAGAAGGGATCGCGGCCTTCTTCGAGAAGCGCAAGCCGGAGTGGAAGGACGATTGATGGAGCAACGCCTCTCAATCGTCACCATCGCGGTCGATGATCTTGATACGATGGCCCGCTTCTATGAAGCGATGAGTTATCGCCGTCACCAGGGCATCACCGACCAGGTCGCCTTCTTCCAGCTTGGCGGCGTCATCCTCGGCCTGTTTGAGCGCAAGGAAGCGGAGAAAGATTCCGGTATCCGCTTTGGCGATGGGGTCCCCCGCATCTATCTCGCCTACAACACGAGATCCGACGCCGAAGTCGATGAGGTGCTCGCCGCCGTGGCCAAGGCCGGCGGCAAGATCATCAAACCTGCCGGCAAGGCGTTTTGGGGCGGCTGGTACGGTTACTTCGCTGATCCCGAAGGTAATCTCTGGGAAGTCGCTCATAACCCGGACTTCCCGATGGACGCGGACGGCAACATCTCGCTTCCACCTGAATAGCCGGCCTGCTGAATGGCGTACCGCAAGCAGCAGACGCGACTGAAGGCGCCTTACCTCAAGCGGCTGATCCTCGAACTGGATCGGGTCGCCGAGAAGGACCGCTACCCGTTCAACCTGCCGCTGTTCAGGGACGGTGACTTCGAACTCGAATTCACCTCCGCCATCACTATCCTCGTCGGCGAGAATGGTACGGGCAAGTCGACCCTGCTGGAAGCGATCGCCGGCCTGGCGGGTTATGATGAAGCGGGCGGCGGTAAGGGCTACATGCCCACGGACCATTCGCAGGCGCTGGCGGCGAGCGGCAAACTGTTGGCGACGGCCTTGCGGGCCTCCTGGCTGCCGAAGGTCACGCAGGGCTGGTTCTTCCGCGCCGAAAGTTTCTTCACCGTGGCGCGCTATCTCGACGACGCTGCGCGCGAGCCGCTGGGCGGACCACCACCAGACTATCTCTCCTGGTCGCATGGCGAGGGGTTCATCCGCTTCTTCGAAGAGCGCTGCCGCCGTCAGGGCATCTATATGCTCGACGAGCCAGAGAGCGCGCTGTCGCCGGCACGGCAGATTCGATTCCTGCAGATCCTGAAGGAAGCGTCGGAGACCGGCTTCGTCCAGATTTTCATGGCGACGCATTCGCCGTTGCTGATGGCGTGCCCGAATGCGCGGCTGCTGCAGATCACCCGCTTCGGCCTCGAGGAAATCGCCTTCGAGGACACGGAGCACTTTCGCATGATGCGATCGTTCTGTAACGATCCGCGCGGCTTTCTCGAAGAAACACTCGGTCCCTAAGTGAATCACGACTCCTACGACAACGCCTACATCGCCGGCATCCTCAACTCGGTCCGCACCATCGCCATCGTCGGCGCCTCGGCGAACGATGTGCGGCCAAGCTATTTCGTCACGAAATATCTGATTGACAAAGGCTTCACCGTCTTCCCGATCAATCCGGGCCAGGCGGGCAAGGAAGTGCTCGGGCGCACATTTTACGCCAAGCTCGCCGACGTGCCCGAGCCCATCGACATGGTCGATATTTTTCGCGCGTCCGAGGCGGTGCCGGCGATCGTCGACGAGGCGCTGGCGCTCGACCCGCTGCCGAAGGTGATCTGGATGCAGCTCACCGTGCGTCACGACGAGGCCGCCGCCAAAGCCGAAGCCGCCGGCATCAAGGTGGTCATGAATCGCTGCCCGAAGATCGAATACGGCCGGCTGTCGGGCGAGATCGGCTGGACCGGCGTGAACAGCAGAGTGCTCTCTTCGAAGAAGCCGCTGATGCGCACCGGCTTTCAGAGTTTTGGCGTGCGCAAATAGTGACGTCGCGCAAAAGGGTTGCGCGAAAGCGGTATTCCACGGTTCCGGCGGACCGCCTGAAGCGAGCAAAGAGCATTTTCTTCTTTGCTTCGCGAAAAGCCTTCGCCAAGAATGCCGTTCGTTTTTGAGACAATTTATTGGAGAGATCTGATGTCCCAGCGTTCCCCCGGTTTCAACACACTCGCCATTCATGCCGGCGCCAAGCCCGACCCGGCGACCGGCGCGCGGGCGACGCCGATCTACCAGACGACGTCCTATGTCTTCGACGACGCCGATCACGCCGCTTCGCTGTTCGGCCTGAAGGCGTTCGGCAACATCTACACCCGCATCATGAACCCGACCCAGGCGGTGCTCGAGGAGCGCGTCGCAGCACTTGAGGGCGGCACGGCGGCACTTGCCACGGCGTCCGGCCACGCGGCGCAGCTTCTGGTGTTCCACAATCTGATGAAGCCCGGCGACAATTTCATCGCCGCCAACAAGCTTTATGGCGGCTCGATCAACCAGTTCGGCCACGCCTTCAAGAATTTCGGCTGGGAGGTTCGCTGGGCCGACGCCAGCGACCCGGCCTCTTTCGAGAAGGGCATCGACGACAGGACCAGGGCGATCTTCATCGAAAGCGTCGCCAACCCGGCCGGCAATTTTGTCGACATCGCCAAGATCAGCGAAGTCGCGCGCAAGCATGGCCTGCCGCTGATCGTCGACAACACGCTGGCCTCGCCTTATCTCGTGCGGCCGATCGAGCACGGCGCCGACATCATCGTGCACTCGCTGACCAAATTTATCGGCGGCCAGGGCAATTCGATCGGCGGCGTCATCGTCGATGGCGGCACGTTCGACTGGTCGAAGTCGGGCAACTATCCGATGCTGTCGGAGCCGCGCCCCGAATATGGCGGCATGGTGCTGCATGAGACGTTCGGCAATTTCGCCTTCGCCATCGCCGCGCGCGTGCTCGGCCTGCGCGACTTCGGTCCAGCGATCTCGCCGTTCAACGCCTTCCTCTTCCTGAACGGGCTGGAGACATTGCCGCTGCGCATGCAGCGCCATTCCGACAATGCGAACACGGTCGCGACGTGGCTCTCGAAGCACCCGAAGGTGGCCTGGGTCGAGCATTCCGGCCTGCCGAGCAGCAAGAACCATGCGTTGCAGAAGAAATATTCGCCGAACGGGGCAGGGGCGGTTTTCACCTTCGGCCTGAAGGGCGGTTACGACGCGGGCGTCAAACTGGTCGAGGGGCTCGAGCTCTTCTCTCACGTGGCCAATCTCGGCGACGCCAAGTCGCTGGTCATCCATCCGGCCTCGACCACGCACCGGCAGCTCACCGACGAGCAGAAGGTCGCGGCGGGCGCGGGGCCGGACACGGTTCGCCTGTCGATCGGCATCGAGGATGCCGCCGACATCATTGCCGATCTGGAGCAGGCGCTGGAGAAGGCGTAGGCCGCAAGCGGAGAGGCGCGGGCATACGCTCCCTCCCCCTTGAGGGGAGGGTGGCCGCACCGGCGGCGAAGGCGGCGCGGGCTCGTCTTCGCACCGGGCAGTCGCTGAGTGTCGGGCAGTCGCTTCTGTTCGCTTGCAGCGGCTTGCCTGCGGGTGAAAAACCTCCAAGCACCCCCTCACCGGCCCTTCGGGCCACCTCTCCCCCTGCCCGGGGGAGAGGAGAGCCGACCGCGAGCTTGGCGCCACACCTCTCCCCCATGAAATGGGTGAGAGGTGGCCCGAAGGGCCGGTGAGGGGGCGTGCTTCATTGTCGCCAGCCGCGGAATGCCGCGTGGCCTCTTTTCGCCCGGAAGGAGCGGCGCAAGCGGTCATGACGTGTCTGGCTTCTCCAGCGCCTCGAACGCGAAATAGTGGAGGTCTTTCAGCACCTCATCGATTTCGTGTTTCGACTTGCGCTGCCCGCCGGGCGGACGGCCGGGACGCAGCGGCCAGACGTGCAGGGAGCGATGCTTGCGGTGCGGGTGCGGTGCGCCCGAAACCTCGCGCTCCCTCTCGCGGGCGCGGGCGGCAAGGCGGAGTGCCCTCAGCCGCGCGAAACGTTTTGCCTGACCCGGCAGGTCGTCGAGTGCTGCGGCAAGCGTCGCGAGACGCTGGTGGATGCGCTCTGCACTGACGCGACCGTTGGGCAAGGGTGGTTGCCGGACGGGGATGGGAAGACGCGCGCCAGCGCCCGGGTCGCTGATGCGTGGCACGCCACGGTTTCGCATTGGGCGGACGTAGAAAAATCGTTTTCGCGGATCGAACAGGGGGAGGGACGGGATGCGTCGTGCGGGTGCTTCCACGATGCCCCCTACACCACGCTCCGCGTGGTCCCCTTCCCCCGTGAACGGGGGAAGATCCGGCGTCGCGGCCGGCCGTGCCTCCTGCTTGGGCATGATGACGCCACGCTTGATAACAAATCCTCTCGGCAGGATGATGCCGGTACCGCCTTTGCGGGCCAGCGACGTCTTCTGCGGCGGGCGCGAGCGAAACGCCGGCAGCGTCACCACAAGCCCACGCGCCATGACGACGATCAGCCGCCGCACTGCTGCTTCTGCAGGACGCAAGATGCGCAGGATGACGGTGTGGAGATGGCGGGGCAGGGTGGGCTGCGGCGCGCCGGTCGCGTCGCCACCCCCACCCGACGCTTCGCGTCGACCTCCCCCGGATTTAGACCCTTGGGGGGAGGTGAAGATCGCGGCGTCGGCCATGGCGACGAGCTCGGCGAGGATGCGCTTCAGCACCCCATGATTTCCCTCGATCACCGCATTCC
>Ga0335075_10007439_pt1 | contig 16850 bp, 13 predicted proteins | sample Lox_Sample_24_FD_206723 | JGI IMG/M metagenome (GOLD analysis project Ga0335075, IMG submission 206723) | Soil microbial communities from Loxahatchee National Wildlife Refuge, Florida, United States - Lox_Sample_2.4 | ecosystem: Environmental > Terrestrial > Soil > Wetlands | place: USA...
CCTCGACCCCACTTCAAAGCCTTGCACTCGTCGGACCTTTTTTTTTTAAACAAATATCAACGCTATGCGCCCGACGCCGAGCACCCTGAAGCTCCCAGCAAAGCTCGTCGACGAGCTCGGAGGATATGGTAAGATAGCGATAGAATCAATTAATACCCTTGACTAACCATAATTGCAGATACTCTGACTGGGAGACGAAAACCACATCACACCCTTACCTCTCGAAAGGACAAGCGAAAGGCAGACCGTGTGCAAAAGAAGGCGCAGCGGAGTGGACCATCACTACTAAAGAGACCTAAACTCCGACATACAGAGCATGTAGATGCGGAAAATTACAGCTTTAGTGGTGGAGGCCACCATCTAGATGCATCGCCTCCAAGAGAGCCGATTTTGAAGGAGATTCTAAAACCAAAGTCAATACTCAAGACTGCGAAGCTACCAAAAGAGCCTGGCAAAGAAGTTCCCTACGCTCTTCCCTCGCCGCAACCGCCAGAGAAACTTCCTGGACACATTGCAGCAAAACTTGCACAAGATGATGCAGAGATTGCCGCTTTGGAGAAGAAGCTCGGGATCAAGAGCAAGAAGAAGCTTCCTCAAGCATTTAAAGTCGATGGGCTGGATCAACTTCTGGAAGGTTTGGACGGATACAGTGGCACAAGCTTACAGTCGAGCAATACGGATCAAGCTGCCAGGGATTGGCTGGCACAGAAACGCTCACAGATAAACCATACTGGGAGTGAGGGAAAAGGAAGCAAAGAGGAAGATTTGAGCAGCGAAGATGAACATGTAATTTCGGAGATATCTTCAGCTGAAAACGTGTTCCAAGGTGATGAGGAAAATGGACTTGCTGAGATGTCTGAGGGTGACACTGCCGTGGACTTTGAGGAAGACTTTGAAGGCTTTGACTCTGGATCGGATAAGAACTCTTTCTCTTCACCTCAAACACGCATGAAAGAGAACCCATATGTTGCTCCAAATTCGCAAGGAAATCAAACGTCTTTGAAATACGTCCCTCCTTCCTTACGGAAGCCCTTCTCCGACTCTGAGGTTCTGGTGCGACTGCGGAGGCAGGCTCAAGGCCTTATCAATCGTCTAACGGAAGCTAATCTTATATCAATACTTGGTGAAGTTGAGAAATTGTATCGAGAAAACGCCAGGCAACATGTCACTTCAACTCTGGTAGATCTGCTATTGATTTCCGTCTGCGAACCTACAGCCTTACCCGACACTCTTATAATCTTACCCGCCGGTTTCATTACTGCTGTCTACAAAGTCATTGGTACCGACTTCGGTGCCCAAGTCATTGAACGAGTAGTGGAGCTTTTTGACGAGCATTATGGCCAGGCAAGCAAGGCTGGCAACAGCGGGCATGCAACCTCGGCATTAGAAAGCAGTAAGGAAACCTCGAATCTGATCACTCTCCTTGCAGAGCTCTACAACTTTCAGGTTGTGGGCAGTAACCTCATATTTGATTATATTCGCCTGTTTCTACAGACCCTCTCGGAGTTGAATGCAGAGTTACTATTGAGAATTATTCGAGTATCGGGCCCGCAATTACGTCAAGACGATCCGTCATCACTAAGAGACATTATTACCGTGCTTCGGCCTGCAGTTTCTGATGTAGGGGAACGGAATCTATCGGTCAGAACGAAGTTCATGATTGAATCTATAAATGACCTTAAGAATAACCGTCTAAAGACTAGAACTGCCACTTCCAGTGTAATTTCCGAGCATATTGGACGTATGAAGAAGGCTCTAGGCACCTTGAATACTCGCGGTATAAAAGCGAGCGAACCTCTTCGAATCGGGTTGAGGGATATACAGGAGTCTGACAAGAGAGGCAAGTGGTGGCTTGTCGGCTCCAGTTGGGCAGGAAATACCTCAACTAAGGAGACGGTCGAGTCTGGGCCAGAGCTCGTTAAAAATGCTCAAATACATAACAGCATGGGTACTGAGAATGGCACGTCAGATCTTGTCCAGCTTGCTCGAGAACAACGCATGAATACAGACATTCGAAAGGCCATTTTCGTCACACTTATGTCTGCGTCGGACTACGAGGATGCGTACCGACGCCTTATGAAGCTGAAGCTTAAGAAAGTACAGAGGCTCGAGATCCCGAAAGTTATCATTCATTGTTCAAGTGCTGAGGAGCACTATAATCCGTACTATACGCTCATAGCCAAAAAGCTATGCAGCGATAGGAAATTGAGTATGGCCTTTCAATTTAGCCTTTGGGATCTTTTTAGAAGATTGGGGGAGGCCAATGAAAATGATAACATTTTAGAGGACAAGGACGATGAAGAAGTCCTGGATACACGCCAATTGGTCAATCACGCAAAAATGTTTGGGGCTCTGATTGCTGAAGATGGCATCAGCTTGAGGGTTCTGAAGAATCTCAATCTCCACTACCTTCAACTGAAAACAAAGATGTTTGTGGAGGTGCTGCTTGTGACGGTTCTTCTCCATACGCAATTGCAATCCCAGAATAGGAGAGATGAGCAGGCACTGATGCGTATTTTTTCAAGGGTCAAGAATGCACCGTCAATGATTAGAGGATTACAATATTTCTTGAAGAGAGTAGTGGCTAAGACAGATATCGCTGGAGGAGAAGTTGAGGCGGCTACCGTGAGATGGGCATGTAAAGTAGCGGCGAGCATTCTTGACAGTATTCTTATAGCAGAAAACACAAAAGCCTGAGCGCACCTTAAGATACCCACAATAGGCAAAGTTGTTCACTTTTTTGCTATAATAGGTATGGTATACGCTCCGTCTGGTTCACGTTTGGATGTTGTCTTAGCTCTCGCTGTCTAATACCAATACATCTGGAACCAATCCTCTTAAAATTCTGGTAAATATCTATAATACTTTATAGCCACCTGAGATAGGAAATTATGCAATCCTAGACAAGAGCATTACAAGATCATACTCCATGCTGTACTACAGTATTAATACCCGGACCTGCTTAGACCCAACGGAAAATTTCAGCGCCGTTCCGAGTCAATCACTTTACCTTCCCGACATTGCCACGAATAGAGAGATTGTAGCATTAGGACAACCGGGACGCAATGCTTCGAACTCTGCTCGCACCACGGGCGGCCGTGAGGTCTGCCTTCAAGCAACAGTCATGGTGAGCTATTCCATAGCCGGGAATGCTTCTAGAGTAAACAATTATCTAACTTCTCAGCTTACCAACAATCGTCGCGCCAGTTGCCATTGCAAAACCATCAAGGCGATCATACGCCACAGAAGCTGGTGAATAGCACTCATATCAACGCAGAGCTAATGGCAATAACTAACACTGTATAGAGGAGAAAGATTTGTTGATCATTGGTGGCGGTGTTGCAGGCTATGTTGCAGCCATCAAGGCCGGTCAAGAAGGAATGAAAGTAAGAAATCGTCATTTAACATGAGTGCCAGAGCTTGCTAACATGAAATTAAGGTGACATGCGTCGAGAAACGAGGCACATTGGGTGGAACGTGTCTGAACGTGGGCTGCATTCCCTCAAAGGCGCTCCTCAACAATTCTCACCTCTATCACCAAATTCTCCACGACACCAAAGGTCGAGGTATTGAAGTGGGAGATGTCAAGCTGAATCTCCAGCAAATGATGAAGTCGAAAGAAACTGCAGTCACTGGCCTCACCAAGGGAGTTGAATTCTTATTCAAGAAGAACAACGTTGAGTACGTCAAAGGTACAGCAGCTTTCACGGGAGAACACGAGGTCAAGGTCAATCTTACAGACGGAGGCGAACAGACTATTCATGCAAAGAACATTCTTATTGCAACTGGAAGTGAGGCAACGCCGTTCCCAGGCCTCACAGTCGATGAGAAGAGGATTATCACAAGTACGGGAGCTATAGCGCTAGAAAAAGTACCAGAGACTATGGTGGTCATTGGTGGTGGCATTATTGGCCTAGAGATGGGATCTGTCTGGTCAAGGCTTGGGTCTAAGGTTACAGTCGTCGAGTTTCTCGGCCAGATTGGAGGGCCGGGAATGGATACTGAGATCGCAAAGTCTTCCCAGAAGATTTTAAAGAAGCAAGGGATCGATTTCAAGCTTAATACTAAAGTATTGAGCGGTGATGCAAGTGGAGACAAAATCAAGCTGGAGGTTGAGGCTGCAAAGGGCGGTAAACCAGAGACTGTGAGTAAATGTGTCATGCTTCACCAAGATTACTCGTATTTACATAAACCTAGCTGGAAGCCGATGTTGTCCTTGTGGCCATTGGCCGCCGGCCATACACTACTGGCCTTGGATTGGAGAACATTGGTCTTGAGACCGATGAGAAGGGCCGCATTGTCATCGACTCTGAGTATCGGACCAAAATACCTCATATTCGATGTGTAGGTGATGCCACTTTCGGGCCCATGCTTGCTCACAAGGCGGAAGAAGAAGCGGTCGCCGTTGTAGAGTGGATCAAGAAAGGCTATGGTCACGTCAATTATGGTGCCATTCCATCAGTTATGTACACTCATCCTGAAGTTGCGTGGGTGGGACAAAATGAACAAGAAGTCAAATCATCCGGCGTCAAATACAAGATCGGGACTTTCCCCTTCTCTGCCAACTCGAGAGCTAAGACGAACCTTGATACTGAGGGTATGGTGAAGATGATCGCCGATGCTGAGACAGATAGGATCCTTGGGATTCACATTATTGGCCCTAATGCGGGAGAAATGATTGCAGAAGGTACCTTAGCAATTGAGTATGGTGCGTCAAGCGAGGATATTGGTCGCACAAGTCATGCGCATCCTACGTTGGCGGAAGCCTTCAAAGAAGCTGCCATGGCTACCTACGGAAAGGCAATTCATTTTTAGATGCAGCTCTTTGACCAGCATATTGCAGGTGCATAAGGGAAGGTGTTTGAAATCCGTGTAAGATAGTTTAGAGTACATAAGAGCTGTGACTTCGACCTCCGCAGCTCAAAAATTTGAAGCTGAAACTAAAGTAATTAAAAACCGGTTTTGCTGTTCTCAACGATCAACCATGTAAATAATTTAGCAAAGCTATGGAATTGAGTAATGGACGCGTGAAAAAGGCGTTTCGGTAGAATGCTCGCTGGAACTAAAACCTAACCCCTGCCGTTAGGATGAAGCGCCCACTTGACTTGTGCTCCTCAAACTGCATGGCCTGGCAAGTATTGATTCTCGCTCACAATGTCCAACAACACGGCCCGTCGAGAAGATACTCTCTTTTCTAGGAGGCAGGTGGAAGGATTGATTGCAGATGGACGGATTATCATCATTGTGGATCAGAGGGTCCTTAAGGTTGATGCATGGCTGAAGTTCCATCCAGGCGGTGACAAGGCTATAATGCATATGGTGGGCAGAGATGCCACGGACGAACTCAACGCGTAGGTTCCTCTCGGTCAAGCCATTCCGTTCTGTTCTCCAAATAGCTGCTGACAGTTAAGTCTTATAGACTCCATTCGACGGAGGCTAGGAAGCTGATGGAGAAATACCAAATTGGCAGGATTGAAGGGCGGTGGAAAAATTATGTACCGCCAATTCAAGGAGGAACGTTTCGATCTTTTGGTCATGGCGAGTCCCTGGAGGACAGCGATAATGATATGGAGGTCTCAGCTAGCGAGAGCTCAAGAGCTCCGTCACCAATATTCGACGAGAAACCTAGAGTACCTCACAGGCGGCCACATGTGTTGGATCGCTCGTCGTCTGCGTCATCAATATCTTCTATTGCAGAAGACGAGGATCAGTTCGGACCATCGTTTCTAGACTCAAGAACGAGGGAAGAGCTAGACCTTGATCTTGCCAAGTATCCAGCATTAGACCAGGAGACACAGGACGAAATTGTTCGGAAATATCGTTTGCTTAATGATCGGATTCGTGAGCAAGGTCTCTACAACTGTAACTACTCGGCATATGCTTTTGAAGTTGCTAGATACAGCTTTCTCTTTGCTATGATGCTTTTATGCCTCCAGTGGGGCTGGTATGGCCTCAGCGGCTTGTTCCTAGGAGTATTCTGGCATCAGCTTGTCTTTACTGCTCATGATGCAGGTCATATGGGCATTACTCATAATTTCGTGGCCGATACTGTCATTGGTATCATAATAACCGACTTCATTGGAGGTCTGTCACTCGGATGGTGGAAACGGACGCACAATGTTCATCATATTGTGACTAATCATCCAGAACACGATCCGGATAACCAGCATATGCCATTCTTCGCTGTCTGCCCTCAATTCTTGAAGTCGCTGTACTCGACCTATCATGAACGTCTAATGCCATTCGACACGTTTGCGAAGGCGCTCGTTCCATATCAGGCATACACATATTATCCGATTCTCACGCTAGGTCGCTTTAATCTGTACGTGCAGTCTTGGATATTCTTGATTCGAGGTTTGGGACCCAACAAGGGCCCCGCCTGGTGGACCAGGTGGTTGGAATTAGCTGGACAAGTCTTCTTCTGGATCTGGTTCGGCTATGGGATCTTGTATAAGTCGATCCCTACGAATTGGGGTCGTTTCACCTTTGTCATGGTCAGTCATATGGTTACGATGCCGCTTCATGTCCAAATCACACTATCCCATTTTGCGATGAGCACATCCGATTTTGGACCCGAAGAGTCTTTTCCGCAAAAGATGCTCCGTACAACGATGGATATCGACTGCCCGCAGTGGCTTGATTTTATCCACGGTGGTCTCCAGTTCCAGGCCATTCATCACTTGTATCCTAGAATACCCCGGCACAATCTACGGGCTACGCAGAAGTTGGTGCAGGCCTTCTGCTCCGATGTTGGGATTCCATATGCACTGTATGGTTTTGTAGATGGGAATAAGGAAGTCATCGGCCGCCTGAATGAAGTTGGTCGACAAGCAGCCATTCTTGCAAGATGCCAGAAGACAATTACAAAGAAAGGGGCCATACTCCATGTGCATTAGTCTTGACTGTCTCGATACAATATCGACATTGAGGCGTATCTCAGGCCTTAAAGGGAGTGATTGCGGACATGAGTGGTACCACTCGTGCGGGAGCTTCTTAGTCACATATAGATTATAGAAGAAGTCGTGATAACAGTCGCATAAGAAATCCTGCCTCCTTATGATGAGATGTGAAGCGATAAAGAGATATTGCGTCTTTTACAAGAAAGACTCTAGACATTTGATAACCATCTCTTCTACTTTTTTTTCTTTTTCTTTCAAATTTCCCGTGATCATATGCGCTGTTCTGATGAGAGATTAGAGAGAAATGAGACCTCAGTTTGTAGTTTTGCCAAATAGAATGGATTATTACAGGGGAAGTCGGAAATGGATAGCTTTGCTCATGACGTAACACAATAATATGAAGGAACTCAACATGGGACGCGCATTGGTAATCGAAGCGGCATTCCTTGCCACCCTAGAGCTACTTGTAGAAATGTGAAGAAGCCCCAGAACGTACTAATGGCAACTACACTGGCCTTGTGAGGCCTGTGTACAAATATTTTAGACAATACTGATGCAATGTGACGTACTGGCAAGCAGGATGAACTGTTTGCTGGTCTCCAATCAGAATGATGCGCTAATATACTTTAATTGTCGTTGACCATTGCTTCTTCTTCTCCTTCGCCAAAAGAAGAGCTGCTCACGAAAAGAAGATGCTTCCACGTGACTACCGTGCTATAGTCGCTCGGAATCTTAACAGAGCTGGATTTTGATATCTTGAAGTTTCTCGAACTAGGCTAACACCAGGAGAACGTATTTGATCGCAGCAGTTACTGGAGAGCAGCTTAAGCTAGTTCGAGGTCTTGGAGATTGGAAAGCTCCGTCGCTAATACGTCGATATTCTCGAGGCCAATTTTCACAAACTTCGAGGGTATGCACATAGCAATTACGTGCAAGGCCTCCGGCGTCTGCCAGTGAACGGGCACGTCATCGTCATGGATGTGAGCATCCAGCGGGCTTTGAACGATAAGCTTTACGATAAGAGGAAGGTGGGAGCACTTGAGTAGGCTGGCACTTCACTCCCCAAATATTATGCAGTCAAGGCTCATAACCAACTAGTCTCGAACGCGTAATCCGAGATCTCGCTGCTAGCAAGGACTACGACAAGATCAAGAAAATCATCCAGCAATTATGCAATGACTTTGCGTATGCCGTCCATCAACCCCATGCCAGAAATGGAGGCCTCATCGGGCTAGCAGCGGCAGCTATTGCACTTGGACCAGTATTTAAAGAATATCCTTGTGCCTAGTCATAAACACTAACTCGAAGTGTAGGATCTAGCAAAGTTTCTCGATGAGATTGTGCCACCAGTGCTAGCCTGCTTCACCGATCAAGATGCCCGAGTGCGATATTATGCTTGCGAGAGCATGTATAACATCGCAAAAGTGGCTAAAGGCGAAGTACTCCCGTACTTCAATGATATCTTCGATGCTTTATGCAAGGTGTGATATCCTAGGAGAACTTTCGGTGGCTTACTTGTGACGAGCTGACACTCATAGCTTGGCGCTGACTCGGAGCTCTCAGTCAAAAATGGTGCAGAGCTATTAGACCGCCTGATTAAGGATATAGTATCGGAGTCAGCAGCAACTTATGTTTCAGTCCTTCATACTTCGGATGATACGCCTGTGGAGTCTGACAAAGATGATCGAGAAGGGTCCTTTGATCCACCCATGGCTTTTTCATTAGAACGTTTCATCCCGCTTCTCAAGGAACGTATCTTCGTTCTGAACCCGTTTACTCGCACTTTTCTCGTTGGGTGGATCACTTTACTTGATTCAATCCCTGACCTAGAACTCGTTTCTTATCTGCCAGAGTTTCTCGGTGGACTTTTCAAATTTCTTAGTGACCCGAATCGGGACGTTCATGTTGCTACTTCAGGGGCACTGGAGAGATTTCTATCAGAGATCAAGCGCATATCAAGAATTAAGAAGGGCATTGAGGAGAGTCGCAAATCTAGGAGTGATGGGAAACGTAAACGTTCAATCTCAACGGACAGTGGTAGCATGGATGTACCACCTGATGTAGGAGATGATAACGAGTCCACTACGATTGATGACAAGGACGTCAGTAGTGATGGCGATTGGATACCTGGCCAAGACGTACAAGTCAATCATAAAAAAATCTTAGAGATCTTGACGAAGAACCTGGATTCTCAGCTTGGTATGATACTGAAAAGCCTATTCCTTCCATGTACTAACGAGCAACAGAGGAAGATAGTTTACTCGAATCTCTTCGTTGGATCGTTGAATTTCTCGAAATATGCCCTGAAGAAGTACTTCCATTCGCGCCGCAAATACTGGCACATCTTTTACCAGCCATGGCAAGTGGCGTCGAGAACATTCGCCAAGCAGCTGCAAGAGTCAATACATCTCTGATGGATTACGTCGTCTCGCTGTCCGATGATGGAGCCCCAGAAGCAGTCTCGCGACCACCGTCGAGAATACCGACTTCAATATCTAGAGAAGCAGTCGAGAATGACCGACGGGATTCATCAGTCAATACGAGGGGGTCGATATCAGGAACACTTCGAGATGCCGAAAGCAAAAGATCATTAGAGGTCCAAACGCCTCCTCCGCAAGTCAAATCGTCGAGTCCCATCCCAAATGCTCAGCCACATGTGGACCTCGACTATGCGGCTGCAGTCAATTCCCTTACTCTGCTCTTTCTCAATGATCACGAGGCTACTAGGGTCGCAGCCCTGACCTGGCTGCTCATGCTACACAGAAAGGCACCTCGAAAGGTCCTCGCATTTAATGACGGTACATTTCCTGCTCTACTGAAGACACTATCAGACCCTGCAGAAACTGTGGTTACAAGAGACTTGCAGCTCCTCTCACAGATATCAAGGAATAGTGAGGATGATTACTTCGCTTCCTTCATGATTAACCTACTACAGCTCTTTTCGACAGACAGAAAACTTTTAGAGACTCGTGGAAACCTGATCATCAGGCAGCTATGCGTCAATCTTAGCGCAGAACGAATATATCGTACTCTAGCAGATTGCATAGAGAAGGAAGAAGATGTAGAATTCGCTAGCATCATGGTGCAGAATCTTAATAACAATCTCATAACCGCGCCAGAGCTGGCAGAGTTGCGTAAGCGGTTACGAAACTTAGAGACGAAGGTATGGAACATCCCTGGGTTACGGATATTGGCCTCACTAACAGGTCAAAAGGAGGGTCAAACTTTCTTCGTCGCTCTTTTTAGATCTTGGTGCTACAACGCTGTCGCTACATTCTCGCTATGTCTTCTAGCTCAAGCCTACGAACAGGCTTATAATCTTCTACAAATATTGTAGCTCATCCTTCCCAGTCTACATACGCTCTGCTGACACCACCAGCGCCGAGCTCGAAATGACGGTCAATATGCTCATACAAATTGACAAGCTCGTTCAATTGCTGGAATCTCCCGTCTTCACATGTAACATGGTCCAAGTCCGAGATCCCAAGGAGTTACTAATCCTTCTCCATAGATCTACGACTGCAGCTTCTTGAGCCTGAACGGCACCCACACCTTTACAGGTGTCTCTATGGCCTCTTAATGCTTCTTCCCCAGTCATCTGCTTTCGCAGCTTTGAAGAATAGGCTTAATAGTGTGAGTGCAATAGGCTATCTACACATTGCACCCCGAACGTACGTCCCATCTCCAACAGCCCTTTCATAAGCCTTGTGAAATCGCTGTAATTGAGTCGATTTCCATCTTTCATTTCCGTCTACGTGAAAAGTGTATTATGGAAACTCATGCTTCACAATATAGCACCCCGACCACGGCGGCACCTTCGAGTTACGACAGACCCAACAGACTTAAAGGACGCGACGAAGGGATAAGATGGGCTGAACTTTTAGAGAAATTTCGAAGTGTCCAGGAGAAGGCACGGCGAGCACAACGGCTTGGAGGCGGAGATCTTGATGATGGCCTTAGTTTTGGTAGTAAAGCAACAGAGACTGCAGATGTAAAGGCATTTAAGGACCTTGCACGGCTGCCGGGGCCTCCTCTTCCTATCAAGGATTCTCCACCTGCTCCTGCAGCAGCCCAAACGCAGGCGCAGAAATCCAAGACTGGATTGGGAAAGTTTGGGCGACTTGGAGGAGCCGTTTCAGGGGGCCGGCCGAAGAAATAGACACAAGATAACATGCGGCCTAATTCCTATAGAGTAACTAGCAAGCAATAAAGCAATATTAATGAATAAAACTGATCATTATCATGACCTGGATTTCGTTGGGCTCTCCCTTTCTACCAGACCTTCGAACATACCATCTCTCTGCCTCGTCAACTTCTTCAATTCGACTCGAAGTCCCTCTACTTCTAACCTTGCGAGATCTGTATCATGTGGTAGTCCATGGAAGCTTTTCACCTCTACCTCAAGCTGTTTTACCATAGCCATCAACTCCTTAAATTTCTCCTCTTCCACCTTGACGTCTTCAATCGTTAGTTTGGAACCCCCGACCACCGCTGTAAGCGAAGCAATACGGCTCTTGAGATCCGGTAGTTTGGCAGCAAGGATTTTAGTTTTGCGTTGATAGTCAAGAGTCTGCTTGGGTAGCTCTGAGGATGGACGATACGCATCGCCGCGCAGCTCGTCCACCAAGGCCGTGATTTGCTCCAGCTCTTTGCCTAGATGGCTTTCCAGGATAGCAACTCGATGACTGGCCTGCTCTAGATTGGAGGACGTGACTTGCAAGTCTATAATCTTCTGAGCGAGCCGCTCTGTTTCCGCGAATGGCTCTTTGAGTGCCACAGCTGCGGAAGAGAGAGCGTCAAGACCGGCGTGACCTTCACGTGTCAGATGACCTTCCAGACCTTTTAGGATTTCTCCATCAGCATCAGAGGCTTCCTTTCTTTGCAGTTCTTGTAGGGACTTGGCTTCAACTTTTGAGAGAAGCTCGCAATCTTCGTCTGCGATTTCATTAAGAGCTGCAAGGGCGAGGAGTGCTTTGAGCGTGTCGTTATTGCGCTCGAATGGCGGAGCTGATTTCCCATTAAATTTCGTATTGAGCCAGCCGTCGATGTAGTTCCAGTCCTTGGCTGTGGCCAATTGCTGGCGCGCAAGGGAGGGCGAGAAAACGGCAGATGGTGAGAGATGGGCCATTTTATGTTCTCAAATGTTATTTTGTGAGATGCTTTTGGAGATATCGGTTTGTTTATTCAATCACCATGTGTCTAAATGTGGCGTGGAATATTGCCAGAGCGGTGAGACTAGCGCGTTCTTTAGCAAAGTGGCCTTTCAGCCTGGTCCGGAATTCGAAAGAAGCTGTCGTGTCCTGTCCGTCTTCAACAATTCCTCAACAATCATACAAGATGATTATTCAATTTTCTGCCTTGGCGCTCGCTGCCAGTCTCTTATCATCGCAGTCTCTTGTTCTTGCCCTCTCGGCCTCTGATATCCCATCCGACATTCCCATCTCATCGCTCCTTTCCTCAGCCAATACACATTTGGCCAACGGAGAAACGAATGATGCCCTAATCTATTATGACGTTGCGATCTCCCGTGATCCGAACAATTACCTGACTTATTTCAAGCGCGGGGCGACTTATCTATCGCTCGGTCGGACTGCTCAAGCACAGGAAGACTTCGACAAGGTGTTATCGATCAAACCTGGCTTTGAAGGGGCCTTGCTCCAGCGTGCAAAGATCAAGAGTAAAAATGGAGAATGGGATGCTGCAAAAAAGGATTATGCAGCTGCTGGAAAGGCCTCCGGAACAGAGATAGCGGAGCTTGAGGAAGCTCAAGGAGCGGCAGCGCTAGCAGTGGATGCGGCTCAGAAGAGGAATTGGGAAGACTGTGTCACACAGGCTGGAGTTGCTATCATGGTTGCCAGCAGGCACTTGTCACTACGTCAACTTCGAGCCCGCTGTCGATTTGAGCGCGGGGAAGTTCAAGAAGGCATAAGTGATCTGGCGCACGTTCTCCAGATGCAACCCGGTTTGATAGATCCACATCTGCAAATCTCCTCGATACTTTTCTATTCCCTAATGGACACTGAGCGGGGCATGGCGCAAATTCGAAAATGTCTCCACTCAGATCCAGACTCGAAGAGTTGTAAGAAATTACATCGGCGAGAGAAGGCGATAGAGAAGGATTTGTCGAAGCTCAACAAATTCTTTGAGAAGAAGCAATACAGCTCTGCGGTCAAGCTCCTTGTACAATCTGGAGAGGAGCCAGGTTTGATTCAAGAGATTAAGGATGATGTTGAAGAACTAAGAAAAAGCGGTACTCTCCCAGCAAATGCACCTAACAATATGGCTGCGAAAGTGGTAGAGATGGCGTGCGAGGCGTACTCTGAGGTATGTCATTCTAGCTCTTTCTCCGGAGATAATTACTCATATTCTTTACAGATGAATAGTGAAAAGAAAGGGGCTCATTGGTGTGATGAAGCATTATCTCATAATGAAAATTCCCTGCATGGCCTTCTATCGAAGGCACAGCGAGCTATGAGCGCTGAAAATTACGAATCTTGCGTACAGACCCTCAATAAGGCTAAGGAGCATCATCCTGGGGCTCCGCAAATTCAACAGCTCCTCCAGAAAGCAGAAATTGCTTTGAGACGCAGTAAAGAAAAGGACTATTATAAGGTTCTAGGAGTACCTAATGATGCAGACGAGGTGCAGATCAAGGCTGCATACCGGAGGATGACGAGGCAACATCATCCTGATAAGGCGGTCAGGCTGGGCGTTAGTAAAGAGGATGCCGAAAAGAAGATGGCTGCCATCAATGAAGCCTACGAAGTCTTGAGTGATCCGGAATTGAAGGCAAGGTTCGATAGAGGTGATGATCCCAATAGTCAAGAGCGACAGGGTAATCCTTTCCAAGGCAGTCCCTTTGGGGGAGGCCGGCCGGTGTTTTTCCAGCAGGGTGGAGGAGGACAAGGACACAGTCACCAGTTCCAATGGCAAGGAGGGTTCCCATTTGGTTAATGGATTTGGATGTATTATTTACAAGTATCGGTGTTAATGTCCCAAATAAGAGACTGTTTTAACACATCAAATAGAGCACGTGATACTCGTTAACCTGCCTTAATTAGTATTTAGCCTCAGCCTTGCCGCCCCACCATCGCTAGTGCGTCATCGCGGCTTCGAAGCTAGCAGTAATCCACATTCTGTTCCAAAGTCCAAGCCTTTCTCGACTTGATTTTTGATGCCAAGGTATCGCTGCATTGATGAACTCGTAATGATTTCTAGAGGAAGGCATCTGGCGCGCCCGGCTCCAACCAAGCATTTAGTATGGACGAATTCGAGGTCTCGTACTCCCTCGACAACGAGCAGCAGTTCTGGGATGGTGTGTTAAACCTCCTACTGGTGGTGTGCTTCGTATGGAAACATTGACTTATTTTTTTGATAGAGCTCGAAGAGATAGTTTCGGCGAAGTGTAAGACGCATCAGTTAATTGACAATGCCTTGAGGTCCTATCTCCACTTCACTACGAATTTCAAAGACGAGTATCTACCATCCGAGTACGATATTGCGCGCTGCTCTCAGAAACTTCTCGAAAGCCAGCTATTTCAAGCCAATAAACATTATGTTAGGATACAGATTGTTTACAGCTTGCTCCAGGAAGATGAACCGGCAACATTGCATTTTATAGCTAGTCTACTCCTTTTCGACGGGAGGCAGGACGAGAAAACATTCGAAATGATGAAAAACGAGAGCTGTTTCTCAAGGCTGGTTGAGCTCGTGAAGGGAGGAACCAAAGAAGATGCCAGGTTACATAGATTACTACTGGAATTACTCTACGAAATGTCCAGAATGCAGCGCCTCAAAACCGAGGATCTAAGCCAGGTAGACGATGACTTTGTCAAATATCTGTTCCAGATTATTGAAGAGTTATCTGATGATGTTGATGATCCTTATCACTATCCTGTCATCCGAGTCCTGGTGAGGATGTAGTGTCCATTTATTCATGGTCCTGGCTAATTTGATATCAAGCTTGTTCTGAACGAACAATACATGGTTTCATCTACCACGTCACCCGTTGTTGACTCAGTGCCCTCTCTTCCACTTACAAACCGAGTCATTAAGATACTCAGTCTTCAAGGCTCCGACTATAGAACGTTTGGAGAGAACATCATAATTCTTCTGAATCGCGAGACAGAAACCTCCCTACAACTTCTGATACTCAAGCTGCTTTACCTTCTATTCACTACCAAAGCGACGCATGAATACTTCTACACAAATGATCTCCGAGTTTTACTTGATGTTATCATCAGGAATCTTCTTGATTTGCCAAATGAGCTTATCTCCTTACGGCATACATACCTTCGAGTCCTCCATCCGTTACTATCATATACTCAGCTGTCGCAGCCTCCGCATTACAAGCGTAGTGAAATTATCAAAGTCTTATCTCTGCTTGGTGGCTCCACAAATGCTCATTTTGCGCCAGCAGACGAAACGACGGTGCGACTTGTTGAGCGTGTTGCGCAGGTGTCCTGGCTCAGAGATGAGGACGCAAGTGAGGGTGAGATCGCTGGGAAGCTCCTTGGAATTAGTTTGTCGGCGAATCAGGCTGCAAGCACTATCAGCGTGGTTGACGTTGCAGCTGTGATGGAGAAACCAGGTGTCCAGACACCGAGTCGAAAGGCTGATACCGCCGAAAAAGTTCATGTAGATGGTGGGAGTGAGGAAGAGCAGATAACTAGCTCAGAAAAGCCGCCAACGTGGCGAAGAGCTCCTCCTGCAATTCCAATAATCAAGCTCAATGGACACAAGAAGCTACCCCCAAAGACGCCACCACGAAGAAGGACTAGGTTAAAGGCTGTGGCAATTCCAAGTGATACTCATAGCGGACAGGATAGTACGACTTAAGGGTCAACGCCATAATAGGGCTTAGCGGAGCTGTTGTATGCGCGAATAGCAGTTTTATGTGCATCTCATCCAGCGTCAGTGCTAATGTTCGGGTCATTGGGACAATCGGGACTGGATCGGCGTACAGTCGTTACTTATCAATATCAATTAAGGGCTGCAATAGTCAGCGAGCAAGACCTGCTCGCTGCTTTCAAATGCCCATAAAGGCCCCATGAAAATCCTATTGGTCAAAACAGAAACCTCATACGACACCTTTCAGTTTTATAGAATGCCCTATACCACAGCTATGATTTTGTACACAGGAGCCGAACGCCAGACGCAAAATTCCCACACAAAATTCCAAATCTAGCCTCGTCCTCCTCTAAATCCGCCCCCCCTCGTTGCACCTCGTCCTCGAGGCGTAAAGCCCCCACTTCCACCTCTAGAAAATCCTCCACCACCTCTTCCACCCCGGGCCCCAGCACTGGACCCACCTCTACCTCTAGGAGTACCTCGTCCACCACCACGGCCTCCTCGCATCGGACCTCCTCGCCCACCACGACCCGCGCCTGCACGTTTCGGCTTCGGCGCTCCAGGAGGCGGTTTTGGCTTCGGCAGGAATTTTTCCAGTGGAAGGAGCTTATCGCCACCAATAAAGAATTTATCTCCAGATCTGAATGAGGTTGCTTGGATACCTTCGGTGGGCTTGATGGTGAAGTAGACTTGATTGATGGGCCCCAGAATTTCATCGACTTTGCCTATTGAGGTCTGCTTTCAAAGTTAGTGGATGTAAAGTGCCATATATTTTATGAAGATTTCTTTACCTTATTCTCGAGATATATTGGGGCGTTGAAGTAGGGAATTTTAGAATTGATTGATTCGCACACGATCTCTCCTTCACAGGCATGGAGGAACGAGCCCATTTCTAAAGCTGTATATTAGTATTATGTGCAATCAATTGGGAAAGAAGAGTCTCACCAAGTACTGCAGAAGGAGGACCATTGTCTCTTTGGAATCCACCTCGACCTAGCGCAAGTATGTTAGCTATCATTTTCTTAACATGTGTCAATTCGCATCACTCTGACCTCCTCTAGCTCCAAAGCCACCTCCCCCTCTACCTCCGCCTCCTCCAAA
>Ga0335075_10007440_pt1 | contig 16850 bp, 14 predicted proteins | sample Lox_Sample_24_FD_206723 | JGI IMG/M metagenome (GOLD analysis project Ga0335075, IMG submission 206723) | Soil microbial communities from Loxahatchee National Wildlife Refuge, Florida, United States - Lox_Sample_2.4 | ecosystem: Environmental > Terrestrial > Soil > Wetlands | place: USA...
CGGGAAGGTGTGCGTGCCTTCTAGCCGACCGGCCACGCGCTTCCTGGATATCCTGGATAATATCCGGCTGATCCAGAGCTACCTGCAGGGCATGGATCGCGCGGCGTTTGAGGCCGACAGCCGAACGCGCGATGCGGTCGAACGGTGCCTCGAGCGGCTGAGCGAGGCCGCGACGAAGCTGGGGTCGCAGGCCGAGGACCTGGCGCCGGGGCTGCCGTGGCCAGCGGTCAGGGCGTTCGGGAATGTCTTGCGCCATGCCTACGACCAGGTCGACCCGGCGCGGATTTGGGAAATCGCGACCGGCGATCTGCCGGCGATGGTGGTGGCGGTCGAGGCGGCGCTGCGGCCTCGGGTTACAGCACGCTGCCGAGCGGGTGCCCGTCGAACAGGTTGCCGAATTCCAGATACTCACCGAGCACGTCAAAACTCTTGTGCCGGCCGAGCCGCCTGAGTTGGGCGGCGTGCGCCCCGGCCTGCATGCCGGTGCTGAGGGCGCCGCGCTTGAGGCTGTGGCCGCCGAACTCGCGGGCAGAAAAACCCGCGGCGGCGGCGCGGGCCTGGACGATGCGGGCGATGGATCGAGGCGTCAGTGGCTCGGTGCCGATCGCGGGCAGGGCAGGGGGGGCGTCCGGCGTGGCCTGGGGCGGCAGCCAGAGGCGCCGGAACACCGGGCCTTCGCTGATCGCGGCGGCGTCGAGCCAGCGCGCCAGCGCGCGCACCGGGCAGAGTTCGGTGCGGCCGTAGGGCAGGGGAACCAGCACGGCTTCGGTCTGCGATCCCTTGCTGCGCTTCAGGGTCAGTTCGTAGCCCTGGTCGGTGCGGTCGAGATCGCCGAGCCGGATGGCGGCGAGTTCGGAGCGGCGCAGCGCGCCGGCGAAGCCCACCAGCAGCAGGGCGCGGTCGCGCAAGCCGCGGAGATCGTCCGGGATCGGCGCCAGCAGCTCACGCAGCACGGCGAGCGTGGCGGCGCGCTTCTTCTGCGGATTGGGCGCGTCGCGGCGGATGCCGGCCATGGTCTCCGAGACCAGGGCGGTGTCGGTGGGCGAGGGGAGGCCGGCGGCGCGGTGCAGGAAGCGGATCGCCGCGGCGCGCAGTTTCAGGGTGTTGCCGGCCTGGCCGCGATCGCGCCCGGCGGCGAGGAAGGCGGCGACGTCGCGCGGCGAAGCGGGCAGGGGAGGGACCCCGTGCCGGTCGCACCAGGCGCACCAGGCGCGTACCGCCGAGCGGTAGGCGGCGCGCGTGTTGTCCGACTTCGCGCGGCTGCGATAGGCGCGGGCGGAGTCGTGTGCGGCGGCGAGGCTGCCGTCATTCTCCGGCTTTTCCGCCGCCGCCAGGATGTCGAACCAGTTTTTCACCAGCACCGGCGCGCCGCCGACGGGTGCTTCCGCCGCCAGCAACCCCGGGTCGTCATCCGCCGCAGGCCCGTGGACCGATACAGGCAGGCCCTCGGACGCGGCATCGACGGGCCGGACCGCGTCGTCGGTCATCGGTCGCATGGGGGGTCGGGGAGGGGGCTACGTCTCGGGGCGGTCCACACCGCGGCTGCGCCCGCGTCGCGCCGGCTGTCGCTGCGCGCAGTGCCGATCCGGCCGTGCCCGGAGGCGCGCCGGGCGCGGGTCGTGGCGCCGCCGTGCCAGAGAACGGGCCGGCTGGACGGCGTGTGGCGGACAAAGGCGGCGCCTGCGGCGAGCGCAAAGCCGCGCCGAGCCGGCATTTCATGGTCTGTTCGCCTGAAATCTGTTTCCATGATTCGGCCGAAGATTTCCGAGTTGCGGAACGTTTGTAGCCCGGGACCTTATGTCCCACAACTCCAATTATAGGACATACGGGTGCCGGGAAAGCGGGGCAGGGGGCGGATTTCCGGCCAGAAAAATCTAATTACCGCTCTTTGAGGCTAAGACCCAGTTAGCGTAAGCTCGCGTGCAATGCCTTGACGAATCGAGAGAGCCCGTGCGCCCAGCCCGCCGGCCGCCCCACGTCGCGCGCCCCCGCCCGGCATCCGCCGGCTGGGCGGCGCAGAGCAACACCGTCCCGCGCTGATGGCCCAGCCGCCCGCCGCACCCGCCGGCTACGCCGCCTGGCTCGCCGACCTGAAAACCCGGATTCGCGAGGCACGGCTGCGCGCGGCCCTCGCCGTGAACAGCGAGCTGATCGGCCTCTACTGGCAGATCGGCCGCGACATCCGCGATCGCCAAGCGGCACACGGCTGGGGCGCCAAGGTGGTCGATCGCCTCGCCGCCGACCTGCGCGCAGAGTTCCCCGAGTCGCGCGGGTTTTCCTCGGCGAATCTGCGCTATATGCGGGCGTTCGCCGCGGCGTGGCCCGACCCGGCAATTCTCCAACGGGTCGTTGGCAAATTGCCCTGGGGCCAGAACATCGAATTGCTGGCGGTCAGGGACCCGGCCGTCCGCCTCTGGTACGCCGAGGCGGCACTCGAACACGGCTGGAGCCGCCCGGTCCTCGCCGTCCAGATCGACACGCACGCGCACGCCCGCCAGGGCCAGGCGCTGACAAATTTCGCCCGGGTGCTGCCGCCCGAGACGTCTGATCTTGCCCAGCAGGTGCTGAAGGATCCCTACCAGTTCGATTTTCTCACGTTGCGCCAGGCCGCGCATGAACGCGATGTCGAGCGCGCCCTGGTCGCGCGGGTGAAAGACCTGCTGCTGGAACTCGGCAAGGGTTTTTCCTTCGTTGCCAGCCAGCATCACCTCGAAGTCGGCGGTCAGGATTTTTATGTCGATCTGCTCTTCTACCACCGCAAGCTACGCTGCCTGATCGCCGTCGACCTGAAGACGGGACCGTTCCAGCCGGAGCATGCCGGCAAAATGAATTTCTATCTCGCGGCGCTTGATGACCGCGACCGCGAGCTGGGCGACAACCCCAGCATCGGCCTGATCCTGTGCCGCGAGCGCAACCGGGTCGTCGTCGAGTATGCGCTGCGCGGCGTCGACACGCCGATCGGCGTGGCCCGCTACGAGCTGATGCTGGCGGAGGCTCTGCCGGCGCGACTGGCCGAGGCGCTTCCCTCGCCCAAGGAGCTGGAGCCCGGGATGCTGCCCGACGACGGAGGCGACGATGCCTGACAGGCCGTGCCGACGCGCCGTACATTTCCTTTGGCCGCAAAGTATGGCTGGGGCGGCTGGGCGGCGGTGCCGGTGTGCCGTTGGCACCTGCCGGTCGCCGGCGCGCGGCATAAAGCGGCATGTCTGGCGGTGGGCCTGATGTTGGATACGCTGCTCAGTCCCCGCCGCGGGGCCACCCTGTCGCCTGACCCGGCGTTGTTCGCGGCCCATGAGCGTGCCGCCAGCGCCATCGCGCGGCTCGACCAGGCGCTCGAGCATCATCCGCTGCTGCCGGCGTTTCTGCACCGGGCGCGCCTCGAGGCGGTCCGCCGCCAGGCAGCCGTGGATGGGCACGGCATCGATCCCTGGCACCTCGCGGCCGTGCTCGAAGGCTTGCGCCTGCGCATGGACCATGCGCTGCGGATCGTCGACCGCGGCGAAGTGTTCGAGGCGGCGCGCACGGCCCTCACCTTGCACCAGTGGATCACCGAGCCGGATTTCGATCAGGAGGGCGAGGTACAGGCGGCCGAGCGCCACCTGGCTGCCACTCTTCCCGGCGGCCTGCTCGGCGCCGCGGAGGGGGTCTGGTCCTGGCTGCACGGCGGCGGGGCACGGCCGCCGATTCGCGCCGCGCTGATCCGGTACTGGCGAAAGTGTCGCCTGCTGCGGGTTCCCGTACCGCTGACCGGACCGCGCGCGTTGCTCGCCGAGGCACCAGGCGTGCACCCGGATTGGGTGGTGGGGTTCCTGGAGGCGGTTGCCGGCGAGGCCGGGGATTACCTGGAGCTGCTCAGCAGCCTGGAGCACGGCTGGCGGACGGCGCGTGGCAAGGTCGTGAGCCAACGCCGTACCTCGCGCGCAGCCCTCGCCGTGGACCTGTTGGCTGCGGCGCCGCTGCTATCCGCCACGACACTTGCCCGGGCGATCGGCATGTCAGTCAAGTGCGCGACCGAGCTGCTCGATCGGTTTGTCGCGTCGGATGTCGTTGTCGAAGTGACACACCGGTCGGCGCGGCGCCTGTTCGGGCTGAAGGGGATGGCACTTCTCGGGGAAGCGGTCCGTCCGCCCTGCCGGCCCGAGCCGGGACGCGGGCGGGGCCGGCGATCTATCCCGCCGGTTGAAGAAGACGTCCCAGAGCCACCGTTGCCGCCGGTCGGTCCGATCGAGCGGCGGAGCTTCGACTACAGCGATCTCGCGCATTGCATGGCAGAGTTGGATCAGGTGCTCCGCCGGACACGGCGCTCGCTCGACGCGCTGGCGTGCCGGGCACCCGCAGGGGCAGAATCAGTTTCGACGCTTGGCGACTCGGAGACGGCCGAACCCTCGCCGGTCCCTATAATCGACATCGGGCGTGAGCAGCGCCCTGCCGCCACGGCGTCCGAGACCGCTGGTGCTTGATGACGAGTTCAGCCAGCTCAACGAGACGATTGCACCTGCGCATCGGCGAAGCGACGGAACAGAGTACTGAGATGGCGATAGCACCCGACCTCGATGCGAGACTGCTAGGCGAAATGGGCCCAGGCGAACTGATCCGCTTTCGGTTCCGTGGCCAAATGATACTCGGCATGGTGGCCGGGTGCGATTTCCTCCAGATACCGTCCGGCATGGTGATCATGGTGCTGGAAGATCTCCCCGACCGGCCCGGCACGGTGGGTGGATTCCTGCCAATGATCGAATTCCTGATGACGGAAACAGCGTTGTCGTACGGCACGAAGCATATCGTCATCGTTCATCCTGCTGCGCCAGTCGCATCGGAGTCCGACGATCGGTTCAATATGAACGGCGCACTGCTTGTGGGCGGAGGCGTACGAACGATACGGAGCCGCTCGGTCAAGGACGACAGCAGCGATTACGCGCTGACCATCGACATCGATCACTGGACGGCCATTCGCAGCAGCCATCCGCATCCTCAGCCGCGGCGTGTGGCTGTGCTTGCCTGGGAGCTCAGGCTATTGGCCAACGTTCCCCTAGACCCACCGTTAGCGCCGGTCTTCACGTTTACGGCGGGAGGATAAGCGATGGCGACCGTGTTCTTTTCCTATTCGCACGCCGACGAGGAGCTGCGTGACCAGCTGGAAAAGCACCTGACGATGCTCAAGCGCCAGGGCGCCATCGAAACCTTCCACGACCGCCGTATTCCGGCTGGAAACGAGATCGATTCATCCATTTCGGCTGAGTTGGAACGGGCCGATGTGATCCTACTGCTGGTGAGCCCAGACTTCCTTGCGTCAGCCTATTGCTACGACATCGAGATGCAGCGGGCGCTGCAACGGCATGGCCTGGGTGAGGCCAGGGTCATACCGGTGATCCTTCGCCATTGTGACTGGCATTCTGCGCCGTTCGGCAAGCTCATGGCAACGCCACGCGATGGCAAGCCGGTCAGAGCGTTTCCGGATCTCGACGAGGCGTTTCTCCAGGTCGCGCAGGCAATCAGGCACGCGGTCGCCGGGCGTGGCGACCGCGTCACGGCCGCGGCCACCGCCACCCCGCCTGTCGAGCAGCCTGTGATCCGGTCCGTCTCCAGCCCGCGGTCGAGCAATCTGCGGCTCCCACGGTCGTTTACCGACGCCGACAAGGACAGGTTCCGCGACGACGCCTTTGAATATATCGCGAAGTACTTCGAGAACTCTCTCGCTGAATTGGGCAAGCGCAATGCCGGCATCCAGGTGAATTTCAGACGCATCGATGCCAACCAGTTCACCGCAACGGGCTACAAGGACGGCAGGAAGGCCGCGTGGTGCCGAATCTTCACGGGGCGCGGCGCGATGGGTAATGGTATCGCGTTCTCTGCTAACGAGAGTATTGGCGTTGGCGGCTTCAATGAGAGCCTGAGCGTTGAGGCGGACGGTGAAGGCATCCATCTCCGGCCGCTCGGCATGGCAATGCGGCAAGCGTCCGGCCGCCTCACATTCGAAGGCGCCGCTGAACTCTACTGGGAAATGTTCATCGAGGGCTTGCGACGATGAACGGCAACACCTACCCGCTTGGTACTGGGCAGAGCGAACCCGCTCAGGCGCGGCCGACGAGCCGACCTCCTGCTCGGTCCGCGCGTTGGAGGGGAAGGGTCTGTGCTTCAAGGCGTCCGCATACCGCGGACCGCCCCTGTTATTCGGCCCCTCGTGCGTCGCCTATGATCGGCGGTCATCTTGTTGGACAGGCCAATCGAGGACTGTGACTTGCACTGCGACGTTCGCTTCCCTGCTCGTTGGGTTGACGCGTCAGCCTTTGAGGCGGCCCTCAGGAGTGCCTGCCCGCCTGACTCCGGCGATATGTTCGGCGTGACCTTCGAATTTCCCCTGGGTTGCAAGGTGATGGTCGACGCGGCGATTAGGTTGTTGTCGCTTGCCAACCAGCTCGTGGTTACCACGCGTCGCGTCCGTTTGGTTTTTGCCGAAGGCGAGGCGGGTACCATGGGCTATTTGAACCGGATGGGGTTTTTCGATCATCTCCGTTCTGAGGTCGAAGTGCGGCCGGCGCGGCCGATCTACTCGGCGGCGGAGCTCCACCGCGGAGGTAATCAGACCTTGGTGGAGATCGCCCGCATTAACAAGGATGCTCGCGACCAGGACTTGCCGACACGCTTAACTGCGGCGGTCATGCGCTCATGCGGGCGTCGCCCGGACGCGCGCGAGCTTGAAGGCGCTGCCTGGACGATATTTGCCGAGCTGATCGACAACATCTTTGTGCACAGCCGCACCCGTCTCGACGGCTACGCCGCGCTGCAGGTGTATTCCGGCGGCAACCGCCTGTCGGTCGCAGTATCGGACAGCGGACTCGGGATCATGGAGACGTTGCGGCCCTCCTTGGCAACCGAGTTTCCCAAGCTGGCGCACCTGTCGGATACGGATCTGCTGGTCGAGGTTTTCCGGTTGGGACTGTCTCGGCACGGAGCAGACCGAGGCTGCGGGCTCAAGGGTTGCGCCGGCAAGGCGATGAAATTCAACGCCGACCTCGATGTGCGACTCCCCAACCAACGGGTGCTCCTGACCCCGGCCCGGGGTACGTATCGGCCCAACACGGCCCACTGCTATGAGAACCTGCCGTTGATGTGGGGAACCCACATCGCCTTTGCCTTCGGCCTGGGGGCTTGACGTGCGGACCGATTCCGATTAAATGGCTTCAATTAACGAGGGACGTGCATGCTGGCGTTACGTTGCTTCATGGATCGGCCCGACGGATGGGGCCGAAATCAGGGACGCGAAGTGTATCAGCGCTTGCTTCGGTTCGTCGAAGATAACCCGGGGAGGTTGATTTTCAGAATATCCTTCAAGGAAGTGCAGCGGCTGGACATCTCGTTCGCGTCGGAGGCGATCGTCGAGTTGGCTAAGCGTTTCCGGCGCACCAAAGGATTCTGTCTTATCGATCTGTCCGACAAAGACCTGATCGAAAACGTGGATGCTGCGGCCGAGAGGAAGGAACAACCCATTCTGGTGTGGCACGGAAAATCGGCGGAACTGATCGGTGCCAAGCCGAGCGAAGGTACGCGAGAGGCATTTCAGTTCGCGGTGACGCGGCCACACACGCGGGCAACGGAATTCGCGACCGAGAAAGGAATATCGATCGCCAATGCGAGCATGAAGTTTAAGCAACTCTGGGAAGGCGGATTTCTGCTGAGACAGGAGAGCGTCGCCGACAGCGGAGGCGTGGAATACGTATACCTGCGCATCGGGTGATTCTCAGGTACGCGATTAACCGGGTTCAGTGAACGGGAAGCGATAAACCACGGTTGGACACCATGATTGATGAGACGCCGACGTTTCGTGTGCTCAGTCTCGATGGCGGGGGCATGCGAGGAACCTACACGGCGACCTATCTGGACCGGGTGGCTGCGACGTTTGCGAAGCGTCGCGGTATTGCAGCCCTCGATGTCGGCGCTGCATTCGATCTGATCGTAGGCACCAGCACTGGCGGCATTATTGCCTGCGCACTGGCGGCAGGTGTGCCTCTCGTGGACGTTGTTCGGCTGTACGCTGAGCACGGTCCCTCGATCTTCTCGCGACGATTGCCGGAAGGTCTCCTCGGGGTAGGTACCGACATTTGGAAGCGGCATCGAGCTCTGGCAGCCGGAACCGAAAGCCTCAGGGCAGCGCTCACTGATAGGCTCGGCACACAGACCTTGGGGGAGATCTATCACGAACGAGGAATCGCGCTGGCGGTGCCGGCGGTCGAGATGAGCCAACATCGAGGATGGGTCTTCAAAACGCCGCATCTCAAAGACACCAATCACCGCGATGACTACTACCGCCTCGTCGACGTCTGCCTCGCGACGTCCGCGGCACCCGTCTACCGATCCCTCGCCGCGATCGATCATCCGGACGCCAACGGCACGGGGTTCAATGTGTTCGTCGACGGGGGCCTGTGGGCAAACAACCCGGTGTTGGTGGGTCTCATTGATGCCCTCGATCTCACACAGCCAGGTCAAGAAATCCATATCTTCTGTCTCGGAACTTGTCCGATGCCGGCGGGCGATCAAATCGCGAAGACGGACGTCGATCGCGGTCTGCCGGAGTGGAGATTTGGTGGGGAAGCAGCAGGACTCTCGATCGACGCGCAACAGTTCGCCTTCGATCACATGGCAAAGAAGCTGGCCCGTCACGTCGACAGGAAATGCACCGTCATTCGGTTCCCTAGCGAAAAGGTACCGGCGGCGCTTATTCCGTATCTCGGACTCGACGAGACTCGTCAGGAGGCGATTCAGGCGCTGATCAACCAGGCGCGAACCGATGCCGACATGACAAACAGCCGGTGCGCCTACGCCGACACAGATCCCGATGCGGCACTGATCTGTGCCCTGTTCGATTCGGCGCCCGCGCGCACGGACCCGCTTGTGTCCCGGACATCTCTCCGGCCGCCCGGCCACTTGAAGACACTCTGACGAAGACGGAGACGGAGACGTCAAACATGTTCGATTGCGCCGACGATATTCTTGCCCATCACGATGACAAGGTGACCCTCCCACAGTCCGAGCGGACAGAAATGCGGTCCCGACGTGACGCAAACCGGGATCGATTGAAGCGGGGCCTTGCCGTCGCGGGAAAGCCTGCGCCGCGCGAGTTTGTCAGCCAAGGCAGCTACGCCATGAAGACCATGACGCGACATCAGGCAAAGGATTACGACATTGATGACGGCGCCTATTTCGACAAGGAGGCTCTGGTTGGCGATCGCGGCGCAGCGATGTCCGCTCTGCAAGCGCGGCAGATGGTGCGTGATGCGCTCGACGACGGCTCGTTCAAGACGCCTCCGGAGGCACGGAAGAATTGTGTCCGTGTTTACTATGAGGCCGGTTATCACGTGGATGTCCCGGTCTATCGTCGCATCACGACGAGCAACGCCTGGGGCGCCGAGAGCACTGTCCACGAGCTGGCCAGCAGCGACTGGAAGCGCTCCGACGCGCGCGATGTCACTGCCTGGTTTGAGGCGGAGAACAACCGGCACAGCCCTGACACGGACAACGGCCGTCAGCTTCGACGTCAGGTCCGCCAGATCAAGAAATTTGCACGGAGCCGGGATAGCTGGAAGGGTCAGATGCTAAGCGGCTTCGGGATCACGAAGCTGGTCACCGAATGCTTCCGGGGGAGCGTTACACGCGAGGACATAGCGCTCTACGAAACGATGAAGGCGATTAGGAATCGGCTCGCGTCCAATCTCGTGGTGGCGCACCCCGTCACACCTAACGAGGCAATCACAAACGGGGCGGACGATCCGCGCGCGCGTTTCCTTCGCGACCGCCTGACCGAAGCGCTCGATTCCTTGACGCCATTATTGAGTACAGACTGCAACCGCAAGACAGCACTGAAATGCTGGGACAAAGTGTTTGTGACGACCTTCTTCAGCGAGAGGGAGGACGCCGGCGCAAAGGCAGCAAACAGTCTGCTAAAGGCGCCATCAGCAGCACCTGCCGCTGCGCCGTTCACATTTCCCAATGCGCCGCGCACCGATGACAAGCCCAGGGGTTTCGGATGATCTGGTGGGCGAAGGATCCTGACCGGTTGAAGCGCGAGGTCGGCGAAGTAGAGCTGCTGCGCGAACGGTGGGACTGGCTGTCGATGGCGACTCCACGCCTGCGGGATGGGCTGAATTTCGCGTTCGATTTTGACGTGACGCTGGATGGCGAGATATTTGCGCTCAGGCTCGAATATCCAGCCTTCTTCCCTGAAACGCCGCCTTCAGTCGTCCCGCGCGACGGCCGGCGTCTGTCGCAGCACCAGTACGGCTCTGGGGGAGAGCTCTGCCTCGAATTTCGCTCGGACAATTGGGACCCCGCGATAACCGGCGCGATGATGATCGAGAGCGCCTACCGGCTGCTGGTCGGAGAGCGGCTCAGCGCTGAGGGAGATTCTATTGTGCCGTCGGCGCACTCAGCCTCGCTAGGACAAGAATTGCGTGGCTGGAATAGCCGTTTTCTCGTGACCCACGGATTCGCCGCCCATGTCGCGCAAATGCCCGTCGGCGAGTTTCGAGATGCGACGATCAGCGACGGTCTGGCGCCGAAGGAGACCTGGGTAGCCTATGTGAGGTCCATTGGCGCTGCTGAAGCACCGGACTGGCGAGAAACCGGCATCCCAGACCGCGGCGACCGCGGCGAGCCAGGGCTTGTTCTGCGCGTGGCCTCGCTGGCGGGATTGCCAGCGAGGCCGGATCAGGGGGCGCTCGACCGTATGATCGCCGAGGCGGACGGACGGAATCTGCTGTCTCCGACCGAGGGCCAGCAGAGGCTTTTCTTCATCGTCATTACCGACGGCAGGACGGCGCGAATGTTCTGCTCCTATGCCCGGGATATGGCCTGGAACGTTATTCCTTATCAGACGGTCGATCTGGCTGACGATGTCGACATGCGGCTGCCACCAGACAATGGCGTACTCGGCCGAAAAAAGGTCGGGATCGTGGGGTGCGGCTCCCTTGGATCAAAGATCGCAGCCAGCCTCGCGAGAAGCGGCATCCGGGAATTCGTCCTTGTGGACGACGATATTCTGAAACCAGGTAATCTCGTCAGGCATGATCTGGATGCCCGCAGCGTCGCCGCGCACAAGGCGGACGGTATGGCGGCGCGTCTCGCGGCAGTTGTCGCCGGCACCAATATCAGCGTCAGACGGGTCGCGCTGGGCGGGCCGGAGTCGTCCGGCACGACGGCATCGGTTCTAGACGAACTCGCCCTGTGCGACCTGCTGATCGATGCAACGGCCGACCCCCAGGCCTTCAATTTTGTGGCGTCGGTCGCCAGAAGTTCGCTGCGCCCGCTCGTCTGGGCAGAGGTCTACGCCGGAGGTATTGGAGGCTTCGTGGCACGCCTACGACCGGGGATGGAACCGCCACCACATGCTGCGCGGCAGCAGTACTTGGCTTGGTGCCGCGACCAACGAGTAGCTTGGCATGGTCGGGACAGTGCCTACTGCACCCATGCTACGGGTGGAACACCGCTTGTGGCTGACGATGCTGATGTCGCAGTCATCGCGGCGCACGCAAGTCGAATGGCGCTGGACGCCCTCATACGCCCGGTTAACTCGGCCTTTCCCTATGCCGCCTATGCAATCGGTCTGTCCGCCCGGTGGATCTTCGAGGAACCATTCGACACGCGCCCAATCACGTTCAGTCCGGCGGGGGAGTGGCAAGCGGAGGTGTCGCCCGAGCGGTCGGCTGCAGCCATCCAATTCATGCTGTCTCTCTTTGTGCGATGCGATCATGCGGATTGAGATGACATCTAGCGTCGATGGACGAATTCGCAAGGTACTGCGCACAGCCCGTGATCGCGAGACCGGGGGCATGCTCTTTGCCGAGCAACTTGCGCCGGGTCGCTTTTGTATTATCGACATGTCGGTGGACGCCATGACGGGCTCCAGCGCGCGCTTTGTGCGCAACCCGGAGACGCATCGGCGCGCACTGAATGGGTTTTTCCAGCGTACAGCCTGCGAGTACCGACGCTTCAATTATCTCGGCGAGTGGCACTCGCATCCTTCCTTTACCGCCCAACCAAGCGATATCGACATCAAGACGATGACCGAGATTGTCGAGAGTCGTTCCTCGAGAATCACCTTCGCTGTGCTGCTAATCGTGCGACTACGGTGGCGTTTCTGGATCGACCACTCGTTGACGATATTCGCGCGCGATCAACCGCCTCGAGAATCACGCGTCCATCCACGCATCGTCCGCATATAGCACCTCAAAGGAAAAGCGAGATGATCGAAATTTGCCGCAACCTCTTTGTTGGGTCGGAGCATGACGAGGCGTCCATCCGTGGGCAGCCTGGGTGGTTTGTCATTCATGCCTGCAAAGAGCCTTATCACCGGCAAGCCTTGGGGTATCGAAGCCAGGGGGCACCGAAACATCACCCCGAATATCTTATCGCGAGGCGGACAGGTCGCCTGATTCTCAATCTCGTGGACGCTCCTGATGTGAACTACATCCCATCCGAGATAATTGACGCGGCCTTGGTTGCCATCGATGAGAACATTTTGTGGAGCACGATTTTGATCCATTGCAACCTCGGCCAATCGAGATCGCCCGCTATAGCTTTTTTATATCTAGCAAAATACTCCTCAACATTCGAGGGAAGGGATTGTGAAGAGGCGCTTCTGCATTACCAGACTATCTATCCGCGCTTCACGCCTGCGAAAGGGATGTTGGATTACATTAAGCTTAATTGGCAGAAATACTCGTCCAGGAAATGACCACGGCGAGTGCTCAGCCGAGCGATTCCTGGTGAATCGTGCCGTCAGCCATGATCGCGTCGGCGCGCGCCGCCCGCACGACGTCCCAGGTTGTGTTTCGGCGTCAACTATTGACCCCTCATCGGCTTCCAACATTGACTTCATCAACGGGTCGGAATGGCTATCCAAATCAAACTGATTCAGGGTGGGGTCGATGTCAAAAGCCGATGCAATATCCGTCCGAACGACCAAAAATGCGGCCAAATCAATGCAGTAACGGGAAATGGCGGGGGGGTCACGATCGAGTGCCAATTCACAGCCATCGCACGGGAACTCACGGCGGGCGAGCTGGCCGGCTGGGGCGTGGCGGAAGTCAGCGCACAGTTACCGCTCCGCCTGCTGGACATGAGGACGGAGGGTTGCTTTCTGCTCGGGGTATCCACCGACATCAGGGGGCGAAGGTCCAGGACGAAGCCCGCCAATTCAGCCAGTCCGTGTTCGACCAGAGCGACCTGGACGGGATCCGCAATCTCTCCCGGCTCACACGAAGAACGTGCGTCGCAGTCTACGATGGGGCCATGGCAGCGAAGCTCAACGCCGGGCCCGTCCAGGAACTGGAGACGTTGGCAGCGTTGGTCCCTGCGGAGGGGGCTTTTCGGGTCGTGCTCATTTGGTTGGGGGAATACAACGTGGAACCTTGTCCTGCCCCACGCTCGCCGACGCGCAGCATGTTGTGCTCGAGGCGCCAGCTAAGCCGCGCATTCGCCACCCCGTTGGACACGGCCGTCGCGTTCTTCGACCCACGCCTTCGCTTCCTGGTAAGCGGCTCCTCGTCTTTCGATGCGCGAATCTCGGTATAGAACGTGGGGGGACTGATGCCGTACCGATTCGTCCATGCTGCCGATATCCATCTCGATTCTCCGCTCCGCTCACTGGCATTGCGGGATACGGGACTGGCGGACCTGATCGGCAATGCCACGCGCCGCGCCTTTGCGAATTTGGTCGAGCTCTGCCTCAATGAACAAGTGGACGCATTGCTGCTGGCAGGCGACCTATACGACGGCGAGCAGACCTCGATGAAGACCGCGCGATTCTTGGCCGCGCAGATCAGGCGGCTGCATGAGGCCGGGATCCGCGTGTTCATCATTCGCGGCAACCACGATGCGCTGTCGCGCATCACCAAGGAACTGACCTTTCCGGAATCCGTCAAAGTGTTCGGAGGCCGCGCCGACGTCGTATTGGTGGAACGTCCGGGGATCGCGGTTGCAGTCCATGGGCTAAGTTTCGCGCAGCCCAAGGCGCCCGACAGCCTGTTGCCGCGTTACCGTCCGCCGCTGCCAGGTATGGTGAACATCGCCCTGATGCACACAAGCCTGGACGGCGCACCGGGTCACGACGACTACGCCCCTTGCAAGGCGGCCGACCTACATGCCGCCGGTTTCGACTACTGGGCGCTCGGCCACATTCACAAGCGTTCAGTTCCGGAAGGGCATTGCAAGGTGGTGATGCCCGGCATGCCGCAAGGCCGCGAAATCGGAGAAAGCGGCCCAAAATCGGTCACGTTGGTCACCATCGCCGACGACCGTTCGATCACGATCGAGGAACGGCTCACCAGCGTCGCGCAGTTCGAAACCGTGCCCGTCAACCTCGCCGGCATCGAGGACTGGCGGGACATGCTGGACCAAATCACCACAGACCTACAGCGCATGCGCGAGACCGTAGCTTCGGAACATCTGGTCGCACGGCTGCATCTCATGGGGCGGACACCGCTCGCATGGCGTATCCGCGGTGATCGCGACCTGCTTTGGAACGAGGCGGTCAATCAGGCAAGCGGCGTCGGCAAGACCTGGATCGAGAAGATCGACATCGCAAGCCAAGCGCCCGAGGCCGGTTCGGCCGCGGACCTCGACCCCGTTGCGGAACTGCAGCGGCTAATCGCGCAGGACGTGGTGCCGTCCGCGGCCTATCAAGCTGAAATTACCGCCGTCGCCAAGGATTTGCGCGCACAATTGCCGCCGGAATGTCGTCACCTGCTCGGCGATGATGAAGCCGGATTTACCGAAGCACTGAACCGGCTGGTGTCGGAAGGGGCCGAGGATGTGCTCGCCCGCCTGCATGGCGGCAGCGAGGCCAACTGATGCGCCTCAACCGCCTCGACCTCACGCGGTACGGCAGGTTCACCGACCGCAGCATCGATTTCGGTACGCCGATGCCCGGCAAGCCTGACCTACACATCGTCTACGGTCCCAACGAGGCCGGCAAGTCCACAGCCCTTGCGGCATTCCTTGATCTTCTGTTTGGTATCGAAGCGCGCAGCCGCTACAATTTCCTGCATCCGCATAACATGATGCGCGTCGGCGGGTCGCTGGAAATCGGGGGCGCCACGCACGAGCTCGCGCGGGTCAAACGGAATCGCGATACGTTGCTCGACGGCTCCGGGGCGCCGATTGCCGAGGCATTGCTCGCCGGTCAGCTCGGCGGCATCGACCGCGATTCCTACCGCGCAATGTTTTCGCTGGACGACGATACGCTGGAACAGGGCGGTGAAAGCATCCTGGCCAGCAAAGGCGATCTGGGACAATTGCTGTTCTCGGCGAGCGCCGGCCTTGCTGATCTCAGCCGCTTCCTGACTGGCCTGCGCGCCGAAGCCGATGCAATCTATCGCTTCCATGGCCACGGCACCGAGCTGACAGCATACAAGCGTCGATTGGCGGAGCTGAAGGACGAGCGGGACAAGATTGATACCGCGGCATCGCGCTATGCGGCCCTGACCGAGGCGCGTGATCGCGCGCACGAGCAATACGAAGTCGCGATCAAGACGCGAACCGAGATCCTGTCGCGCATGGATGCCATCCGGTGTTATATAAGCGCGTTGCCTCGGCTCGCCACTCTGCTCTCCCTGCACGAGCAGATACAGCCGCTGGCCGACCTACCGGCAGCGCCGGCAGAATGGCACAGGCTGCTTCCCACGTTGCGGGACGAGTCGATCACGCTCGCAGAGCGCGGCAAGGCGCTGCACCAAGAGCAGGCGGAGCTCGAGACGGCGCTGCAAAACATTGTCGTGGATGAAGCGGCGTGTGCGGTCGCGGGGCAGCTCGACCGGATAAATGACCTGCATGCCCGATACGTGACGGCGGACAAGGATGTTCCGGTCCGCAAGTTGGAAGTGCGCGCGGCGGAGACGCGAATTGCTGGTATTCTTGGCCGGATCGGCCGCGTTGAGGAACACGATCCGCGCTGCTTGCTGTTGGACGCCGCTACCGCGGGCCGATTGCAAGACCTAATCGCGCAGCGGTCCGGCATCGAGACAGCGCACGCGGCGGCAGAGCGCGAACTGCGCGAAGCCGGTGAGCGTCTGCAAGAAGCCGAGGCCGCGCTGTCGACCTCTGCGCCAGATGCAGCTGATCCCGTGCCGGAGACGCCGCGTCTGGCAACGCTTGCCGGGGTCGTGACCGCGGTCCAGAATAGCGATTTCACCGTCCGCCGCCGCAACGCTGAACGGTCGAAGCAGACGCAGCAGGACCAATTGGCTGAACGTTTGCTGTCGTTGCAGCCCTGGCAGGGCGATGCGGAACAACTCGCGTCGCTCACGGTGCCGGAGGATGCCGAGCTGGACCTTTGGCAGGCGGAGCTGAACACGGCGCAAAATCAGCATCTCCGCCGGGAACAGGAACTGGAGAAGGCGAAGCAGAACGCGTTACGGCTGGTGGCGGAACGCGATGCCATCGTGCGTTCCGCCGGAATCGCGAGCAACGAGCAGGCGGGGCTCATTCGGGCTCAACGCGAAGCCGCTTGGGCCGAGCACCGTCGGACGCTGGATCTCGCTTCGGCCGATGCGTTCGAGGCGGCGATGCGACGGGACGATATCGTGGTGAACGAGCTGCTTCGCCATGAGGCGGAGGTGACCCGACTGCAGCAGGTGGAAGAGGCACTGGCGCGTGACGACGCGGATGCGCTGCACGCGCAGGAGGAATACAATAAGGCGAAGCTGCGTCGGGATAAGATCGAACAGCGGATCAGCGAGGGAAGCAGACTATTTCTGCCCGGAGCGACACCGGACATGTTGCGAGCCTGGCTTGGCCGGCGCACGAAGGCCCTGGAGGCGCGCGCGGCGTTGCGGCAGTCGGAACGCGATTTGAATGAC
>Ga0335075_10007443_pt1 | contig 16848 bp, 12 predicted proteins | sample Lox_Sample_24_FD_206723 | JGI IMG/M metagenome (GOLD analysis project Ga0335075, IMG submission 206723) | Soil microbial communities from Loxahatchee National Wildlife Refuge, Florida, United States - Lox_Sample_2.4 | ecosystem: Environmental > Terrestrial > Soil > Wetlands | place: USA...
TACTTGTCGGGCATGCGCGACGCCGAGATCAAGCATCTGCGCCGGGGCTGCCTGACGGTCCGCCGTGATTCCAGCGGGGCCGCATATCGCTGGAAGGTCACCAGCCTGGCGTTCAAAGGGGAGAACGACCCGTCCGGCGTCACCGCCACGTGGAGCGTCGGCCGCCCGGTCGCCGAGGCCATCGCCGTCCTGGAACGCCTGCAGCCCGAGGGCCAGGACCTGCTGTTCGCGCGCCTCGCCTTCCGGGAGGGCGTCCGTCCCGGCTCGGCGAACGCCGCCATGTCGTCAGCGGCCACCAGCACGGCGGCCAGCGACTTCGCAAGCTGGGTCAACGACTATTGCGACCTCCGGCACCGCCGCGACCGGATCCCCGACCACGGGGACACCCCGTGGAGGTACACGACCCGCCAATTCCGCCGCACGTTGGCCTGGCACATCGCGCGCCGTCCCGGCGGGGTCATCGCGGGGGCGCTGCAGTACCGGCATCAGGCCATTCAGCTCTTCGAGGGCTACGCCGGGACCAGCGACAGCGGATTCCGTGCCGAAGTCGAAAGCGAACAGGCGATTGCCCGCGGCGAGCACCTGCTCGCCCTCATCGACCAGCACGACCACGGCCCGCTGACCGGTCCGGCCGCCGATGAGGCGCTCCGGAGGCTTGAAGAACTCGGCGAGCACCAGCGGCTGGCCGGCCAGGTGGTGACCGACCCGCGCCGCCTGCAACGGCTCATGAAACGCCACGACCCGGCTATCTACCCGGGCAAGTACGTCACCTGCGTCTACAGCCACGCCAAGGCTCTCTGCGGCGGCGATTCCCAGCCTGAGCTGGCCAGCTGCCAGCCCCTGCGGTGCCGCAACGTCGCGCTCACCCCCGGCAACCGTGACACGCTCGCCGAGGAGATCGCCAGCCTGGACGCCGCCCTGTCTGCGGTGCCCGTGCTGCCGCCGCTCCTGCAGCACCGGCTCCGGGACCGGAGGCAGGCCATCGCGGACTTCCTCGCCAGGAACCGGCCGGAGCCCGCGTGAGCCGCCGCAAGCCAGTCCCGGACGAGGCGCGCGTCCGGGAGGCTCTCGCCCAGATGCGCATCGAGGCAGAGAGCGGCACCACGCGAGTCAGCGTGCTCGGTCTGGCCCGCCGCCTGGGAATGAGCAACGCCACGTTCTGGCGGAACTACTGCGAGATCGCCATCGAAATCCGGCAGGCAGCCGAGACCTCCGGCAAGCCGGCCCGCGCGTCTCGGCCGGGGAACGAGGCAAGGCTCGCCGGCCAGAACGCCAGCCTGCGCCAGGAACGGGACGTCCTGGCCGGACAGCTGGAGGCCGCACTGGCGCACCTGCGCCGACTCACCACCGACAACGCCCGGCTGCGGGGAGAACTGGAAGCCGCCCGCGCCGTCAGCCATCTCGGCACCGCCCGCGCCGCGCGCAAGGGAAACTGACAGGCCACGCATTCCTCTGGACAGCCATCAGGACCTGCCCAGTGACGGTCACGAAGCCAATGCCATCACAGAGGGCGATCAGGCTGGCTGGTGGTCTTGCCATGGATCTGCTCCGAACGCCGACTCTGAGCGTTTTAAGCGCCGTCTTTACCCATCGGGTCCTACCGCGCATATTTGCTCGTTATGCGTCGTCTGACGGTGCGGCCCGACGGGCGGCGCCGCCGCGGTTTGTTGTCCGGTCTGCTGTGCGGGCCTGCTGCTGTTGTGTGCGGCGGCGGTAGGCGGTGGCGCAGTATGGTTGCGTTTTTTCCGTGATCTGGTCCGGCTGCCGCCCGCCGGCGTGGGCCGGAGATAAGGCGGTCCAGGCGGCACGCCGGTGCAGCAGCCAGATTGTGGCGCCGAGCGCGGCGGCGGTGAGGGCCACGAAGATGCCGGCCTCGATGAACTGGAAGGGCCAGAACCGGCCGGCCGGCTGGTAGATGGTCACGATCTGATTTCCTGTGTTGACAGAAACGCTCAGCACCCAGTCTCCGATGTGGCCGGTTTGCGGCGGCACGGTGTCGAGGCCCATGGTGGCGTGACACCCGTGCGGGCAGCTCTGCCGGAGCGTGAGGGGTGCCTGGAAGCGGGGGCGGAGCATGAACTCGACCACGAGCCGGATGACCAGCCACGGGCCGAAGGCGGCCACCATCGCCGCGACGGTACGGCGCAGGAGCAGCCCGGCTAGGACGGCGAACCCGAATGCGGCCAGGATGCAGGCGGTGAGGACCAGGCCCTCGAAGTCGTAGGCCCGGTTGATGAAGTGGCCGGTGAGCCGGTCCATCGGCTCGCGGTACCAGGTGATCACCGCGGTGATCGCCGCGCCGAGCAGGACGAGCCCGCCGGTGATCAGGGCCAGCTTGGCGGCCAGCCACCGGGTCCGCGGCACCGTCTGGCTCCAGGCCAGCCGCCAGGTGCCTAGCTCGAGTTCCCGGCCGAGCAGCGGCGCGCCGGCGATGACCCCGATCAGCCCGGGGACCACGAAGAGCACTGCCCAAGACGAGATGTTGACCACGGAGTCGAAGCTGTTCATGAAGGCGCTGACGGCAGCCGGGCAGCCGGTTCCTTCGCTGTGCGCGAGGCACGCGGGGAGGCCGTCGCGGCTGAACGCGGTGCGCATCGAAGTGCTGACCAGGATCGCGAACACCGCGAGGGCGGCGAGCAGGCCCAGGCTGGCTATGGCCTGGCCGCGGTGCTGCCGCCAGCTAACCCAGATCATGATGTGACCGCCTTCGTGCCCGGCCCGGGCCGCTGCGCGGCCGGGGCAGGATTGCCTGTGGCTGCTGCTGGCGACGGGTTCTGCAGGTAGCCCATCACCAGCTGTTCGAAGCTGACCGGGTTGGCCTGCCATCCGGCGTGCCCTTGTACCGCCAGCTGGACCGGGTCGGCGCGGACCAGCACGGTGGAGTGCCGGTCGCTGTCGGTGCGGTCGATGGCCGTTCCGGGCAATTCGGCGTCCGGAGTGGCGCGGGGGACGGTGAGCAGCCGGTGCACGGCGAGCAGGTCGTCGGCCGGCCCGGCCAGTTGCACGAGCCCGCCGCCCAGGACGATCAGCCAGTCGCAGAACCGCTCCAGCTCGGCGACCACGTGCGAGGAGATCAGGAACGTCAGGCTGGCGTCGGCGGCCGAGGCCATCACGTCCCGCATGAACTCCAGCCGGGCGACCGGGTCCAGGCTGGAGACCGGTTCGTCGAGCACGAGCAGCGGCGCGTGCTTGGCCAGCGCCATGGTCAGCGAGACCTGGGCTTTCTGCCCGCCGGACAGGCTCTTGACCTTGCGCTGCAGCGGGATGCCCAGCGCGTCGACCCGGGCCGCCGCCAGCAGCTGATCCCAGCGGGGGTTCATCGCCCGGCCCAGGTGGAACATGTCCGCGACGGTGAAGTCGCGGTACAGCGGGTGGTCCTGGGCGACGTAGCCGACCCGGGCCAGCGATTCCGCCGTGCCGGCGTGGGAGGGCTGGCCGAAGACCGACACCTGACCCTCGGTGGGCTCGAGCAGCCCCGTGATCATCTCCAGCAGGGTGGTCTTGCCTGCGCCGTTCGGGCCGACCAGGGCGGCCACCGTTCCGGCCGGCACCTCCAGCGTGCAGTCCCGCAGCCCCCATATCTTGCCGTAGCGCCGGCCGAGGCGGTCGGTCCGCAGGGCCGGGACGCTGCCCCCGGCGTCGTGTTCGGCCATCAGACCCTCTCTTTCCTCATGTCGTGGCGGGCCATGGCGATCAGCGCCGTGACCGCTTCGTCGCTCATTCCGGCCTGTTCGGCGGTGCGCAGCCAGGCCTCCAGCGAGGCGCGCAGGTCCTCCTGCGTCTGCGACGGGACCGGAGCGGAGGTGGCGGTGATGAACGTGCCCTGGCCTGGCCGGCCGCCGGCCAGCCGCTCGTGCTCGAGCTGCCGGTAGGCCTTGACGACCGTGTTCGGGTTGATCACCAGGCTGGCGGCGACGTCCTTGACTGTCGGCAGGCGGTCTCCTTCTTGCAGGTAGCCCAGCAGCAGCGCCTGCCGCACCTGGTGGACCAGCTGCAGGTAGGGCGGGACCCCGGAGGAGCTGTCGAGCCGGAACCGGAACATCAGCCTTCTTCCATCAACACATTATTCTATGATGATGGTATCACGGGTAAAGTCCGTGCCCGGCGGCGTCAAGCAGGCACCCGTGCTGCGACCCGGCAGAACGGCCCCGCACAGCACGCCTTGACGGCTCAGCGGCGTCCTGCCGCCCGCATCACAAACCGAAGTGCGGGCGCCCTATGACCCCCGTCGCGATTGCCGTGACCGGACGGACCAGGACGCAGATCTGCAGACAGCTGACGCCCTGATCGTGGAACGACAGCAGCGCCGGGTCGTCACCGTACCGATGCACAACCGGGGATGGCGGCAAGGCCGCGCAGTCAGCGTCTCGGCAGCGCAGGTCAGGGCCCGGGTGCAGTGAGGATGGGCTGACACGCAGTCGCCGACCGGGTACCAGCTTGCCCAGGACGTGACCAGGTGCCGCAGCGGCACGCCGATATCCCGGCGCTGTCAGCGGCCGGGCACGTGTGGCACGCGCAGGTGCGCGGTCATCGAATCATCTGCACCACAGTCCACGTCAACCATGGCGGCCCAGATCGACATGTTCTGCACGCCTTAACTGACGGATTCCAAGCGTGAGGCAGCCGAGCTCAATCAGGCGGGAGTGTGCGCGCCTCACTATGGACAATAGCCACGAAAGTAATCGCACGATGCTGCGCCGGGTATCTCGGCATGGCCCTGCCTGGCAGATTCAGTTGACCGTCGTCCGGATGAACGACCGCGTCCCGCTTCCCAGAGCGAGCGAGTCGAACCGTATGCGCTTCTCCGCCGCTCAGGGCAGGGAATCGGACAACGGACAGTGTTTAAACCCTGGCCATAACGACGGATGCCACCGCCTGTACAAGGCCGCCGTGACCGGCCGCGCGGAGCTGCCATCCTTCGTGCTCACCGCCGCCGAGACCCTGTCCATCCGGCACGAGATCACCCTCGGCCCCGGGCGGTGGGCCGCCGGAACGGAGACCCGGCGATGATCACCATCACCATCTTCCACAACGTCGCCCGTGACGGCGATGGCCGGCCCACCGGGATGCTGGACGGCTACCAGACCGGCGACCCGGTGGTCCGCGTCTTCACCTACCAGGCCGACCCCGCCGGCCGCGACCCGGAGCAGCTCGCCGAAGAGGCGTTCGCCATTTATGCGGGACCGGACCTTGTCCGCGCTAAGGTGATCACTCATGGTGACCATCGGATGGCGGGTGGCGTTCACTGAGCGCCGGCTTTCCCGGCCGCGGACTCATGAGCCGCTGCTGGAGGTGCTCGGCGACCTGGATGCGTGGCTGGACGAGCGCGGTGTGCTGGACGGCCAGCCGTTCCTGATCAGCCCGGACGGCCGCTACGACGTCGTGCTGAACCGGTACTTCGGGCAGGCCCGGATGAGCGCGGCGCCGTGGAACACGCAGGCCGCCCACGCCCGGGATCTGAAGAACTTCCTGGACTTCCTCTGGGGCAGCCGGGGCGGGAAGTCGTGGCGGGACGCGACGGCCGAGGACCGGGCGGCCTACGAGCGGTGGCGGCGTAAGGATCCGGCGGGGCCGCGGGTGGAGCACGCGACCTGGGATCGTGAGGTCGCGACGGTCAACGGCTTCTTCACCTGGGCCGTCCGCCAGGGTCTGATGGACGAGAACCCGGTCATCCAACGGGTGAGCCGGGCACGAAGCCGCAACCCGCGCCAGGCCGCGCCAGAGATGGTGCCTGCGGAGTCCTCGCATACCGGGCCGCGCCGCCATGTGGAGTGGCTCACGCCGGGCATGTACCGGCAATGGCGGGAGACCGGTGTCCGCGGCTTCACGCCCGCGGGCATGCCGGACGGGTCGTTCCGGGGCCGGTTCGCCTCACGCAACGCCGCGTTCACCGACCTGATGATCCGCACCGGGCTGCGGATCAGCGAGCAGACCGCGCTGTCGCTGTATGAGCTGCCCCGGCCGGCGGCCGGTGTGCTGAATGCCCGGGCCTGGCTGCCCGCGCCGATCGCCAAGGGCGGCTCGGCGCGGCACATTTATTTCCCGGCCGGGGTGCTGAAAGATGTCTGGGACTATGTGGAGATCGAGCGGGCTGAGGCCGTCGAGCAGGCTCGCCAGGATGGCGTGTACGAGCAGCTCCCGGACCCGCTACTCATCGAGGATCCAGCAGAGCCGGTGGTGCGTACCGGCGGCCGGCGGGTGCCCGTCGCCAGGCTGGGCCGCGCTGAGCGTGCCCGGCTGCTGGTGGTGACCCCTGTTGGCTGGGAGCCAGCGGCGTTGTGGCTGAACGAGTCCGGGCTGCCGGGGACGGCCGCGGGCTACCGGGAGGTCTTCAAGGCCGCCAACCGCCGCTGCCGCCATCTCGGGCTGGCCGTGAGCGCCCACCCGCATGCCTTGCGGCACAGTTTCGCGGTGATCGAGCTGGAACACCTGTGGCGCGGCCACCTCGAGCAGCTGCAGCAGATGAACCCGCAGGGACGGATGACATATCAGCGGGTATACGGTGATCCGCTGCTGTGGGTGAGCCGTCGGCTCGGTCACCGCTCCATCGAGACCACGGCGATTTACCTGCACACGCTGCAGGAACTGGAGATGGAGACACGGCTGGCGCTGATCCCGGACTGGTGGGAGCATACCGGCCCAGTGCCCGGCGATGACAGCGTCGGCGCGCTCCAGGCCGCGGGATGACGGCCGAGCAGACTTGCCTGCCGGCGACCGGCCGGGGCAGGTCGGCGGCACGGCCGGACGGCTTCTACCAGCCAGACCCGCCCGACGTGCCGGTACGTGAGGGTGACGGGGGGCTTCGTGTTGCCTTCACCGGGGAAGACGGCCGCACCCGCGCCTATTCTTTCGCCGGGCTTCCGCTGCCCGGGATGCACGAGGATCTCGCTGCGGCGCTCGCGCAGCGGACTGGCCCGGCCGGGACGCGCCGGACTCTGGCCAGCGCCAACTTCACCTGGTTCAAGCTCGGCGGGATGCTGCGGTTCCTGGCGGGCTTGCCGCGCCCGCCGCAGGACCTGGCCGCGTTGCGGCGATCTCACCTGGAACGGCTGCGGCGGCACCGCATGCTCACCGAGCAGCCGCTGACCGTGTCCAAGGAGATGGCCGAGATCTTCGGTCTGCTGCGGTGCGTCGGCCAGCAGCGGCTGCGGCCCGAGGTCCGCGAACTGATCTGCCAGCGCGGCCGTCATCTCGGCGAGGACACCGGACCCGGGCTGCCGGGGTACTCCGACCGGGAATACAGCGAGATCCTGCGCGCCGCCCGGCGGCACGCGGTGCAGATCCGTGACCGCATCCGGGCCGGGGAGCGGCTGCTGAGGCTCACCGAGACCAATCCTGGGCACCTGGGCGGGAAGGACGCTGAGGTGGCCGGGATGGCCCGCACCGGGATCGTGCCGGGCCGGCTGCGGGGCGGCGGGTGGCCGCGTGGCAACCTGCCCGACCGGGCCGGGCGGGTCAGCGCGGCCCAGCAGCTGTTCCTGATCGGGGAGGATCTTGTCCCGCTGCTGGTGCTGGCAGTGGCGCTGACCGGCCGCAACCCGGAGACGGTCAAAGAACTGCCCGCTGAGCACCGGGTGCTGGAGGACCGGGCCGTCGCGGTCTCCATCACCAAGCGGCGCCGCGGCAAGACGCTGGCCCGGCAAACCGTGCACTGGGAGATCGGCCCGGCCAGCCGCCAGCTGCACACACCCGGCGGCTTCTACCTGCTGGTCCATGAGCTGACCCGGCGGAGCCGGTCTTTCAGCGGCACCACGTCGCTGTGGTCGGTCTGGACCGGGCGCAGCGGCGTCAACGGCCACACCGCGCCTTTCGGTCCCCGTCTGACCCGTGGCCTGGACCTCAGCCGGTGGGCGGCGGCCGAGGGACTGACCGCCGACGCCCCCGAAGGCGGCCAGCCCGCGCCGCTGGTGCTGCGGCTGGACCGGCTGAAGACCACGGCGGAGGCCCGCCGGGCCAAGGCCACCGGCGGGCACCTGCCGTCCACCGCGACGACGAACACGATGGACGTCTCCTACCTGCATTACCTGCGTAACGACCCGGTGATCCGGGCGTGGGCCGAGGACATCATCGACGTCGCGCTGGCCGACGCTGAAGATTCAGCCCGCAGCTTCCAGGTCCGCGTCCTCGGCCCGCAGGTCCACGACCGTTTCCGCGCCGACCCGGAAGCAGCCGCCCGTGAACTGGGCACCACCGCGGCCAGGCTCGGCCAGGCCCTGGCCGGGATGCTCGACACCCTCGCCGCGTCCTGCCTGGACATCGACCACAGCCCGTTCAGTAGCGGGCGGTGCACCGCGTCGTTCCTGATGTGCCTGCATTGCCCCAACGCCCTGGTGCTGGAACGCCACCTGCCGATGCTCTACGCGCTGCTGGACCGGCTGCAAGAAGCCCTCGGCCAGATGACGGTGCCGGACTGGTGCCGCGCCCACGGCGTCACCTGGCTGATCATCACCCGGCTGATCCTGCCGGCATTCAGCCCAGCCCAGCGCGAGGCCGCTATCCGCGGCAAACCAGCCGCTGACCAGGCCGGGCTGCTGGACCTGCTGCCCGGCCCACGGGAACCGCAATGACCGTCGGCCCGGCCGCCGCCCGGCGGCTCCAGCACCCGGCCGATCCCTACGTGCTGGCCAGCCGGCCGCTGCGCCCTGGTGCACGGCGGGCCGCCACCTCGCGGTTCAGTGACGATATCTGGGACCTCACTCCGGCGCTGCTGCAGCGGCACAAGAACGCGCTCATCCTCAACTTCCCCACCCTGCCCGCCCGGTTCCGCCAGGCCGCCAAGGACCTGTGCTACGCGCTGCTGGCTGGCGATCTGCCGGCCGGTGAGCGGGAATCCTCGCCGGATACGATCCGCGCCTACTTCACCGCGCTCAAGCAGTTCTTCAGCTGGGCCGGCCAGCGCGGCATCCCGGCGTTGCGGGCTGTCACCGCGGCCGACCTGGACGCTTACAACGATCACCTGCTGGCCTCGGGCTGGGCGGTGACCTACCAGGCGCAGCGCAGGCAGGTAGTCCGGCTGCTGTGGCTGTATGCGGACAAGCTCACCAGCGACGCCCTCACCTTCGACCCCACGGACGTGCCGTCCTGGGCCGACGTGCCCAGTAGCGACGGGGCGGCCGAGAACGCCACCCCGCGGATTCCCGAGCAAGTCATATCCCCGCTGCTGACATGGGCGCTGGTATGGATCAGCGAACTCGCCGATGACGTCATCGCGGCCCTGGAGGAGTGGCGGCTCCTGCACGCCAACACCCAGCCCAACCGCGCCCGCCGCCACGCACCAGCCTGCACCGACCCGGCGGGAAGCCTGGAGCAGCTCCTGCACCGCTACCAGGCGGAAAACCGCCCGCTGCCCGGCGGCACGGACGGCAGGCCGGTCCTGGCCCACCTGGCCCGCGAGGTCGGCTGCACCCCCGGAGCCTTCCGGACCAGGCGCTGCCAGGACCTGCTCACCGCGGCGGCGGCCGAACTCGGCACCGCCGACATGGCCTACCTGCGCACTGAGATCACCGGCCGGCTCGGCAGGCAGCCCTGGATCACCCAGATCCCCTATGCTGCCGCCGAGCGCCTCGGCCGACTCCTCCAGGCGGCCGCATGGGTGGCCGTCGCCTATCTCTCCGGTATGAGAGACAGCGAGGTCAAGCACCTGCGACGCGGATGCCTGAGCGTCAGCCGGGCCGAGGACGGCCGCATCTACCGTCGCAAGATCACCAGCCTGGCCTTCAAAGGAGAAAATGACCCCGTCGGCGTCCCCGCCACCTGGATCGTCGGCGAACCCGTCGAACGGGCCGTCCAGGTCCTGGAACGCCTCCACCCTCACCGGGACGCTTACCTGTTCGCCCGTCTTCCCGGATCCCGGCGCGACCGGCGCTCCCACGCCACCGGGCCGAAGAGCACCGGAGCGACCAACGACGACCTGGCCGCCTTCACCGGCTGGATCAACGACTTCTGCCAGAAGCACGGCCGCCCAGACGGCATCCCGCTCGTCGGCGGGCAACGGTGGAGACTGACCACCCGCCAGTTCCGCAGGAGCCTCGCCTGGTTCATCGCCCGCCAGCCAGGCGGTGTCATCGCCGGATCGATTGCCTACCGCCACCACCGCGTCCAGATGTTCGAAGGCTACGCCGGCACCTCAGCCTCCGGTTTCCGCGCCGAAGTCGAAGCCGAAGAAGCCATCGCCCGCGGCGAGCAGCTCTGTGACCTGGTCACCAGCGATGGCTACTACCAGCTGGCCGGCCCCGCAGCCGCCGACGCCGAGGCCCGGCTCACTGAGTTCGGACGGCACGTGACCTTCCACGGCAAGATCATCACCGACCCCAGGCGGCTCAAGCGGATCATGAACCACCACGACCCGAGCATCTACCCCGGCCAGTACGTCACCTGCATCTACAACCCCGACCGCGCACTATGCCACCGCCGGGACGGCGCAGACGGGCCCTGCCTGCCCGACTGCCAGCCGCTGGCATGCCGCAATGTCGCACTGACCAGCTCCAATATCGGCGAGCTCACCCGCCACCAGGCCCACGTCGAACAAGCCCTCCAGGACCATGGCGTTATCGCACCGTACGTGCGTTACCGCCTCGAAGAGCAGCACGCCGAGATCACCGCCTTCCTCGCCAGCCACCAGCGGCAACCCGGGCAAGCATGAAACGACACCTGCCAGCCGACGACCAGGTCACCGCCGTCATGGAGCGTGTCCTCGCCCAGGCGGCCGAGAACGGGCGCAGGGCCACCGTGACCGCAGTCGAACGGGCCCTGGGCATCCCGCACGCCACCTTCGACCGCAACTACCGGCACCTGATCGACGACTTCCGCCAGCGCGCTCAACAGCAAGCTGCCACCGCGCGGCGCACCGGGCCGGTGAGCGCGGGCAGTGACCCCGACCAAGTCCTGCAGCGTCTCCGCCGGGAAAACGAGGATCTCCGCCGGCTAGTCAAGATCTACGCCGAGTCGATACGCCAGCTCACCTTGGACCACCTCGAACTCGAAGCCACACTCAACACCGCCGCCGGCGTTACTGCGCTTGCCGACCGCAGGAGCCGCTGATCATGCCGCCGGCACTGCTGGCGATGAGCCACGTGCTACCGGGGCGGCCATCACGGTCACCCAGCTGGTATGGCCCCATGAGGACGACGCGTTCCTGGTCATCTGGGAATCCGTCATGCCTGGCACCAAGCTTCGAACCCTCGCCCGACGGCTCCAGGATCACACAGAGTGACTCCGTGTCCGAGCCTTTGACGCGAATAGCCGCCGATCTGGACGGTTCGCGGCCAGTGGAGCACGATCGCTAATGCCGTACAGAACGGGACGGTCTGTAGCTCATAGCCGCCATGAATGCGCAGCCCAATGCATCTGGGGGTGATAGTCGCCAGTGCGTTGCGCAAGAATGCCAGTCTCCTGACCAGGCAGCGCGCGCCGGACTTATAACCCGTCGGCCCGGAACGGCTTACCGGAGCGTGCGATCGCCGCGAGCCGGGGCCAGTGTCGATGTGACAGCCAGCACCCGCGTCCGGGCGGACCTTCCAGTTGGTGTCAGTGGTGGCACGCTCTCGCAGCACCGCTCCGGTCGCGGGGCATCGCGCTCGCCCCGGCGCGTGATGATGTATGTAAACTCTAAATGTGCTGGCGTGGCTGCTTACGGCCGCGATTGGCCCTGCGGCGTTCGCCCTACCGGTGAACTGGGCGGCGGATCCACTGGCCGGCGCTGCCCGGCGCTGGTTTAAGCGGCTTTTCGGGAAGGACGACCTAAGCCGCTTGGTGAAGGCAGCGACTGGCACCTCTGTCGATCTCACGCACGCTGAGTTCGTAGCGGTGCGAAAGCTCCTAGAGGACCATGAGACATGGTCGACCGTGATTGGCCGGGGTACTGTCGATGACCTGGCAGGTCGGATCGCCAAGTGCTTGCCTCAACGTGAGTGCCGGACAGCTGAAGGTTCGCTTACAGCAGCGCTAAGCATCGCTCGTGGCGTCCTTGAGTTCGCTTTCGCTGATCTTGAGCCGAAACAGTTCCAACAAGTGCTGCTGGCGCGCTTGCAGCGGATGGAAACCGACGAGGCGAGCGCTTTGGACGAGGCCATGTTCGGCTTGCACACACGTTTCGCCAGCGTAATGGACCAACTGAAGCTGGTTCTGGACCGGTTGCCGCCGGGACCTGCACGGCGAGGCGAGATCGCGGTGTACCTCCAGACCTTGATCGACTGGCTGAACACCGACCCTTGGCCACGGGACCCGCAGTTCGGCGGGTCTGCGCTCACCCTGGCCGCTATCGAGCGGAGGCTGCGGATCACGGACACAGGCCGCGATCGCGGGCAGGACCTTGACGCCGACGGGCTGGCGCAGCAGTGCATGCGGCTAGTGATTCTGGGCGGACCTGGCTCTGGCAAGACCTGGCTGGCCAAGCGCACAGCGCGGCGCTGTGCTGAGGATGCTCTTGAGATCCTGGCGGCTGGTGGGACCATCAATGGGGTCGAGCTGCCGCTTTATACAACTGCCTCCCGCCTCTTTGGCGCAGGCGGCGATATCCGTGAGGCAGTGGTGTCGAGCGCACTAGGCCAGATCGGCGACCTGGGCGGCTCCCGGATCAGCACGGCGCTCCGGGTGTTCTTCGCCGAGCGGAACGCGCCGACTCTGCTAATCATCGACTCCCTGGACGAGGCCCACGGTCCCAGCGACCGACTACGTCAGGCTGGCACACTGCCGTGGCGGATCGTTCTCACCAGCCGACAGGGCTCGTGGAGAAATCAACTCGCGATCAATGACGAAGACCAATCTCACTGTATCGGCGAGCTCCAGCCATTGCGCTACCCCGGCGACGTCGAGCCCTTCATCGAGCGCTGGTTCGCCGGGCGGCCGAAGTGGGGGAGCGATCTGGCCGCCCAAATCGTGCGGCGTCCTAGTCTCCAGCAAGCCGCGACCGTACCGTTGCTCCTGGCCTTCTACTGCATTATCAGCGGTACCGGGCAGCTGCCTGACTTGCGGCGCGACCTGTACACCAAAGTGCTGAACCGCATGCTCACTGGCCACTGGCGCGGTGATGGCAACCGTCAGTCCGACCCGAGCACCAGCCTCCCCAAACTGCGAGCATGGGCCTGGGAGGGAGCCGCCGAGAATCACCCTGTCTCCGGTGTCGGGACGTGGACGGACGACATTCCTACTGAACGAGTCCGACTGGGTGAGGCTGACTCAGAAGCGCTCGACCACATCGCCACGCCCCTCGGCTCCCCAGACGTCGACACGGGGAAGACTGTGCGCCGATTCATCCACCGGTCGATCCGTGACCACCTCGTAGCCGAGCACGTTGCCAACCTTCCCGAGGACCAGGCGGTCGAGGTCTTGCTCCCGCACCTCTGGTATGACCCCGACTGGGAATACGTGGCGCCTGCGGCGCTCGCCATGCACCCCCAGCACGACCAGCTTTTGCGGGACTTGATCTGCCGCGCCGCGACTTCGGACCAGATTCCCGCAGACCTTTCTGCGATCGATGCCATGTGGGAATTCCGACGGCTCCTCGCTCGGGTAGCCGCCGAATCCACTGAGGCTGACTGGTCGCCCGAGATTGCAGGAATGATTTGCCAAGCCCGGGTGGAACTCGCAAAGTCGGGCCGCGTTCGGGACCTCGGTGGAGCGGCGCATTGGGGCCCCTCGGATCGCCAGGCCCGAGCCGCGCTGCTCGAACTGCTGGCCCCTGAGGCCAACTACTCGAGGGCCGGAGAACTCTGGAGGATCGGAGAGCTGACGAGCGGGCTGGTTCAGCTCGCGGCGACGCCAGAGGACAAGCGTAAGACCCGCGACGGGCTGCTTACGCTGTTGTCCGGGAAAACTGACAGCTGGAAGGCCTGGAAGCTGGCGGGCGGGCTGGTCCAGCTCGACCCAACGGCGGAAGACAAGGGGCATGCGCGCGCCGCGCTGCTTGCGCTGCTGGCCCGCGAGACCTTCAGCTATGCGGCCGAACGGCTGACGGACAGCCTGGTCCAGCTCGACCCGACAGCAGAGGACAAGCGTCAGGTCCGCGACGCGCTGCTTGCCCTGCTAGCCTGCGAGACCAACGGCCAAGCGGCGGAACATCTGGCGGGCGGGCTGGTCCAGCTCGACCCAACGGCGGAAGACAAGGGGCATGCGCGCGCCGCGCTGCTTGCGCTGCTGGCCCGCGAGACCTCTAGCCATGCGGCCGAACGTCTGGCGGGCGGGCTGGCCCAGCTCGACCCGACGGCAGAGGACAAACGCCAGGCCCGCGCCGCGCTGCTTGCGCTGCTGGCCCGCGAGACATTCAACCCTGCGGCCAGATGGCTGGCGGATGGCCTGGTCCAGCTCGACCCGACGGCAGAGGATAAACGCCAGGCCCGCGCCGCGCTGCTTGCCCTGCTAGGCAGCGGCGGGGCAGCCGAAGAGCTGGCACATGGGCTGGCCGAGTTCACTACGACGGCGGAGGATAGCCGTCAGGCCCGCGCTGTGCTGCTCGCGCTACTGGCCCGCGAGACCAACGGCGGGGTGACCGCAGGGCTGGCGCGCGGGCTGATCCGGCTCGACCCGACGGCGGAGGATAAGCGTCAGGCCCGCGCTGTGCTGCTCGCGCTACTGGCCAGCGAAAGCACCATCGGTGCCGGAGAGTTGGCGGGCGGGCTGGCCCAGCTCGACCCAACGGCAGAGGACAGCCGTCAGGCCCGCGCCGCGCTGCTTGCGCTGCTGGCCCGCGAGACAAACGGCCAAGCGGCCAAATGGCTGACGGACGGACTGGTCCGGCTCGACCCGACGGCAGAGGATAAGCGTCAAGCCCACGCCGCGCTGCTCATGCTGCTGGCCAGCGAGACAAACGGCGGGGTGACCGCAAGGCTGACGGACAGCCTGGTCCGGCTCGATCTGACGACAGAGGATAAGCGTCAAGCCCGCGCCGCGCTGCTCACGCTGCTGGTCCGTGAGACCAGCAGCTGGGCGTTCCAAGAGCTGATGGACGGCTTGGTTCAGCTGGACCCGACGGCAGAGGATAAGGGTCAGGCCCGCGCCGCGCTGCTCACGCTGCTGGCCCGTGAGACCAGCAGCGGGATAGCCGAAGGACTGGCACGCCAGCTAACAAAGCTCGACCCGACAGCCCACGACATCAGAACATGGCTCGCCTGGGCGGTTCAGCCAACCGCCGACTTGCTCGCTACAGTGCGCCGAAACTCGGCACTTATCGACTGGCTTGAAGCCTTCCCCTCGCTGGCCACGCTCTCCAGTTCATCCACTTAAGGGCACCGCGAGAGTGTAGTCACAATCCGCCAGTCTGAGGACGATGGACCTGAGTCGTAATGGATGATCTGAGCGCTTCCTGCCTTCACGGCGGCTGTCGAAAGAGAGACTCAGAGTCGGCGATCTGTCACCGCCTGGATGCTCAGACACCCTCGGCGTTCTCACTCTATGTAGTGCACTGGCGATTTGCTGATGACCGGAGGAATGCTTGAAACCTGTGGATGTGCCGGGAAGAGGGTGTACCTTCCCGGATCATCCTTAGAGGTCCATCAAGCAAGGCCGGCGGGCCAACGCCGGCCGGGAAGGCACACCCGATGCCAACCATAGTCCCCGACCTCTCCTCCGTCCTGCCCGCTGGCGGCCCGGAAGCCTCGCTGATCGACCAGATCGTCCGCGAGGGCGCCCGGCGGATGCTGGCCGCCGCGCTGCAGGCCGAGGTAGATGCGTACATCGAGCAGTTCGCTGACGTGCGCGACGAGGGCGGTCACCGCCTGGTGGTGCGTAACGGCACTGCTGTGACACGGACGGTGCTGACCAGCGCCGGGGCGGTCGAGGTGACCGCGCCGCGGGTCAACGACAAGCGCACCGACCCGGACACCGGCGAGCGGCAGCGGTTCTCCTCCGCGATCTTGCCGCCATGGGCGCGGAAGACACCGCAGGTCAGCGACGTGCTGCCGCTGCTGTACCTGCACGGCCTGTCCAGCGGCGACTTCGTCCCGGCGCTGGGCCAGTTCCTCGGCTCGTCCGCCGGCCTGTCCTCCTCGGTGATCACCAAGCTCGCCGAGACATGGAAGGCCGAGGCCGCCGCGTTCGCACAGCGTGACCTGGCTGGCAGCGACTACGTGTACGTCTGGGCCGACGGGATCCACCTGAACATCCGCCTCGACGAGGAGAAGCTGTGCCTGCTGGTGCTGATCGGAGTCCGCATCGATGGCCGCAAGGAGCTCATCGCCCTGGCGCCCGGCTACCGTGAGTCAGCAGAGTCGTGGGCGGACCTGATGCGCGACTGCGTGCGCCGCGGCATGCGCGCCCCGGTGCTGGCGGCCGGCGACGGCGCGCTCGGCTTCTGGTCCGCGCTGCGTGACGTGTTCCCGCAGGTCAAGGAGCAGCGCTGCTGGTTCCATAAGATCGCCAACGTCCTCGGGGCGCTGCCGAAGTCGGCGCATCCTGCCGCGAAGAAGGCGCTGGCCGAGATCTGGAACGCGGAGAACAAGAAGAAAGCCCGCACCGCGGCGAAGGCGTTCGCCGCGCTGTTCGGCGCGAAGTTCCCCAAGGCGGCCGCGAAGATCACCGATGACCTGGACCAGCTGCTCGCCTTCTACGACTACCCGGCCGAGCACTGGATCCACCTGCGCACCACGAACCCTATCGAATCTACTTTCTCCACGGTACGGCTGCGCACCAAGGTCACTAAGGGCGCCGGGTCGAAAGCGGCCGGGCTCGCCATGGCCTTCAAACTCATCCAGGCCGCCGAGCGCCGCTGGCGCCTGGTCAACGCCCCCCACCTGGTCGCGCTCGTCCGCGCCGGGGCCGCCTTCAAAGACGGGAAGCTCGTGGAACGGCCCGAAGATCAAGCACCGGAAGCAAGCACCACATCACCCACCGCGACCGGCGACGAGCTAGCCGCCG
>Ga0335075_10007444_pt1 | contig 16848 bp, 8 predicted proteins | sample Lox_Sample_24_FD_206723 | JGI IMG/M metagenome (GOLD analysis project Ga0335075, IMG submission 206723) | Soil microbial communities from Loxahatchee National Wildlife Refuge, Florida, United States - Lox_Sample_2.4 | ecosystem: Environmental > Terrestrial > Soil > Wetlands | place: USA: Florida...
AGGACAGCGGGAACGCGGGCCTGGCCGGGCGGGAACTGCCCCCGGCCCAGGTCCTCGCGGCCGATCAGCGGATCACCTATTGGGCCCGGGAACTGCGCCAGGCCGGGCTCGACGGCGACATGGACCAGCTACGCGCCCGGGCCTTCCTCGACATCATGCTGGGCGTCGACTCCCGGCTCGCCGCCCCCGACGCCGCCCGCGGTCAGGCCACCCCCGGTCACAGCGGGCCGGACGGCGGGCCAGATCCGGACGGTCCGCCAGCACCGCGGTTCCCGGATCCGGACGGTCCGCCCGCACCGCCGTTCCCGGCCCCGGCCGGGCCGCTGGCCGGGATCATCCCGCCCGGGTTCGCCGGGCGGGTGAACCTGACCGTCCCGCTGGCCACCGCCACCGGCCGGGCCGACCGGCCCGGCGAACTGGCCGGGATCGGCCCGATCGACCCGGACCTGGCCCGCGACCTGGCCGCCGCCGCGGCCCGCAGCGCCCGCTCGACCTGGTGCGTGACGGTCACCGATGACCAGGGCCACGCAATCGGCCACGGCTGCGCCCGTCCCGAACACAAGTCCGGCCGCCGTATCAACCGGGCTAAACCAGACAAACCGGTCGCGCCGAGTGGGCCTGACCCGCCTGCCGGCATCACCGGCACCGCGCCGCCAGTTCTCACCTTCACCCCGGCCGACCAGCCCGGACCACCGGGCGGCTACGGCAGCTTGCGACTGTCCACCGGGACGCCAGGGCAGCCAGACCTGATCGTGGACATCGGGCCAATCCCCACCGGGGACTGCGACCACCGGCACGAAGCCAAGGGCCATGACCCAGGAGTCATGCTGCGGCATCTGACCCAGGTCCGGTATGCCACGTGCACCGGGCCGGGCTGCCGCCGGCCCGCGGCACACTGCGATTTCGAACATAGCATCCCGTATGAAGCCGGTGGCCGGACGTGTATGTGCAACGGGGACCCGAAGTGCAGATTCGACCACCGGATGAAGCAGGACCCACGCTGGCGGGCCGAGCATCTGCCCAGCGGTCACGTCCGGTGGACTATGCCATCGGGACGCCGGTACGTCACCGAACCGGCGCGCTACCCGATCTGAACGGCGAGGAACAACCGGCTCTCGACATTCGGCGAAGGCGGCCCTAGGCCGATGGGCGGAGACCTGGTCCGACGTGTGGCCGATGTTACGCGTTCCGTGCGCTCCTAGCGTGGTAGCGAAGGCCGATAACCGCAGAGGAGAGGAACAGCCAGCATGCTGGTGACGGAGGTCAGCCGGTTCGGCGGCCCTGAGGTGCTCACCCCGAGGCGAGCGCCCGATCCGGTGGCCGGGCCGGGCCAGGTCGTGGTGCGGACCGCGGCGGCGGACGTACTGCTCGTCGACACGATGATCCGGTCGGGGCGCGGCGTGGATTACTTCCCGATCACGCCGCCGTACGTGCCGGGCAACGGCGTTGCCGGGCTGGTTATCTCGGTCGGCCGCGGCGTGGAACCATCTTGGGCCGGCCGGGCTGTCGTGGCTCACACAGGCGGCAGCGGCGGCCGCGGAGGCTATGCCGAACGGGCCGTGGTGCCCGCAACCGATCTGATCCCGGTGCCATCCGGGCTTGGGCTGGCCGATGCCGCCGCGCTGCTGCACGACGGCTCCACCGCGTTCATGCTGACCGGACGGGTGTCGATCAGGCTGGCCGACTGGGTGCTTGTCACCGCGGCTGGCGGCGGCATGGGCGTGCTGCTTGTCCAGCTAGCCCGGGCGCTCGGCGGCCGGGTCATCGGGGCCGCCCGAGGCCCGGCCAAGCTTGACCTGGTCAGGAACGCAGGCGCCCGGGCCACCGTCGACTACTCGGAGCCCGGCTGGGCGGAGCAGGTGCGCGAGCTGACCGACGGCCACGGCGCGGACGTGGTGTTCGACGGCACCGGTGGCGAGCTTGGGCGCGCCGCGTTCGAGGTGACGGTGCGGGGCGGCGAGTTCTCGGCCCACGGCACGACCGATGGCTACTTCACCCGCATCGACCCGGAGGAGGCCGCCCGGCGCGAGATCACGGTGCACCGTCTCGGTGATCACGACCCGGTCGCCTTCCGGGCGAACGCCACCAAGGCGCTGGCCGTGGCGGCCGCGGGGCGGGTGCGTCCCGTGATCGGGCAGACGTTCCCGCTGGACCGGGCGGCCGAAGCGCACGCGGCCATCGAGGCACGCGCCACCCTGGCCAAGACCCTGCTGCTCACAGATCAAATATCTGCTTGAGCTTCCAGCCGGTGGAAGGGGCACAGTCGTGCCATGAGCACCGACGCCGAGCTGTTGACCATCGGGCAGCTGGCCGGGCGGACCGGGCTTGCCACCCGGACGGTCCGGTTCTGGTCCGACGCCGGGCTGGTCCCGCCCGCGGGCCGGTCCGCTGGCGGCTACCGCCTCTACGACGCCGAGGCCGTGGCCCGTCTGGAGCTGGTCCGCACCCTGCGGGAACTCGGCCTCGGCGTGGAGGTGGTGCGCGCGGTCCTGTCCAGGGCCACGACGCTGGCGCAGGTAGCGGCGGCCCACGTCACCGTCTTCGACCAGCAGATCCGCGTGCTGCGGCTGCGCCGCGCGGTGCTCGCCGCGGTCGCCACCCGCGGCACGATCACGATCGAGGAGACGCTACTTATGCACAAGCTGACCCAGCTGTCCGCCCGGGAGCGGCAGCAGATGATCGACGACTTCGTGGACGGCGTCTTCGCCGGCGTTGCCCCAGAAGACCCCGGGGCGGCCATCGCCGGCCGCATGCGGCAGCTGCCCGCCGAGCTCCCCGATGATCCATCACCGGACCAGGTCGACGCCTGGGTCGAGCTCGCCGAGCTGATCGCCGACGAGGACTTCCGGCTGCGGGCCAGGGCCATGGCGCTGGCCGGCCAGCAGGATGCGGCGCCTGGCCTTGACTACCAGGCCGTGCAGGAGCACGCCGGGCAGGCCCTGGCCGACGGGGTCGCTCCCGACTCACCGCAGGGCCGGTCCGTGCTCGACCGCATCGTCCCGGCGGCCGAGCGGCCCCGAATCCTGGCGCAGCTGGAAACGTTCACCGACGCGCGAGTGGAGCGGTACTGGCAGCTGCTTGGAATCATCAACGGCTGGCCTCCGTTCCCGTCGGCGGTGCCCGCCTTCGAGTGGCTCATCGCCACCCTGCGCGCCACGGTCAGCAGCTGACTACCGGGAGACCCGGCGGCCTGCCCTGCCCGCCACCACTCGAGCCGAACGGGCCGTGTGCCGGGCCCGCCAGGCTAGCGATGGGCGACCCGCGGTATCCGCGCTGGCGATCACCGGCCCGGCCTTGTAACCTGCCGGTCGCCGCGCCGCACGCCGGCCGCACCTCCACGGACTAGCCATAATGGCTGGGTGAACGAGCCGGAAATCCGGATCAGACCGGTGAGCGAGGGCGACAGGCCGATGCTCACGTGGCTCGTGACCGAGCTGTGGGGATCGGAGGTCGTCGCCGTCCACGGCTCCAGCCTGCGGCCCGCCGAGCTGGGCGGCTTCATCGCCGAACGGTCGCGCCGGGTGGCCGGGCTGCTCACCTACCAGGTGGTCGGCACCATGCTGGAGATCGTCACGCTCAACGCCATCGACCGCCGGGCCGGGATCGGCACCCTGCTCATCGAGGCCGCCGTCGGCAAGGCGCGGCGTTTCGGCTGCAGCGAGATCCGGCTCACCACCACGAACGACAACGTCGACGCGCTGAGGTTCTACCAGCGGCGCGGCTTCCGGCTGGCCGAGCTGCGACCCGGCGCGGTCGACCAGGCCCGGCAGATCAAGCCCCAGATCCCCCGGGTCGGCGACTACGGCATCCCGCTCCACGACGAGATCGACCTCACCCGCGAGGTGTGAGCGGGGCGCAGGTGCAGGACGTCAGGCCGCGGCGCCCTTGACCCGGCGGCCTTGGGTCCATACCCCGGTGATGTGGTCGGGGTCGGCGAGCACGCCGATGTCCGCCAGCGGGTCGGCGTCCAGGGTGATCACGTCGGCGTCGTAGCCCTCGGCCAGCTGGCCGCTGCGCGGTGCCTGCGGCCCGAGCGTGAGCGGCGCGATGGCGGTGGTGGCCTCGATCGCCTCACGCGGCGTCATGCCGAGTTTGACCAGGTAGCCGGGCTCGGAACCGTTCTGGCCCCAGGAGTTCGGCCGGTCTGGGCCGGTCAGGCCGATGTCGGTGCCCATGGCGATGGTGACCCCGCGGGCGTGGGCCAGCGTCACGGCCTGTGCGTGGATGTCGGCGACCGCCTCGAGCTTGATCCGCGCGTACTCCGGCACGTCGCCTGAGTGGGCCAGGATGTCCTCGATGATCGTCCTGGTCGGGACGAGGATCGCGCCTGTCTCAAGCATCGCTTCGCAGCACTCGTCGTCCAGGTAGGTGCCGTGCTCGATGGTGCGCACGCCGGCCTCAAGCGCGGCCATGATCCCGGGCTTGCCGTGGCAGTGCGCGGCGACCGCGCGATCGGCGAGCCCGGCCACCTCCACGATGATCCGCAGTTCCGCCAGCGTGAACTGCTGGTGGATCGGGTCGTCGACCTCGGAAAGCACGCCGCCGGACGCGCACACCTTGATCAGCTTCGCGTTGCGCCGCAACTGCTCGCGGGTGGCCTTGGCGCAGTCGTCGGGCCCGTCGGCCAGCCGCATCGTGCCGCACTGCCTAGTCCAGGCCTCCATCCAGTCCAGCGGGTAGGAGTGCAGGTCGCCGTGCCCCCCGGTGGTGGACAAGATCGCGCCCGCGGCGTAGATGGCCGGCCCGTCAAGCACGCCCTCCTCGACGGCGCTGGTCAGGTAGACGCCAAGACCGCCGACCTCGCGCACCGAGGTGATGCCCGCGTCGAGCGCGGCCCGCAGGTCCCGCGCCGAGCGGGCGCCCCGCAGCGGCAGCGGCTCGAGCGGGAGGTGCCCAAGATCGAAGGTCCTGCTCCCCATGAAATGGCCGTGGCAGTCCCACATCCCCGGCATGACCGCGGCCGCCCGCGACACCTCGGCGTCGGGCGCCTGCGGGGCACCGGAGGCCGGCCCGGCATAGCCGATCCTGGGCCCGTCGAGCACGACAACCCCGTCGGTAACGGGCTCCCCGCGCCCAGGGATAAGCAGGTCAGCCTCGATCCTTTGCATGTACGCCATCATCGCCCGCGGCCGCTCGCAAACCAAACCGTCCGACCACGCCGGTTCCACCATGAGGATTTTTAACCCACAGTGCCGACGTGTGTGCTGTCGTGAGCGTAGGTGATGCGCTATACAAGGACATACGACTGTCCGGCAACCGGGTGCGATCCCGTGCCATCGCCGGGCCCATGGCGAGGCTGCGAGGCAGGACTAGGGACGAAAGAGCAGATGCTGCCACACGACCGGGCCCAGCCCGCCGCGCAAGACAGGTCCAACCTAGTCGAACGGTTCCAGCGGGCAACGGCGCGGGCCTCCCTCCCGCGGCGGATCGTCATGGTCGTCTTGGCCGTGCTGTTCCTCTGCCCGATATTCGCCCCGGCCGCGGTGGTCAGCAAGGTCCGCAGCCGCATGGCCACGGCCTACGTCGCGATGCTCGCGATATGGCTCATCTACATCGTCTACCTTTACGGTGCCCGGCCGTCCTGGCCGATCCGGTGGGCGCTGATCGCACTGCCCGTCGTGGTCGCGGTCCTCTCCCACGTCGGCAAGCTCGGCCGGTGGCGCGTGCCGTGCCGCACGGCCGCGATCGTACTGGTGTGGCCGGTGCTCGTGGCGGTCGTGCTGAACCAGTTGAATGCGCGGCACATCTCAACGGTCGTCGGCGTGGTCCTGGCCTGGCTGCTCGCCGTGGTCGCGCTCGGCTGGCGGCTGGCCAAGGTCATGCAGGACGAGCGGATGTACGGCCCGAACGGCACCCGGCCACGCCGGGCGGGCCCGATCCCGGGCGGCGCGGCCCCGGGCGGCGCGTACCCCGGCGGGACGCTCCCCGCGGGAACGTCGGCCCCCGGGCAGCCGGGCGGGCGCTTCGGCAGTCATCCAAGCGGGCACCCAGGCGGGCACCCGGGCGGTCCTGGCTACAGCGTCCCGGCCCGGGCCGCAGCCATGCCCTATGCCGAACACGCCGTCCGCGACCACCCGGCCGGCCCGCCGCGACCCCGGCCGGAGATCTCGGTCGAGGACGCGATGGCGGAACTTGACACGATGATCGGGCTGACGCCGGTCAAGGAGCAGGTCCACTCGATCCACGACTCCATTGAGGCGACGCGCAGGCGCACGCTGGCCGGCTACACCACAGAACTGCCCATGCGGCACTTCGTCTTCCTCGGCCCGCCCGGCACGGGGAAGACGACCGTGGCCCGGGTGCTGGCCAAGATCTTCTACGCGTTCGGCCTGCTCAGTGAGCCCGAGGTGGTCGAGGCGCACCGGGCCGACCTGGTGGGCGAGTACCTTGGCGCGACCGCGATCAAGACCAACGAGCTTGTCGATTCCGCCCTCGGCCGTGTGCTGTTCATCGACGAGGCCTACAGCCTGGTCAACGAGGGCGACGGGCAGACCGACCGGTTCGGCGCCGAGGCGGTGCAGACGCTGCTCAAGCGGGCCGAGGACGATCGGGAGCGCCTGATCATCATCCTGGCCGGGTACGAGAAGCAGATGGAGGCTTTCCTGGCCTCCAACCCCGGCCTGGCCTCCCGGTTCGCCACCAGGCTGAAATTCCCGAGCTACTCGCCGTCCGAGATGCTGCAGCTGGCCGACTCGGCGCTTGACCGCCGGGGCGAGATGCTCGACCCCGACGCGCGGCCGGTGCTGTGGCGCGCCTTCGAGGAGGTCGGCCGCCGCCGGATCGCCGACGAGCTCGGCAACGGCCGGTTCGTCCGCAGCCTGCTTGAGAAGGCGGGCCAGGCCCGCGACGTCCGGGTGATGCGCGAGGGAGGCGAGCCGTCGCCGGAGGACCTGGTGACGTTGCGCGCCGCCGACCTGCAGCAGGCCTATACCGAGCTGACCAGCCGCCTGCGCGGCTACGAGGACACCCCGACGGTCGAGGGCGCCATAGCCGAACTCTCCGAGCTGGTCGGCCTGGAACCGGTCAAGCAGCAGGTGCGCGCGATCGCCGCCCAGTTGCGGGTGGCCAGGCTGCGCGACACCCGCGGGCTGACCAGCCAGCCTCCGGCCAGGCATTTCGTGTTCACCGGTCCGCCCGGCACGGGCAAGACCACGGTCGCGCGCATCATCGGCCGGATCTTCGCCGCCTACGGGCTGCTGGTCAGGCCGGAGGTGGTGGAGGCGCACCGGGGCGACCTGGTGGGCGAGCATCTCGGCTCGACCGCGATCAAGACCAACCGGCTCATCGACTCGGCCATCGGCGGGGTGCTGTTCATCGACGAGGCGTACTCGCTGCACAACGACGGGTACTCCGGTGGCGACGCGTTCGGCTCCGAGGCGGTCCAGACGCTGCTCAAACGGGCCGAGGACGACCGCGACCGGCTGGTGATCGTGCTGGCAGGCTACCCGGACGACATGGACAGGTTCCTGCGCAGCAACCCCGGCCTGGCCTCGAGGTTCAGCACCCGGGTGACGTTCCCCAGTTACCAGCCCGACGACCTGGTCCGGATCGCGGGCCTGCTGGCCGAGCAGGCCGGTGACAGGTTCGACGCGGAGGCCACCGAGATCCTGGCCGCGATCTTCGCGCACGAGTGCCGGGCGGGCCGGATCGACGAGCTCGGCAACGGCCGGTACGCCAGGTCCCTGTTCGAGCGGGCCTGCGCCTGCCGCGACCTGCGCGTGGTGCGCCTGGGCGAGCAGGCGACCGCCGAGGACCTCACCACGGTGACCGCGGCGGACGTGCGGACCGCCTACCGCGAGCTTGAGCCCAACGTCCCGAAGGCCCCCCAGGACACGAACCCCCAGGACACGGGCCCCCAAGACACGGGCCCCCGGGACACGCCGGCGGCCCAGGGGTAGCAACGGACGGACAGTGGGAATTCTGGATCGACCGGGGCGGCACGTTCACCGACATCGTCGCCCGCCGGCCCGACGGGCGCCTGGTCGCGCACAAGCTGCTTTCCGATAACCCCGGGGCCTACCGGGACGCGGCGGTGGCAGGCATCCGCCAGCTGCTCGGGCTCAGCCCGCACGACGAGGTGCCCGCCGACCAGATCCGGCAGGTCAGGCTCGGCACCACGGTCGCCACCAACGCCCTGCTCGAGCGGAAGGGCGAGCCCACCGTCCTGGTCATCACCCGGGGTTTCGCCGACGCCCTGCGCATCGCCTACCAGAACCGGCCGCGGATCTTCGACCGCAGGATCGTGCTGCCCGAGGTGCTTTATGACCGGGTGATCGAGGCCGACGAGCGGGTCGGCGCCCACGGCGAGGTCCTCACCCCGCTGGACGAGGACGCGATCAGGCAAGGCCTCACCAAGGCCCACGACGACGGATTGCGGTCCGTCGCGATCGTCTGCATGCACGGCTACCGCTACCCGGACCACGAAGAGCGAATCGGCGCCATCGCCCACGAAATCGGCTTCACCCAGATCAGCGAGTCGCACCGCACCAGCCCGCTGATGAAGCTGGTCTCGCGGGGCGACACGACGGTCGTCGACGCCTACCTGTCGCCCATCCTGCACCGCTACGTGACCGAGGTCGCCGGCGAGCTCAATAACGTGAAGCTGCTGTTCATGCAGTCCAACGGGGGCCTGACCGACGCGGCGGGCTTCCGCGGCAAGGACTCCATCCTGTCCGGGCCGGCCGGCGGCATCGTGGGAATGGCGCGCACGGCGAACAACGCGGGCTTCACCAAGGTCATCGGCTTCGACATGGGCGGCACCTCGACCGACGTCTCGCACTACGCGGGCCGGTTCGAGCGCGAGTACGAGACCCAGGTCGCCGGTGTGCGGATGCGGGCGCCGATGCTCTCCATCCACACCGTGGCCGCGGGCGGCGGCTCGGTGCTGCACTTCGACGGCAGCAGGTACCGGGTAGGGCCCGACTCCGCGGGCGCCGATCCCGGGCCCGCGTGCTACCGCAACGGCGGCCCGCTCACGCTGACCGACGCCAACGTGCTGCTCGGCCGGATCCAGCCCGGCCACTTCCCGCGCGTCTTCGGCCGTACCGGTGACCGGCCTCTTGACGCCGAGACGACGAAAGCCCAATTCAAACAGCTCAGCGCGCGGATCGCCGACGCCACCGGGGATGACCGCGGCCCCGAGCAGGTCGCGGCCGGATTCGTGGAGATCGCGGTGGCCAACATGGCCAACGCGATCAAGAAGATCTCGGTGCAGCGCGGGTACGACGTGACCGAATACCTGCTCAACGTGTTCGGCGGGGCCGGCGGCCAGCACGCCTGCGCGGTGGCCGACGCGCTCGGCATGTCCAGGGTGCTTATCCATCCGCTGGCCGGGGTGCTCTCGGCCTACGGCCTCGGGCTGGCCGACATCGTCGCGATGCGCGAGCAGGCCGTGGAGGCCCCGCTCACCAGCGACCTGGCCACCGCGCTGCCCGGGATCGCCGAACCCCTCGAGCGCGACGCCCGCGCCGAGGTGGAGGCCGAGGGCGTCCCGGCCGGGCGCATCACGGTCGCGCGCCGGGTACACCTGCGCTACGAGGGCACCGACACCGCGGTCATCGTGCCCGCGGGCCCGCTGGACCAGATGACACGCGCGTTCGAGGCGGACTACGCCCGCCGCTTCGCCTTCCTCATGCCAGACAAGACAATCGTCGCCGAGGCCGTCTCGGTGGAGGTCACCGGCGCCGCCCAGCAGGAAGCCGCACAGCAGGAAGCGGCGTGGGTACCGGCGGCGGGCACCACGGCCCGTTCGGCCAAAAAATCTAAGGTCCGCATGTTCACCGACGGTGCCTGGGCCGATGTGGACCTGTTCCCGCGGGCCAGCCTGCAGCCGGGGGAGGCGGTCGGCGGCCCGGCGATCATCGCCGAGGACCTGGCCACCACCGTGGTCGAGCCCGGCTGGCGGGCCGTCGTGACCGGCCGCGGCGACCTGAGCCTGGAACGCGTCACCCCGCGCCCCGACCGTTCCGCGGCCGGCACCGACGTCGACCCGGTGCTGCTTGAGATCTTCAACAACCTGTTCATGTCGGTCGCCGAGCAGATGGGCGTGCGCCTGCAGGCCACCTCCCACTCGGTCAACATCAAGGAGCGCCTCGACTTCTCCTGCGCGGTGTTCGACGCCGAGGGCGGCCTGATCGCCAACGCCCCGCACATGCCGGTCCATCTCGGCTCGATGGGCGAGTCGATCAAGATGGTCATCCAGCGCAACGACGACATCCGCCGCGGCGACGTCTACGTTCTCAACGACCCCTATCACGGCGGCACGCACCTCCCGGACGTCACGGTCGTCACTCCCGTCTTCGCGCCAGGTACCGGCAACGACGAGATCTGGTTCTACGTGGCCTCGCGCGGGCACCACGCCGAGATCGGGGGCCTGTCGCCCGGGTCGATGCCGTCGGCAAGCACCCATATCGACCAGGAAGGGGTGCTTATCGACAACTGGCTGCTCGTGAGGGACGGCAGGCTCCGCGAGGCGGAGACCATGCGCCTGCTGAGTAGCGCCGGGTACCCGTCCCGCGATCCGGCGACGAACCTGGCCGACCTGCGCGCCCAGGTCGCCGCCAACGAGAAGGGCATCTCCGAGCTGCGCGCCATGGTCGAGCACTTCGGGCTCGACGTGGTGCACGCCTACATGGGCCACGTCAAGCAGAACGCGGCCGAGTCGGTGAGACGCGTGATCACCGCCCTGCACGACGGCGAGTACGCCTACGAACTCGACAACGGGGCGAAAATCAAGGTCGCGGTCAACGTCGACGTTGCGCAGCGCACCGCCGTGATCGACTTCACCGGCACGTCCCCGCAACTGGAAGACAACTTCAACGCGCCGTCCAGCGTGGCCATGGCCGCCGTGCTCTACGTGTTCCGCACCCTGGTCGACGACGACATCCCGCTCAACTCCGGCTGCATGCACCCGCTGACGGTGATCATCCCGCCCGGGACCATGCTGTCGCCGCGGTACCCGGCAGCGGTGGCGGCAGGCAACGTGGAGACCTCGCAGGCGGTCACCGGCGCGCTGTACGCGGCGCTCGGGGTGATGGCGGAGGGATCGGGGACGATGAACAACGTGACGTTCGGGAACGAGCGCTACCAGTATTACGAGACCGTGGCCAGCGGCTCAGGCGCGGGCGACGGCTTCGACGGCACCGACGTCGTGCAGACCAAGATGACCAACTCCAGGCTCACCGACCCCGAGGTGCTCGAGTGGCGCTACCCGGTGGTCCTGGAGTCCTACCGGATCCGGCCCGGCAGCGGCGGCACGGGCCGCTGGCACGGCGGCAGCGGCGGCATCCGGCGGCTGCGGTTCGCCGAGCCGGTGACGGTCACGACCCTGACCGGCCACCGCCGCGTCCCCGCGTTCGGCCTGGCCGGCGGCCAGCCCGGCGCGCTCGGCCGGCACTGGATCGAGCACCCGGACGGCACCGTCACCACCATGCGGGGCTGCGACAGCGTCCAGGTCGGCCCCGGCGACGTCTTCGTCATAGAAACCCCGGGCGGCGGCGGTTACGGTTCTTTATGGATACAGAACGGACCGTGGTACCCGCTCCCGGCCCCCACTTAAGAACTCCTGGTTGTCGAGTTCGCGCAGGACGGCGATGAGCGCGGCCTCGTCGCCGCTGGTGTGGTCGAGCACGGCCATGAGCGCGTGCAGCACCAGGTGCCGGTCCTGGCCGGCGTCAAGCAGCCGCTGAGCCGCCTCCCACAACTCGGGCGGGTCGCCGCGCCACAGCCGGTCGGCCAGGATCATGTGCCGCTCGATGTGCCGCCCGACCCCGCCGGGCGCGGGGGTGGCGTGGTCGGCGGCGATCAGCGTCCGCCGGTCCTCGGGATCGGCCGGGTCAAGGCCGGCCAGGTCGACGCCGGCGTGCCAGCCCTCGAGCACTCCGAACGCGAACGCGCGCCGCGGCAGCGCCTCCAGGTCCGCGTCCGGCAGCAGCCGCCGCACCAGCGCGTAGTCCAGGCCGAACTCCGCCGGATCACGGTACGCGTCGGCGAACATGCCCATCGAGTTGAAGACCGCCTCAAGCGTCTCGTTCACCAGCGGCTCGGGCAGCCCGCGGCGCCGGCCCGCCCACCGCACCCATGCGGCCAGCACATGCGGCATCGCGTCCTGCTCGGCAAACGACAGCATCACCTTGCGCGGCAGCCAGCCAAGCAGATACGCCTGCACCTTGGCCGGGCTCATCCGCAGCGGCCGCCCGAAGTCCCGGTCGCACCCGTAGTCGATGATCCGGTCCGCGCAGCGCGAGGCCGAGCCGCGGTCGGACAGGTCCTCGGCCTCGTCGGAGGCGAGGAACTCGGCGGCGAGCATGGCCCGGCGGTCCCGGCTCCACGTCTGCCGCCGCGGCCCTGTCGCGCCGGAGATGCCCCGGCCGCGGTACGGCGGCAGCGCCCTGACCCGGGCCCTGATGAACGCGTGGTAGGAGGGGAAGGACTCGCTGACCAGCGGGTCGGTCGCCGCGTCGGTCGCGGTCAGCGCGCTCTCCAGCAACTGCCGCGCCTGCCCGGCCTCCACCTGCCGGAACGCGCGCCTGCCGTCGGCCCCGCGCTGGGCGCTGACCTCGCGGCAGTGATCGAGAAGCTTATCCACCCGCGAGGTGACCCAGCCGTCCCTGATCATCCCGTCGGAGTTGTAGTCCACCACGGTGACCAGCGCGTGCGGCTCTTCCCCGGCGTAGCTGAACACGCAGATGACCTCGTCCTGGTCGCCGAGGACGTCCGGGTTGATGTAACACTCGGCGGCCGAGACCGCGCCCAGGTGCTCGGCCCAGCCAGGGCAGGGCACGCCGCTTTCGATCAGGTCGAGCGCGGCGCGTTCGGCCTTGGCCGCCTGGCGGGGCGTGCCGAGGCAGGCGATGCCGGACAGCAGGGCCAGCGCCGCCGGGCTGCGCTGGCGGGCGGCGTAGTCGACCAGGCCCTCGCCGACCAGGTGCTCCACCGAGCCGCGCCGCGCGCGCTGCCCCCACCAGGTGCCGAGCAGCTCGCTGACCATGAGCTCTGCGTCGAGCGGGCTGCGCACGGCCAGCAGCTCGCGGGCCGCCCGCAGCATCTCCGCGAACAGCGCGTTCGGTGGAGGCGCTCCGGCGCCCTTGGCCGCATCGTGGCCACCGGGGGACTGGCTGGCACGGCGTTGCGGGCTCACCCTGATAGCCTCTCAGATCTGGATATGCGGACGCTATGCTACGTTGTCATGCCCGCTGTAATTTCGCCTCTTAAACGGCACACGACACGCGGACACGCTCAACGTGCATGGTAGATGTCCGTTCGCTGTCCGCGAATCCGCTTTCCAGTGCGCGCCTCTTGCCGGACTGTGGCACGCTTTTATTGGTTGGCAGCGGCGGGACCGATGATCCCGGGGAAGGAGCCGCCCATGGCAGCCCCCGGCGCGGCAGCAGGATGTCCGCTGTGAGCACGGAGACTTCCGTGCCCAGAAGCGGCACGTCCGACTCCGCTCTGGTGGACATGCTGACCCAGGCGCCCGCCGGGCTCGCGTTGTTCGGGCCCGACCTGCGCTTCCGGTGGGTCAATGCTGCCCTGGCCCGGATCACGGGCAGGCCCGGCGCGGGTCACGCCGACAAGCTCCCTTCCGAGGTCTGGCCGGGGGAGATGGCGGCCCGGGCCGAGGCCGCGCTGAGCCGGGTCCTGGCCGACGGCGCTCCGGTCACAGAATCGGGCTACCCCGGCGGTCGCGGCGCGTCCTGGTTCGGCGTGCACGACCAGGCGGGGGAGATCTGCGGCGTGGGCCTGATCCTGTCCGAGGCGGCCGGGACGGCGGCGGCCGAGGCGCTCCGGCGCAGCGAGGAGCGCTACCGCTCGCTCGTCCAGGGCGGTGCCCAGGTGGTCTGGGTGGCCGGGCCCGATGGCGCGATGGCCGAGGACTCGCCGGAGTGGCGGTGGATCACCGGGCAGTCGGCCGAGGAGTACATCGGCCACGGCTGGCTTGACTCGATCCACCCGGAGGACAGGGAACGGGTCGAGCGCGACTGGCGCGAGTGCGTCCGCACCGGCAAGGTCTTCGACGACCGCTACCGGATCCGCACCAAGGCGGGCTCGTACCGCCACTACGACGTGCGGGCGGTGCCGATCGAGCGGGAGGGCAAGATCGTCGAGTGGGTCGGCGCCAGCACCGACGTCACCAGCCAGCGCGAGGCCGAGGAGATGCGCGGGCGGCTGACCGAGCAGCTGTCCGCCGCGGCGCTGCGCACCGCGCGGCTGCAGCAGGCCACCTCGATGCTGGCCGAGGCGCTCACCGTGGAGCAGGTGGTCGAGGTCATCACCGAGGTCGGCCGGACCGCAATCGGCGCGCTGCGCTCGGCGGTCGTGCTGCTCGATTCCGACGGCGCCCGGCTGAAGCTGGTCAACGCGGACGGGCTGCCCGCCGTCGTGCCCGACTCGGACGGCGGCCCGCTGACGCTGCAGTCCCCGAGCGTGGTCACCAGGTCGATCGCGACCCGGCGGCCCGTGCTGGTCGAGGACCCGGACGACCTGCACCGCCAGTTCGAGGGCGAGCTTGACGTCGACCCGGCGATGGTGGCCGCGACGTCCGACGAGCGATCATGGGTGGGCCTGCCGCTGCTGGCGGCCGGCGCGCCGCTTGGCGCGCTGCGGTTCTCGTTCAGCCGCCCGCGCCGGATCACCGAGGAGGAGCGGGTCTTCCTCGAGGCGCTGGCCGGCCAGTGCTCGCTGGCGGTCGAGCGGGCGGGGCTGTACGAGCGGGAGCACACCACCGCGGAGACGCTGCAGCGCAGCCTGCTGCCCGACCGGCTGCCGAGCGTCCCCGGCCTGATCCTGACGGCCAGCTACCTGCCGGTCACGCGGAACATGGAGATCGGCGGCGACTGGTACGACGCGTTCCGGCTGGCCGATCAGCGGCTGGCGGTGGCGGTCGGCGACGTGATGGGCAAGGGGCTCACCGCGGCGGCCGGGATGGGCCGGGTGCGCAACGCGCTGCGCGCGCTGGCGCTGACCGACCCGCGGCCCGCCGCCGTCCTCGGCGGCCTGGACCGCCTGTTCAGCGCCACCGAGGAGGATGAGCAGGTCACCACCGTGGCCTACCTCGTGATCGACCCTGAGACCGGCGAGGGCGTGCTCGGAAACGCGGGTCACCTGCCCGCGCTGGTGCTCGAGGCCGGAAGCCCGCCCCGGTTCGACGAGGTCGAGCCGGGTACGCCGCTCGGGCTGGCCAGCCCGCGCAGGCAGCGCGCGTTCAGCATGCGGCCGGGCAGCACGGCGGTGTTCTATTCCGACGGGCTGGTCGAGAACCGCAACCGCGGCCTGGACGCGGGCCTGGAGGAGCTGGCCGCGGTGGCCGCGCGGGCCGAGGACGAGCTGCTCGGCCGTCCAGAGCGGCTGCTGCGCTACCTCGTCGATCACATGCTCGCCGGCCACGAACAAGACGACGACGTCACCGTGCTCGTGATGCACCGGCCCAAAGAGCTCAAGGCGTACAACGCACTCCCGGGCTCCGCCTATGGTGAAACAAGGCAGACAGGCAGGTCGAATCAGTCCCGAGTGGCAGGCGGTTAGCCAGCCAAGGAAGGGGTGACCGTGGTCGTGAGCGCTGCCAACTCCGCAGCGCGGAAGCGCCTCAGGACGTCGGGCCAGCAGCCCAGGGCCGTCGAACAGCAGGCGGCCGAGGAGCCTGACAGGCCGGCCGGCCCTGCACTCCGGAGCACCGGGGAGCGCGCAGACGCGGACGTCAGCCTGGCCGCGGTCGGCACCGAGGTTCCCGGCGACAACGCGCCCGACCCTGGCGACGCCGACCCAGACGGCGCGCTGGACCCCGTGGACCTCGACGACGAGGAGCCGGAGTTCGACGACCAGGATCTCGACGACGCGGATATCCAGGCCGCGCTGGCCGAGGGTGACCTGGACGAGCCCGACCTGGCCGATGTCGGCGCCGAGGATGACCTTCCCGAGGATGAGCTTCCGGAGGATGAACTTCGCGAGGACGACCTGGCCGGCGACGACGCGGAAGGCCCGGACGGGCTCGAAGGCGCGGAGCCCGGGGCCGCCGCGGGTCCCGCCGCCGAGGCCTCCAGGCCGCGCGAGCCCTTCGCTCAGGTGGTCAAGCTCGCCCCCGACGGCGGCGAAGACGAGGAGATCCTCGTCTTCGGCGACGACGACGAGGACCTGCCCGCTGCCCAGGTGGCGGTCGCTGGCGCCACCGCCGACCCGGTCAAGGACTACCTCAAGCAGATCGGCAAGGTGCCGCTGCTCAACGCCGAGCAAGAGGTGGAGCTGGCCAAGCGCATCGAGGCTGGCCTGTTCGCCGAGGAGAAGCTGGCCGAGGGCCGCGGGAAACTCAACACCGACCAGCGGATCGACCTGGAGTGGATCGCCGACGACGGCACCCGGGCCAAGAACCACCTGCTTGAGGCCAACCTCCGGCTAGTGGTGTCGCTGGCCAAGCGGTACACCGGCCGCGGCATGCTGTTCCTCGACCTGATCCAGGAAGGCAACCTGGGCCTGATCCGCGCGGTTGAGAAGTTCGACTACACCAAGGGCTACAAGTTCTCCACCTACGCCACCTGGTGGATCCGGCAGGCGATCACCCGTGCCATGGCCGACCAGGCCCGCACCATCCGAATCCCGGTGCACATGGTCGAGGTCATCAACAAGCTGGCCCGGGTGCAGCGCCAGATGCTCCAGGACCTCGGGCGCGAGCCGACCCCAGAGGAACTGGCCGTGGAGCTCGACATGACCCCGGAGAAGGTCATCGAGGTGCAGAAGTACGGCCGCGAGCCGATCTCCCTGCACACCCCGCTCGGCGAGGACGGCGACAGCGAGTTCGGCGACCTGATCGAGGACTCCGAGGCGATCCAGCCCGGCGAGGCGGTCAGCTTCACGCTG
>Ga0335075_10007445_pt1 | contig 16848 bp, 12 predicted proteins | sample Lox_Sample_24_FD_206723 | JGI IMG/M metagenome (GOLD analysis project Ga0335075, IMG submission 206723) | Soil microbial communities from Loxahatchee National Wildlife Refuge, Florida, United States - Lox_Sample_2.4 | ecosystem: Environmental > Terrestrial > Soil > Wetlands | place: USA...
TGCCCGTTGCTCTGAGCGAACGTGAAGCCGTGCTCGAGCCCTGGGTCGACGCTCCGCCTGCGGGCGTTCGTGCGTCGCCCTTTCGGCCGCCCACTGCCTGATCGTTCCCCGATCAGTCGTCGTGCGCCTCGAGGCTAGGGTCTAGCCCGCCCGCGAGCGCGCGGATCTGTCGCACTATCGTCCGAGCCGGGGCTCGGAGAAGCGCGATGGCAGTGTCAGAGCTCAGCGCCAGCCCGATGTGGCTCGCCCGGAGCTCTCCGTCGGAGCAGCGTATGAACAGCTGGTTATGCCGAGCATTCGCTCGGTCATGGATGACATTGGGGATCTGCGCGGCCTTGCTGCGTTCCGCATCTGCCTGGGCACAGGAGGCAGCACCGCCCGATTCGGATGCGACGGCTCACTTGTCGCTGTCGCAGGCACTCGAGCTCGCCCGCCAGCGCGCGCCGCGCATCGTGGCCGAACGGCTGCGGATAGCCGAAGCACGGGGCCGCCTCGTCGGAGCATCGGTGCTGTTGCGCCAGAACCCGGTCGTCGAGGGCGGCGCCGGCTATCGCTGGGCACCCGCGGGCGAGTCCACGACCGAGGGGCGCGCCGCGGTCAGCCAGGGCTTCGAGCTGGGCGGGCAGCGCAGCGCCCGCATCGCTGGCGCTCGTGCCCAGGTGACCCGCGCCGAAGCACTGTCGGACGAGGCCGTGCGTCTCGTACTTTCGGAGGTCGCGCGCGCCTTCGTTCGAGCTCTGCACGCCCGGGATCGCCTCGAGCTGGCACGCTCGATCCAGCGGGTCTCGGAGGAGGTGCTTCAGGTCTCCGAGCGGCGCCACGCCTCGGGCGACATCGCGCAGCTGGACCTGACGCTGGCACAGGCCACGCTCGCGCGCGCCCGCGCCGAGGTGTACGCCGCACGCGCCGTGCTCGAAGAGAGCCTCGCCGGCCTGAAGCAGAACCTCGGCTCGACTCCTGACCAAGCCATCGGCGTCGAAGGCAACCTCGCCGAGCCGCATGTCTTCGACCGCGCTCGACTCGAGGCGCTCGCGGCAGACCGTCCTGATCTGCGCGCTCTCCGGGCCGAGCTGCGCGAGGCCCAGGCCGATGGCGAGCTCGGCTCGGCGCAGCGCTGGCCCGAGCTCGGTCTCGGCGCCAGCTACGAGCGGCACGAAAATGCCGACATCCTGCTGGGAACGGCGTCCCTGACGCTGCCGATATTCGAGCGCGGCCAGGGGCAACGGGCCGAGGCCGAGGCGCGCGGTCGGCGTTTGGCCTCTGAGCTACGGGCGGGACAGAACGCCGTCGCTGTCGAGGTGCGCACGGCACTCGCCGTGTACGACCAGCGCCTCGCTGCCGTGCAGGAGCTCGCTCGCGGCGCCCTGCCCCTGCTCGACGAGACGGAGGCGCGGGTGCGCCAGAGCTACGAGGCGGGCCAGCTGCCCCTGATCGACTTTCTCGCGGTGCGCCGCGAGATCGTCGCCACGCGCATCGAATACACGGACCGCCTGCTCGACGCCGCCGTCGCCGCCGTGGAGCTCAGCGCCAGTGCTGGCGCGTTCTCGGGGGCGAACCCGTGAACCGGCGCCCCACGCACCCTCGCCGGATCGGATTCGGGCCTGCTTTGCCCCACTCACAGACCCTGAAGGAACTCATCATGCATATGAATCATCGCATCGCTCGCTTCTCGCTCGCCCTCGTGCTGTCGCTCTCGGCCGCCTGCAAGAGCGACCCCGCTCCGACCGCACCTCCCAGCAGCGTGACCGCGGCACCGAGTGCCCCGGCTGCCGAAGGCCACGCCTCCGCCAAGGCGGAGCCCGGCTCGCACGACGACTGGTGTGAGGAACATGGGGTGCCCGAATCCCAGTGCACGCGCTGCAATCCCTCGCTGATCGCGGCCTTCAAAGCGACCGGTGACTGGTGCGAAGAGCACGGTGTGCCCGAGTCGCAGTGCGTGCAGTGCAACCCGGCACTGAAGATCGAACGGCCGCCGAAGAAGGGCGCCGCACAATGAGCCCGCTCCAGAAGGGATGCGTCGCGGTTGCGCTGGTGCTGGCGGCGTGCAACACGGCGGCCGAGCCGGCGTCGTCCGCCCCAGCTCGAGCCGCCGCAGAGCCTGCCGCCAACAAGGATGGCCTGTGCGCCGAGCACGGCGTGCTCGAAGCGGTGTGCACCAAGTGCAATCCCGCGCTCGCCGCCGTGTTCAAGGCGAAGGGGGACTGGTGCCCGGAGCATGGCTTCCCGGAGTCGTTCTGTCCGATCTGTCATCCCGAGCGGGGAGGGCGGCCGAGCGTCGACGTCGAGGCCAGCGGTGCCCCGGCGGACGGCACGAAAGTGCGCTTCAAGACCAAAGACACCGCACGCCTCGCGGGCATCCAGGTCGAGAAGGTCGCCGAGCGAGCGAGTCAGGCCGAGGTCGTGGCCACTGCGCTGATCGTGTACGACGCGGCCAAGGTGGCGGAGGTCAACGCACGTTCGCCGGGAGTGATCCGCGCCATGCGCGCGGACATCGGTGCGAGCGTGCGTGCGGGAGCTCCGCTGTGCACGATCGAGAGCGCCGGTGTCGGCGCCGAGCAGTCCCGCCTCGTGGCGGCGCGTTCACGGCTGCGGCTCGCCGAGGCCAACCATGAGCGCCTCAGCTCCCTGCATCAACAGGGCATCGCGGCGAAGAAGGACGCGCTGCTCGCTGCCCAGGAGCTGGAGGCCGCGCGCGCCGAGCTGTCGGGCGCACAGGCGGCCCTCGGCGTCATCGGCAATGTCGCGGAGGGTGCGTCTCGCTACACGCTGACCGCCCCCATCGCGGGCATCGTCACGCAGCGAAACGCGACCCTGGGACGGCTCGTCGATACGGATAAAGTGCTGTTCGAGATCGTCGACACCTCGTCGATGTGGGCCGAGATAGACATCCCCGAATCGGCGGTGACGCGCGTCGCGGTCGGCACTGCCGTCAGCGTCAGCGTGGACGGTATCGACGGCAAGGAGTTCACGGGCAGCCTGAGCTACATCGCACCGGCGATCGAGCCGCACACCCGCACCGTCAAGGGGCGCGTCGCCCTCGCGAACCCCGAGGGCCTGCTGCGGGGTAACATGTTCGCGCGCGCTCGCATCCGGACGAGCGGGCCCACCCGAGCGGTCGTCGTGCCGCGCGGAGCCGTGCAGCGCGCCAAGGATGCGCAGCTCGTGTTCGTGCGTACGGCGGAGGACGTGTTCGAAGCGCGTCGAGTCACCCTGGGATCGGGTGACGAGCGACTGGTCGAGGTGAGCGGCCGCCTGGGCCCTGGCGACGAGGTCGCCACCGACGGCAGCTTCTTGCTGAAGACCGAGACGCTGAAAGGCAGCATCGGCGCGGGCTGCTGTGACGTGGAGGGGCCCAAGTAATGCTGACGCGCATCCTCGAGCTCTCGCTCCGGCATCGCCTGCTGGTGATCCTGGCCTGGCTCGGCATCGCGGCCGCCGGTGTGCTCTCCGCCATACGGTTGCCGCTCGACGCCTTCCCCGACACCACGCCGGTTCAGGTGCAGGTCAACACCACCGCGCCCGCGCTCGGGCCGCTCGAGGTCGAGCGCCAGATCACCCGACCCGTCGAGTGGGTGATCTCGGGCCTGCCGCACCTCGGTGAGGTGCGCTCGGTGTCCAAGTTTGGCTTCTCTCAGGTGACCGTCACGTTCGAGGACGGCACGGACATCTACCTGGCGCGCCAGGTGGTGATGGAGCGCCTGGCCTCGATCGAGCTGCCGGCAGGCATCGAGCGGCCGCAGCTCGGGCCGGTCGCCACCGGGCTCGGTGAGGTCTTTCATTACCTGATCACTGGCGAGCGTTCGCTGGCGGAGCTGCGCACGGTGCAGGACTACACCATCAAGCCGCAGCTCCGCTCGGTGCCCGGGGTGGCCGAGGTGAACAGCTGGGGAGGAGACGAGCGACAGATCCAGGTCGTGGTCGACCCGCTCGCGTTGCAGCGATACGAGATGTCGCTCGCCGACCTGGCCGATGCGCTGGAGCAGAACAACGCCAACGTCGGCGGTGGCACGCTCGACCAGGCGGGCGAGTCGAGCATCATCCAGGGCATCGGCATCGCTACCAGCCTCGAAGACATCGAGGAGATGGTGATCGCCACGCGGGAAGGAGTGCCCCTTCGAGTGCGTGATGTGGCTCGTGTCGTCGAGGGCCGCGAGATCCGCCGCGGCGCCGTCACCGCAGACGGCAAGGGCGAGGCCGTGCTGGGCCTCGGCTTCATGCTGATCGGCGAAAACAGCCATGACGTGACCACGCGCCTGCGGGTGCGGCTGGACGAGATTCAGAAGAGCCTGCCCCGCGGCGTGGAGGTGACGACCGTCTATGATCGCACGTCGCTCGTCGGGCGGGTGCTCGAGACGGTGCGTACCAATCTGCTGGAGGGGGCGCTGCTCGTCATCGCGGTGCTGTTCGCATTCCTCGGGAACCTGCGCGCGGGGCTCATCGTCGCCGCGGCCATCCCGCTGTCCATGCTGTTTGCCGCCAACCTGATGCTGCGCTTCGGTATCGCCGGCAGCCTGATGAGCCTGGGGGCCATCGATTTCGGGCTGGTCGTCGACAGCTCCGTCATCCAGATCGAGAACGTCATCCGCCGCATCGGTGAATCGGGCTCCCGCGACCGGCTCGCGGTGGTGCGCGACGCGGTGGTCGAGGTGCGCAAGCCGACCCTGTTTGGCGAGCTGATCATCGCCATCGTGTATCTCCCGATTCTCACGCTGGAGGGCATGGAGGGGAAGCTCTTCCGGCCCATGGCGATGACGGTCATCTTCGCGCTCGCGGGCGCGATGCTGCTCTCGCTCACGCTGATCCCGGTGCTGGCCAGCTTCGGGCTCGGGCGCAAGGTGGCGCACCATGACAACGGGTTCGTGCGCTGGCTCGGACGCGGCTACCGGCCGGTGCTCGGCTTCGGGCTGCGGCGCCCGTGGGTCGTGATCGGCATCGCCGTGCTGATCGCCGCCAACGCGGGCTTCCTCGCCACGCGCCTCGGCTCCGAGTTCGTCCCACGTCTGCGCGAGGGCTCGCTGGTCATCAACACCGTGCGGCTCGCGGGAGTATCCGTCGAGGAATCCGTCCGCTACGGCGCCCGCATCGAGCGCGCCCTGCTCGAGATGTTTCCGGACGAGATCGAGCGCGTCTGGACGCGCGTCGGCAGCGCCGAGATCACGACGGACCCGATGGGCATCGAGCTCTCCGACGTGTTCATCACGCTCACCCCGCGCGAGCGCTGGAAGCGGGGCGCCACTCAGGATGAGCTCGTGGCCGCCATGAGCGAGGAGCTGTCCGCGCTGCCGGGCATGAAGACGGTGTTCACCCAGCCCATCGAGATGCGTGTCAACGAGATGGTCGCGGGTATCCGCGCCGATGTGGGCGTGAAGCTGTTCGGTGACGACTTCGAAGTGCTGCGCGACAAGGCCGCGGCCATCGAAGCCGCCCTGAAGACGGTTCCCGGCGCAGCGGACGTCTTCACGGAGCAGATCACCGGTCAGCCCGTGCTCACCATCACCGCCGACCGCAAGGCCATTGCGCGACAGGGCATCGTGGTCAAGGACGTGCTCGGCGCGGTCGAGGCGCTCGGCACGCACGAAGTCGGCGCTTTGCAGGATGGCGAGCAACGCTTCCCGATCGCGCTCAAGATCGACGATCGCTACCGCACCGACGCAAACGCCGTCGGTCAGATCCTGATCACGGGCAAAGGGGGCGACCGCGTGCCCCTCAGCCGGCTCACGAAGATCGAGACCACCGAGGGGCCGTCCACGATCAACCGCGAGTGGGGCAAGCGCCGCATCGTGGTGCAGGCGAACGTGCGTGGGCGCGACATCGGCAGCTTCGTCGCTGACGTGGAGAAAGCGATCTCGACCCGCGTCGAGCTGCCGCCGGGCTACTTCGTCCGTTATGGCGGCCAGTTCGAGCACCTGGAGAGCGCGCGCACCCGGCTCGCCATCATCGTGCCCATCTCCCTGGCGTTGATCTTCATCTTGCTCTATTTCACCTATGGCTCCGTCATCGACTCCGTGCGTGTCTTCACCGGCGTGCCGTTTGCTGCAGTGGGGGGCATCATCGCGCTCTGGGCCCGCGAGATGCCGTTCAGCATCTCCGCCGGCGTGGGCTTCATCGCGCTGTCCGGGGTGAGCGTGCTCGGCGACATGGTGCTCGTCTCCAGCGTGCGCCAGCGCTTGGCAGAGGGCGAGCCGATGGCGCAGGCGATCGAAGGCGCGGCTCAGAGCCGGCTCCGGCCGGTGCTGATGACCGCGCTGGTGGCCTGCTTCGGCTTCTTGCCGATGGCGCTCAATACCGGCTTCGGCGCGGAGGTCCAGCGCCCGCTGGCCACGGTCGTGGTCGGTGGCGTCATATCGTCAACCCTGCTCACGCTGGTGGTGCTGCCCGTGCTCTACAGCTTGGTTGGCTCGCGGCGCGCCGCACGCGAGAGCGCGTCGCCGCTGAGCGGCGCACCACCCACGAGCGCTCGCCTCGTCCCGGGCGATGGTACGCATCGAGCATGAAACGCAATTCGCGATGGGCCGTGGTCGCGCTCGGCGTCGCTACCGTTCAGGTCGGCGCGATCCTCGTCTTTCGCGCGGTCGACCGGCAGCGCGAGAGCCCGAAGAGCGCGCTCTCTTTCGCACACGAACGGCTCACGCCACGCCCAGCGCCGGACCTCCAGTGGCTGGGCCTCGACGGCTCGCCCCAGCGCCTTTCGGCGTACCGCGGCCGACCGCTACTCCTCCACTTCTGGGCCACTTGGTGCCCCCCGTGCAAGGCGGAGCTGCCCGCTCTCCTGGCGCTCGGGCGCGACCTCGAGCGCGACGGAGGGCCGCGAATCATCGCCCTCGCCACCGACCCCGACTGGGAGGCGATCCGCCGCTTCTTCGAAGGAAAGGTGCCGAGCGAGGTCGTTCGCGATGCGAGCGGCGACGGAGCTGCGTCCTATGAAGTGTCCACGCTGCCCAACACCTATCTGGTGTCTGCCGACGGGGACCTCTTGCTGCGCTTCGGTGGCGCCCGCGACTGGTCGAGCGAAGCTGCCAGAAGGTTGCTGCTCGCTACGATCCGAACCCCGCGAGCGCCCTGATTCATCGTCCGCGCGTGGGGCTCGAGCGGGTGGCCCCGCTGGCGAATGCCACGTCGCTGCGACGAGCGTCCGCGCTTTCGCGCACGACAGCGCGCCGTCGCCTGGCCCCTGCTGGTGGCGCCGAGCGTTTGACGCGGGAGGCCCCCCTAAAACCGTCTGCGCTAGAAGGTGCCGCGCAGCATGGCGCCGTGCGGGCTGAAGCGGGGGGCGAGCTCGAGGGAGAGGTCGGCGATGTTGACGGTGGCGGCGCGGGCCGATGAATCACGGTGCAACAGCCAGAGCACACCGCCGGCGACCAGGCTGGTGAGGCCGACGGCGTAGCTGGCGGTGGCCGCGGTGGTGCGGGCCCGCCAGCTGCGGTTGGCGTGTTCGGCGTCGGCGCGGGCGTCGGCCTCGCAGCGCGAGCCGCTGAAGCAGTTGGCGTAATCGCCGATGGTGCTGCGGGTGTTGAGCGCCGAGATGAGGAAGCCGGTGCCCACCAGCGTGCCGAGCGCGCCGACGCCGAGCGTGACGTAGGAGGCTCGCAACAAGCCGGCGGCGTCGTGGCTGGCGCCGCGATCGGCCTCGGGACGCTGCCGATCATCGGAGCGCCAGCTGAGCGTGGGTGAGGGAGCGAGCGTACGGGAGGGGGCGACCGAGCGCGACACCGAGGGGCGACCGCTCGCGCTCGCGCGCTCGACGCTGGAGACGTTGGCGGCGACCAGCGAGGCGTTGGCATCGCCTTCGGAGACGTGCAGGGCCGTGAGCGGCACGAGCCGGGTTTGCCCCTCTTCGAAGAAGGCACGCCGTGCCGCCAGCACTTCGCCGTTCGACTCGACGAGGAAGGTGTGCCAACCGGGGTTGACCGGGTAGGGCGAGCGCAGGCGCGCCGGCTCGAGCCATTGCTGATCGATGAAGACGAGCGCGCCGATGGGCAGCGCACGAGCCAGCGAGACTTCGGCCCACGGAATGCGAGCCGCGAGAGCGCCGGATTCGGCCTTGGCCTGGCGCTCGACATCGCGCAGCGCCGCGCCACCCTCGGCGGCCAGATCGTGCACGCGCTCGTAGGCCGCGAAGGCCTCGACCAGCCGCGAGCCGTGCTCGAGCGCGCGGGCCAGGTGGAGCCAGTGCCAGGCGGTGCGCGAAGATTCCGGGATGGTTTCGAGCAGCTCGACTGCCAGGGGCCACTGGCCTTGGGCAAAGGCCTTGGCCCAGCTTCCTGGTTGCGGCGCGGACCCCGCATCGAGGGCGGAGGCGACGGGGGCGGCCTGCGCGGGCGCTGCGATCGCCCCGAGCGCTGCTACCGCGAGCGCGACGGCACCGGAGCGGACGAGGCAGGCGCCGAGGAGCGCGCGCAAACGTCGACGGCCCGAAGCATTCTTCGAGGCATTCGACGGGTTTGCGGCGTGCGGCATGCGAGGACTCCCCAGGGCTCGTTCACTGCGGGCTGCCCACGTTCAGTGACCGAGATTGCAGGGTAGCGTACCCCGCTCATCCGGGCAATTGAACTTCATTTGCGGGGCGCGCCCGCGCGCGTGACGCGCGCATCTGCGCGTTCGTGTCGCCCGCATGTGCGCGCTGCAACCTGCGGGCTGTGCACAGCCACAAACACTGAGCCGTCGCGGTGTGCGCCCCGTTTCGTCACGCTGCTCGAGCTCGCGGCGACGCCTCAATCGCGTCGTGCGCGGCAGAAAGCGTCGCGCTCGGAGCTGCTCTCGCCGGGCGGATACGCGGTGCTCGCGACCACATTCTGCGCAAATAGCGCGGCGGAATATTCAATCTCGGCTGCTATCACGATGCGTTCCACCGGCGTGGCGTCGCGCAGCCGCTCGAAGTTTCGAAACGCCGTCTCGCGCCACGCCGCGATCAGGCCGATGTCGCTGCCCGGAGGATACGTCGGGTCAAACCTGTCGATGATCTCGGACGACACGTCGACCTGAGCGAGAAACTCGTTGACGAGCGTGTGGTCTTCGTAGCTGACGGCGTGACCCTGCGTGTGCAACTCGTACAAGACGAAGGGTAGATCGCGCTGGATGTGCGCGCTCACGCCGAGGAACGCATTGCCTTGGGCGCCGAGCGTGCGCGCTGCCGCGCTGTCGAACGCGATCTGCCACGCGGGTGGAACGCTGCCGTGACCGGTGTGATAGGCGTCGAAGGCTCGGAAGTAGTAGTCGGCGAAGAGCGCGTCTTCGCGCGTGACCGAGGCCACGTCGTCGTAGCCGATCGAACCCGCGGTAGCGCGGTACACCTCGGTGGTGCGCAGGTAGACGAGTGCGAAGATCGCGTCGTGATCGCAGCGTCGCGCGAGCGCATCGAAGCGCTCGGTCATCTCGTGAATCACGCGCGCTACGCAGGCGGGCGCGCCCTCTCGGCACACTCGCGTCTGCGACACGTCGCTCTCGCCCCGCGTCGCCGCCGCCTCGCGCACGCCGACGCCCGACCCCATCGCTGCCGCCACCACTGCGGCGACGGCCGCGCTCGACCCGATGCTGGAAGCCACTCCCGACACGCGCTGGACCATCTGCGTTTCCTCCATCTTTCTGCGCGAGGCGCTGTCGCTCTCGGCGCACCCACCATCCCGAGGCTGACCCGAATCGGTCCAGCCCATGACGTCGCTTACGACAGTCACGACATCGCGCGTGCAACGACGAGCGCGCCGGCCCTCGGAACTGCATCCCTCGACGTCATCTCGGCGATCGCACCCGGCGCATCCGCGACAACGGAGAGCATCGCGTCTTCGCTCACCACCCCGCGCTCGATGTCAGAAACACGATGGGCGACCGAGCCACCGCGCGCCGCCGGTTCGAAACGGTGGGCGATCGACCTGGAGCGCCGCCACCCCCGTTGCAGACGTCGTCGGGTGCGGGGTAGGTTCGCGGCCTACATGCAACGCGGGAGCCTCGATGTCCAAGACTCGGCTCGATGATTCGAGGTGGCCGCTCGTCGTGTTCACCGCGGTCGGCGAGCAGACGGAGGCCGAGTTCGAGGCCTTCCTCTCCGAGAGCGACACGCTGCTGCGCCGCCGCGAGCCTTACGGCGTCATCTTCGACGCCCGCCGCGCCGCCCCGATCAACCCCAAGTTGCGCCGGCGCATGGTCACCTGGCTGGCTCGCAACGAGGCCTTGCTGCGCTTCTACGTCGTCGCCAGCTCGGTGGTGATGTCGACGGCGCTCCAGCGCGGCGTCTTCCGTGCCATCCTCTGGATGCGCCCGCTGCCCTATCCCTATAGCATCGATACGTCGCTCGAAGAGGCGCGGGCGTTCGTCTGCTCGCGCCTGGCCGCGCGCGGCTGCCCAAACCCGCCCCCGTTCGATCGCGCGAGCGTACTGCCGACGCGGGAGCGGGCGCGGCGTGCGGATTCGGGGTGAGCGCACCGAGCCGAGCGAACCGCTGCTCCGTCCGCACGCCGCCGCGTTCGTCAGCTCGACCCGCGCACCGAGCTCGCTCGTGGCGCGGCGGCGACATCTTCATCTTCGCTGAGCGATAGCTCGCCGGCGCGGTAGCCCGCGGACGTGTGGGCCACGTCGAGAGCGCCCGCGAGGTCGTGCGGGTGGCTGAGGGTGAGGCGGCCGGCTTCGGCGTCCCCGAGGCGGGATTGGATGCGGCCGATGGCGCCGCGCGCCGTCTGGCGCAGGCGGGGGCGGACCAGGCTCTCGGCGAGCGGCACGAGGGGTTCGACGGCGGCGATACTGCCGAACAGTCCCAGCGATTCGGCGCTGCATTGTTGCACGTCGGCGGATGCATCGGCGAGCAGCGCGACCAACACGGGCTCGCTCTGCGGCGAGGCGAGCACACCGAGGGCTCGGGCCGCAGCGGCGCGCACGCTGTCGTGCTGGCTGCGGGTGCAGTGGTGCACGCTGTCGAGCAGTGCGGCGTCGCTGCTCGCGCCGACGGCGGACAGGGCCGCGCACTGGAGCTCGGGCGGAGAGCTGTCGACCAGCACGCTGCGCAAGCCGTCGAGATCGCGCAACTCGGGGCGCGCGCCCAGGCTGAGCACCGCTTGGATGCGCATGTCGAGTGGGACGCTGCCGTCGTTGGCGAGGACGCGCAGCGCTTCGCGGCCCTGGGCGCCAGCATGCTGCGCGGCGAGCAGCCGGAGCGGCGCGTGCACGTGCGACAGGAGCGGCTCCACCGCGCTCTGGAGCAGGTCGTGCGGCGCGTTTGTCTCCGGCGCGATCAGGTAGCGCAGGTTCTGGAGTTGCACGGCTGCGGCAGGATCGTTCAACACATTGTATGCCAGGCGCTTCGCCAGCTCGCCGGAGGGGACGCTGAGCAGCCGAGCCAGCGAGGCAATGCTCTGGAGCAGCGGCGCGAGCTGGCGATTCTGCTCCTGTGTCCAGGTAGATCGGCACACCACGGCGCCGTCCTGCACGTACACGCCCCAGTTGAGCAGCTTCGTCAGCTGCCCGCGCGCCTTGTAGTTGAGCGCCGCGCAGATGTGGGCGTCGACGGCAGGCAGCTCGATCAGCTCGTCGAAGTGGGCGTCGCCGATCGGCACGTCATCGCCCTCGATGAAGCGTGCCATCGAGCGCAGCGTCGAGTCGCGCTGCACCTGGAGTTGGCGCGGGATGCTCGCGCTGTTGGCCCAGAGCGCCGAGCGGTACACCGTCTGGTTGTTGTGCTCGACCTCGACCGTCAGGGTGGCGTTCACGGGCACTTCCTGGATCATGCCTCGCGCCCGAAGCTCGCTGTCGCTGAAGCGCTGCACGTGGAGCCCGACGCTCTGGGCTCCGACCTGCCACTCGTGAAACAGCCTTTGGCGGCGTGCCTTCGCGTCGGCGAGCGCGACGGCGGCCAGCTTGACGATGACGAGGATGACCGCCAGGATGCCCAACAGGAGGAGGAACGCCATGGACCGCTAGCGCAGCTTACGCTGCGGCGGGGCAGAAAGCTCGTGCTCGGTCGCGGCCTCCGGCGTGAGCGATAGCTCTCCCAGACGAGGGCCCGTCGCTGCATCGGCGACATCGAGGGCGCCAGCGAGGTGGTCGGGATCGCTGAGGGTGAGGCGACCGGCTTCGACGTCGCCGAGGCGGGATTGGATGCGGCCGATGGCGCCGCGCGCGGCCTGGCGCAGGCGAGGGCGCACGAGGCTCGCGGCGAGGGGCAGCAAGGGTTCGACGGCGGCGACGCTGCCGAACAGGCCGAGCGCCTCGGCGCTGCACTGTTGCACGTCGGCGGAGGCGTCGGAGAGCAGGGCGATCAACAGCGGCTCGGTGTCGGCGGCCGCGAGCACGCCGAGGGCTCGGGCTGCAGCGGCCCGCACGCTGTCGTGTTCGTGTTTGGCACGACCCTGCACCGCGTCGAGCAGCGCGCGGTCGTTGCTCGCGCCGACGGCGCAGAGCGCGGCGTAGAGGACCTCGGGTGGTGTGCCGTCGACGAGCACGCTGCACAGGCCTTCCGGGTCTTGCACTCCAGGTGCTCCCCCGAGGCTCCGTGCCGCTTCGACGCGCACGTCGAGCGCGACGGCGTCGTCGTGCGCGAGGGCGCGCAGCGTCATGCGACCGTGCACGCCGGCGTGCTGGGCGGCCAGCAGTCGCAGCGGAGGGTACGGGTGCGCGAGCAGCGCGCTGACCGTGCTCGCGATGAGGGCAGGGGCTGCGTTCGTCTCCGGCGCGACCAAGTAGCGGAGGTTATGGACTCGCACTTCGGCGGCGGGATCGCGCAGCGCGTTCGAAGCGAGCCGCTGCGTGAGCTGTTCGGGGGGGACGGCAAGCCTTCGCGCCAGCGCGGCGACGCTGCGCACGAGCGCCGGGAGCGAGGCGTTGTAGTGGGGTGTCCAGCTCGAGGCGCACACCACGTAGCCGTTTTCGATGTAGCCGCCCCAGTCGAGCAAGCGACCGAGCTGGACGCGAGCCGTGTGATCGAGCGCCGCACAGACGTGAGCGTCGAGCTCGGGCAGCTCGACCTGCTCGTCGAAGCCCGGGTCGCCGATCGGAACGTCGCCCCGCTCGCCCCAGCGCGCGAAGGCGCGCAGCGACGAGTCTCGATGCACGGATAGCTTGCGAGGGATGTCTGCGCTCTTGGCCCAGATCTTCGCGTTGTAGACGTGCTGCTTGTTGGACAGCTCGAGCTTCAGGTGGGCCCCGATGGATAGCCCCTCGAGCGAGCCCTGCGCGTCACTCTCGTGCTCCGTCAGCTGTCGTGAAGTGAGGCCCGCGGCTCGCACGGCGGCGTGCCAAGCCCCGAACAGGTCCCGCCGCCGTGTGACCTCGACATCCATGGCGCTGAACAGGAGCGCGCCGAGCCCCAGCGACCCTCCCACCACGAGTACCAGAAACACGAGCGCCTCCATTCGTTCTGTCTCGCGCTATCACCCGCTGCTCAGAGCAGGCGCACCACCGGCTCCTCGTTCATCAAGCGGCGCTTCGCCAGCAAGTCTTCGACGGTGGCACACAGCCAGCGTTCCGCGTTGACGCCGAACGCCACCCGCAGCCGCGGGCGGCGATCGCTCGGCGAGTGCGGCGGCTCGAGCTCGCCGAGCGCCGGGTTGGCTTCGTTCAGCTTCACCACGAGCGGCTGCAGCTCGGGCATGGCGCTGCCGCCCAGGCGATGCAGGTTGCCGGCGTCGTCCCAGCCGAAGGCGCGCTCGCTGCTGCCGTCGCCGACCTCGCAGATCACGAGCTTGAAGAAGCGCTCGGGTTCGCCCAGGGCGCAGGTCGGCACCAGCTGGCGCTCCCACAGGTTCATCGCGGTCGGGAAGCGGGTGCCGCGCGGGATGATCACGGTGTGCGAGGGGTGGCCCGTCTTCGCGTCGTGCGTGAGCAGCGCGTAGTCGTGCAGGATGAAGTCGCTGGTGCGCACGCGACCGGCGGCGAACAGGGTGGCGCCGTAGGCCACGGCCTCGAACGGCAGCCAGTAGCGCACGCGGTCGCGCCCGAACGCGCGCGCGCAGGACGCGAACACCTCGGGCAAGAGCGTCGAGCCGCCCACGAGCAGCACGTCGTCGATCGAGTCGACGTGCTCGCGCGCGGCGGCGCTCAGCACCTCGATGCGACACTCGTCCAGCGCGCGGTACAAGCCGCGCTCCGACAGCAAGTCGATGACCTCTTGGCGCGTGACGCTCAGCTCGTGTGACTCGCCCGCCAGGCGCGCCTCGAAGCGGCGCAGCTCTTCGGGCGGATACAGCCCGAACGTCGCCGTCGGGCTGCGCTCGAGCGCCTCTTTCACGCGGCGCGCCTCGCGCAGCATCAGCTCTTGCCAGAAGCGCGCGTCGTCGTCTTCGGGCTCGCCCAGCTGATAGCCGAGGCGGCTACAAAAATGCTCGAGCAACCAACCATCGACGAGGTTGCCGCCGAGCGGACGCCCCGCCTTTGCGACCACTCGGCAGCCGGCATCGTCCGGAGCCGCGGCCAGCTCGACCAGCGCCAGATCGAGCGTGCCGCCGCCGAAGTCGACGACCAGCACTCGTCGCTGCATGCCCATCGACAAGCTGTAGCCGATGGCCGCGGCGACGGGCTCGTCCAGAAAGCGGACTCGCTCGACGCCCAGCCGCTTCAGCACGCCTGCGACCTCGGCGCGGTACGACTCGTAGCTGCCGACAGGCGTCGCCACCGCCAGCTCGCGGATGCGCTCACCCGTCTGCCGCTTCACCTCCCCGAGCAGCTCGCGCACGAAGTGCCAGGCGATGTCGCGCGCGCTGTGCGCGCGCCCACCCGACTGCGCCAGCGGGCGCAGCGGCTCGCGACCGAGCGCGCCCTTGAACGCGGGCACGAACCCGCGCGGGCGCGATGGATCGCTGCGATCGAGCGCCTGCTGCCCGATGTATGCCAGACGACCCGAGAGCAGCCGGCGCGCGAACGGGCCCGACGACGCGAAGCGCGCCCAGGCGCCGGGCGACTCGATCAGCTGCGTGGCAGACGGGATGAGCCCGCGCGGGGGAGCGGCGCGCTCCGGATCGTCGATCGGGCGCTCGACGCCGGTGAGCGACACCAGCTGCGGGCGGTCGCGCTCGGCATCCCAGCGCCCGAGCGTCGTGTTGGTCGTTCCGAGGTCGAGGCCCCACATGGTCTCGGCGCGAACTTACTGCCAGGCTGGCGGTACGCAAGGTTTCGCGCGCTGCGCGAGCGATGGCACGTCGGGATTCAAGCGTGCGCTCGCCACGCCTTGGGAGTGGCCCCGAAGCGCCGCCGGAACACGCGGGCGAAATGCGAGGCGTCCCGGAAGCCTGCGGCGTTGGCGACGCTGGCGATCGAGAGCTCGTCGCACGTCGGGTCTTTCAAGAGCTGGGCCGCGCGCGCCAGGCGGCGTTCGGCGATGCACGCGGCGACGGGCATGCCCAGCGCGCTCACGAACAGCTCGTCGAGACGGCGCCGGCTGATGCCCTGCTGATGCGCGAGCCGCTCGGGGGTGAGACGCGGCTCGCTGAGCCGCTCGTCGATGCTCGCGAGGATGCGCTCGACGCGCGTGACGTGCGCGTCGCGCGCGCGCACGCCGAGGATCGGCAGCGGCAACAGCTCGAGCGCGGCGGCGAGCGCGATGCTGCGCTCGTGCGCGGCGAGGCCTTCGCCGACGGCGAGGGTGCGCGCCAGCAGATCGTGCAACAGCATGGCTCCGGGCTGATCGGCAGGGCTGACGTGGAAGCGCCAGTCGGCGCTGCGCGGATGGCGCTGCTGGACGTGGGGCGAAGGCAGCTCGAGCATCAAGAGCGTGCTGTCTTCTTCGTAGACCGTCTCGGAGCCATTGATCGGCGCCCTGCCCACGCACACGTGGCCCGCTCCGATGCGATGCACGTGGCCATCGCGTGCGAGCGTGCGCGAGCCGCGCATCTGAAAGCTCACGAAGGCGTCACGCCGAAAATGGTCGCCAGGGGCGGCTCGCAGCGTCATCCCGGCCGGGAAATGAACGAGCCACAGGCGGGCCGCGCCCAACGTCAGTCCGCGCGCGCCGCCGACGCCCGGCGTGGACGCCAGCACTGAAAACTCGGGGAAAGACGCCTGCATCCAGCTGCGCCAAGCGTCGACGCGCTGGCCCTCGGCCACATCGCTGAGGTCGAGCCACAAGGATGTTTCGAGATTCGCCTTCCGTTCCATGGCAATACCCGCTAATTCTAAATTCCCGGCGTCGTGAGTTCAACCTCGGTGCGATCACCGCGTTCGCCTTTTCAAAGGGTGCGACGCGACATGGATTGCACTGGTGCAACATGTCGGTGTCCAGGTCGATGTCTGGGGTGCTGCCGATGACGGCCGCGTCGGCCCGCGGCGGAGCGAGCAGAAACGATGCGACGCGGGGTCGAGCGCGAGGTCGCGGCATCGACGCACGGACGTTCGTCGAAACACGACGGCCCAGCGCCGTCCGAGGCCCCATCGCGGTGGCACGAAGCCGGCGAGCGCGGTGAGAAGCCTCGCCCGCACGCGAGGCGCATCCGCTCGACGCGCGAGCGCGGGCCTCGGCGACGAACGCGCCGAAAATCGCGAAGCCCAGCCCGTGTCGAGGGTCGAAGCGAGGGCCCAGGCCGCTCGGCCCTCCCGGGCCGACTTGGAGAAAGGAACGCACCCCGGGGCGGCGACGTTCGAAGCGGCGAGGGGCCGTACGCAATTCGTGTACGAACCCCCCCGACCCGTGGCGTGGGGCACCCGGGCGCGCCGCGCGGGGAACGCCGCCCGGTGGGGGCGGAGCGCGACCCCCTGCTCGCTCACGGCTCGACGCCCCCGCGCCGCCCCTGCCTAGAACTCGAGCGGAGCTGCCCCCGAAACCCGAATCGAGAACCAACCGGGCTTCGGCTCCGGCACCTCGAGCGAATACGCATCCATGTCGCTCAGCGTGCGCCGGTACACACTGACTTCTTCGATGAGCGTCCCCGCCGCATC
>Ga0335075_10007446_pt1 | contig 16846 bp, 18 predicted proteins | sample Lox_Sample_24_FD_206723 | JGI IMG/M metagenome (GOLD analysis project Ga0335075, IMG submission 206723) | Soil microbial communities from Loxahatchee National Wildlife Refuge, Florida, United States - Lox_Sample_2.4 | ecosystem: Environmental > Terrestrial > Soil > Wetlands | place: USA...
CGCCACCCGCGAGCAGCTGATCGAGGTCGCCACCCGGCTGTTCGCCGAGCGCGGGTACGAGGACACCTCGATCGAGGCGGTGCTGTCGGCGGCCGGGGTCAGCCGCGGCGCGCTCTACCACCACTTCACCGGGAAGGACGCGCTGTTCGAGGCGGTGGTCGAGAGCGTCGACGAGCGGATCTCTACGGAGATGACGGCGGCGATCACCAGCGTCCAGGATCCGGTGGAGGTGCTGCACGCCGGCGCCCTGAAATGGATCGACCTCGCCGGCGACCCGGTTATCCAGCGGATCATCCTCACCGACGGCCCGGCCGTGCTCGGCTGGGAGCGCTGGCGGACCATGAGCGAGGAGGGCGCGTACGGGCAGACCCGGGCCCTGTTGCAGATGGTCGCGGACGCCGGGCGTCTCACGCCGCACCTCGTCGACGCGTTCGCGCACATGATCCTGGCGGCGATCGACGAGATGGCGATCGTGATCGCCCGCGCCGACGACCCGCAGGCCGCCCTCGCGGAGGGCCGGGTGGCGGTCGAGGAAATGCTGCGCCGCCTGATCGTGGCCTGATCAGGCCCTACTCGGGCACGGCGAGCTCCAGCGCGTCGAGCCTGCCGGTGTCGGCGATGATGTCGATACCGGAAATCCGGTCGTCGCGGTAGCTGAAGGCCAGCACGAGGACCACCCGCCCGCGCGGCGCCCACACGATGCCCGGCACGCCGTCGACGAGCGCCACGGCGGACCGGCGGGACCGCGCGCCGGCCAGCCGCGCGCCGCGCGCGACGGCCTCGGCGCCCTCGACCACGGCGGGGAACCCAGGCGGCACGGCCGCCTCGTCGGCGTGCAGCACCACGTCCGGGTCGAGGATCGCGAGCAGCCCGGACAGGTCACCGGCCCTGGACGCGGTGAGGAACGCCTCGGCGACGGTCCGCTGCCTGGCCAGCCGCGGCCCGGGCGTCGCGCCGCCGGCCGCCGCGGCGTCCTCGCCGCGCACCCGCCGCCGCGCCCGGCTGGCCAGCTGCCGTGCCGCGTCAGGCGAGCGCCCGGTGATCCCCGCGATCTCCCCGAACGGCACGCCGAACATGTCGTGCAGCACGAACGCCACCCGTTCGGCGGGCGCCAGCCGGTCGAGCACCACCAGCAGCGCGAGGCCGACGGAGTCGGCGAGGACCGCCTCCTGCTCTGGGTTCGACGCCCGGGCGGGGGCGCCGGCCCGGGCCGGCGCCCCCGCCGCGAACGGCTCAGCCTCGATGTCCGACCCGGTCGGATCCTCGGGCCGCGCCCGGCGGGACCGGAGCATGTCCAGGCACACGCGCGCCGTAATCGTGGTGAACCAGCCGTCCAGGTTCGCCACCGCCTCGGCGTCCGCCCCGGCGACATGGATCCACGCCTCCTGCAGCGCGTCCTCGGCGTCGGTCGCCGAGCCGAGCATCCGGTAGGCCATCGCCCGCAGCCGGGCGCGGTTCCCCTCGAACCGGCCGGCCAGCCAGTCTTCGTTCATCAGCCGTCTCATTCGCTCGTGTCGGGGTGCCTCGTGCTCCATGACGGATCGCAGCCGGCCATCGTGACACCGCGAGCCTGCCGAGTTATTGGCGGGAAATTCGGTAGATAAGACGCTATGTACCGTTTGCCGCTGCTGGCGGTGGCCAGCGCGCTCGTGCTCCTCACGGGCTGCAAGGTAACAGTCTCTCCGGATGCCGCGGCGCCCGCGAGCTCGCATCCCGCCCATAAGACGTCGTCGCATTCGAGCGCGACAGGCACCACTCACAGCGACGCGCACCCTGCCGGGGTCGGCACCGGGCCGCTGCGCCTGCTGGTAGAGCCCGCTGACGGGCTGACCGCTATCTACAAGCTGATCACCGGCGCCAAGTCGTCGGTCAATCTCACGATGTACGAGCTGCGCGACACCACGGCGGAAAACGACCTGGCAGCGGACGCCGCGCGCGGCGTCGACGTACGGGTGCTCCTCGACCGGCACCTGGAGAAGTCGCGGAACGCGGCAACCTACTCATTCCTGACTACGCACAAGGTGCACGTGACGTGGGCGCCCTCGGGCACCACGTACCACCAGAAGACGCTCACGGTCGACGGCAGGACGTCGGTCCTCATGACGCTCAACATGGTGTCCGCCGACTACGCGGGCACCAGGGACTTCGCGGTGATCGACACGGACAGTTCTGACGTGGCCGCGATCACCGCGACGTTCAACGCCGACTTCACGCACAAGCACATCACGCCGCCGGACGGCGCCGACCTGGTCTGGTCGCCGACCAACTCGCAGGCAACGATCCTGGCCGTTATCAGCGCGGCGCACCACACGCTCGCCATCGAGAACGAGGAGATGAACGACTCGACAGTGACCGCCGCCCTCGAGGCCGCCGCCAAGCGCGGCGTGGACGTCACCGTGGTGATGACCGCCGACAGCGAGTGGAACAGCGCCTTCGCCACCCTGCGCAGGGCCGGCGTGCACGTCCACACGTTCCCCGACAGCAGCAAGGCGCTGTACATCCACGCCAAGGCGGTCGTCGCCGACGCGGGCCGGCCGGATCAGCAGCTGTTCGCCGGCTCGGAGAACTTCTCCGTCGCGAGCCTGGACGAGAACAGGGAGCTCGGCATCAGGACGGCGAACCCCGCGGTGATCAAGGCGATCAGCGCCACGATCGCCAGCGATTACGCGCACGCGTAAGCACGGACGCCGCGACTTAGGGGCAGAACGTTACGTTTTTCTTGCTGTTATCAGCGTTTTAGCGTAATTACCTGCCCCTAAGTCATGATCATCTCACGATGTGAGACGGTGGAGGTATCGGCGCCGGCGTGCTCAAGGGGCGGGCGCCCACCTTTGGGCGGTCAGCGCGTTCGAGGCGCCTCGTTGTCGGGAAATGTTTACTGCATGAGGCGCATTGGGCTGGCGAGCGTCGCCGCCCTGGCGGTGCTGGGCATGGCGCTCGCCGGGTGTACGAGCGGCGGGCCACTGAATACCAAGCCGGCCGGGAACGGCGCCACGGCGTCGGCGAGCGGGGCGGCCGCTTCCGCGTCGGCCAAGCCGACGCCGGCCGGGCCGCTCATCACGATCACGCCGGGCGACGGCGCCCGCGCCGCGGACCCGTCGAAGGGCATCACGGTGACCGCGTCCGGCGGCACGCTCAAGGACGTCACGGTGCACACCGCGGGTGACCCCGTGACCGGCAGCTACTCGGCCGGACAGACCGCCTGGCACAGCACGTGGGCCCTTAACGTGTCGCAGTCCTACACGGTGACCGCGGCCGCCGCCGGGAGCAACGGGACCACGGCGACGAAGACGGCCGCGTTCCGCACGCTGTCCCCCGCGTCGACGTTCACGACCGAGATCCTCGAGGGCTACGGGCAGAGCTATGGCGTCGGGATGCCAGTCATCTTGTACTTCAGCCAGAAGATCACGAACAGGGCCGCGGTCGAGCGGGCGCTGCAGATCAGGACATCCAAGCCGGTGGTCGGCTCCTGGTACTGGGACTATCCCTGCAACATGGCCGCCACCTGCGCCTACTTCCGGCCTCGCGACTACTGGCCAGCCGGCACGACGGTGAGCTTCACCGGGCACCTCAACGGCGTCGAGGGCGCGCCAGGTGTCTACGGGTACCACACGCTGACCCAGACGTTCGGCATCGGCCAGTCGGTTATCGCGGTCGGTAACACCGAGACCCACCGGACGCAGATCTACGTCGACGGCAAGCTCAGGTACGACTGGCCGATCAGCTCGGGCAAGCCAGGCGACGACACCCCGAACGGCAGCTACCTGACGATCGAGAAGGCCAACCCGGTCGAGATGAAGGGCCCCGGCTACGACCTGAGCGTGCCGTGGTCGGTGCGGTTCACGTTCAGCGGCGACTACTACCACGACGCCTACTGGTCGGTCGGCGAGCAGGGCTTCGAGAACGTGAGCCACGGCTGCGTGAACCTGTCCCCCGCTGACGCCGAGACCTATTACAACCTCGCCGTGCCCGGCGACCCGATCACGATCAAGGGCAGTCCGCGCGACGGTACCTGGGACAACGGCTGGACGATGTGGTTCCTGTCCTGGCCGCAATACCTGAAGGGCAGCGCGCTGCACGAGGCGGTGCAGGCGGGGCCTGGCGGCTCCACATTCGTGAACCCGGCGACGCTGCCGCCCGACACCGCCAAGGCGCCGCTAGGAACGGCGGCAGCCGGCATTAGCGCCTAACCGCGGGCTCGCACCGCGGACAGGAAAGCCGCGTACGACCACGACAGGTTCGAGACCGACTTCTCGAAGCCGGTCTCCGCGTCGAACTGCTCGCTGAGCTGGAAGTGATCGCTGTGGAACACGATGGCCTGCAGCATCCGGTCCCCGGCCGCGCGCAGCGCGGCGCTGGCGTCCTGCGGCGACGTCGCTCCGGTGACCCCCGCCTGGGCGAGGAAGGGTGCGGACAGGGAGTCGGCCGGGACCGTTCCTGATGAAAGGATTTTCGCCGCGACCCGGTAGTAGAGCTCCGCGAAGTTGGCTGTGGTCAGCGCCCACGGATGGTCGCCGACCAGTGCGTTGGTGTCGCCGTCGTAGACGTCGCCGGGGTAGCGGCCGAGCAGCGGGCCGAGGCCGCGGGCGGCGTCGGCGCCGTTGACCGGGTAGTAGTACGCCGAGCCCGGGTCGGCCCACTGGGCGCGCAGCTGGGCGGCGGTGGCGAGCAGCCGGGGGTCGGTGACCGACTCGGCGCCGTAGATCACGGCCGCCGCGACGTCAATGTTCGGGTCGTAGGGGGCGCGGTAGTCCGTCGGCACCGGCAGCACCGACCGGTAGTACTCGCCGTTCCAGTGCCCGTCGAGGGCGCTGGTCAGCCACGTCATCGCGGCGGGCAGCCAGTCGGGCACCGCGATCCCGGCGCTGTTGGCGGCCACCGCCTGGAAGCAGCGCAGCTGCGCCGACCTGGCGAAGAACGAGTAGCCGTACTCCTCTTCCCACAGGTTGTAGGTCTGGCCCTGGTAGGCGCCGTGCAGGAAGTCCAGGTTGGCGCCGATCAGGCTGGCGGCCGTCGCCTGGGCGGGAGCGCCGAGCTGGCTGTACATCGCCAGCAGGGCGACCGTCTGCAGCGCCGGGCCGTCGGTCTGGTCGGTCCACGGGCGCTGCGAGCCGTCGATGTAGAAGGAGGCGCGGTCGAAGTCGCCCTGCGACCGCTGGCAGGTCTGCGAGAACCGCACGTAGTCGTTCAGCGGCTGGTTGTCGGGCAGTACCCCGCTCGCGTAGGCGGCCGACAGCTCGAGCGCCACGATCGCGGCGTCGCGGGTCCAGTGGTACACGTAATCCTGGGTGACGTGCGTCGCGGTGTTCTCCCAGGACGGCGAGGCGAGCACGCAGCCAGGGCTGGAGACGATCCCGGCATTCACCGGGTCGTCGAACACCAGGCCGTCCGAGGCGACGTTCCTGAACATCAGCCAGAACATGTACCGGGCTGCCGTGGTCAGCTCGGCGTAAGCGACGTGGACACGGCTGTACTCGAGCACACGGGGAGCCTATCGGGCAATCCGGGCGGTATATGCTGCTGGGTGTTTCGAAGGGGCAGAAACCACAACGCTGAGGGAGATCCATGACCGGCGAGTCGTCCAACGGCGAGGAATTGCTGCGTCGGCTGAATACCGCCGTGCCCCATCCCGCTCGCGTTTATGACGTATGGCTGGGCGGCAAGGACAACTACCCGGCCGACCGGGCGGCCGCGGCGGCGGGCCTGGAGGCGTTTCCGTCCACGATCCATTCGGTGCGCGCCAACCGCGGGTTCCTGGCCCGCGCGGTCGAGTACCTGGCCGCCGAGGAAGGGATCAGGCAGTTCCTGGACATCGGAACCGGGCTGCCGTCGGCGAACAACACCCATGAGGTGGCGCAAGCGACCGCGGCCGAGTCCCGCGTCGTCTACGTCGACAACGACCCGGTCGTGATGCTGCACGCCCAGGCGCTGCTGACCAGCGCCGCACCGGGCGTGACGGACTACATCGAGGAAGACCTGCGCGATCCGCGGCGGATCTTGGAGGAGGCCCACCGCACGCTGGACTTCAGCCAGCCGGTCGCCATCATGCTCATCGCGATCCTGCATTTCATTTCCGACGACGAGCACCCGTACGAGATCGTGAATTCGCTGATGGACGCGGTTCCGCCAGGCAGCTTCCTGGTCCTTTCGCACCTGGCCAGCGACATCTACCGCGAGGAACTCGCGGCGTTCGCCCGCGATTTCAACGAGCGGTCGTCAGAAAAGGTCACGCTCAGGGACCACGACGAGGTCGCGCGGTTCTTCACCGGGCTGGACCTGATGGAACCTGGTGTTGTTCAGGTGTCGCAGTGGCGGCCACGGTCCGAGCTCGAGGCCGCCTCGCCGAACGCGGTGTGGGGCGGGGTCGGGCGCAAGACCGCGTGACCGAGTGACCGCCTGACCGCCATGTGGCGGCAGGCGGCAGGCGGTCCTGCGACGCGATCTAGGCGGACACGAGGTCGCAGACGAAGATCAGCGTCTCGCCCGGCTTGATCACGTTCCCGGCGCCCCGGGTGCCATAGCCCAGGTCCGGCGGGATGATCAGCTGCCGCCGGCCGCCGACCTTCATCCCCTGGATGCCCTGGTCCCAGCCCGTGATGACCTGCCCGGCGCCGAGCCTGAAGCTCAGCGGCTCGCCGCGGTTCCAGCTCGCGTCGAACTCCTCGCCTGTCGAGTAGGCGACGCCGACGTAGTGCACCTGGACGGTGTCACCCGCGCTCGCGGTTTTGCCTTCGCCTTCCCAGATGTCGGTGATCTCCAGCTTCGCGGGCGGCTCGCCCCCGGGGAAGTCGACCTCTGGCTTGCCTGCGTTCATCTCGCTCTCCCCTCATCTGGCTACACGACTCATCCACCCTATGGCTAGGCTCGACCGCGGAGGTGTGATGGTGCAGATTGTGGTGACGGGCGGCGCCGGATTCGTCGGGGCGCGGCTGGCCAGGGAACTGCTGAAGACGGGCACGCTGAGCGTGGCGGGGGCACCGCCGCAGCCGGTGTCCGCGGTAACGCTCATCGACCGGGTTCCGGTCCCGGACGACCTGGCCGCCGACGACCGGGTGACGGCGATCCGGAGCGAGATCACCGAGGTGACCCCGGAGATGCTCGCCGGGGCCGACGTGATCTTCCACCTGGCCGCCGCGGTCAGCGGCGAGTCCGAGGCCGACTTCGACCTGGGCCTGGGCGCGAACCTGCGCGGCACCGAGGTGGTGCTCGCGGCCTGCCGGACGCTCGGCAGCGCGCCGGTGGTGGTGTTCACCAGCTCGTACGCCGTGTTCGGCGGTTCCGCTGAGCACCCGCTGCCGCCGGTGATCGAGGACTCGACGCCGCCGAACCCGCAGACCAGCTACGGCACGCAGAAGGCGATGCTCGAGCTGCTGCTCGCCGACTACACGCGCAAGGGCTTCCTGCGCGGCCGGGCCATGCGGCTCGCGACGGTCTCGGTCCGCGCGGGCCGCCCCAACACGGCCGCGTCCAGCTTCCTGTCCGGCATCATCAGGGAGCCGCTGGCCGGTGAGCGCTCGCTCGTCCCGGTCCCGCCGTCCACGGAGGCCGCGCTCGCCTCGCCCGCCAAGGCCGTCGCCGCGCTGATCCGCGCGGCCACCGCTACCGACGAGGAGTGGGGCGACAACACGGCCGTCACCATGCCGAGCCTCACGACGACCGCCGCCGAGATGGCCGCCGCCCTGGAGCGGATAGCCGGCCCCGAGGTCACGGCTCACATCGAGTGGGCCGAGGACCCGGTGGTCGCCAAGATCGTGCTCGGCTGGCCCACGCGCGTCAAGGCGGACCGCGCCGCCCGGCTCGGGCTGACCCCGGACCCGGACGTCGACTCGATCATCAACCGCTTCATCGCTGGGCAGTAATTCAGTTATCCAGAACGGACACGTGGTGACTCAGGTCCCGTCTTTGCGAGATCTTAAAGGTTGCTGGCCGGGACGGGCCACGGCTGGGAGGATCGTCGAGTGGTACCTGCGGACATGCACGATTTCTTCCTGGGCAGCGGAGGGATAGCCGGCGCGCTGATCGGGCTGCTGTTCGTCGCCATCTCGGTCTCCGCGGACCGGCTCACGCGGCAGGGAGCCGGTGCGCAGCTGCACCGTATCCGCGCGGTAGCGGCGTTCACCGCGTTCATCAACGCGCTGGTCATTTCGTTGTTCTCGCTGGTTCCCGACGAGACGATCGGCTATACCTCGGTGAGCGTGTCCCTCGTCGGCCTCGCGTTCGTGGCGGCCTCGCTGCTGTTGCTTGTCCGGCTGCGCGCGGTGCACTGGGGGACGGTGCGTGACGGCTTGTTCCTGGTCGGCCTCGTAGTGATTTTCATCATCCAGCTCTCCACCGGGCTGACACTGACCAGCCGACCGGGCGACGTGGGTGCCGTGCACACGATCGCGTACCTGGTCATCGCCTGCTTCCTGGTCGGGATCTCCCGGTCGTGGGAGTTGATCGGCGGCCCGTCGATCGGCCTGACGAGGGAAGTCGCCGCGCTCATCGTCGACCGCAACCACCACGGTGAAGCGGCCCCGCATGGTGAAGCGGCCCCGCACGGTGAAGCGGCCCCGCACGGTGAAGCGGCCGCGGCCGAGGACCGCCAGCCGCCGCCCTCCGCTTCCTGAGGTGCGGTCAGTCCTCTCCGGAAAACCGCTCCCACGCCGCCTGCTTCGACACGCCGAGCGCCGCGCCGATGCGCGTCCAGCTGACGCCCCGGGCGCGCAGCATGCCGACCTGGTCATGCAGGGCGGCGTCGACCTGGGCCACGATCGCCTGAAGCCGTCCGAGGTTCGCGAGCAATGCGTCGTCGGGCTGCTCGTCCCAGCCGCCGACGCGGGGCGCCGGATCCTCAGCGATGATCAGGCTGCACAGCTCCACGCATTCATTGCAGATGTAGACGCCAAGCCCCGCGACCAGCTTGGCGACCGCGTCTTTGCCCTTGAGGCAGAACGAGCAGCACACGCTGTCGAGCCTGGCAGCACCCGCCGCTTCGCTTTGAGATCCTGTCATGGCGTCAAGGTATCCCTGACGACTGTATCGCGTCAAGGTATCCCTGACGCGCGTCGTTAACGGGCCTGGTACTGGCGGGTCCAGGTGTGGCCGCCGTCGGCGGTGGCCTCGATCACGAAGCCACCGGACGGCAGCGCCTGGCCGACGACCCAGCCCTGCGACGGGCTTGGGTGCCGCCGGCGACCGCGTAGCGGAGGCTGGGCGTGACGAAGTGCACCGAGTCGATGGTCTTGCCGCACGGTTCGCTGAGCGCCGTCCGGGCGGCGCCGCCGTCGGTGGTGCGCAGCAGGGCGCTCGTGCCCACCGCCCAGCCGTGCGCCGCGTCTATGAAGGCGACCTGGTCGAGCTGGGCGGACCCGGTGTACCGCAAGGTCCAGGTGTGGCCGCCGTCACCCGTCGAGAGCACGTGGCCTGCGTCGGCCGCTCAGCCCTGGCGCGCAGAGACGAACTGGACGGCGTCCAGCCGTCTATACGCGCGGCCCGGGTCGCCACCGCCGCGGTGGAGCAGGACGCGGAATCGCGGGACGACTGCGCCGGGGTGGCGGCGGCTGGCGGGTGCGTGCTGGCGGCCGCGCCACCCGCGGTCCGGGCCGGTGCGGCCGGCGCACCGGTCGCCTGGGTGATCACGGTAACCAAAAGGCTACACCGCGTCTTGAGATGGGAGGGGTCAGTGAGACTCTTGTCCGGGTATGAGCACGATCCACCCCGACTGTCCTACCCTGGGCCCACGTCTCATACCCGAGTGCCCGCGAAGCGACCATGAACCCGTGGCCTGCGGCTACTCGCCGATGTAGCTCATGACGTGCTTGATGCGGGTGTAGTCCTCGAAGCCGTACATGGACAGGTCCTTGCCGTAGCCCGAGTGCTTGAACCCGCCGTGCGGCATCTCGGCGACGATCGGGATGTGGGTGTTGATCCACACCGCGCCGAAGTCGAGGCGCTTGGCCATCCGCATCGCGCGGCCGTGGTCCCTCGTCCAGACGCTCGACGCCAGGCCGTAGCGCACGCCGTTGGCCCAGCGGACCGCCTCGTCCTCGTCGCTGAACCGCTGCAGCGTGATGACCGGGCCGAAGATCTCGTCCTGGATCATCTCGTCGTCCTGGCGCAGCCCGGACACGACGGTCGGCTCGAACAGGTATCCCGGGCCGGAAATCGCGTGGCCGCCGGCGTCGACCGAGGCGTGCGCGGGCACCCGGTCGAGGAAGCCGGACACCCGGGCGAGCTGATTCGGGTTGTTCAGCGGGCCGTAGTAGGCGTCTTCGACGTCCAGGCCGCCGGTCACCGTGGAGCCCGCCTGCTCCGCGAGCGCCGCGGTGAGGTCGGCGGCGATGCCGGGGCCGGCGAGCACCCGGGTCGCGGCGGTGCAGTCCTGCCCGGCGTTGAAGTAGGCCGCGCCCGCGATGCCCTCCGCCGTGGAGGCGATGTCCGCGTCGTCGAAGACGACGACCGGCGCCTTGCCGCCGAGCTCGAGGTGCACGCGCTTGAGGTCGTCGGCGGCGGCGCGCGCCACCTCCGTGCCGGCCCGCACCGACCCGGTGATCGAGACCATCGCGGGGATCGGGTGCCTCACCAGCTCGCGGCCGGTGTCCCGGTCGCCGGTGATCACGTTGAAGACGCCGGGCGGGAAGAACTCCGCGGCGATCTCGGCGAGCAGCAGCGTGGACGCGGGGGTCGTGTCCGACGGCTTGAGCACCACCGTGTTGCCGGCCGCCAGTGCCGGGCCGATCTTCCAGACGGCCATCATCAGCGGGTAGTTCCAGGGCGTGACCTGGGCGCACACCCCGATCGGCTCGCGCCTGATCATCGAGGTGTGGTCCTTCATGTACTCGCCGGCGGACCGGCCCTCGAGCATCCGCGCGGCGCCCGCGAAGAACCGCAGCTGGTCGACCGACGGCGGCAGCTCCTCCGACAGCGTCAGGGCGACCGGCTTGCCGGTGTTCCTGGACTCGACCTGGGTGATCTCCTCGGCGCGCCGCTCCACGGCGTCGGCGAAGCGGAGCATCGCCAGGCTGCGCTCGGCGGGGGTGGCGTCGCGCCATGTCTCGAACGCGGCGGCGGCGACGGTCAGGGCCTCGTCGACGTCGGCGGCGCCCGACACTGGCGCCTGCGCGTACGCCTCTCCGGTGCTGGGGTCCACGACATCGCTGTACACGCCGTCGCGCGGGTCGGTGGACGTGCCGTTCACGAAGTTCCGCAGTGGTGCTTGCGCCATCCCGGCCTCCTGATGAATGTCGTCCGCCCGACGAGCTTCGCAGAGATACCTGGCCGAAACAAGTGAATCAGTCGCTATAATAGCCGTTATCTACGAAATCAGTTGACATCGACGCATACCGTGACAGCATGGTTCATATGGCCCACACTTCCCGCGGCGGTCCCGCCGCACCGGTAGTGCTCGACGATATCTCCAAGAGGATCATCGAGCAGCTGCAGGTCGACGGCCGGCAGTCCTACGCGGCGATCGGCAAGGCTGTGGGCCTGTCGGAGGCCGCCGTCAGGCAGCGGGTGCAGCGCCTGCAGGAGACGGGGGTCATGCAGATCGTGGCGGTGACCGATCCGCTCACACTCGGCTTCCGCCGCCAGGCCATGATCGGCCTCAAGTGCGACGGCGATCTGGAGAAGGTCGCCGACGACCTAGCCGCCATGGAGGAGATCGACTACGTCGTGATTACCGCGGGCTCGTTTGACCTGCTCCTGGAGGTGGTCTGCGAGGACGACGATCACCTGCTGGAGATTCTCAGCCAGGTCCGCGGGGTACCGTCCGTTAGGTCTACAGAGACCCTCGTCTATCTAAAGCTTCGCAAACAAACGTACACATGGGGAACCCGATGACCTTGTCTTCGCCAGAAGAGTTGCAGGCCGCCGCCAAGCAGCACCTGTGGATGCACTTCACGCGGATGTCCGCGTACGACAACGGCGACATCCCGGTTATCGTGCGCGGATCCGGCCCTTACGTCTACGACGACAAGGGCAAGCGCTACCTGGACGGGCTGGCCGGCCTGTTCGTCTCGATGATCGGCCACGGCCGCACCGAGCTCGCCGAGGCGGCGTCCAAGCAGGCGTCGGAACTCGCCTACTTCCCGCTCTGGTCCTACGCGCACCCGGCCGCGGTGCAGCTGGCGAGCCGGCTGGCGGAGCTGGCGCCCGGCGACCTGAACCGGGTGTTCTTCACCACCTCGGGATCCGAGGCCGTCGAGTCGGCGTGGAAGCTGGCCAAGCAGTACTTCAAGCTGCGCGGCGAGCCTGGCCGGTACAAGGTGCTCAGCCGCGACATCGCCTACCACGGCACCTCGATGGGGGCGCTGGCGGTCACCGGGCTCGCCGCGATCAAGGGCGACTTCGAGCCGCTGCCGCCAGGCGGCGTCCGGGTGCCGAACACGAACTTCTACCGCGCTCCCGACTTCGTCGCCGACGACATCGACAAGTTCAGCGTCTGGGCGGCGGACGAGATCGAGCGCTCGATCCTGCGCGAGGGGCCGGACTCGGTCGCGGCCGTGTACCTCGAGCCGGTGCAGAACTCCGGCGGCTGCTTCCCGCCGCCGCCCGGGTACTTCCAGCGAGTCAGGGAGATCTGCGACCGGTACGGCGTGCTGCTCGTCTCCGACGAGGTGATCTGCGCGTTCGGCCGGCTCGGCTACTACTTCGGCTCCGAGCGGTACGGCTACGTGCCGGACATCATCACCTTCGCCAAGGGCGTCACCTCCGGGTACGCCCCGCTCGGCGGGATGATCGTCCGCGACGAGCTGATCGAGCCGTTCCTGTCCGGATCCGCCACGTTCCTGCACGGCATCACGTTCGCCGGGCACCCGGTGTCGTCCGCGGTGGCGCTGGCCAACCTGGACGTCTTCGAGCACGACAACATCCTCGGGAACGTCCGCGCGAACGAGGACGGCTTCCGCGCGACGCTGGAGAAGCTGCGCGACCTGCCGATCGTCGGCGACGTCCGCGGCGCCGGCTACTTCTACGGCATCGAGCTGGTCAAGGACAAGACCACGAAGGAGACGTTCGACGACGACGAGTCCGAGCGGCTGCTGCGCGGCTTCCTGTCGCACGCGCTGTTCGACGCCGGCCTGGTGTGCCGCGCCGACGACCGCGGCGACCCGGTGATCCAGCTCGCGCCGCCGCTGATCTGCACCCAGGAGCACTTCGACGAGATGGAGCAGATCCTCCGCGCGGTTCTCACCGAGGCGTGGACGAAGATCTGACGCCGTCGGCATCGCCCGTGTCCCGGGCATAGATAAGGCGGATCGCGGGGCCCGCGGCCTGAGCCGACACCAAGGCCAGGCTGACGGGCCTCGTGCCGTCTGGGAACAGGCGCGTGCCCTCGCCGAGCACCAGCGGGAACACCAGGAGCCGGTACTCATCGACCAGATCGTGGGCCATCAGCGTGCGGACGACGCTGGCGCTGCCGGTGATCACGATGTCTCGCTCCTGCTTGCGCTTTCCCACCTCTGTTATCAGGTCGCCCCGCAGCACGGCGGAGTTCTGCCATTCGGCGGCATCGTCCAGCGAACGCGACGCGACGAGCTTCGGCATGGCGTTCAGCTTGGCCGAGAAAGGGTCGTCCCGGCCCGGCCAGATCTTGGCGAACAGCTGCCAGGTCCGGCGGCCGAGCAGCATGGTGCCGGTGTCGAGCACCTCGCCGAGGCGGAACTTATCGCCGGCGACTGCCTCCGGGCCGTACCGGAACGCCCAGCCGCCCTGCGGGGATCCGTCGCTCCCGTCCGGATCATGCGTGACTCCGTCGAGGGAGATGAACTCGATGACGATGACCTTGCCCATCACTGTCCTCCGATGCTAGTTCTCGCCTTGCAGACGAGCAGCAACCCGCGTCGGGGACAGGCGGCCGCGGATTTCCGGTTAGTCGCCGGGGCCGCTGCGCGCCAGCCGGTACTTCGCCCGCAGCCGGCTGGCAGCGCCGCCCAAGACCGGATGCCGCGTGACGACGTCAATCGCCCGCCGGCGTGCTGCCGTCCGCACTCGGGGAGCCGTCGCGAGCACCGCGCCGTGCAGCGAGCCGGCGGTGACAATGCCAGCGCCGACGAACAGGTCACCGTTCTTGAGCTCGTCCTTGTAGCGCTGCAGGCCGGTGCCCATGTCGATCACGCGGACACCCGCGGCCGGCGTGAACTCGGCCATCCGCAGGTGCGTGATGAGCCCGGCCGAATACCGGTTTACCTGCGGACTCAGGTGTTTACTTCCGCCGCGCGGATCTTGGACAATGTGGGCGGGCGGGTCCGGGGAATGCGGCACGAGGGGAAGGCCGATGCTCTCTTACTGGCCGGCGGATCGGTCGTCTCCGATCCTGGACGTCACGGTCGGCGACATGCTGCGGGAGGCGGCCGCGGCCGCGTCTGGCGTGACCGCCCTGGTCGCGGGCACACCCGGACCGGGTGACCGGCTGCGCTGGACCTATACGGAGCTGCTCGAGCAGTCGGAACGAGCGGCGCGGGCCCTGCTCGGCCGGTTCGAGCCCGGTGAGCGGGTCGCCGTCTGGGCGAGCAACATCCCCGAATGGGTCGTGCTCGAGTTCGCCGCGGCGCTGGCCGGGATCACGATCGTCACCGTCAACCCGGCGCTGCGCGCGCAAGAGCTGACCCACGTCCTGCGCCAGTCGACGGCGACCGGCGTCTTCCTGATCCCGGAGTACCGCGGCGCTCGCCTGGACCTGCTGCTGGACGAGGTCCGCGGCGAGCTGCCCGCGCTGCGCGAGGTCGTGTCGCTGCGCGACTGGGCGGACTTCACCGCGAGCGGCGCCGCCACGCAGGCGCTGCCCGCGGTCGGCGCGCTTGACCCGGCGCAGGTCCAGTACACCTCGGGCACGACCGGGGTGCCGAAGGGCGCGGTGCTGCACCACCGCGGCATCGTCAACAACGCCCGGCTGTGCATGGAGCGCGGCGGCCTGCCGCCGGGCACCGTCTTCCTCAGCCCGATGCCGCTGTTCCACGCCGCCGGATGCGTCATGAGCGTGCTCGGCGCGGTCGCCACCCGCGGCACGCTGGTGCTGCCGCCCGCATTCGATCCTGGCCTGATGCTCGAGCTGATCGAGTCGGAGCGAGCCGAGTGCGTGATCGCCGTCCCGACCATGCACATCGGCGTGCTGGACCACCCGGCGCTGGCCGCGACCGACGTGTCGTCGGTGCGCCTGCTGTTCACCGGCGGGGCGGTGGTCCCTCCCGCGCTGGTCAAGCGGGCGGAAGCGGCGTTCGGCGCGCCTGTGTGCATCGTCTTCGCCCAGACCGAGGCCTCCCCCATCATCACCGAGACCGCGCCGGATGACCCGCCGGCTGACCGGGAGGAGACCCTGGGGCGGCCGCTGCCGCACACCGAGGTGAAGATCATCGACGCGGCGATCGGCGAGACTGTCACGCCGGGCGTCATCGGCGAGATCTGCACCCGCGGGTACCACGTGATGACCGGCTACCTGGACAACCCGGAAGCCACGGCGGCGGCGATCGACGCCGACGGCTGGCTGCACACCGGCGACCTCGGCTCGATGGACGAGCGCGGCTACTGCCGGATCGGCGGGCGGCTCAAGGACATGATCATCCGCGGCGGCGAGAACATCTACCCGCGCGAGATCGAGCAGGTGCTCTTCGAGCACGAGGACGTGGCCGACGTGGCCGTGGTCGGGATTCCCGACCCGGTCTGGGGCGAGCAAGTGGCGGCGGTAGTCCGCCCGGCGGCCGGGCGCACGCCCGATCCTGACGTGCTGTTCGCCTACTGCCGCGAGCGGCTCGCCCCGCACAAGGCGCCGCGGCACTGGCGGATCGTCGAGGCCTTCCCGCTGACCCCGTCGGGGAAGATCAAGAAGTACGTGCTGCGCGACGAGCTGATCGCCAGCCTCGACTAGAAGGAAGATATGCAACCGACGGTTGCATATCTCTCGCGTGACGTGCTACCTTCGGTTGCAGATAGAGCGAGCAACGTCAAGGAAGGAGCGGCCACCGATGCCAGGCCTCACTATCGACAGGGAGATTCTGATCGAGGCGCCCGTGGACGTGGTGTGGCGCACGATCACCGAGCCCGACCAGATCACCCAGTGGTTCGCCGACCGGGTGGACCTCGTGATCGAGCCGGGCGCCCACGGCTCCATGGAGTTCGGGGACCAGGGCGGCCCCGTCGTCGTGGAAACCGTCGACCCGCCGGCGCGCTTCTCCTTCCGCTGGAACCATCCTCGGGACGAGGAGCCGGCCGCCGGCAACTCCATGCTGGTCGAGTTCACGCTGACGCCGGAGGGCGACGAACGGACCCGGCTTCGCGTGACGGAAAGCGGCCACGAGCTGCTTGGCTGGCCCGACGCGGAGAAGGAGCGCTACGCCGCCGAGCACCAAGAGGGCTGGGGCGAGTTCCTCGACCGCCTCGCCACGCTGGCCTCGAAGCACCACTAGGCAATGACCGCGCAGATCGACGACGAGCTGTGGTCGGCCATCGCCGACCCGTCGCGCCGCCAGGTCCTCGACCTCCTGGTCAGCAACGGCGAGGCAAGCGCGAGCTGGCTGGCCGGACGGGTGCCATTCTCCCGCCAGGCCGTCTCCAAGCACCTGGTCGTCCTCGAACGCGCCGGGCTGATTAGCCGGCGCAAGCAGGGCAGGGAAGTCCTCTACCAGGTGGAGGCCGGCCGCCTCGACCAGGCCACCAGGGCGATGGCCGGGCTCGCCGCCCAGTGGGACCGGCGGCTCGCCGCGATCAAGCGGCTCGCCGAGACCGCGCACGCGGACAACAAGAGGAGGAATCTCAGTGATGATGTCAAGCCGCGATAGCGGTGACCTGCGATGGCGGGATCGGGCTGTAGACCCGGTTGTCGCGCAGCAGGGCCCACAGGACATCGACCAAGCGTCGGGCCAGGGCGAGC
>Ga0335075_10007447_pt1 | contig 16845 bp, 14 predicted proteins | sample Lox_Sample_24_FD_206723 | JGI IMG/M metagenome (GOLD analysis project Ga0335075, IMG submission 206723) | Soil microbial communities from Loxahatchee National Wildlife Refuge, Florida, United States - Lox_Sample_2.4 | ecosystem: Environmental > Terrestrial > Soil > Wetlands | place: USA...
AGCGCCGCGAGAACCGGGGCGCGCAGGGTCACCGACCCGCCCGGCAGCCCGCGGTGCACGTCCGCGGTCAGCTGCGCCGCATCCAGTCCGGACCCGGCGACCAGCAGGAGGTCCGGCCCGGGCGGGTTGGGCCCGAGCGCCGTCAGCGGCACGAGGAGGATCGCGTTGGCGGCGACCCCGGGGAGGCCGTTGATCGACCCGGCCAGCTGGATGGGGATGCTGCCGGTGCCCACGGTGAGGCTGGTCGGCGCCCGGCCGACGAGCTGGGCGGCGGCGCTGGTCGCCAGCGCGGGGAAGGTCGTGGCGTGACCGCCACCGCCGTGGGCCGACATCGCGGCCAGCGGGAACCGCGCGCCGGGGGCGTGGTCGACGACGGCCGCGTACTGTGCCGGGTCGGTGAACACCACCGGCAGTTCGAACCCGGTGGGCAGCGGTGGAGGTGACGCCCGGCACCGCGGAGATCTGGCGCTGCAGCGCGGGCGTGATCACCGCGCCGGACGGTGCCGTGACGATAGCGTCGGCGCCCACCTGCTGCCAGGAGGCGGCCACCTCGCTGCCGGTCACCGACGTGCTCACCATGTCCGGGAACGCCACCATGCCCAGCACCAGCACCAGGGCGAACAGCGGCAAGACGGTGCCGGCCGGGGTGCGGGTGGCCCGCGCCAGGCCCACGAACGCCACCACCCCCCGGGTCAGGCCCGCTATCCGGGCCAGCTCACGGACGAGAAGCGGGTAAACGCGCAGCACGACGACGGCCACCGGGATTGCCAGCAGCACCGGCGCGGTGCTCGTGTACAGGCCGGTGTTCCCGGAGCTGACGCCCTCGTTATGGAGCACGACGAGCCCGCCGACGGACAACGCGACCAGCGCTGCCTCGACGACGATCCGTCGGGCGGCGGGCCAGCGGCCGCCCGCCCGGCGACGCGGCCTGCCGCCGACGGGCGCCGCCACGCGCTGCGGGACCACGCTGATCAGCACCGGGCCGACGAGCGCGACGGCGATCGCGAAGACGGCCAGCCACCAGCCCATCGGGTCGCCGTCGCCGGGGGTCAGCAGCAGGGCGAGCACCGTGGCCGCCGCCCCGGCGAGCACGGCGATGATCGCGTTCGCGCGCAGCACCAGCAAGCCGAGCTGGTACAGCGACGCGCCCCGGGCCCGCATGAGAGTGAACTCCGCGGTGCGGCGCTGCGCCACCAGCCGGGCGCCGAGCAGCACCACCACCGCGCCCATCACGGCCAGGCTGACATACAGCAGTTCGAGCACCGGGTCGACGGCGCCTTCGGCGGTGATGAACGGCGACAAGATCCAGTTGATCTGGGACTCGATCGGCAGGCTGAGCGGGCCGGTCGGGAAGAGGTACGTCACCCCGTTGGTGACCAGGCTGCTGACGCTGGCCGCCAGCCCGCCCGCCTGGCCCGCGGTGAGACCCGGCAACGCGGCCGGGTACACCCAGGTCAGCTCGTTTTCACTGGTGCCGAGCCAGGTTTGGATCAGCGAGAGCCCACCGGGGCCGATGAAGACCGCGCCAACCCAGTACGACCGGTGCGGGTAGTCGGCCGGCGTCAGCTCGGGCCGGCCCGCCACCAGATCCTGACTCCAGAAGGCGGACGCCGGGTTCACCGGCGCGACGATCCCGGTGATGACCAGCTGCACGGGTCCCACGGTCAGCCGGGAGCCGACCCGCAGCCCGAACCTGGCCGCGGTGACGGTGGTCACCGCCGCCTGCACCACGGCCCCCCGCACAAGGTTCGAGCCGCCGACCGGGAGCCGCCCGGCCACGATGCGACTGTAGCTGCCTAGTTCCGTACGGTAGGCCAGCTCGAACTGCGGCTGGCCGTCTCCGGCGGACTGGGCCGCCCCGCTCACCGGGTCGAAGCCGGTGGTCAGGCTGGCCCAGGCCGGCGGGTCGCTGGCCAGCGGAATCTTGTCGGCGGCCAGCTGCGTGCGCACCGAGGCGCCCATCGCGGCGATCTGAGCGGCCGAAGCCGTGGGGTCCAGGTCCGCCATGTTCGCCTCAGCCACCTCCGCGATGACCGTCCGGTCGGCGAGCGGTGAAGCGGCGATCACGCTTCGCAGCGCCTGGGTGCGCAACGCCACGCTCTCCCGCGGGATCGCCAGGCTGGCCAGCACGGCGGCGAACACCAGCAAGCCGAACGCGACACTGGTGGCGGCCCCGGTACCGGTCAGCGTCACCCAGGCCGCGCGCAGCCGGAGCCATAGCGTTCTCATCTCGCCTCCGCCCGCAACTGCGCCGCCGGGTCGGGTCTGCGCAAGACCGACAGGGCGGCGGCGACCACCGGCATGGCCGCGGTGACGAGGGCCAGGCCGACGGCCGGGCCGAGGGGCACTATGACCAGGGCCGACGGCAGCGGGTCGGTCGCGCCCGTGGTCAGGGTGATCGCGGGCACCAGCAGTTCGGCCAGGCCGATCCCCGCCAGCAGGCCCGCGGCCGCGGCCGGCAGGCTGAGCGCGCACTGCTCCAGGCACAGCTGGCCGGCCTGGGCGTTTTTCCCCACCCCGAGCGCGGCGAAGACCGCGCTCTGGGTTCGTCGCGAGCGGAGGCTGGCCGCCACGCTGATCGAGAACCCGAGCACGCCGAGCAGCACCGCCGCCACCCCGATGGCCAGCATGGCTTGCCGGGGGGCCGTCAGCAGCGGGTTGTCGAGCAGGGCCGCCTGCTGGCTGAGGCGACTGGTGACGGACAGGCCGAGGCCGGCCGGCAGGCGGGGTACCTCGCCGTTCGTGGTGCTCAGCCACCAGCGGGTCACCGGCACGGGCGGCTCCTGGTTCGCGACGAGCAGGAAGTTGAGCTGCGCGAGGCCGACGATCAGCGCGCCGGCCTGCCCGAAGACGGTCGGGAAGTTGGCCACCGACGCCACGATCACGACCGTCGCCTGGACCTGGTTGCCCAAAGCGGTCCACGAAACAGTGGTGACGTCGCCGACGCCGAGATGGTTGGCCGCCAGGTAGCCAGCGGTGGCGATGGCCGGGATGACCTTGGGTGAGCGGACCGAGATCGCGACCGCCCCGGTGGCGGTCCCGGGACCAAGGTTGACGCCGAGCTCAACGGCTATCGATGGATCGTGTCCGGCATTGAACGTGAGCTGCTGTCCGCCCCCGGCGACGTGTCGCCAGCGGAGGACCGACGGCGGTGCCCCGTCCGATGGCGGCGTCGACCCGTACGCGCCCGGTGGCCCCGTCGGCACCGATGCCGACGATCCCGTCTGCTGCCAGGCCGCCAGCGCGGCACCATGAGCGAACGGCGCACCGAACGGACCGCTGGCCGTGTCGGCCACCGCGAGGGACCCGATGGTGAGGCTGGCGGTGGGGGCCGACGATGGGCTCTTGGTGTCGTACGGCGGCAGGGTATAGGTCAGCGAGAACCCGAGCAGCCGCAGCGGATAGCTCGCCACCTGGCCTGCCAGCGTGAAGACCACAGAGTGCGGCTTGCCGTCGAAGGGCAGCGGCCCGGCGGGTACCTGGTAGGTGCCGCCGTTGGCATCCTCGACGGAGGCCATGATGAAGGCCGAGCCAAGCTGCCTGCTGACCTCGGCCGCGCTGGTCCCGGGGCCCGCCCCGAGGGTAGCGAGGATCTCCAGCCGGTCCGGCTTGCCGGGCAGCGCCAGCCCTTGCGACGGCAGGGTGATGCGCTGCCACAGCGTGCTCAGCGGAATCGCCGACAGGTCGGGCCGGAGCAAGATCGTCTTATCCGCCGTGCTCGAGTCAACCGCGATCAGCTGTCCGCCGTTGCTGATGTCAACGACGCTAGCCGGCGTGGCGGCGCGGACACCCGGGGCCTGGGCGATCGCCTGCGCCGCGGCTGGCGGCACACCGCCCGCGGCGTCCACCCGCACATCCGAGCCGACCGTGAAGGCGGCCTGGTCCGCCGCCGACTGGTGCCAGCTCGCGTACCCGGCCAGCGCCAGCGTGGTGGTCGCCGTCGCGATGACGACGAGCAGGACCGGGCCCGCCTGGCGGATCGGCCGCCGGGCGATCTGCCAGCTCACCATGGCGGCGGCCAGCCACCGTTCGCGGTCGGTCGCCTTGTCGGCCGCCCTGGCCAGCAGCGGCAGCCCGCGCAGCGGGATGAGCGCCACCCCGGCCAGCGCGAGCGCCGGGGCGACGGCCACCACCGGATCGATCCCGAGCGATCCGGCGCCCGGATGCGCCACCACCGAATAGCCGCGCAGCTCCCATACCGCGACCGCGGCCAGCACCACCAGGGCCAGATCGCCGCCCGCCCAGGCGATGCCCGCGAGCCGGGCCTGCCGGCCGCCGCGGCGGCGGGCCGTATCGGGCGTCAGGGTCCGCAGTGCGGGCCAGACCATCACCGCCACGCACAGCACCAGCATGGCGACCGCCGACAGCCAGGCCAGCGCGGGGATGCCCGAGTAGCCCTCCAGGCGAAGGTTACCGAGACCGGCCAGCACGCCGGTCAGCCGGCTGCCGACCAGCACGCCTGCAAGACCGGCCGCGGCGCCAACCAGCATGGCCTCGGCCAGCACCGGCCGCGTCACCTGCCGTCTGGTGGCACCACGCGCCCGCAGCAGCGCGGACTCCTCCTCCCGCTGGCTGGCTAGCAGCCGTGCGGCCAGTACCAGGGCCGCCCCGGCCAGCAGCAGCAACTCCAGCGCGGCGATCGTGAACAGCGACCGGGTCAGCACGATGGTGCTGGCCGTGCCGGTCAGCGTCTGCGGCAGCGTCGAGGTCACCTTTATCCCGTACGGGAGGACCGCGACGGCCAGCTGGGAGACCGCCGCGCTGGTGCCCGCGGCCAGCGCGGCGATGTTCCCGCTGGCCAGCGCCGAAGCCTGCGGTATGACCAGCCACGAAGCCTGATACGCGGTCAGCGCCCCGCCGAACGCGGCCGGGTTCACCACCGCGGGGCCGTAGCTGACGACGGAACCCATGGCGGGGTTCCCGGCGACGCTGTTGACGAAGCCCTGGGCGTTGGATCCGGAGACGGGCAGCAGATCCAGCCCCCAGTAGGCCGAGGCCGGGTCCCGAGGCCGGAAAAAGCCGGTGACCTGGATCTTGACCGGGGTCCCGCCGGACTGCGGTGTGCCCGTCAGGACCGAGCCCAGCCGCACGTGCAGCTGGCTGGCGTCGGTGGCCGGCAATGCGACCGGCAGCGGGCCGCCCGCCTGCGGCGGACCTGGCCAGGTCCCGGCGGTCAGCGTGGCCTGGTCGGTGATCTCGTCCAGCGACGCGGGCACGATCTGCGGGGTGATTTCGCTGGTGCCGCTGGCGCCGAACTGCGTCGAGGGCGCGACGCTGACCGACGCCGGGAGCTGGAGCGCGTTCGCCCATAGCGCGCTTTCCATCTGGAAGCCGACCCGTGGCCAGGCCTTGCCCAGTGCGGCCCGGATGACCTGCGCGTCGGAGGCGGCCTCGCCGGTGTCGGCCAGGGCATTCAGCGCGACCGCGCGGCTCTGCGGTGCCGCCAGGATGCCCAGCGCCCCGGTAGGGACCACCCCGGCCGCGAAGGTCCACAGCACCGTCGCCAGCCCGGTCACCAGCAGCACGGTGACCACCACGCAGGCCAGGAGCAGCCACGAGGACCTGGCCCGGCGGAGGAGGAAGGACGCGCCCAGTCCGCCCACGCTTGCTCCTAACCGCCCTGGGTGCCGACGACGGCCCCGTCCTCGAGCACGATGACCTTGTCGGCCAGGCTGACGAGCGCCTCGTCGTGGGTGGCGACCAGGGCGGTGATCCCCTCCGAGCGCACCACGCTGAGCAGCAGCTCCATGATCTGCCGACCGGTCTCCAGGTCGAGTTGGCTGGTCGGCTCGTCCGCGATCAGCAGGCCCGGGCGGCCGGCCAGCGCGCGGGCGATGGCGACTCGCTGCTGCTGGCCACCGGAAAGCTCATCCGGGCGGTGCAGCGCATGGCTGGACAGCCCGGTCAGCGCCAGCATGGCCGCGACCCGCGCCCGCCGCTCGCTGGGCCGCAGGCCGGCGATCCGCAGCGGAATCCCCACATTTTCCGCCGCCGACAGCATCGGCACGAGGCCGAAGGCCTGGAAGATGAACGCGACCCGGTCCCGCCGTAGCGCCAGCCGCTCCCGCTCGGTCATCCGGTTCACCTCGCGGCCGTCCACCCACACCCGGCCCGCGGTGGGGTCGTCCAGACCGCCGATGATGTTCAGCAGCGTGGTCTTGCCGGAGCCGGATCGCCCGCGCAGCACAACGAGCTGACCGCGGTCCACCGTGAACGAGACCCCGCGCAGCGCGTGAACCGCGGTATGGCCGCTGCCGAAGGTCCGGCTGACGCCGTCGGCGGCCACCATCACCTCCGGCGGCGGGCCGGTGCCATCCGTGCCGTGCTCAGTAAGTGCCTGGCTGCTGTCCATTCCCGTCCTTGAGGGTGGGCTACTGGCCCGCTTCGCGGGCCAGTAGCGGGACGAGTACCTGTGCGTTGGGGCTGCCCCAGCCGGTCACCGGGTCCCAGCCGGGACGGGCCGGGTAACCGGCGGTGCCGGCCGGGTACGGCATGGTCTGGATGTTGCTGCCGGTCGTGACGTCGTGGAAGGCGCTGTGATAGCTGGGGCCACGGCCGATCGCGTAGATGGCGGGGTTGACGAAGCCAAGGTCGTGCTGGGCGTACTGGTCGGCCAGCGCGATAAGCCCGGCCCACAGCAGCGCGGCGGCGGCGGTGCCGGCGGCCGGGATGATCGCCGCGTTGCCGCCGTCGCTCAAGACGGTCGCGATGTTGTCCTGCTGAGCTGCGTCAGCGGCTACGTCCGGCACGCCTCGCTTCGCCGAGATCCCGCGGACGCCATCCTGATAGGCGGGCCGGGCGTACAGGTGGCTGAAGCCACCCCCCGTTCCTCCGTTGCTCTCGGAAAAACCGCCTTCGTTATTCCAGGCCGTCTCGCTCATGTAGGCGCCGGTCACGGGATTCACGGTGAGCGTGGTGCCGCCGACGGCCAGCACGAGCGGGTCGGAGGCCGGCAGGCTGACCTCGGCGACCGGCGTGCCGCCGAAGAGGGTGTCGCTGAACCCCGCGTTGTCGCCGGCCGGGGCGACCACCGTGACGTGATGAGCTTCCGCCCCCAGCAGGATGGAGTTCAGCTGAGCCGCCTGCGCCTTGGTGAAGAAGTGCTCACCGAGGCTCCAGTCGACGGCGGCCACGTCCGTGCCGGAGACGGCCAGCCGCAGCCCGGCCAGCATGTCCGCGGTCGCGTTGGCGGGACTGTCCGCCACGGTGGCAGGCAGCAAGACCACCCGCAGGGTGGCGGCGGGGGCGACCGCGTGCACGATCTCGACGTCCTGGACCGCCGCGGAGGCCGCCTGCCAGGGCGAGGCCGCGTGCGCGAGGCTGTTGACGACCGAGATCCGCACGGCGGGCAGCCGGAACTCGCTGTCGAAGGCCGCCAGGTCCCGGCGAATGTCGGTGGCTTCCACCAGGTTCTGCAGAGGATGCGGGCCTGACGGGCCAGACGTGCCCGACGGGCCGGCCGCGACCGACGGGCCTGACGGGCCTGCCGGGACGGTCTCGACCGTCGGGCTTAGCAGGACCGCGTTACCGGCAAGGATGGTCACCGTCTCCCCGCTGCCGTCAATCCCGCTGTTCAGCAGCGGCGCAATGCCATACGCGACCCGGAACATAGCCGGGGTGTAGCAGGAGGCCGGGGCGGGGACGAGGCAGTTCGTCACCGTGCCTGTCCGGGTGGTGGTCGCGCGGTGCGACGTCGTCGCGCCGCTTCCCGTGCAGCCCGCCACGACGACCACACTCAGCAGCAGCGGTACGGCGAGTAGCTTCGCCCGGCGGCCGCGCCGGGACTCATACGTACGCACGGGCGGCACCGCCGCGACCAGTCAGAACCAGAACGCGGTGGCGGGCCCCCGGCCCGTTCGCGCGCCGGGCCTGCCGGAGCACCGCCCGCGCGCCGCACCCGACGGTGATCGCCAGGCACCCGGCGACCATGGCCCCCGCCACCAGCGGGGCCGCGGAGACCTCGCCCGCCGAGACCGGGGTGAGCCAGGCCACGGTCATGGGAGGAGCTATGGACAACCTCATGCCACTGCCCAGCAGCGCGAACAGCGGAGCGGCGGCCAGCAGGAAGCAACTCGCCCGCACCCCGGGGGACAGCCGATCCCGGCCCGAGGACGAGCGCCGGGCGAGCCGGCGAACGCACAGCAGAACCAGGACGACCGCCGCCATGACCGCGTAGACGATCAGCACCGTCTGGGCGGGGTCGTAGGCCGGGACGGGGACCGCGCCGGACAGGTGCCGGGCTCCGCTGCTCCAGTTACACGAGTACTCGCAGGATGGCCCCGCGGGCGGCGCCGGCGGCAGGGCCGGGACCGAGCGCAGCGGGAACCCGAGGGCCCATAGCAGTGCCGATGCCAGCAGGAAGCAGCCGGCCGTTACCCCAGGGGACAGCAGTTCCCGGCCCGCGGACCCGCGCCAGACCACCCGCCGGGTGGCCAGCAGGACCAGCCCGCCGACGGCGATGGCCGCGTAGGCGACCTCCAGCCGCGGCACCGGCCCAGGGCCGCCCGGGGAAGATCGCAGCAGGTACTGGAAGATCTCCATCCCGGCGACGCCGCCGGCACCCACGGCCGCCGCCAGCAGCGCGACGAGCTTCCAGGCGGCCATGGCCGCCTCGTCGATCGTGACCGTTCGCCGGCGGTGCGCCCGGACCACGGCCCGGACCGGGCCGAAGCTGGAGATGGCGGCCTGCTGTGCCTGCACCTTGGTCATCCCGGTCTCGAGCCCGGCCGCGGCGGTCTCGCGCAGATGGTCCTCGGCTTCGGCGAGGATCAGCTCTGCCTGAGCCGCCGGGACCCGCAACCCGGCACCCAGCTCCGCGAGGTATCCGTCGATCAGGTCAGGGGCCACCGCGCTCATGCCGACCACCCCCAGCCGAGCACCGCGTGCACCCCGCCGGCGAACTTGCGCCATTCGGTCTGCTGAGCCGCCAGCGCGGCCGCACCCTGGTCGGTCAGCCCGTAGACCCGGCGGCGGCGGCCCTCCGTCCGGTCCCAGGTGCTGGCCAGCAGGCCCGCGTCCTCCAGCCGGTGCAAGGCCGGGTAGATGGTCCCCTCGGGCAGGTCGAACGCGCCTCCGCTGCGGTCGCGCAGCGCCGAGATGATCGCGTACCCGTGCGCGGGACCGGACGAGAGCACCGACAGCAGCAGCAGGTCCAGGTTTCCCTTGAGGCGTTCACGGTCCATGCTTTGTGAATCTATGCCTAGTAATACGAGGCGTCAATGCCCCGCCGGAGGTAGCCGGGAACCAGCGGTTCGTTCGGGCTGATGTCTTTGGTTTTGCTGAACGGACCGCGGTGACGGCCGCCGCGCCCGCTCAGCCCGCACCGGGCAGGACGGCCAGGCTCAGGCTGGCTTGCGGAGGGGGGCGGGCAGGTACCGGGCGCCCGGCCCGTCGGCGCCCGCGATGTCGGCCGGGTTGGACATCGCGCACCGCTGCAGCGACAGGCAGCCGCAGCCGATGCAGGAGTCCAGGCCGTCGCGCAGCCTCTCCAGCGCGGCGATTTGCGCGTCGAGCCGACCGCGCCAGCCGCGGGACAGCCGGGTCCAGTCGGCCCTGTTCGGAGTGCGCGAGTCGGGCAGGGTGGCGAGCGCGGCGGCGACCTCGTCCAGGGACAGGCCGACGTTGCGGGCCGCCCGGATGAACGCGAGGCGGCGCAGCACGCTGCGTTCGTACCGGCGCTGGTTTCCCGATGTCCTGGTCGCCTGGATGAGTCCTTCCCGCTCGTAGAACCGCAGTGCCGACGGCGCGAAGCCGCTGCGGTCGGCGACATCGCTGACGGTGAGAAGGTCGGTGCTGCGCACGGTGCGGTTCGTCCCCTTGACTTAAAGTTGACTTCAACTACAACAATAGGCCGCATGACCAGCACAACGCAACCGACTGTCCTCATCACCGGGGCCGGGCGCGGCCTGGGCCGGGCGCTGGCACGCGCCCTGCTCGCCAGCGGCTGGCGCGTCGTCGTCGACGCGCGCCGGGCCGGCCACCTCAGCGCGGCGCTGCCCGGGGCCGTCGTCGTGCCCGGCGACGTCACCGACCCAGCGCACCGGGACGCGCTCACCGCCGCCGTCGGCGGGCTCGGCCGCCTCGACCTGCTCGTCAACAACGCCAGCGACCTCGGGCCGTCTCCGCTGCCGCGGCTCGCCGACGTGCCGCTGGCGGCGGTCCGGCGCGTGCAGGAGACCAACGTGCTCGCCCCGCTCGCCCTCATCCAGATGTTCCTCCCGCTGCTGCGGGCCTCCGGCGGCACCGTGCTGAACGTCAGCTCCGACGCGGCTGTCGAGGCGTACGAGGGCTGGGGGGCGTACGGCTCGTCCAAGGCGGCGCTCGATCAGCTGACCGCGGTGCTCGCCGTGGAGGAGCCGGGGCTGTCGGTCTACTCGGTCGATCCCGGTGACATGCGCACCGAGATGCACCAGGCGGCCTTCCCCGGCGAGGACATCTCCGACCGGCCCGCGCCGGAGACCGTGGTGCCAGGGCTGCTCCGGCTGCTCACCGAGCGTCCGCGCAGTGGCCGGGTCCGCGCCGCTGATTTCGCGGGGAGCGCGGCATGACGGCGCTCGACTTCGTCCTGCCGGAAGGGCTGGAGGCCACCGAGCCGCCGCCACTCCGGGACGGCGTCCGGCTGCTGGTGGCGTGCCCCGGCGGCGTGCGGCACGCGCGCTTCAGCGAGCTCGGGGAGTTTCTCGCGCCCGGCGACCTGGTGGTGGTCAACACGTCCGGCACCCTGGCCGCGGCGGTCGACGGGAGCAGGGCTGGCTCGGGAGTTCTGGGAGTTGAGGTGCACTTCTCCGCGGAACTCGACGACGGCGCCTGGGTCGTTGAGGTGCGCCCCGCCGGGGAATCGGTCGGCCCGGTCGCCGACCTGCGCGTCGGCGAGGTGATCACCCTCGACGCCGGCGCCGTCCTGGTGGTGGACCGGCCGCACCCCGCCGGGCAGACGCGGCTGTGGCGGGCCCGACCGCGGATCGATGGCGGCGTCTCGCTTTTCCTCAGCCGCCACGGACGGCCGATCCGCTACGCCTACGTACCGCGTCGGTGGCCGCTCGCGGAGTACCAGACGATCTTCGGCCGTGAGCCCGGGAGCGCGGAGATGCCCAGCGCCGGGCGGCCGTTCACCGAACAGATCGTCACCGATCTGATCACCCGCGGCGTCGGGTTGGCACCGATTGTCCTGCACACGGGGGTGTCTTCGCAGGAACCGGGCGAGCCGCCGCAGCCGGAACGGTTCCGGGTGCCGGCCGCGACCGCCCGGCTGGTCAACTGCACGCGCGAGGCAGGCGGCCGCGTGATCGCGGTCGGCACCACGGTGACCCGCGCGCTGGAGTCGGCCGCCGACCCGGACGGGCGAGTCCGTGCCCGGCACGGCTGGACGGATCTTGTCCTCGGCCCGGCGGGAACGGATCTCGTCTTCGGCCCGGCCCGGCCAGCGCGGGTGGTGACCGGTCTGGTGACCGGCTGGCACCCGCCCGGCGCCTCGCACCTCGCGCTGCTGGCCGCCGTCGCAGGCGCCCCCCTGGTCGAGCGGGCCTACGCCGAGGCGGTGCGCTCGGGATACCGGTGGCACGAATTCGGCGACAGCTGCCTGCTGCTGCCGTGAAATCCCGGGTTCGCCGTCCGTCTGGGGACGGATGAGGCCTTCGGATGTTCCGTCCGCCGCCGGACGCGCCGGAAGCGGGCCGGGCCGCACGCTGAGACCGGTGCATCTCCCGCGATCGCGCGGGGACCCCACCGCTCAATCTCGGCCGCACTGGTGCGCGTAGACAACGGCAAGGGAGGACTTATCCGGATGAGTGCGGACTGGGCGCTCTCCGCGCATGCCTTTCCCGAATCTGGTGTCCCCAGCCGCGAGAACGGGTATAGCAGCAGGCCACAGGTTCCTCGCGGTGCCCAGACCCGCTCCTGGGGGTGAATCGGCATGAAGGTCGAAGACGGAATGTCCACGCAGGTTCTCACCATCGGACCGGCCCACACCCTGCGTGAGGCGGCCCGGATGATGGCGGCCCGCAAGGTAGGCGCGGCCGTGGTCGCCAACTCGGATAATGCCGGCGTCGGCATCCTCACCGAGCGGGACATCCTGCTGTCGATCGCCGACGGCCAGAGCCCGGATACCGAGGCCGCCGGCGAGCACTGCACGCAGGATCTCGTCTTCGCGGCCCGCACCTGGACCATGGAGGGCGCCGCGGCGGCCATGGTGCGAGGCGGCTTCCGCCACCTCGTCGTCGTCGAGGGGCAGGAAGTCGTCGGCCTGCTGTCGATGCGCGACATCGTCCGCTGCTGGACGGCCGCGCAGGTCCCCGCGCAGGCCGGCGCAGCAGCAGCCGCCCAGGTCACCCGGCCCGTCTGATCCCGTTAGGCGGCCGCGGCCGGCGGCCCGAAGGCCGGGAATGTGCACGAGGGGATCGCGCCGCTGCCTTCGATCGGGGTGACGGTCACGTCGTCGGTGGTGTTGCCCAGCGGTCCGGCCGGGACGATGTTGGTGTTGAACGTGCCCGCGTCCACGTACTGGGTCGGGCTCTCGCCGAGGGTCGGCCCTTCGTTGCCGTGGTTCCCGTCCTGCGTGACGTTGTCCAGGTCGATGTTCTCCAGATCGATCTGGAGCGGGTTCGCCGCGTCGTAGCCCTCGAAGATCGAGTAGGCGCCGGACTCCGAGTCAGTGGACACGACACCGTCCAGCACGATGTCGCTCTGCGTCGGCACGCTGGTGCCGCCGGAAGAGTAGTGCGGGTTGAAGATCAGCAAGTGCTTGATATCGGTCATGCAGATGTCCCGGTACGTCACCCGGCGGGTGAGGCCGCCGCTGTTCGCGTCGGTCTTGACCTGGATGCCGGTGTCGCTGGCGGACAGGTTGCCAAAGCTGTCGAAGCCGTCCAGGGTGGAGTTCTCGAAAAGCACGTTGTAGACGCCGCCAGCGGTCTGGCTGCCCACCGAGAGTCCGTGCGAGCCGTAGCAGTGCACGTCATCGACGGTGATGTTCCGCGACGGGGTGCCGGGGTTGGCCTTGACCGCGACGCAGTCGTCGCCGTTCTGGATCATGTCGTCCCTGATCGTGACGTCGCTTTCGCTTTCCGGATCGACGCCGTCGGTATTGCGGGCGGTGGCGGGCGTGTCGATCTGCACGCCCCAGACCGTGAGCCCGTGGCCGTTCTGGATCTCGATGTGGTACATCGGCGAGTTCTCCAGCTCGATCTGGTAGATCGTGATGTCGTTCACGCCGCTGCCCTGAACCAGGATCGGGTTGTTCTGGTTTCCGCCGGACGCGGCCGCCGCCGCGACGTCCCACCAGGTCTGGGTGGAGCCGACCAGCGTGCCGTCGCCGCGCCCGTCGATCGCGCCGAGGCTGCCGTCGGCGCCACGGGTGCCCATCAGGCCGGAACCGGAGCCGCCGAAGGTGATGAACGGGTAGCACCCGCCGCCCGCCGCGCTGACGGTCCCGCAAATGTTGGCGGGAGACTGGCTGGGGATCTGGTAGTCGGCCGGGTTGAGCGAGGCGTACAGCGTCGCGCCGTCCTGGACGACCAGCACCTCGTGCCGCCAGATGGTGAGCGGCCCGCTGAGGAACGAGTTGCCCGCGTTGCCCGCGGCCAGGACCACCGACAGCCCGGTGCCGGCGCAGCGGTCGAGGGCTGCCTGGATCCGGCTGGTATCCGGCGGCGTGGTCTCGTCGGCGCTGCTGAACTCGCCGGTGGTGGTGGACAGCGTGGCTTGCACGGTGCTGCACGCGCGCGGTACATGCGGCGGCCGGGGATGGCGGGGGTCGCCGGTGGCCATCGGGAGCGAATTGGCCTGCGGGCCGGCCGCGCCAACTGCCGAGCCAGTCGCGGAGCCGGTCGTGGCGGCGGTTGTCCGCGGGCTAGCGGACGCGCTCGGGGTTAGGGTCACGCCCACGACCAGCGCGGCGGCGGCGCAGACGGACAGCCACGGGAGCCTGCTTCTCATCGCGTACTCCGAAGTTCCCTAGACGAGCCCGCTCCCGGCAGATGCCATGTAACTCCCGCGGCGCCGACCGGTCAAGCGCTGCCGTGCGACGCATGCCTACTATGCCCTCGTGAGTACTGGCAATGGACTGACGGCGGCGGTGGTGGGCGGCGGAATCGGGGGACTCGCCGCCGCCGCCGCCGCGCTGCGGCGACCGGGCATCGACGCTTCCGTGTACGAGCAGGCACCCCGGCTCGGCGAGGTCGGCGCCGGCGTGCTGATCGGGCCGAACAGCGTCCGTCTGCTGCACCGGCTCGGCCTCGCCGCCTCGATCGACGAGGTCGGCGGCTGGGTCGGCGAGGGTTGTCAACTGCTGTCTTCACGGTGATCTCGAGTGCTGCCTGGCGCTGCCCGGCGATCCCGCGGTGTGCGGGACGCGCACGGGCGACGCACGGGTGGAGGTTTGACTGATTCCAGTGAATGTCACACTGGTTCGATAGCATGTTCTTGTCAGTGCCGGGGCGGGTCGGGAGGGGGAACGCGGTGAAGGTGAAGCAGGCGTACCGGTTCGCGCTCGATCCCCGGCCCAGGAGCTGACGCTGCGCTCGCATGCCGGGGCGGCCCGGTTCGCCTGGAACTGGGCGCTGGGCAATTGCCGGGAGCGGTACGCGGCGGAGCGGAAGTGGTACTCGGGCGCGGAGCTGCACAAGCTGTGGAACCAGGCGAAGAAGGCCGACCCCGCCCTGGCCTGGTGGGACCAGAACTCCAAGTGCGCCTACCAGGAGTCCTTCCGGGACCTTGACCGGGCGCTGCGCGACTTCGCCAAGTCGAAGCAGGGACAGCGGAAAGGCAAACGGCTCGGCTTTCCCCGGTTCAAGAAAAAGGGGAAGTGCCGGGACTCCTTCCGGCTGACCGGGGCGCTGCGCTGCGGCGAGGGCACCGTAATCCTGCCCCGCCTTGGCATGGTCAGGACGCACGAGCCAGCGAGGAAGCTCGCCCGCCGCCTGGCCGACGGGTCGGCCCGGATCTTGTCGGCGACGGTGTCGCGGACCGCGCAGCGCTGGCACGTCTGCTTCACCGTCGAGGTCGACCGGGACGTCCCGGCCCGGCACGCCCGGCCCGGCACGGCGATCGGGATCGACTTGGGCATCAAGGCGCTGATCACTGGCGCCGACGACGCGGGCAGGGTGATCACCGTCCCGGGGCCCCGGCCGCTGGCCGCCGGGCTGCGCCGGCTGCGGCGCGCCTGCCGCGCCCACGCCCGCAAGCAGCCGGGGACGGCGGGACGGCGGAAATCCGCCGCCCGGCTGGCCCGGCTGCACGCCCGCATCGCCAGCCTGCGCGCCGACGCGCTGCACAAGGCCACCAGCATGCTCGCCGCCCGGTACGAGACGGTCGTCGCCGAGGACCTGAACGTCGCCGGGATGACCCGCAACCGGCGGCTGGCCCGCTCGATCGCCGACCAGGGGTTCGGCGCCGCGCGGCGGATGCTCGGCTACAAGACCCGGTGGAACGGCGGGACGCTGGTCATCGCGGACCGCTGGTATCCCTCATCGAAGACCTGCTCGGGCTGCGGCACGGTGAAAGCCAAGCTGGGCCTGTCCGAGCGGACCTACCGGTGCGACACATGCGGCTTGGTCCTTGACCGGGACGTGAACGCCGCCCGGAACCTGCTGTACCTCGCCGCCAGTGGGGCGGAGAGGCGAAACGCCGGCGGAGGGACTGCAAGACCGCGCCCCGTGCGGCACGTCCCGGCGAACCCGGAACCCGGCACCCCCCGCGGGGACCAGACCGGGACCGCCACCACCACGGTGGCTGCGGCATGAGCGCCAACCAGCACTCAACCGCAACGGCAAGCACATCATCGTGTTCCCGCTGCGGGCAGGCGAACTGCTCAACTTCGTCTGCTTCGTCCCGGCGGACACAGCCATGCGCGAGTCCTGGTCCGCGCCTGGCGATCCGGACGCGCTCCGGACCGCCTTCGAGGGGTTCGCGGCCCCGGTGACCGGCCTGCTCCAGCAGATCGAATCGACCTTCTGGTGGGGGCTATACGACCGCGAGCCGCTCGCCGAGTGGACCCGGGGCCGGCTGGCGCTGCTCGGCGACGCGGCCCACCCGATGCTCCCGCACCTTGGCCGGGGCGCGAACCAGAGCATCGAGGACGCGTTCGCGCTGGCCGCCGTGCTCAGGGACGCCTCCCCGGCAGACGTGCCCGCGGCGCTACGGCGCTACGCGACGGTGCGCCGACGCCGGACCAATGTGGTGCAGGCCAATTCGCGGACCAACGGCGAGCGCCACGACACGGTCAACCGGACGGCGGACGGCCGGGACCGGGAGCTCATGGACACCCGGACGCTGCGGGCGTGGATCTACGATTACGACGTCGAGGCCGAACCCGAACTCACCGGCTGGGCAGGCGGAAACACCGGTGGTTAGCGGGCCGGGCAACGAGGCAGAACTACCGGGTATCGAGGAGAGTTCATGGCTGAGTCCGACAGCGAGTCCGAACGCGTGACCGACAACCGGGAACGCTCCCGGTTCGAGCTGAGCGTGGACGGGCACCTTGCCGAACTGGTTTACCGGCGGCACGACGGGCGGCTGGTGCTGATCCACACCGAGGTCCCCGCCGAGCTGGGCGGCCGAGGCGTCGGCGGCAAGCTGGTGACCGCGGCGATCGACGAGGCGGCGGCCGACGGGCTGACGATCGTGCCGCTCTGCCCGTTCGCCCGTAGCTGGCTGGAGAAACACCCCGACGCGGCAGCCAAGGCGGCCATCGACTGGGAGACGGAGACAGCTTAGCCGTGAGCAACCTGGAGGTCGCCCCGGCCGAATTGGCGTGCCGCGGCGGCGAGCCAGCCTCGAGCGGGATCGAGGTGCTGACCGCCCGGGACGTCCCGCTGGGCGGGCCGCGGGCGATGCGGGTCCGGCGGACGC
>Ga0335075_10007449_pt1 | contig 16844 bp, 17 predicted proteins | sample Lox_Sample_24_FD_206723 | JGI IMG/M metagenome (GOLD analysis project Ga0335075, IMG submission 206723) | Soil microbial communities from Loxahatchee National Wildlife Refuge, Florida, United States - Lox_Sample_2.4 | ecosystem: Environmental > Terrestrial > Soil > Wetlands | place: USA...
GGGGATCGTCCACACGGGCCCGGAGACCCCATGATCCGGCTAACGGCAGGTGGTGGCGCGGCGTGTTGCAGGTGGATGGGGTGGCGGCGTTTCGGGGCGGGCGGCTGGTGTTTCGCGACCTCGGCTTCACCGTGCCGGCCGGCGAGGCCCTGATCCTGACCGGGCCAAACGGGGCCGGCAAATCGACGCTGCTGCGGCTGCTGGCCGGACTGTTGCCCGCGGCGGCTGGGCGAGTGCTGTGGCAGGGAGAGGACGCGCTGGCCGATCTTCCGCTACACGCGCAGCGGATCGCCTATGTCGGGCACCAGGATGCGGTGAAGCCGGGGCTGACCGCGGCGGAGAACCTGGCTTTCACTGCCCGGATCGGACGGGTGGCCCCGGACGTGGGGCTGGCGGCCATGGGGTTGTCGGCGCTGGCCGACCTGCCGGCGCGGATGCTGTCGGCCGGACAGCGGCGGCGGCTCGCCCTGGCTCGGCTCCCGTTGTCCCCGGCGCTGCTGTGGCTGGTCGATGAACCGACGCTCGGGCTGGATGCGCGTGCGGTCGAACTGTTCGGGGCCCTGGCATCGGAGCACCGCGCACGCGGCGGGCTGGTCGTGGCGGCGACGCATGCGGCGCTGCCACTGGCCGGAGCGGCGGAGCTTCGGCTCGGATGAGCCGGTTTGGCGCCGTGCTGGCTCGCGAGCTGCGTCTTTCGCTGCGCCACGCTGGCGACACGGTCGCCGCGCTGCTGTTCTTTCTACTGGTGGCGGCGCTGTTCCCGCTGGCGGTCGGGCCGGCGCCGGAAGTACTGGGGCGGATCGCACCGGGCATCGTCTGGGTGGCGGCACTGCTGGCGGCGCTGCTGCCGCTCGACCGGCTGTTTGGCGCGGATTTCGAGGATGGCTCGCTCGACCTGCTGCTGCTGTGTGGGCTGCCAGCGGCCGGCGTGGCCGGAGCAAAGGCGGCGGCGCATTGGCTGGTGACGGGGCTGCCGCTGTTGATTGCGGCCGGCCCGCTGGCCGAGATGCTGCGCCTGCCGGAGGTGGCGTTGCCCGCTTTGCTCGCCGGGCTCGTGCCGGGGACGGTGCTGCTGTCGTTGCTGGGCACCACTGGGGCGGCGATCGTGTTGGGGGCGCGGCGGGGTGGGGTGTTGCTGCCGCTTCTGGTGTTGCCGCTGTCCGTCCCGGTGCTGATCTTCGGCGCCGCCGCTGCCGCCGCGGCGGCTGACGGCCTGAGCCCGAAGCCCGACCTGTTGCTGTTGGCTGCACTGTTGGCCGGCGCCTTGCCTCTCTGTCCTATTGCCACCGGCGCTGCCCTGCGGGCGGCGGAGTAATCGCAGTCCGCATTACGTCACCGCCACCTCTCACGTCGGCGCACGTCATGGCCGGCCTTGTGCCGGCCATCTCCCGCCCGTTGAGGCACCGCAACTCCGAGGTCACGGATATGACCGAGAGGTCCGGCCGCCGTCGGGCCCGATCGTGGTTTCGCTGTCGGTATTGCATCGATGCGTACGTACGCGGGCATGATACGTGGCATCGGCCCTGGCTCTTCGGTATTGCGGTTTCAGTTTGCCGTTAACGGTCCATCGCGTTTATTAGGAGGGGCGAGCTCGGGTGAGCCTCGTCCTGGCGTTCCAGAGGTCGGCGCCGATTTGAGAGGGGGAATTTTCCCGGGCGATGCGTTCCCTGCTGCTGCTTGTCGAGATGGTGGCCCTGCTGCCGATCTCGCTGATGTATCCTTTCGTCGGCGTGCTGCTCTTCGACTGGATCAGCTTCATGAACCCCCAACAGATCTCCTGGGGGTTCGCCAGTTCGCTTCCCTGGGCGCTGATCGCCTTCGTCTTCACGATGGCAGGATGGATACTAAGCCCGGTCGAGCCGAAACGGATCGCGGTGACGCCCCTGACCGTGATGATCGTGCTGTTTGTGATCGGCATTACGGTGAATCTCCCATTCTCCCTCGCGCCGGCTGCATACGCGTACGATGCCTGGTTGCGGACAGCAAAGATATTCCTTTTCCTGATTGTCACGGCGTCCCTGCTGACCGACAAGCATCGCATCGACGCCATGATCTGGCTGATCATCATCAGCATTGGGTACTACATCCTGGATCAGGGCGGCATCAGCGTCATCACGTTGGGCGCACACAAGGCGTTCGGCCCGCCGAACTCGCAGATTACTGACAACAACTGCTTCGCCGCGGCAGTGCTGGTGATCGTGCCGCTGATGAACTACCTGCGCCTGCAATCGCGTCATGCTTTGATTCGCACAGGATTCGGGCTTGCCATAGGCCTCAGCATTTTGACTGTGCTGGCGAGCTATTCGCGCGGTGCATTGCTTGGGGTGCTCGCGGTCGGGTTCGCGTTTTGGCTGAAGAGTAAGAAGAAAGTGCTTTCGCTGGTCGTAATCGTTACCGGCTTGCTTGTCGGGGTTCTCTTCATGCCGGAGAAATGGTGGGAGCGGATGGACACGATCCGCCACTACCAGCACGACGCGTCTGCCGAGAGCCGCCTGTTCATTTGGAGAGTTGCATGGCAGCTTTTCAAGCAGCACCCGCTCACCGGAGTGGGATTCCATGCCACCGCGTTTCACTACGTTATAGACATGATATCCCCCGGCGGAAACGTTCATGATATTCATAGTATCTGGCTTCAGATACTGGCCGAGCAGGGGATCGTGGTATTCTGTATCTGGCTCGGCATGATCGCGGCGGGATGGGTCGGATGTCGGAGGCTGGCAAGGGCGAGCCGGAACCATCCTGAGGTCGCATGGGCCGCCGACCTCGCACGGATGGGGCAGATTTCCATCCTGGCCTATGTCGTTACGGGAACTTTCCTCCCGATATCGAGTTGGGATGTGTTCTTCACCGTTCTGGTCACGGTCGGTGCCGCCAATCCCATCGTCGCGCGGCAGCTCGCCGGACAGGCAACGCCGTCGGAAGGCTCTACCTGGCGACGCCGGGTCCGCCCGATGCGCCCGATCCGCCCGATTAGCGGCGGTCTCGGTGCCTCGCCATGAGCGCCCTGATCTATCTTGTTGCGCTTGGGAGCGTGGGCTGGCTCGTCCTCTGGACCATTCGCGATCCGAAAGCGCCCAAGTGGGATTGGTGGCCGATCGATTGGTGGCCCTTTGATACCCGGGCCGAGGCGGATGCACAGATGCAGGGTGATCAGCAGCGGGCGGAGCTCACCGGCAGACAGCGTGCGGTCCCATGGCGCGAGCGGCGCAGCAATTCCTGGCGTACCCAACGGGTGGTTGGACGGCGGACGGGGCGTTGAAGGTCGGAATGGACAACAGGGACAACCCGCCGTCGCGCACCCCGATACCGGAAATCCCAAGGTCAACCGCGGTGCCGCTGTGCACGGATGATCGCGGTGGCGGCCGGCCCGCCAACGGCGCCGGTATTGACGGGCCGATCCAGGTGCTCACGACCGCCCAACAGAACCTTCCGTGCGTCTTGCGCCTGAAATACGGCCCGGCGGAACGGATGGGCCCAGCGCCCCGTTTGCGTCAGCGGCTCGGCTATAGCAGCCCGGACGACTGGTACGAGGCGGCGGTATTCGGACTGGTGAATGGGACGACAACCTGGCTCGATGTCGGCTGCGGCCGCAGCATGTTCCCGTTCAACCATGCCACCGCTAAACTTTTGTCCGAACGCTGCCGCCTGCTGGTGGGTCTCGACCCCAGCGACAACATCCACGGCAACGATCTGGTCCACGAACGCGTGCAATGCCCGCTCGAGGACTACGTGACCGATCGGCGCTTCGATCTGGTCACCCTCCGCATGGTGGCCGAGCATATCACCGATCCGGTCGCGGCGGTTGGTGCCCTGGCCCGACTGACGGCGGTCGGTGGGCGAGTGGTCGTATATACCGTCAGCAAATGGGCGCCGGCCACAATGGTTTCGGCGATCACGCCGTTCTGGCTTCACGTCGCCGCCAAGCGCGTGCTGTGGCAGGGGAACGAGCGTGACGCATTTCCGACGGCTTATCGGATGAATACGCGCAGCGAGTTGGGGCGCCTGTTCGCGACCGGCGGCTTCCAGGAAGAGAGCTTCCAGTATCTCGACGATTGCCGGGCATTCGGACGCTTCATGTCGCTGAACAGGCTTGAGCTCCTCGCCTGGAAGGCACTTCGGTCGATCGGTTTGCCCTACCCGGAGTCTTGTATTCTCGCGGTCTTCCGGAAATCGGGTTGAGGGCGCGAGCCCGCTTGCGTTTGCGGGCGGCGGGCGAGCCCCGAAAGTTTGACATATCGCCGCACCGAGTAGATGTCACGACATATGGCTGAGAGAACGACTGTCCGTCTCCCTGATGATCTGGTCAGGCGTGCGAAGCGAAAAGCGGCTGCTGAAGGGCGCTCGTTGACAGCTTTGATCGAGGACGGATTGCGCCGCGTCCTGAACGAGCGCGCCGCCCTCGATAAACCCAAGCGGATCCTGCCGCCGGTAAGCACGGCGACAGGGGGGTTGATGCCAGGAATCGATCTGGATGAGACAGCGGCGTTGGAGGCAATGGACGATTTGGCCCGTGGCGAACGTCTCAAGTGATCCTGGCCGACGTCGCCTGTTGCTACAATCTTCTCAACCAGCTGCAAGCGCCGGCCGTATGAGAGCGAGCCCCGCAGGGGCCACGCGGAGCGCACGAAGAATCGCACGAGGACGATCGAGGTCCGCTAAGCACCGCCGGTGGGGACCGTGCGCGGCCCACTCATGGCACTGACGATAACCAACACGACGATATTCGCGACAAGCGCGACAATGCCGACGTTGAGGTCTCGCACCGCCTCTGGCAGGCCCGGGAACAGCGAGCCGATCGTCGCGTGAGTGAAAGTAAGGACTGCCGCCACCGCTACGCCGGCCAGAATCCCGGCGAACGCACCGGTCGCCGTGGTCGGATTGTGCGGCATCAGGCTCGCGATCACGGTTGGAAAGAGCTGAGTGACGAAGCTGTAGCCCACCAGCAGCATCGTCACGATCGTTGCGCTTCCGGTGATGGTGAAATAAACCGCGACCAACATCACGACGGGAACCAACCACTTGGCAAGCGTCGCGATCTCATCGTCGGTCGCCCACGGGCGGGCAAGGCCGACCAGGTTCTTGGCGAGCAAGGTGGCTGCGGTCATCGCAATCAATGAGCCGGGAACCAGCGCGGTAAAAACGCCGGCCGCACCGATTACTCCAACCACGGCCGGCGAGAACTGCTTCGCTGCCAGCTTGAAGAGAGCGAGATTGGTGTTGCCATCCTTCAGTCCCGGCACGTGCAGCACCGCGGCGAAGCCGACGAAGAAGACGAACAGAAGTATAAGCTGGTAGATCGGCAGCACGATCGCATTGCGCCGGAACACACGGGCGTCCCTCGCCGTGTAGCAGGCGGCGAAGGAATGCGGCCACATGAAGAAGCCGATTGCAGTGAGCAGCACGGTCGAGATGAACCAGGCGACGCTCTGCCCGCTTGCCGGGAACACCAGGAAGCCGGGCTTGGCGGCGGCAATCTTCTCGAACATTGCGCCAATGCCGCCGTAAAGGTGCAACGGCAAGTAGATGCCGAGGAACAGCACCACGCCAAGGATCAGGATGTCCTTGACCACCGAGGTATAAGCCGAGCCGCGGATGCCCGACATCATGATATATGCCGTGACGATCGCAGCGCCGATCCAGATCGCCGCATCCCTGGGGATGGCGCCGTAGCCTGCCGTCGTGACAATGATGCCGAGGCCGGTGAGTTGCAGCACGAGATACGGGATCAACGCCACCAGATCGACCAGCGCAACCAGCACGCCCAGGGTCGGGCTTTCATACTTCCGGACGAAGAAATCCGGCTGCGAGTGCAGGCCGTTCCGCTTGGCATAGCTCCAGACCGGGGGCAGCAGGAAATAAGCGATGACGTACGCGAGCGAGCCATAGGCCAGGATATAATAGACCGGGGCTCCAAGCCCGTAGGAGTAACCGGAAGCGCCGAGGAAGGTGAACGTGGTGTAGATCTCTCCGGCAAGCAGCAGGAACACGAAGATCCATCCGAAACCCCGACCGCCTACCGCCCATTGCTCGAGGTTCATGTCGCGACCGGCGCGGGCAAATACCCCAAGCACCAAGGCGACCAGCGCGGCGAGCGCAATCAGGACCAGCGCCGCGGTCATGGGGCATCCTCGTGGTTTGCCGGGTCAATCAGATAAACCACGGCCATGATGATCGCCGTCAGCACAACCCAGATCGTGATCCAACCGAGCGGGAAAGGCATCCCGAGGATCAGCGGATGAACCTCGTTGTGGACCGCCGGACCGATCAGCATGCCGATGAACGGAATGACCGCCAGCCAGTGAATGAGCTTCATTCGACCTCTCCCGATGCGCCTGCCGGCGATCAACGCCCGCCCAGGGAGCGTGCCCTGTGCTGCCTGCGCCTGGCTGCCGCGCGGAAGAGCGTGGAAGGACGGGGCCGGCTCCCGGAGCATCTGCCTAACGCAAAGGTATTTCTAGGGTTCTGCGTCCGAATTGACGCATATCAAGGTCAGTTTCACGGTGAGCGACAAGGGAATCCGCCAACACAGACTTTCACGTTGTCCTTGCTTTGTGCTCTATGCCGCCGAGGTCCTGCAACCGATGAGCGATCCGCGCTAATCGCGCTTGCTTCGCGATATTGATCGTGCTGTTTGAGTCCCTGGCGCGGGTGCTACCGGGGAAGAAGAAGCCGCGGCGATGAAGGCCCAGTTCGTTCCGCTGGTCTGTAGCATCGCTGAGGAGCGAAGGGCAGCGATTGAAACTGCACTCGCCTGACCCGCAGGCAACACGGCCAGGCAGTCCTCCGCCCTCCGCATTCGCTGTGGGGCGCAGTTGATTTGATAGTCAATCGGGTCCGCCGTCGCCTTCGCAGTAGACGCACCCCCCACAACGATCCATCCTCGCAGGATAGCGAGCCGCATCCAGCCGGACCGCGACCAGGACGGAGGCGACGGCATGGGAACCTGGGATAAGGCTGCTGCCGAGGCACTCAAAGTTCTGGGCAAGGACGCGAAAATCCCGGACCCTCCGAAGGCAGTGGTGAAGGCGATGTCCGACTTCGAGAAGGCTCACGCGACATTCGAGAAGGCGCGGGATGAGATCGAGGCGAGCATCCTGGATCTACAAAATCACAATTCCGCCGTTATCCACGCGCTGGAGCAGAACAAGTCGAAGCTGCAAAAGGAGGATTTCGGCCTCAAGGATGGGGACCAGGACAAGATCAAGAAGGCTCAGGACCTGCTTACGGGGGCACTGGATCATATAATAGAGGGCTGGAACGATGGCAACAAAGGCCTCGACGAGCTGGACGAGCACATCATCCTGCTTGGAAAGTAAAAGCCACCCAAGACCGACGTGTGACGCGGTGCAGCACCCTTCACCGGTGTCGGACACGTTGAGGACGGCCAATCGGGTGCCCCGGCCCGTATTCACCGCCGATCCGCCGGCTTGGCCCGCAGCGTCTCGGCCAGCGACGGGTGCAGCAGCGGATGCCGAATCGTCGGGCTCCTCGGCACCGCCCGGATACAGTCCCGGCTCACCGGCTTCGAGCAGATCCGCATCCGGCTCCTCTACCTGGCGAAGCCGAAGCTAACGCTGAGGGGACAGTGGAGGATCACGCGACTGGCCCGGCAGGCACTCGCCGCCGCCGAGGCACGACCAGCTACCCGGGAGTGATCCTGCCGCCGGGCAGACATGGAGCCGTCCTTCGGGGGCGGCCCTTGTCCTTTACTCACAACGGGGCCCTGCACAGCAGCAGTAGGCGCCCCCCGGACCGCTTGTGATCCCCGGACCGCTCGGACCCGTTCCCGCGCATCCCATCAGAGCGAGCAGACATAGTGCGCTCAGTGTCCCGACCAGCGCCGAAGGGATTTTCCTCACTGCCGCCTCATCCCGTGTTCGCGCCATAGCGCGGCATCGTGCCGCCGTTGCGTCGCCACCCCTACGATACGCACTGGTACCGCCACTCTGGCGGTGGGCGCTTCGGCGTCCGGTGCCTTCAAGTATTCCGGCCTCACGTGACTGCCCCTGACTATGCGGTGCGTTGGGTTCCTCTGGGGCAACCCGTTCGTGCCAAGCCAATGCTCGCTCGTCTCAACCTCCGCAATCGTGCATGATGTTGCCCCGGCGGGATTTCCGTTCCGATTCTGTGGTGGATGTCTTCGCTAACTGCTTGATTTTACTGGCTCCCGGAGCAGGACTCGAACCTGCGACCCAGCGGTTAACAGCCGCTTGCTCTACCAACTGAGCTATCCGGGATCGCCGCAGGCCGCCGATATAGCCATCCCGCCGGCCCGACGCAAACCGTCACCGAGCCGCCGCCGCTCTTCGGTTGTTCCCCACCCCGGCGTCCCGGTATGCTTGCCGCAGCGCAGCGACCGCGGCGCCAACTGGGAGAGGATGAACCGGTGAACCAGCACGACGACGCCCGGCGTGGCCGGGGCATGACGCCTACTGCGTGGCTGACCCGCCGGGCGGCGCTGGCCGCCGCGGCAGCCTCGATCCCGCTGATCGGCCAGCGCCGCGCCTGGGGTGCGGCGGAGCCCATCGTGATCGGCTGGGTTGGCCCGCTGTCGCCGCCCGGGGGCTACGCCGAGGGTATCCTGATGAAAGACGCGGCCGAGATGGGGGCCGACGAGATCAACGCACAAGGCGGCGTGCTGGGCCGGCCGTTGCAAATCGTCTATGCCGATACGCGGGGCATGCCGGCCGAGGGGCGCACCGCTGCCGAGCGGCTGGTGCAGGAGAACAAGATCGTCGCGGCATTCGGCGAATTCCACAGCCCGGTGGCGCTGGCCGAGATGGAGGTGTTCCGCAAGTACAATATCCCGTTCATGGCATGCGACGTGTGGTCCGACGAGATCACCGCCAAGGGCTACCAGCAGGTGTTTCGTAATGCGCCGACGATCTCGCTGATCGACACCGCGATCGGCGAGTGGATCGCCGCGGTGGGGTTCAAGAAGGTGGCGTTGCTGGCGGAAAAGAACGACGTTGGCCTGGCGGCGCGCACGGCTGTGGCCGAGCAATTGAACAAGGCGCACATCCCGAACGATTCCGTCGATGCCGAGACGACCACCACCGATTTCACCGCCCAGATCCTGCGGTTCAAGAATGCCACGCCGCCATACGATTTCTTCTATTCGGCATTTTCTGAGGCCGGCGCCTACGACTTGATCCGCCAAGCCAAGGAGCTGGGCATGTGCCCAACCCCGAAATGCGGTATGTACAACTCGGGCGGTGAGGCCACCGATCCGACATTCTGGCAGAACGTGAAGGAAGCCGGCGTGTGGCTGGTCACGGAGAATGTCGGGCTACCGCAGAGCGGCTGGAACGACAAGACCCGAGCTTTCGTAAAGGCGTTCACCGCCAAGTACAAGGCCGAGCCGCCTGGCGCGGTGATGGAGAGCTACGACGGGCTGTATCTGCTGGCGGACGCCATCAAGCGCGCCGGCGACACCAAGCCGGAGGGCATTATCCACGCGCTGGAGACGACGCAATACGTTGGCGTGCGGGGCCAGTATTCGTTTGCCACCGACAAGGACCCGCCGTGGCACTACCATCAGTTCATGCAGGCACCGCTGACGCTGATCCAGTATGACAAGATCAATCAGACGGTGAACGACGCGCCGATCCTGTGGCCGCGCAAATTCGCGACGTCCAAGGAGCTTTACATGACGCCCGCATAGCGTCGCGCCGACCGCTTAGAGCCATGCTGAACTACCTGCTCGTTCAGGCCGTCAATGGGCTAGTGATAGGCGTGATCTACGCGGTTATCGCCGCCGGGCTGACGGTGATTTTCTCGATCCTCAAGATCGTCAATTTCGCCCATGGCGAAGTGTACATGATGGGCGGCTACTTCGCCTATTTCGCCATCGCCCTGCTGGGTGTTCCGCCGATGGCGGCGATCTTCGTCGCCATGGCGCTGGCATTCCTGCTGTCGGTGCTGTTCGAGCGGACCTTGCTGACGCCGCTCTATAGCCCGACCACAGAGCGAAAGGCTGACTACGGCATTCTCGCCACTTTCGGCATTTCGATATTGCTGCGCAATATCGCCATAATCGCATTCGGCCCATTTCCGCTGCGCCCGCCTTCGTTTTTCCAGGGGGTGCTGGTCTGGGGGCCGATCGTGATCAGTTGGGACCGGATATTCGCCGCCGGCGCCGGAGCGGCGATACTGGTGGCGCTGACGTTGTTCCTCCGTCGCAGTGCCTGGGGGCAGGCGCTGAACGCCGTGAGCCAGTCGCGCGAATCGGCAGCGATCGTCGGCATCAACGACCGCCTGGTCTATACGCTGGCCTTCGGCGTGGGCGGCGCTCTGGCGGGCGGCGCCGGCGCGCTGGTCGGTCCGATTTATGCTTTGAGCCCGACGATGGGGTTGCAGCCGGATACGCAGGCTTTCGTCATCGTGATACTTGGCGGAATGGGCTCCGTGGGCGGAGCAATCATCGCGGCGCTGCTGATCGGCTTGAGCGAAGGAATGTTCGTTGCCCTGTTTCCGGATCCGACGCGCAGCCTGGCGTACGCACAGGCGTTCTCCCTGCTTGTTATGATGCTGGTTCTGTTGGTGCGGCCAAAGGGATTCTTCGGCCGCGTGCACCTGGCGATGGAGTAGCGCGTGCGGCCGACGCAGCTTGCCGGAGCAGCACTGCTGCTAATGTTGGTGCTGGCGTTCCCGGTGCTGGTCAACCCGTATTGGCTGACCGTCGGGATTCTAGCGATTTTCTACGCGATCGTCACCGCAAGCTGGGCGCTGCTCGTGGGGTATGCCGGACAGTTCTCGTTCGGGCACATGGGGTTTGTATCCATGGGCGCGTATTGCTCGGCGCTGTTGGTTTCCGCGGCCGGGCTGCCGATCCCGATCGGCATGGCGGCGGCGCTGGTGCTCTCCGGGGTCGTCGGCGCAGTGATCGGCTACACCTGCCTGAGGATGCACGGGCCGTATCTGGCGATCTTCACCATGGCCTTCTCCGAGGTGTTTCGCATTATCGCACTGACGGAGAACGAAATTACCGGCGGCGCGGGCGGTCTGGAGGTTACGCCGCTGTTTCACACTCGCTCCGACGCGCCGTATTTCTATTTGGGGCTGGCGCTGCTGGCGGCTTCGCTGGGACTGATGTCATGGATGACCACGTCACGCTGGGGCCTGTTCTTTCGGGCGATCCGAGAGAATGAGCAGGCAGCGGCGGCGGCGGGTGTTAAGGTCGTGCGGTTCAGGGTGCTTGTATTCGCGATCGCCAGCAGCTTCGCCGGTTTGGCGGGAGCGTTCTACGCCCATTACATCGGCATTCTGACCCCGGATGTCGGGTCGGTGGACCAGATGGGCCTGGTTGTCGCGATGGCGGTGATTGGCGGCGCCGAAAGCCTGCCGGCTGCGGTGATCGGCGCGATCGTTGTCGAGTTCCTGGTGGAGGCGCTGCGTGCGTACGGCGAATGGCGGCTGGTGCTGTTCGGCGCTTTGCTTCTGCTCACCGTGCGTTTCGCTCGCAACGGTCTGCTGGCATTGGCATGGGAGCAGGTGCTGCGGCTTGGCCCGGTGCGCGAGCGCGCTCGGCCGGCTCGCCGGCCCGCGGCGTCGTGACGGGGTTGATCGAGGCGGTCGATCTGACGCTGCGGTTCGGCGGCATCGTGGCGGTGCGCGGGTTGCACTTTGCGGTGCGGGAAGGCGAGCTGGTCGGGCTGATCGGGCCGAACGGGTCGGGGAAGACGACCACGATCAATATGCTGACGGGGCATCTGTCACCGGGCTCGGGGCATATCATGCTGCGGGGGGCGCGGGTCGAGGGCATGTCGGCGGATCGGTTTGCCGCGCGTGGGGTGGGGCGGACGTTCCAGGTCACGCAGCTCTTCAGCCGGATGAGCGTGCTGGAGAACATGCTGGTGCCGGGGCTGGCCCGGCCGCATTCGACGCATGTGGCGGCACGGCGGCAGGCGCGGCTGCATCTGGAGTTTCTCGGGCTTGCGGCACTCGAGGATCTGCCGGCGCGCAGCCTGTCGGGGGGGCAGCAGAAGCTGCTGGAGCTTGGTCGTGCGCTGATGCTGGAGCCGTCGATCCTGTTCCTGGACGAGCCGTTTGCCGGGGTGAACCCGTATCTACGCGACGAGATCATCCGGCTGGTGCAGGCGCTGCATGCGGAGGGGCGGACGTTCGTCATCGTCGATCATGACCTGGAGGCGATCCAGCGACTGGTGCAGCGGCTGGTGGTGATGTCGCGGGGCGAGAAGATTGCGGACGGAACCGTCGATGCGGTGCGCGAGGACGCGGAAGTGATCCGCGCCTATTCGGGGGTGTGATGGAGGCGGCGGCGCCTGTGCTGTCGGCTCGGAACCTGGTGGCCGGGTATCTGCCGGGTATCCACATCCTGAACGGCGTCTCGATCGATGTGCTGGCCGGCGAGGTGCGCTGCGTGCTGGGGCCCAATGGTACCGGGAAATCGACGCTGCTGAAGGTGCTGTTCGGGTTCCTGCCGCCGCTTTCGGGTGAAGTCACGGCTGAGGGGCAGAGGCTGAACGGCACCGGGCCGCATGAGATGGGGCGGCACGGCATCGTCTATCTGCCGCAACGGCCGAGCGTGTTCCCGTTCCTGCCGGTCGAGGTGAACCTGCGGCTTGGCACCTGGACGTTTCGCCGGGACCGGGGGCGGGTGCGCGCGGCGATCGAAGCTGCGTATGAGCGGTTTCCCATCCTGCGCGAGCGGCGGCGCCAGTCAGCCGGCACGCTGTCCGGCGGGCAGCAGCGCCAGTTGGAGATCGCCCGAGCCTTACTGACCGATCCGACGATCTTCCTGATCGACGAGCCTACCGCCAGCATCGAGCCCAGGATCGCCGCGCAGATCTATGGGCTGATCGAGGGCCTGGCGCGCGCCGGCAAGGCGGTGCTGCTGGTCGATCAGAACATCAAGGGTGCGCTGGGGATTGCGGACCATGTCTATGTGATGCGCACCGGCGCGCTGTTCGCCGAGGGGCCGCGCGGCGATTTCACCGATGATGTGGAGACGCTGGTGAGCCGGTGGCTGTATACACGCGATCCGGCGGGGCCGGGCTGACGGGAGGCTGGGGGCGGGGTATAGTATGGGCTCAGGGGGGCGCGTCCCTCTCTGCGCGCGAGTGGCGAAATGGTAACCGCAGGGGTCTCAAAAACCCCCGGAGGAAACTCCTTGCCGGTTCGAGTCCGGCCTCGCGCAGACCGCCCCGTCCCCCGGCCTCCTCCCGCAAGGGAGGGGAAGACGTCCATGATGCGCTACAACAGCGCATACTGCGCACGTTCCCGTTTCGCCAGCAGCGGCAGCGCTTGCCCGGCGATGAGGCGCTTGAAGTGCTCACTTGCCTGATGCGCTGCGAAGGCCGCCTCGTCAGCAAACAATTCGTAGAACAGGAACTGATTGGTATTTTCCTTCCCTCGGCCGATCAGGAACAGGTTGACGCCGGCCTCGCGCTGAACCTGGGGCAGGAATTCGCGCAGGATGGTGGCGACCTTCTCGGCCTGTCCTTCTCGTACTTGCCACGTCGCGACCACGAGCAGGCCGCTGCGTTTGGTCAATTCGTTCACATCACCGCTTTGCATTCGTCTTCTCCATGCATCAGGACTTTGTGTCGATGTTCCGCTGATTGAGCGGCGTCGGGTAGTTGGTCCCGCCGAGCCGGAGTATCGTGGCGCCGTGTGTACCTGTCGTGGTCAACAACTTCGGCCGCGACCGAAGAATCCGGCGGCGTACATCCGCCCGCGACCGAACGAGGGAGCCACCGCGTGGAGTCAGTCGATTGCGTCGTGGTTGGCGCCGGGGCGGTGGGCCTTGCGGTCGCCCGCGCCCTTGCGCTGGCGGGGCGCGAGGTGATCGTGCTGGAGGCCGCCGAGGGCATCGGCACTGAGACGTCCTCGCGCAACAGCGAGGTGATCCATGCCGGCATCTACTACCCTGCCGGCAGCCTGATGGCGCGGTTCTGTGTTGCCGGACGCAAGGCGCTCTATGCGTATTGCCGCGAGAAGGGCGTGCCGCACAGCAATTGCGGCAAGCTGATCGTTGCGACCAATGCCGACGAGGACGGGCGGCTGGCCGGCATCCGCCAGCGTGCCGCGGCCAACGGCGTGGACGACATGCGCATCCTCTCCGGCGCGGAGGCTCGGGTGATGGAGCCGAATCTGTCCTGCACCAGCGCGCTGCTGTCGCCGTCCACCGGCATTATCGACAGCCATGCGTTCATGCTCGCGCTGCAGGGTGATGCGGAGAACGCGGGCGCCGTGTTTGCCTTCCTCAGCCCGATGATTGCCGGCCGCTCAGCTACCGATGGCGGCGTCGAGATCGACGTGGGCGGTGCCGAGCCGATGACGCTGCGGTGCCGGTTGCTGGTGAACTCGGCCGGGCTGCATGCGCCGGAGCTTGCCAGGCGGATTGCTGGCATGCCGAGTCAGCTCGTGCCGGGGGCATATTATGCCAAAGGAAACTATTTCACCCTGTCCGGCCGATCGCCGTTCTCGCGGCTGATTTATCCGGTGCCGGTGCCCGGGGGACTGGGCGTGCACCTGACCAACGACCTCGGCGGACAGGCGCGGTTCGGGCCGGACGTGCAGTGGATCGACGCGATCGACTACAGCGTGGATCCGGCCCGTGCCGACATCTTCTATGCCGCCGTGCGCCGTTACTGGCCGGGGCTGCGAGATGGGGCGCTGCAGCCCGGCTATGCCGGCATTCGTCCGAAGATCGTGCCGCCCAATGTCGCCGGCCAGGATTTTGTGGTGCAGGGACCGGCGGCACATGGGGTGGCCGGACTGATCAACCTGTTCGGGATCGAATCGCCCGGCCTGACCGCCGCGCTCGCACTGGCCGAGTACGTGCTTGAGACGGCGACAGTCGCCAGCTCGTGATATCAATGAGGTTGAGGATTTCTTGGCCACAGGAGTTCGCCGCATTAGTGGGATAAGCCCAACGTTCCCGCACATTTATATAACATCTGGCCTGGCTCCCTCGTGAAGCCGTGCGCAGACAGGATTCCTGGTCGTTCAAGCCGCAGCTCATGCGAGCACTTTTGGGACGATTTCATGAATGACGCAGTGCTGGCGGCTTCGACACGTTATCGGGAGGCGCGCGCCGAGGCGCTTGTGCATCAGGCCTCCTGAAGGTCACTCACTTCGTCATGTTAGTCAGTACGGCCGTTCCGCGATCGGAGTCCTGTCCATCGCCCCGGGTGATCCTCGTGGTGGAGGACGAAAGTTTCATCCGGGTACCTCTGGCGGAGTACCTCAGAGACTGTGGGTACCGGGTGTTTGAGGTCGCCAGCGTGTCCGAAGCCAAATCCGTTCTGAATTCCGCCACGCCGGTGGATCTGGTCTTCACTGATGTCAATCTCGTGGGGGAGGAGAACGGTTTCATGCTCGCGAATTGGGTGCGCGAGCATCATCCGGCAACGAAGATGCTGATTACGTCGGGGGTTGAGAACGCCGCTGAGAAGGCTGGTGAGCAGTGCGCCGCCAGCCATTTTGTGGCGAAGCCGTACAGCTATTCCGCCGTTTCACAGAGAATTCAAGCGCTGTTGTGGCTAACTTCGACGCCCGTGCCGCGGGAATCTTGAGGTTCGTGAACCACGAAGCAAGCCGGATGCCGGCCATGACAAGCTGGGATCGGGTTCGCTCCGGAGCGATCTCTCCGCCGGCTGGCATTACAATCCCAGCAGGTCAAGCGTACGGGTAACGACTTTCGTTTCGTCATAGAGCGCCAGCGCGCCGTCGCGCCCCGCCGCTCCCATCGCTGCGCGCAATGCCGGGTCGGCCGCCAGGCGGGCCAGGGCGGCGGCCAGTGGTTCGACCTGGCGCGGCGGGACCAGCAGACCCGTAACGCCATCCACCACCTGCTCACGCGGGCCGCGTATGTCGCTGGCGACGACCGGAAGCCCGCACAGCATCGCCTCGATCACCGACATCGGCAGGCTCTCGAAATAGCTCGGCAGCACGAAGACGTCCGCCGCCGCCAGCAGCGCGGCGACATCATCGCGATAGCCCAGCCGGCGCAGCCGCGGGCCGAGGCCGCAGGCCGCGAACATCGCGTCCATGTCCTCGCCGCGGTCTGATGAGAGCCGTTCGCCCGCCACCCAGAGCTCGAACTCCGGCAGTGTTTCGATCGCGCGGACCAGTTCGACGTAACCCTTGGTGCGTACCAGCCGCGAGACGGCGATCGCCACCGGGCGGTCCGGCGGAGTGCCCAGCGCGGCGCGGACCCGCGTGCGTGCCGCCGCGTCCGGTTGAAACGCCGCCGGATCACGCCCGTTGCCGACCGCTACCGGCTGCCGCGCGAATCTCAGCCGGCGCGCATCCGCTGCGTCTTCCGTGGAGACTGTCATGAACGTGTCGGTGACGCGGCCGGCAACCCATTCCATTGCCAGCCCGCCGGTGCGCCGCAGCCACGGGCCCTCCTGGTTAAAAAGGAAACCATGACAGGTGTAGGCGACGCGCGGCACACCGGCCGCCCGCGCGGCCAGCCGGGCAAGGAACCCGCTGATCGGCATATGTGCGTGTACGAGGTCGGGCCGCTCCGCCCGGAACAGGGCGACGAGCGCAGCAAAAGCCCGCAGATGCGCTGCGGGCGACAGCGCCCGCTCGAACGGCAACGGCACGATGCGGAAGCCCTCGTCGCGTATCGGGGCGAGCAGCGGCCCCTCGGCGCAGGCCCCGATCGTTTCGTGGCCCCGCGCCCGCGCCTCCCGCATCAGCGGCAGCAGGAAGTGCCGCAGCGAGAAATCGACGTTTGTGATCTCGATGATTTTCAATTCAGCGTTCTGAGATTGACTCAGGCGAAGCCACACCGCAGAGGCGCAGAGCTCGCAGAGGCAATCGCATGCCAAAGCCGGCGCATCATCCGTATTTTACTTGAAATTCGT